>MDTE01200676.1_pt1 | contig 161853 bp, 112 predicted proteins | sample 811231 | NCBI WGS metagenome assembly MDTE01 (sample SAMN05326651, study PRJNA326480) | marine metagenome | isolation source: seawater | place: Indian Ocean: Red Sea | collected 2010 | reverse complement strand
TTGCCAGACTCTTTGCCAGACTCTTTGCCAGACTCCGCATCGAGTTTCCTGGAGGAACCGGCGGGGCTAATGCTCGAGCTGGGCGGCTTGTCCAGGTCCGGCACTTCCCGACTCAGTTCATCGTCACGAATGGTCACCCGTGTGGACGTCTCTCCGGCCACGCCGATCGCTGGAGCCGCGTCGGACATGGAAACCGTGAAGGACCAGTCCCCATCACTCGTGGCGTTTCCCTCGAAGGGAATCGTGGCAAACTGAACCAGTTTGTTCTCGCCGGCTTGGAAAATCACCTTCTGACCGCCCGTATTGAGTTTGTGTCGTCTGGCAGCATCCTCGGACGACGCCGTCACACTGAGTGTGACCGTGATTTTTTCCGACGGAACACCGCTGAGATACACCGGAATCGCGACATCCTGTTTTCCGGTGGTCCCCTCACGAACGGTGATCTCCCCAAGCATCCTCACCTCGGGCGTATCAAACGTCTGGTTTCCGCGATCTGCTCTCAATGCGATGCCACCGAATCCGGCCAACAACACCCACATCACCGTCAGTACGATCGTGATCCCGGTGAAGGCGTCTCCAGCGCGGGTACCAAAAGCGCTCTGGCCTCCCATGCCACCGAGTGCCCCGACAAGTCCTCCGCCGCGGCCTTGCTGCAACAGGATGATCAGGATCATCAGGAGTCCATCGACCAGCAGCGCGAGAGCCAAGCCGCCACTGGTCCCGCCGAACAGCGACCCGATACCAAAGCAGGCAGCTGTCAACAGGAGAAAGGTCACGTAGACCTTCCAATAATTCTTGAGGTGTTCGAGCAGTTCTTTCACCGTCTCGTCTCCGTCACAATCTCACGCATCACGGTTCGCCGGCAGTCACCCATTCACGCGGCCTGGATGATCGCGAGGAAGGACTCTGCCTGGAGGCTGGCTCCGCCGACCAGCGCCCCATCCACGTTGGATTGGCTCATCAATTCCGAGGCGTTGTCTGGCTTGACGCTTCCGCCATAGAGAATCCTGATGGACTCACCCACGGTGGCATTGTAACGAACCGCCACTTCGTTGCGAAGGTGAGCGTGCGCCGATTCGGCCTGCTCGGACGTCGCGGTCAGGCCGGTGCCGATCGCCCAGACGGGTTCGTATGCGACGACCAGACCGTCGGTCTCCGAGACGTCGAGCCCGTCCAGGCCGGCCAGCAATTGCCGCGACAGCACCGCTTCGGTCTCGCCCGCCTCCCGTTGGTCTTTGGTTTCCCCCACGCACAGAATGACCCCCAGCCCGGCCTGTTTCGCGGCGGCGGTTTTTCGACCGACGAGCTCATCGGTGTCCCCAAACATCTCGCGCCGCTCGCTGTGTCCCAGGATCACCCAGTTGCACCCGACGTCCCGAACCATCTCCAGTGCGATCTCTCCGGTGTACGCTCCGGGTGGATCACACCAGGCGTTTTGAGCGGCCAGCTGGATGTCGGATCCGTCGAGAGCCGAGGCGACCGCGTCGAGCCAGACAAACGGGGGCGCCACGATGACGTCAGCCGATGCGGAACCACCCGACAGTCCCACTGACAACGCCGCTGCCAAGGCCACGGCGTCGTCACGTCGTGTGTTCATCTTCCAGTTGCCGGCCACGAGCTTGCGTCGCATGTCTCACTCCTTGATCTGTTCTCAATCGCCGACTGCGAAGTCGTCGCCGACCACCTGCTTCCCAAGACGGTCACAGGACGGGTTGCACGGATCACCGAGCCTGACCACCAACAGGCCAAGTCGCAACAGTCGCGACGAGGCACACAGCGGTGATGACCACTTGCTGGTGTTCAGTTCGCGCCGGTCTCCTCGCCGGACGCCCCCAGCGGTTTTGGAATCACTTTCTCGCACATCCCGGCCAACTGTCTCAGCACGACCATGACCTCGGCGTACTGCTCGGGGAGTAGCGCCTGAGGCCCATCGCTCAGCGCCTGCTCCGGACAGGAATGTACCTCGATGTGAACCCCGTCGGCGCCGCTGGCGACAGACGCATTGGCCATCGCGGGAATCAGCTCAGGACGGCCCGTCGCGTGGGATGGGTCAATGATGATCGGCAGGTGGCAGGTCTGCTTCACGTTGGGAACGATGGCGAGGTCGAGCACGTTGCGGGTCGACGCGTCGAAACTGCGAATGCCACGCTCACACAAGATCACCTGCTTGTTGCCCTGGGCCAGAATGTACTCGGCAGACATCAGCAAGTCACTGACAGTGGCGCTCATGCCTCGCTTGAGCATGACCGGCTTGGAGGCCTGGCCGACCTCGCTCAGCAGGTTGAAGTTCTGCATGTTGCGGGCACCGATCTGAAACACGTCTGCGTATTGTTCGACGAGTTCCACCTGCCGAGGATCCATCACCTCAGTAATCGTCGGCATGCCAAGCTCACCGCCCACGTCTTGCAGGATCTTCAACCCCTCTTCGCCAAGACCCTGGAAGCTGTAGGGACTTGTGCGAGGCTTAAACGCTCCGCCGCGGAGAATATTCGCGCCCGCAGCTCGCACCGACTTGCCGATTTCCATCAGCACCTCGCGGCTCTCGATCGCACAAGGGCCGGCCACCATCCCCAACGCACCGCCACCAACACTGACCCCGTGACCGACATCGATCACCGAGTCCTCCGGTTGGAAGTCGCGGCTGGCCCGCTTGTACGGCTTGAGAATCGGCATGACTTTCTCGACACCCGGAAACGCCTCCAGCGGTGCATTTCTCAAGACGTCTTCCTCACCAATCACGCCAATCAGCGTGCGTTGCACACCTCGACTCAGTTCAGGTTTGAGCCCCAGCTCTTCGATCTGCTCTTCAATGTGAGCAATCTGTTCGTCGGTGCAGTCTGGCTTGAGAACAATAATCACGGGTCGGTCCTTAGGACGGGTGAGTCCAAGCCGGCCAACGGCCGCCTCGGTGGTTCTTGGAGTGATTCAGGTTAGAAGATCGGGTCGCTCCTGGGATAGGAGCCCAGGACTTCGAGTCGCTTGGCCTGTTGTTGCAGTTGCTCGAGTGCACGACGAGTCCGAGGATTGCGGACGTGGCCTTCAAAATCGAGGAAAAACAGGTAGCCATTTTCCGGGCCACGTAGCGGGAAAGACTCGATCCAGGTCAGGTTCAGCTTGTTGCTCTTGAAGACGGCCAGGGCATCAGCCAGCGAGCCCGGCTTGTGAGGGATCTGGAGCAACAGGGCCGTGCGATCGTGGCCCGTCGGTGGCAACTCGTCGTCGCCGATGACCGCAAACCGCGTCACATTGTCCTGATTATCCTGGATCTCCGACGCCACGACCGGCAGGCCGTATTCAATGCTGGCTTGGCGACTGGCCACCGCCGCCACGCCGTCCTTGGCGAGAGCCAGCTGCACCGCAATCGACGTGCTGGCCACATCTTTGCGCATGGCCTGAGACATGTTTCGGTTCAGCCACTCCCGGCATTGCGACAACGCCTGCTTCTTGCTGTAGATCTCGGTGATCTCGCTCAGCGGCGACCGGGACAGCAGGTTGTGATTGACCGCAATCTGCACCTCTCCACAGATCCGAACCGGGATCCGCGTGAACATGTCGAGCGTGTCCACGATTCGACCATCGGTGCTGTTTTCGATCGGCACCAGACCGTAGTCGGCGTCCCCACGACTCACCTCTTCGAAGACGGCCGCAATCGTTTCCACAGGTGTCAGGACCGCCGACTTGCCGAAACGCTCGATGGCTGCCAGGTGCGTGTAGGTGAACTGCGGCCCCAGGAATGCAACACGGGTCGACTGAACAGATCGCCTCGCGTCGCTCAGCAACTCGCGATAGATCGAACGGACCGCCGAAAACGATAACGGCCCGGATGACACCTTTTGCAAACGGTCCCACAATTCTGCATCACTGGCCGGGTCGTACAAAATGCGATGCGGATCATCCAGGGTCGCCAGGAGGTCGATCGTCCGAGAGGCTCGTTCAGCCAGCAACTTGACAATCTCGCGATCCAGCTTGCGGATCGCCGTTTTCAGAGAACCCGGCGTCGGCTGCGATCGTGTCGCCCGCCCCGTGGACTTTTTGGCCATCTCGTGACTCCGGCTCCCAGCGGAAGCCACATTCTGCCTGCTCACCGTGATTACAGATCAACGCAAGCTTATATCAACGCCCGCAACTATCACATCGCAAACCAAGCGACGGCCAAGCTCTAAGCCACGCCACACCGAATTCGACGCTAGTTGGCCAATCGCTGCTCCGGTCGCCAATCGCCGAAAGTTCCGGTGGGCCAGGCGATTCGGGCGTGTTGTAATTCCCGATCTTCGCGCTGTCAAGCTGTCATCTCACCGTCGACCAAATACTGCCACATTGGCACGCCTCGAAGTCTCCGGCCCGGACACAAAAAGTGCCATTGTTGCAGCCCGCCAATCGTCTATCCCTCTCACAGAAAACTTGTTTTTAACATAACCCACTATAAATCAATACTTTGAAGCATGCAATTCATGTTGGCGCACCCGTTGGCACACCGTTTGCGTACTTCTCATAAACGGGGCAAGGCGACTCAAAAGTCAACGGACCAGTGAAGAATTCAGCGCGAGGAGACGCGAAATGGCATTGGAAAACGAGAAGGTCATTGGAATCGACTTGGGGACAACCAATTCGGTGGTTTCTCTTTTGGAGGGGGGCGAACCAAAAGTCCTGGCGAACCAAGAGGGCAATCGCCTGACCCCAAGCGTTGTGGCCTTTACCGACAAGGGGGAGACGCTGGTCGGCGAGCAAGCCAAGCGTCAGGCGGTGACAAATCCCAAGAACACGGTCTATTCGATCAAGCGGTTCATGGGGCGTCGTCACAACGAGGTCTCCGCTGAGGAGAAAATCGTGCCGTATTCGGTGGTGGGGGAATCGAGCGACTATGTCGAGGTCGAGGCGGCCGGTGAAACGTACAAACCGCCCCAGATTTCCGCCCTGGTCCTGCGCAAGTTGAAGGAGGCCGCCGAGAGTTACCTGGGCCACAAGGTGAATCGTGCGGTCATCACAGTTCCCGCCTACTTCAATGATGCTCAGCGTCAGGCGACCAAGGACGCGGGACAGATCGCGGGGCTCAAGGTTGAACGGATCATTAATGAGCCGACGGCGGCCTCGCTGGCCTACGGCATGGAGAAGAAGGAGGATCAGAAGATCGCGGTCTTCGATCTGGGCGGCGGCACGTTCGACGTTTCGATCCTGGAAGTCGACAGCGAGTCGGTCGAGGTCTTGAGCACCAACGGTGACACGCACCTCGGCGGCGACGATTTTGACGAAGTCCTGATCGACCACATCGCCAGGACTTTTCAATCGGAGCAGGGGATTGACCTCCGGGCCGATGCGATGGCGTTGCAACGATTGCGCGAGGCGGCCGAAAAGGCCAAGCAGGAGCTGTCGTCTTCGCAGACCACTGACATCAACCTGCCGTTCATCACGGCCGATGAATCCGGCGCCAAGCACCTGCAGCTCTCGATCACTCGTGCCGAGTTCGAACGCCTGATCGATGATCTCGTCGAGCGGTGCCGCAAACCGATCACCGACGCACTGTCGGATGCGAAGCTGAGTCCATCGGAGATCGACGAAGTCGTGCTCGTGGGCGGTTCGACCCGGATCCCCAAGGTCCAGGACTTTGTCAAGGAACTGTTCGGCAAGGAGCCTCACCGAGGGGTCAACCCGGACGAGGTGGTGGCGTTGGGCGCTGCCATCCAGGGTGGGATCATCGCCGGCGACGTGAAGGACGTCGTGCTGCTGGACGTTACGCCACTTTCTCTCGGCATCGAAACCGAGGGAGGCATCATGACGCCATTGATCGAGCGAAACACCACGATCCCAACATCGCGCAGCGAGATCTTCTCGACCGCCGCCGACAACCAGACCGCTGTGACAGTCCAGGTTTACCAGGGCGAACGCCAGATGGCGGTCGACAACCGCCAGCTCGGTCAATTCAATCTCGACGGCATCCCGCCAGCCCCGCGTGGAGTTCCCCAGGTGGAGGTCACCTTTGACATCGACGTCAACGGCATTCTCAACGTGACCGCCAAGGACAAGGCAACCAACAAGGAGCAGTCGGTCCGGATCGAAGAATCGAGTGGACTGTCGGAGTCGGAGATCGAGGAGGCCCGCCAGTCCGCCGAGGAGCACGCCGAGGAGGACAAGAAGAAGCGAGACCTGGCAGAGTCCCGCAACAAGGCCTCGATGCTGGTCTACGAAACCGAGAAGCTCATGAAGGAGCACGCCGAGAAGCTCGACGATGCCTCGCGCGAGGCAATCGAAGCGGCCGTCACCAAGGTCAACGACGCGGCTTCCGCCGACGACCCGGCCGCCATTGACGCGGCTGTCGATGAGTTGAACCAGGCCACGCACGCACTGTCGAAGCACATGTACGAGGCCACCGCCGACGGTGACGAGACGGTCGAGTCCGCTGACACCGCCGCCGATGGCGGCTCCGACGACGACGTCATCGATGCGGAGTTCGAGAAGAAGGAAGACGAGTAACGTTTAAACTGGCGGGGAGGACCACGATGAGCATTCCGCTGGACCACATGACGCGCAAGGCAGCCGAAACGGTTGTCCAGGCTCAGCAGTCGGCCATGCAAAGGAGCCATCCGGCGCTGGCCCCTTTGCACCTGCTGGAAGCGCTTCTGGCCGACGTGTCCGGGACGATCCGAAAGGTGCTCGAACGGATCAACGTCGATCTCGTCCAACTCGAACAACTCGTGGCGGGAGAACTCGATCGACTGCCCCGTGTCACCGGTGCGTCATCGGAACTCTCCGCGTCACCGGCGTTGCCGGGGCTGATGTCCGCCGCGTCATCGGCCGCTGAAGAGATGGGGGATCATTACATTTCCACCGAGCATCTGCTGCTGGCGATGCTTAAAACTCCAGACACGGCAGGTCGTCTGTTGCAACTCTCGGCTGTCGAAGAATCCGACATCCGCGAGGCGCTTGACGCGATTCGCGGTCACCAGGTGGTCACCGACGATTCGCCCGAGGACAAGTACGACGTGCTCACGCAATATGGCAAGGACCTGGTCGCCCTGGCGAGAGATGGTCGCCTGGACCCAGTCATCGGCCGTGACACCGAGATCCGACGCGTCATCCAGGTGCTCTCGCGACGCCGCAAGAACAATCCGGTGCTGATCGGGGAGCCGGGTGTTGGGAAGACGGCGATCGTTGAAGGACTGGCCCAGAGGATCGTTCGCGGCGACGTCCCCATACAGCTCTCCGACAAGACCATTTTTGCTCTCGACCTGGGAGCCCTGATCGCCGGGGCCAAGTATCGCGGCGAATTCGAGGACCGACTGAAAGCGGTCCTCAAGGAGGTCCAGGCCTCGGACGGGCAGATCATCCTGTTCATCGACGAATTGCACACGGTTGTCGGAGCGGGTGCCTCCGAGGGATCTCTCGACGCATCCAATCTGCTCAAGCCCATGCTCGCGCGGGGAGAGCTGCACTGTGTCGGCGCCACGACTCTTGATGAGTTTCGCGAGCATGTCGAATCGGACGCGGCGCTCGAGCGTCGTTTCCAGCCCGTCCACGTCGAGGAGCCATCGATCGAAGACACCGTCTCGATCCTGCGAGGCTTGAAGGACCGTTACGAGACGCATCACGGTGTCCGCATTTCCGATGACGCCCTGGCTGCTGCCGCCACGCTCGCCGACAGGTACATCGGCGACCGGTTCCTGCCCGACAAGGCCATCGACCTCGTCGACGAAGCTGCCAGCCGCCTGCGGATGGAAATCGACTCGATGCCAGCCGAGATCGATGAGGCGACTCGTCAATTGACGAGGATGCAGATCGAGGCCACCGCGTTGGCCGACGAGGCAGACGAGAGCAGTGCGGAAAGCCGCGACAGGCTGGCCGAACTCCAGGCTCAGATCGCCGATCGGGCAGAGAGCGTCACCCGGTTGAAGGCACAATGGGAATCAGAAAAACGGGTCCTCCAGAAGCGGCAACCACTCAAGGAGTCGATCGAACAGCTGGCCGGCGACTACGAGCGTGCCTTCAGCCGAGCTCGCTCCACGAATCGCAACGAGGACTTTATCACGGCCCACGAGACACAAGCCCGGCTGGACGATGCTCGCCAGCAGCTGTCCCGGTTGGAGAATCAACTGGAAAGCCAGTTCTCGTCGACCGAGGACGATTCCGCCAACCGTATGCTGCGTGAACGGGTGTCCGACGAGGACATCGCTCGAGTCGTCAGCGTCTGGACAGGTATTCCGGTGGCCCGAATGCTGCAGGCCGAACGGGACAAGCTGCTCGACATGGAACAAGCCCTCTCAGGACGGGTCGTCGGCCAGGAATCCGCTGTCGAGGCGGTTGCCAATGCCATCCGTCGTTCGCGAGCCGGGCTCGGCGAGTCGGGACGACCGATCGGGTCTTTTCTGTTCCTCGGCCCCACCGGTGTCGGCAAGACGGAGCTCTGCAAAGCTCTCGCCGAATTCCTCTTTGACGACGAGCGAGCGATAGTCCGCATCGACATGAGCGAGCACATGGAATCGCACTCGGTCGCACGGCTCATCGGGGCCCCGCCGGGATACGTGGGTCACGCGGCTGGTGGTCGACTGACCGAAGCGATCAGGCGCCGCCCCTACAGTGTGGTCCTCCTCGACGAGATCGAAAAGGCCCACCGAGACGTCTTCAATGTCCTGCTCCAGGTGCTCGATGACGGACGTCTCACTGATGGTCTCGGACGAACCGTCGACTTCAGCAACACGCTGATCATCATGACCAGCAACCTCGGAAGCGAGCAGATCCTGGAGCAACTTGATCGGGATAACCACGAGGCCGTCGATGGTCTGCTCACCGACGTGCTCCACGGGGCATTTCTGCCGGAGTTTCTCAACCGGATCGACGAGACGATCGTGTTTGCGCCGCTGGCACGCACCGACCTGCGTCGCATCGTCGACCTGCAGCTGGAAGACCTGGTCACACAGGTGGGCAGCCAGGGACGGTCACTCGAAATCACCCCCGCTGCACGCCAGCTGTTGGCCGAGGAGGGATACGATCGACGCTTCGGTGCGAGGCCATTGAAGCGCGTGATTCAACAACGACTTCAAAACGCGATCGCAAACCGGCTACTGTCCGGGGAGTTTCCCGAGGGATCGCGGATCACGGTGGACGGGCAGGCAGACGGCTTCGTCTTCACCGCCGGTCAGGCGCCGGAGGGTTCGCTTTCGAGGTCAACGAGTGGCGAAATCCGCTGAACCTTTTCAAGGATCACCTGCTTTTCGCTCTTGTTGCTCGCCTTATTGAACCGTTCGCGCAGCTTTTGCAGCTTGGCCCGGCGTTGTCTCCGCCGTGCGATTTCACGAGTGCGTTCGACGCGTCCCATCGGTGACCTGATTCTCTCTGCTTCGATCTGCCAGCCCAGGTGGCGAGGCTGACCGTGCTCACCCATTGATCCGCTCGGTTGTAGCAGCCGTCCCGGAACAGGTCAATCGAGTGCCATCTCCACATCAACCCAGCGGCGTTCGGCATCCGAGGCCAGCACGGCATCAGCCACCGCCTGGGCACTGGCCCCATCGCGGAAGCTGGGAACCGGGTCATGTTGCTCCACGATGGCTGAGACAAACTCCCAGACCAGGTCGTAGCGGAAGACGTCACTGGGGACTCCGTCTGCAGGATCTCGAGGGCTCCCGTCGGGCACCAGGAATTCCGCGGGCACTGGCACGGGCTGCATGGACTCGCCATGTCCCCCGACCAGGATGTTGTTCGGGTCGGTCAACTGGTAAACCGCCGATTTCTCGCTGCCATTGATCTCGGCCCACTCGAACCCGTAGCCGTTGTTGTGATGCCCCTTCATCAAGGTGCTGCCTTCCCAGACGCCAACCGCTCCGTTGGCGAACCGCCCCACCAGCGCCGACCAGTCGTCCACGTCGGACGGTTCGCACGCTCCGCCATCGGGAGTGTCTGTGCGGGGGGCGTATTGCGCGGTCGCCCCGCAGACCGACGCGATGGGCCCCAGCAGGTCCTGGGCAAAGTCGATCCGGTGAATGGTCATGTCGTACAGGTCGCCGGCGCCGGCCAGTTTCTTGTATTGCCGCCAGCTCCAGCTCGTCTCTGGCAGGTCCAGAAACCTCTGGCTGCGAAAGTGACGGGGTGTCCCCAGCTGGCCGCTCTTGAGCAGATGACGGAGATACCGCATGGATGGCGCGAAGCGGTAGGTGAAGGCTGTCATGTGGCGTACATCGGCATCACGTGCCGCACGGTACATCTCGGCCGACTCCTCGAAACTCACGCCCAGCGGCTTCTCACACATCACGTGCTTGCCACCTGCCACGCAGGCCAAGGTGATCGGCTTGTGAGTGAAATTCGGCGTGGCGATGATCACCGCATCGACCCCGTCGTCCTCGGCAATCTCCTCGTAACGGGTGGTCGTTCGCACGTCACCCCAGTCAGCCTGCCGCTGTGCGAGCAGTGTTTCATTGGGGTCGCACACCGCCACCAATTCGGCACGAGGATCGATCCGGATGCCGGGAACATGATGATAGTCGGCCACCTGGCCAGCCCCGATCATCGCGATTCTCACCGTGTCACTCATTGTCAGTCCGCCTCATCCTGCCTGGTCCGAATCTCACGCACCAACGCCATGGCCTGGTCGCGATCAGTAACAACCTCGTCCAATTGCGCGTTGCGCACAGAATCCAACAGTGTCTTGAACAACGGGCCCGGGCTCAAGCCGACCGACACGAGGTCGTCCCCTGTGATCAGGGGACGCGGATTGAGTTCACCGGGCTCCAGACGCTCCAATGCCTGCCGACACCAATCGACGTCAGAGTTCCAACCCGCGTCCCCGACCGCGCCGACAAAGGAGAGCAGGGCGGAGGAGCGATCATCGGCCAAGACCGGAAACAGCCTCGACCGCGGCTGCTGCCGCGCATCGCCCAGGCTGTCGCGGTGCGTGATCAACCAGGTGACCAGGTCCGTCTCCTGGTTGGACAGCCTGAGACCGCGGCAGCTGGACGTCGGATCGGGTACGTCGGCCAGCACGCACGCCAGCGCCACCATGGGCCCGGCCTCGCCCTCCAGCCGTCCGATGCGATCCCGGACCCGCTCCCCCGCACCGTCATCCGTGGCGCCTCCCACTTCTGGCAAGATCGCCAGCAGCAACCCGGTTTCGATGGCGAGGTCGATGGCGGCACAGCGACTGCCTGGCAACAGCATTTTCTTCAACTCTCCGGCGACCCGCTCGGCGCTGACGACGTCGATCTCGCTGGCATGTTCGGAGATGGCATTCCCGGTCGCCGGGTCCATGGCGAATCCCAGTGCTGCGGCAAATCGAATGGCGCGAAGCATTCGCAACTTGTCCTCAGCGATGCGGTCCCGTGGATCACCGATCGCGCGAACCAGGCGGCGTCTCAGGTCAGCCTGTCCCCCGACATGGTCAAACACCTCACCGCTTCGGGGGTCCATAAACAGACCGTTGATCGTGAAATCTCGCCGTCTGGCATCCTCTTCGCGTGTGGCAAACCGGACGCTCTCGGGATGACGTCCATCGAGGTAGGGGCCCTCGGCGCGAAATGTCGCCACCTCGATGGGCTCCTGCCCACGCGCCCCCCGCACCAGGATCACGCCAAACGACTCACCAACAGCAAAAGTCCGACGGTACCCAAAAACCTCGCGCACCCGCTCCGGTGGGGCATCGGTGGCGATGTCGAAGTCGTCCGGATCGCGTCCCAGGAGCAGGTCGCGCACGCACCCGCCGGCCCAGACGGCTTCGTGCCCCGCCTCGACCAGGATGTCGACCACCTCCAGAGCCCATGCCCTTCGATTCTCGGCCCGCCCCATTGGGTTGCTCCCTCCACCGTGCATCGGTTTCTACTCTCGTGCGTGCCTGAGACCCGGTCAAGTTGCCCTCGCTCGACTTGACCCTCCCCTGTCCCGAACACACACTCGCCGGTTCCAGCCCCGCGGTCTCATTGGTCGCCATGAGCGCAGACCCACACTCCTCGCCCCCTGGCCAACAAGGCCCCGGTCACGGCAACCAGCCGTCTGAGGAGATCCTGGCGGTCGAGTCGCGCAACCTCTTGGCTCTTGCTGCCCACTATATTTCTCTTCGTCTCGGTTGGATCTTCAAGACCGAGACGGTGATCATGCCGGCGGTCATGGATGCCATTTCGGGCGCTGGTTGGTTGCGAGGGTGTCTGCCCGTGGTCAATCGCGTCTGCAGCAGCCTGCCACCTCTGTTCTACGCCCCGCAACTCAAGGCCGCGCGGCGAAAAAAGACGATGCTCACACTGGCCACACTCACGATGGCCGTCCCGTTTCTTATCCTGGCCGGCACCTGGTTTGTGGTCTGGGCCGACCCCAAGGCCTCGGACGGCCTGCCGGCATGGATGCCGGGACTGTTCCTGGCCTGCTACGGGATCGTTTTTGTGGGCACCGGGCTCCAGAGACTCGCGTGGGCCACGGTCCAGGGCAAGCTCCTGCGAGACAATCGCCGAGGCCGGCTGCTGGCCTTGTCAGGACTGGTCGGATCGGTTGTGTCCGTCGCCGCAGTGGTGGTCCTGCTGCCCAGATGGCTCGGCCGCGAGGACCATGGTTTTGGTCAGGTCTTTCTCGTCACCGCTATCGGCTTCATTGGCGCCGGTGTGCTGGCGTTGCTGGTGACCGAACCACTTGATCCCGCATCAACTCCTCCGCGTCGCCGTCCAGGCGAGCTGTTCCTGGAGGCCTGGGAACTGGTGCGCACGAACCGTCGCTTTCGCCGCATCACCCTGGTGGCCATGCTCTTCATCACGATCCAGCTGGCCTTCCCTCATTTCCAGACACTCGGTCGTCAATTGCTCACGCCACGCCAGCAGGATCAGGGCAACCACCTGATGCACTGGGTGGTCGCCCAGAACATCGGATTTGGGATTTGCACGTTTCTATTTGGATGGGCGGCCGACTTCTTCGGCAACCGGATCGTGATCCGCATCCAAGTGCTCTCGCTGGCAGCCGTCCCACTCGTTGCCCTGGCTTTCTCGTCTGGGGCGCTGGACCACGGCTGGTACTGGGCAACGTTTTCGTTGCTCGGACTCACGCCATTGACGTTTCGCACCATCAACAATTACGTCCTGGAAATCGTCCCTCCTGGAGACCACCCGCGGTGCATCGCGACCCTCAATCTCGCGATGACTCTCCCGTTCATCCTGTCTCCGGCTGTCGGCTGGCTGGTGGACCGGGTGGGATTCGAACCGATTTTCATCACGGTTTCGGCACTGGTGGCGACAGGTGGGCTTTTGACACTGGGGATGGATGAGCCCCGGTCAGACGCCAGCGGTGTCGCCACCACCACGTCGCCATCCTAGCCGGGCATCGCGGTTGGCGACCTGTCATACTGGAATGCCGGTCGCCGAGTTCGCGACCATCTCCACTCAGACCTCTTCGCACGGAGCTCGATCCATGCGTCACACGCTCCACGACACGGCCGATGTCTCCTCGACTCCTTGGCACAGGTCCTCCCTGGGTCTGGCCACAGTCCTTTTCTCGGCCAGCCTCGCGGCGTGGCTCGAGGCGGCCGATCCTCCCGCCACCTCGCCCACAGCAGACGGCGTCACGGCAGAGAACTTTGACCGCGGCCTGCTGCCGAAGGTCGAGACCGGTGCCACGCGTTTCCTCGAATCGCACGGTGACTCGGATGGGCGTGGAGTCGTTGTCGCCATTTTTGACACCGGCGTGGACCCGGGTGCCAAGGGGCTCAAGACGACGACCGACGGCAAACTCAAGGTGATCGATATCATTGATGGGACGGGCAGCGGCGATGTCGACACCTCCACGGTCAGGCAGGCCAACAGCGGCAAGCTCGAAGGCCTGACCGGTCGTACACTGAAGATTCCCGCGAGCTGGAAAAACCCGTCCGGCAAGTTTCACGTCGGATGGAAACGGGCCTACGACCTCTATCCCGGCGACCTGGTCTCGCGCATCCGCAACGAGCGCAAGAAGCGATTTGACCGTCAACAGCGTGTCCTGCTCAACCGACTCGCGGCCCAGCTCGTGGCATTCGACCAGGCGCATCCCAAGCCGGAGGCGAAAGAACGGCTGGCTCGTGAGGAACTCGTTGAACGCAGCGCCCAACTCAAGGCCACCTCTTCGTCGCTCGAGGACCCGGGGCCGGTCTTTGATTGTGTCGTGTGGCACGACGGCACCAGATGGCGGGCCGTCGTCGACACCGACGAGGACGGTGACCTCGACGAGGAGTCGATCCTGACAACCTACCGTGACGAGCCAGGTTTCGGCACATTCTCCGACCAGACTCTTCTGAACTTCAGTGTCAACATCTTTGAGAACGGAAACCTGTTGTCGGTTGTGACCACCTGCGGCGCGCATGGGACGCATGTCGCGGGCATCGTGGCTGCCCACTACCCCGACACTCCGCAGCGAAACGGCCTCGCCCCGGGAGCCCAGATCGTCTCGGTCAAGATCGGTGACACGCGGCTGGGCTCGATGGAAACTGGTGCGGGTCTCGTCCGGGGCCTCGGGGCTGTTCTCCGCAACCGCTGCGACCTGGTCAACATGAGCTACGGCGAGCCGTCACACATTCCCAACCGCGGACGGCTCGTCTCCCTGTTTTCCGAGCTGGTCGACGAGCACGGAGTGGTCTTCGTGGCCAGCGCCGGGAATTCGGGACCGGCCCTGTCGACGGTCGGGTCCCCCGGAGGGACGACGCGTGCCCTCCTGGGGGTCGGAGCCTACGTGTCGCCGGCCATGATGAAAGCCGAGTACTCGCTGAGAAAACTCCTGCCCGGCATGCCCTACACGTGGTCGAGCCGGGGCCCCACCGCGGATGGAGATGCGGGCGTCGACATTTTCGCACCCGGCGGCGCCGTCGCACCCGTCCCCGAATGGACCCTGCAGGGAAGCATGCAGATGAATGGCACTTCCATGTCTTCGCCCAACGCATGCGGCAACCTGGCCCTGTTGATATCAGGCCTCAAGCAGAAGGGAATCCCCTACACCCCGACCAGCATCCGGCGGGCCATCCGCAACACGGCCACACCGATCCCGGGCCTCGCTGCCGACGGTTTCGGACAAGGCCCCGGGCTGCTACAGGTCGACAAGGCCTGGGAGCACCTCGAAACGCATGCCAAGGCGGTCGGTGAATCGCTGCCGATCGATGTCAGCGTGGTGGGAGGTCGCGGCCGACGCGGCATCTATCTCAGGGACAGGCACGAGACTGCGGGCCCCGCCTCGCGGCTAGTGCGACTCACCCCGCGATTTCCCGAGGGGACCGACAATGCCAAAAAGGTCGCATTCGGACTGAGCCTCGCACTGACCCCCACGGTCGACTGGATCGACTGCGGCGATCAACTCTTGCTCACCCACGGCGGAGGGAGCTTTCGACTGGTTGTAGACCCAACGGATCTCCCGCCCGGCGGCCATCTCGGCGAGATCCTGATCACCGACACGCGATCGCCGGCCCGAGGCCCGCTGGCCCGAGTCCCGGTGACGGTCATCAAGGCCGAATCGCTGAAATCGGAGTCGACGTGGCAACAGCAGATCACGTTCGAGCCCGGGCACCTGGCACGTCGATTCCTCGATGTCCCACAGGGAGCCACCTGGGCCGACATCAGTCTCGTCCTGCAACGCACGCCATCACCCTCTTCCTCGGCGCCTGCCCCCGACACGCCAAAACGGCCTGGGGTGTCCCCCACGCCTGACTCGCCGACGCGGGATGTCGCGGGGCCTAACCGGAGAGTCGTACTGCACACCGTCCAACTCCGCCCGGGTCGCAGCTTCCGAGACGACCAGTCTCGCAGCTATCTCACGCTCAGGCCCGGCGCCGAGGTGGTACACTCGATCCCCGTCGTGGCTGGCCGGACCCTCGAGGTCTGCCTCGCCCAATACTGGTCGAGCCTCGGCAACTCGGCGATCAACTGCACGATCCAGTTTCGCGGGCTGGTTCCAGACACGTCGTCGGTCGCCCTCGTGGCGGGGCAGGGCGGGGCGCGCATCCGCTTGCACAACCAGCTTGCAGCCGAAGACCTCGGCCCACAAGCATCGCTGAACACGCACCGCACGCTCGTCCGTCCCAAATCCTCGACCGTCGCGGCCCTCTCGACCACACGGGATTTTCTACCACGCGATCGTGTCATCCATCGACTCGTGCTCGAGTACGAGATCAAACAGCCTCGCACGGGAAGTGTCTCACCCCGATTCCCGGATCTGGACAATCAGCTGTATGACTCACGCCTCGGCACACAGCTCTGGATGCTCTTTGACGAAAACAAGCGTCGCATCGCCACCGACGACACCTTTCCAGGCACGCTGAGACTCCCCCGGGGCACGTATCGCTTGAGGCTGCAACTGAGACACAGTGATGAGTCTGTGCTCAATCGGCACAAGAGCCTGGTCCTGGCCGTCGACCGCCCGCTGTCTCGTCCCATCACTCTTGCTTTGGCGTCCAGTCACGCGGCCGGACGACTCGGCCTCCGCTCGCGCATCAGCGGCTCGATGGCACCTGGTACGACACGGTCCCTGCAGGTCCTGGCGCCGCGGCTGTCCCAGGTTCCGCCGTCGGCCGAGCCCGGAGACTTGCTGCTGGGCACGGTCCATTACGGTCGCCCCCAGGCCTCCCATCGCGGTGCCGGCCGTCGACCGGGTGGTTTCCCGATCACGGTGAGTATTCCGACAGGCCCGCCGGCCACAAAGTCAAACACCGCCCGTCCAGCCGGGTCGCTGAAACAGGACCAGAGAGCTTTCCTGCTCGACCGGCTCAGCCGAATCCCATTTGAAAAGCAGCGGAAAGACTTTGACGACCTGGCCAACCAGCTGTTGGCCGAGTCCCCGGCCAATCGCAAGGTGCTCACCCTGAGACTGGAGCGTCTGGACCATCCGGTCCAACGCAAGCAACGGCTTGCGGAGGTGGTCGCGGCAGCCGATACCCTGATCGCCACATTCGACACCGACAAGCTGGCCCAGTCACTGGGCCGGCGTGGGGCAGGATCGTCTCGGGGCAAGGCCGATCGAGACGCCCTGGCCGACGCGTTGTATCGCAAGGGGCGGGCACTGGGGTACATGGAATTGCCCGATGTGCTGGCCAAGCACCCGATCGCCGACAAGGCGGCACACGATCGGGCCTTCGAGGCGAACTTCAAAGCCCTGTCGGCATGGGTCGACACCACGGATGCCAAGTACGTGCTCTTGCACGTACGGCGTGAACGACGACGAGGCCGAGACGCCGTGGCACTGAAGTGGCTGCAGAAATACTATCCCGGCACGCCGGCCAACTACTGGTATGTCAAGAAGCGACGCGACCTGTACGAAAAGCTGGGATGGAGCCACTGCCACGAGTACGAGCGCCGCTGGCTGCTAATTCGCTTTCCGACAAGGTATGAATCCTTCTGACAGTCGGAATGGCTCACCACGACGGACCGGCCTGTTCCCTGGACGGTCACCTGGAAGCGAGTTCGATCAGCGTCCACGTTCTGCGGGACCGCCGCCATTGCCTCCTCTGGAGCCCTTCTTCGCCGGCGCATACTTGTCAGCCCACTTCTTCAGATAGGCCTGGGCAGGAGCTGTGCCATACATGTCCAACCGCCCGGCACCGATGATGCGACGACCGATCGCCCCGACTTGCCGGGCCACAGATGGTTTCTTGGCGAAGACCGCCTCCAGGGCCCTGGCCGTCTTTTCCACATCGGCGGGTTTGGCCGTCTTCTGGATCAGCTGCCGTACCCGGTTGGCGACCTCCGCCGGCAAACCGGCGCGGCCGCGTCGCGGCGTGACTCCCAGGGAGGCGAGTGTCGGCACTTTGCCACCAACCTGCGCCACGATGGCCTTGAGAATCTTCGGAACATCAACGGGCATTGACGGCTGGACAAGTGCCAGGTTGGCGGTCACCTTGCCCTGATTGGCCACCAGCACGGTCAATTCGACCTGGCGATTGAGTCCGTAGGCACCCGGCCCCTCGATTCCGTCACGCGAGTAACCAATCGGCACCTCGCTGGGCAGGGCGCGCCTCGCGCGCTTCATGAAATTGACGGTCGAGGTGGGATCATCAGTCAGAAACACCACGGCGGCGGTGATTCCCGTCGGCTTTTTCTTGCCCAGGAACTTTGTCACAACCCGTATTGCCGCAATGCCGGGACGAGTCACCTTGTGCACGAAGATCACGACGACCGGCTTGCCGGAGGCACGCTTCACCGGATCAAGCACTTCGCTCGGGTTCTTGCCGAACATCCGCTGAAATGAAAACCCTGGCAAGGGCTCACCAACCTGTGGCCCGGAGAACAGACCGTCGTCCGGCTTGGCGCCCGAAGCCTCCTTGCTGCGACTCGCCTCGCCAGACTCCGCGGCGGCTCCGTGGGCTGGGGCCACCGCGGCGAGGGTCAGCACGACCAGGACTGTCGTCAACCCGGCACAATTCCGAGGCCTGTCTTTTCTCATGGTCCACGCTCTCCGGCACTCAATATCTTCACGGTGTCTTGATCGACGATTCTCGCTTGATCGACCACAAAATGGCATTCTTCAACAGACGGCGGAAGGCGGGAATCTGAAAGTCCTTGGGATGGCCAAGGGAGGTGTAAAAGACCCGGCCACCACGGTAGGTGTGCGTCCACGCTACGGGCTCCGCCGGTGCCCCTTCGACGCGACCGGTCATCAGCACGTGGCACGCTGGCTTGAGCGGATTGACCCTGTACAGGGATCCGCCGACAGGAAACGGCCGTACATCCACGCCCCTGAGAATCGGGTGGGGTTTCTCCAGCTTCCTGGCTTTGACAGTTGTCACCAGCTTGTTGCCGTGGTGCCCAACGTAGTGGCCACCGAGCACGTCCGGGTCAAACGCCTGCCATTCAGCATGGCCCTCGGGGTGTTTTCCGCGAGTGTGAAACGCATGATTGGCGGTCCGGATCCCCACCAGCGCCCCCCCGTGCGACAAGTACTTGCGAACACGTTCCAGTTGTGCCTTCGGCAGCGCTCGACGTCGAACCGAAAGAACCAGCAGATCTGCGGAATCGACGGCTGACAGTCCTGGAAAGTTGTTGCCATCCTGAGGATCTGCGTGAACAAATGTACATCGAAACTTCAGCTTCCTGATCAGCTCTTCACGAGCGAAGAGCGGTAGAGTCTCCTTCGTCTTGTACTCGCGTTCACCGATCATGAAAACCACATGAGGCGTCTCAGCAGCTCCGGCGACGACACCCGTGACGACATGCGCCAGTGTCACCGCCAATCCTGTGAGCAAGGTGTCCCGGATCGAAAACCGCAATTCACGCATGGATTTTTCTCACAAGAACTTCCAGACTGTAGCGAACTGCATACTAGCCAGACCCCCCGTCGCCACGCGACTCCACAAGGACGCCGTCATGCCTCGTTCGCTCGTTCGCTCCTTTTTGCTGACCGTCGGAATGGCATTCACGCTCGTGATCACGGCCGGACCGGTTGACGCGCAGGTGGTGCTCAGGCCCAAACTCGTTCCGGGGTCGACACACGATTTCAAAGTCGAGTCTACGACGAAGCAGCTGCTGACCATCAACGGGATGGACGTCCCAACCGAAGCCACCACCTATGTGATCAGCCAAAGGGTGGTCGGCAAGCCCCAGGCCGACGGTTCGCTGAAAGCCACCACGACGACCAAGAAACTACAGCAGGAGTTGAACCTCCCTGGCTACAAACTGTCATTCGACTCGGACAACCCGGACAAGAAGGCTCCGATCCCACAACTTGAGCCTTTGCTCGATGCCCTGAGAGCCTCCGCCAAGTTCGCCCGAGTCGTCGTGTATGACAAGTCAGGACTCCCGACCAAGGTTGAGGGCGCCGACAAGGCACTTGAGTCACTCCCGAAAGCCACCCGGACCCTGCTCGCGAACCAGCTCAGCAACAAGGCTCTGCTGAAGCAGGCCCAGAACGAAACCCGGACGATAACGGACAAGCCCAAGTCACCCGGCGAGTCCTGGACCCATGACTCCAAGTTGAACCTGGAGGCCGGCCAGTTGCTCACCATCAAGCAGAAGTTCACATACGTCGGCCCCGTCAAACAGGGCAGCACGACGCTACACAAGATTTCAGTCAAGGCCCTTTCAGCCACACTCACACAAGATGCGCCTCCAGGCAGTCCGACCCAGCTGTCAAATGCCAAGCTCAAGGTCGCCAAGGGTGCCGGTGAGATTCTTGTCGACCTCGCAGAGGGAGCCATAGCCAAACAGACCGGCACCACGCAATTGGTCGGCACACTCGATCTCTCGATCATGGGAATGACCTTCCCCGCGAAACTCGATCTGACAATCTCGATCACAAGCACACTGGGCCGATGACCTGATGGGTTTTGCTGGATTCATCAACAAAAGCCGATGAATCGTTTGATGATCTGATGCCGATTGTGACGATATCGCCCATGGAGCCGGCTGCGACGGTTGTGCGGTGACGTTGCAACGCGTCTAGGGAGGGGCGTAGAGCCGGCAAAGGAATCGCCGCACGTTGCTGCCACTCTCAGGGAGTGCATTGCCGTGACTGCCCGCCGCTACGCGGCGATTCTGCTGCTCGTTTACGCAACAGGATACGCTGCCCCGCCGAATCGCCCAGACCCCGTTGCAGGCCGTGCTGCATTTCAGCACCACCTCAAGCAGGCACAAGTCGCGTGGTCCAACGGAAAGCGTGCCGAAGCCCTTCGGTGCTACCACTCCGCAAAGATGGCCGCTGTTGCGCATCGCCTGACACTTGATTCTCGCGACGAGCAACTACTCGACTTTCTCGCTCGACACGAAGCTGGAGTGTCACCGCCTGAAGCCGCCGGGCCAAAACCGCTCAGCCATAAGGATGCCGGCGGCCGGACATCCCCGCACCCCGTAGCCAAGCGCAAGATACCCTTGGCCGCCGATGCTGAGATTGCGGCACCCCGACAGGACCCCGCGCGGCCCACCCGACCCGCCACAACCAAAACCACGCCCGCAGCCCTTTCCCGACCTGGCTCCCGCACGATTCCGCCAGCGACCAAACGCTCGATACGGCCTGCCAACTCGGCTCCCACGCAAGCGCTTCCCATCAAAACCACACCACCAGCTGATTCTTTTCCCAAGCCACCAGTTCCGTCTCTGCAGACGCCGACTGTCGTCAAACCAGCAACCCCCAGCAGTTCCGAGACTCCTCGCCACGCGCCAGCAGGAGCACCAGCTCGCCCGGCCGAATCGCAGACCACATCTCGCCCGTCGGCCGCGCCCCAGGAAAATGACCTGGTGCCGCCCGTGACACCTCCGACGGCGGTGGAACCAACCCAGGCCCCATCTCCATCCGACCCAGGCACGGCGACCGACGGACTGGACGATTCCACAAGCGAACCGCTGGAACCCGCACCACCGCTTCTCACGCCCGAGGACAACGACCTGCGTGGCGCCACGACGATTCCCCCGGTCCGCCTTGTGGCCGACAGCCAGGCGGCCCGCATGGACCCTCCTGTCCAGCCGCCTCCAGCCCCAGCCCCCACCCCCACCCCTGTTGACGACGCGGCTGCGGACGCGGCACCGTCCCTCGGAATCACCGACCATCAATTCTTGTCCATGATGTTTGTCCCCATCATTGTCGCTCTGGCACTGCTGGGATTATTGACCCAGGAGCTGCCCAAACCCTCGACCATCCTGGCTCGACTGCGCCGCAAACCGGCCGCGGATCCTCTGAGTGACGAAGCCAGCACACCTGCCTCGATGGATGAAGTCATCGCGACGAGTGCAATGGCCCTGCCGGTTCAGATCGAACCCTGCCAGCACAAGAACACTCGCTGCTATACGGTCACGATCGAACTTCCCGGGCTGGAGCCCACCCGATTGGTGAAACGTGGTGATGGAACGCCGCTGTTTCGATCGCGTGCTGCAGCCCTCAACTCAGCACGCCACGCCGCAAGACGACTCGGATACGACACCATCGAGGAAGCCACCGGCTCGCGAGTTGCGGCCTGAGCTGAGCGCTGCCACAGGCTGGCGGCTGCCGACGCTCGTTACTCGGCGAGATCTTCGTCGGAGAGCCAATCGAGAATCTGGGTGTCCGCTTCGCTGGACTCCGACGCTTCCACGATCGGTTTGACCGACGGTGGCAACTGCTTTTGTCGACGCTCCGCACGCCGACGCTCCCGTCGCTGGCTCTCCAGTCCGGCCCGCTCGAGCAAAGATCTCGAAAAAGGATCTTCTTCACCCAATGACGGCGGCGGACCATCGCTGGTTGGCTGGTAAACCACCTCGAACTCGTGCTTCGCGATGGCCAGGTTGTCACCGGGCATCAGGACCTGCACTTCGACCTTTTGTCCATTGACCTTGACGCCGTTGGTGCTGCGTAAATCGCGGACCTGCCAGTACCCGGCTTCCATCTCCAATTCGCAGTGCTGCGATGAGACATTGGGAAAGTCGAGCCTGATGTCGCAACGACTCCGTCGCCCCACCAGCAATCGCGGTCGCAGCAGCGGGATCGGGTCGCCGCCTCCAACAGGTACCAGTTCTCCGAGCATCAGCTACTGGCTCCGCTCGGCGGCGTCATCACCGCCGCTTGAGAGTTCCGCGCCTCCCCCGGGAAGCATCGCCTGAACCGCAACGACGGCCTCCTCGCGATTCGCATGATGGCTCCACGGAGTTCCCAGCTTCATGGCTGACAACTGGACCAAGACGGAATCGGTCGCGGAACAGTAGACCGCCAAACCTCCTCGGTAGTCCAGGTTCCGAACAAGCCGCACGATGGCGCTGGTCATGACCCATCCGAGTGCCGGCACGCTTCTCAGGTCGATGACCACAGCGCGGACGTCCGGGTTGTCCAACCTCCTCATCACACGGTTGGCCTGATTGTGTATGTCGAAATAGCGAAACGACGACTCGTCACCAAGCGGTTCCACAACGACGACTCCACCGGAGAAGTCCATGCCGAAGACCGCAGACTTGTCGTGCGCCGGCGGGTTTGGCGCCGCTCCCGGTGTGTCATTCATCGGGGAACTCCGAGGCAGACACGTCTCCTCGTCGGTGTGCATCAGTGCGACCAACGCCGCAGACGAACCGGGTCGGCAGTCCGACGGGGGAGGGACCTGGGGTAAACGGTTGTGACATCAAAGCCGACAATTCGGTAGACAGCATCCGGTCATCTTGACTCGGTGTGGCATCGCCGAAGCTCACAGGCCCACACAGCCTCGCCACCACACGCCTCAAGGCTGAACGATTCAGCGATCGAAGTCAACCGGGACGTGCATCAGGTGCCGCTACCGGCGCTCTCTGTTATCTTGTCCCTCTTCCACCGGACCCAGTTCGTCGGACGTGTCGATTCATGGGCGCCCTGTTTGAATGGCTCGATCTTGTCGTCTTTTTCGCAGCCCTGGCTTCAGTCATGGCCGTCGGCCTCCTGGCTGGACGTGGTGACTCTGGATCGTCTGAGGACTATTTCCTGGCCGGGCGTCACATCAGGTGGTGGGGTGTGGCGGGATCGATCTACGGGTCCAATGTCAGCGCCAATCACCTCGTCGGCATGCTGGGGATCGGATTTGCGATCGGGTTTGCCCAGAGCCACTTCGAGCTCGGCGCGATCTTCGGCCTGCTGATGCTCTGCTATGGCTTTTTGCCCGTCTATCGCCGCCTCCGCATCTACACGCTTAGCGAGTATCTCGGACGGAGATACGACAACCGCAGCCGCCTGGCCTACGCGGTGATCATGGTGCTGATCATGGCCGGTGTGCAGATGGTCCCGGGCCTCTACATCGGAGCCCGTTCGGCCTGCGTGATGATGGGAGATGCGGCGATTGAGACGATTGAATTGCCGCACGAGACGATCGGTGATCGCCTGTCGATTGAAAAAGGCCTCATGACTGCTGACGAGCTTCCCACCAGGCCCGTCGTCCAGGTCAACATGACCTGGTATGCCGCCTTCGTCGTCGCCCTCGCCGCCGTTTCTACCCTCTACACCGTCCTTGGCGGACTCAAAGCGGTGGTCCTCACTGACGCCATCCAGTCGCTGTTGTTGCTCGCTGGAGGCATCCTGCTGGCGGTCCTGATCTTTGGAGAACTGGCACAGGGGGAAGGGGCCCTCGCGGGGTGGGACCGCATGATCGCACTGGACGATGCCGCCGACACCAGGAAGATGCGACTTTACCTGCCGACTGATCACCCTCAGCTGCCCTGGTCCGGAGTGCTCACCGGTCTGCTGTTCATGCACTGCTTTTACTGGGGCACCAATCAGTTCATCGTGCAGAGAGCGCTGGGTGCCCGTTCGGACACCGAGGCCCGCCTGGGGATTATCGCCGCCGGTTTTCTCAAGTTGCTGATCCCGTTTTTTGCGATCGCTGCCGGCATCGCGGGGTACTACCTGATCCAGGACCGCGTTGCGTACGCGGTGGATCCCGATGCCGCATTCGCTGAGTTGGTCAAACTGGTCGTGCCGCCCGGTGTCGGCCTCGTGGGTGTCATCGCCGCAGGATTGATCGGTGCCATACTCTCGTCGATCGATTCGATGATGAATTCGGCCGCCACGATCTTCACTTTCGACGTCTACCGCCAGTCGATCCGTCCGGATGCGTCCGATCAGCAACTTGTTCGGGTCGGCCGCATCTCGATCGGGATCTTTGTCCTCATCGCCGCTGTCCTGACATTCCTGGTGATCGATCCCAACAGCAAGGACAACTTCTTCTTGCAGATTGCCAATTACACAAGCCTGTTGACACCGGGTCTGCTCGTCGCATTCCTCGTGGGGATGTTCTGGCCACGGGCCACCGCGACCGGTGCTGTCGTCACGATCGCCTCCGGCGTCGTCTTTTCCCTGCTGCTCCAATACTCCTACGACCATTTCCTCGGTATGCCTGCCGCCGCCTACCAGGTCCTGACGGATCAACAGGATCTCCTGCAAGTGCCCATTGCTGCGCTACCTGCTCAATGGCAGGACCTGAGTTTCGCTCAGATCACCGCAAACGTCGACGCGTTCGAGGGGCATCTCAATGCGGTCAACCGTACCCTGGGTCCCAGCCTCAGCTTCTTCCACCGCGTGGTGGCCGTCATTGCCTGCTGCCTGGTCGTACACGTACTGGTCAGCTTGCGGACTGAGGTGACCACGCAGCAGTCCCAGCTCACCTGGACTAACCTCGGCGGCCATCATCCGCACGATCTCAAACGACTCGTGCAACTGTCCGCAGCCACCGTCGGACTGATCCTCTTGCTGGCCGTCGCGGTTGCAGGAAGTGTCGTCTCCACATCTCTCGCCGCGATGCTCGCCGCAGGAATCGTCCTGGCGGCTTTTGGCATCAACATCAGGCGTCGTCGACAACGAGACCTGCCAGCGACCGTTGGCAGCGAGACGGGAAAGTCAGCGAGACCATGGTGGAAGCAGGACCGGATCTGGGCCGCGCTCTTGGCGGCCGCAGCCGTCTGGATGCACTTTTTCTTCGCGTGAAGTCCGACCGACCGGATCGATCTCACACAAGTTCTGATAGCGTCAGCCCAGAACGAACGACGCCCGACTCTTGCGTCTGCCAGACCTCATCGCTTTTCAGGTCCACACAGGTCAAGAATCCGCCGGCCCAACACATCGTGTCGATACAGAGCCAACCACTGCGAAGTAGCGGCAGCCCGTGCCTCTGTGGAGTGTGGCCACACACGATCCTGCGATTCGAGTGATGCGGGCGCTCATCGCCCGTCAGGTGCATCCACCGCAACCACTCCGGCTGCTGGTCCACCAGCGCCACCGACGGTTCCAGGTTGGCATGCACACAGATCACCGATGGCGTCTCGAAGAAGTCAACGCCGCTTTCCAGCAGTTGCCTGTGGCTGGCAGGAACGCCACCGAGGTCTCCGCCGTATGACGAAACCGTCTCGCGTCCGCCCCAGACCAACCACTCCGGTTGAGGCCCCTCGCGAAGTCCGGTCAGCATCATCTCCTCGTGGTTGCCGAGCACCAACACCACCGTGCACACCTCTCTCAACGCCTGTACCTGGTCCAACACCGCACGACTGTCTGGACCTCGATCGACCAGGTCACCCAAGAACACCACGACATCACCAGACCGCGGGTCGACATCCTCAAGCAGGGTGTGCAACGCCCGTGCACATCCATGAACGTCGCCAATTGCCAACAGTCGCCCATCCTCAATGGCCTTGCCCATGAGCCAAAAGCCCTTTCGTTTTTTCGTCCGACCAGTGAATCGGCATTTGACACCTTGGACATCTAGTGTACTATAGGCAACCTGGGTATTTTGTGACGCATCGGAAGATTGTGGCACATAGCCGGTTTCGGGCGATTGGTAAGTCGTCGGCCTCGGCACAACAGTGAACTGAAGAAAGCGTGGAGTTGACATGGTGGGACGCAGTTTGAGTGCGGCACTGCTGATGACGTTGATCGTGGGATCTCTGGCGGTGGCCTCAGGGGCCACCCCGATGACCTCGGGATTATCGTCAGACGGCATCGGCCTCGATCAGGTCCAAGCGACGGCGACGCGTCAACAAGCTGAGCTGGCCCTGGCCCAGCCGGCCGCCCCAGCACCGACTCAGCACACAGCTCGTCTGTCTCGTGACGGCTTGCTCGTTGGTCGGCTGAACGTGGTCAACCCCCACACCGGTAGCTTGATTCCAGCTACGTCGCTGTCGATTCATTTTGTGCAGGGTGGCCGAGTGGTCAAGGTGACGCGACCTGGCCCCGGTGGAATCTTCCAGGCGAGATTGGAACCAGGTCGGTACGACCTCGTCGCGGGCGGTGGTGACGGCTTTTATGCAGCCGCTGTGACAGTCCAGCCCGCCGACCCCAAGTTGGCCGATGCGGCCGGGCCTCAGATTGAAGCCGCGGTCATCGGGCCTGTTGACTTCCCGGCCCTCCGTGCCGCCATGGCCGAGTATCTAAAAACGAATGACACCGTTACCAAGGTCACGGGCTCTGTTACCAAGGGCAATCGCCTCACCGTTCACTATTCCCCAGGCGGCGCAGTGCACTGGTTTCTGCTCCAGGGAGCCAAGGTGGTCCGACGAGGCCGTAGCAGCGACGGCACAGTTGTCCTGGACGGCCTCGCCCCCGGTGGATACTCGCTGGTCATAGCCGGCACGGGTGGATTTGCTTCCTTTGGAGTCTCCATCAGGACTGCAACGGATCCAGATGGCGGTGGCCAGGAGGAGCATGTCGGACTGATTGACCCGACCAGCCTTCAGACTGCCATGCAGATCGGCGATTCCCAGTTGCCTGGCGGACTGAGCCCCAAGGGTATTGCTACGGCACGAGCCTCTCGGATCCGCCGCGTGCGTGCCGCAGCGGCCGCAGCAGCCTTCACCTCGCAGGCCTCACCATCAATTGGTGGCACGGGTGGTGGAGGAGGAGGAGGGGGTGGTGGCGGCGGTGCGATTGGCACCCTCTCCGCAGGTGCCATTGGTGGCCTTGTGGGTTATCAGCTCGGCAACAAGGCGAGTGGCGACCCTGACCCCGACGGGGACACATAGCAAAGCCGCGACGGCCAACGGACGTCACACACAAACCACGCCGACAATCAACATCCACACCAACAATCAACAGAACCACATCACCACCCATTGGCGGCCACTCGATTCCACTGAAGTAAGCAGGCTTTCGGTAGAGTCTGGCCACCATCGTTCGGGCCCCGGTGCCAAGGCACCGGCCCCTTGGTTTCGACAACCTGTTTTGATGATCGTCCAACCACGATCGACATGCTGAGGAGTACCCAGTCACGGAAGGCTGATCCCGGAACACCGCGACACAGATCTTCAACGTGACTTCACCCAGCAACCAGGCTCATCACGCAGGCCGCTTGCGCGCCGTGCCGTCTGTTTCGGCGGCTTTGCGAGAGGCGAAGACTGCCTCCTTCGGCTGGTGCGAAAAAGCCGTGGCGTCTCTGCTCTTGCTGGCAGTCACCGTGGCCCCATGGTGGTTTGGAGCAGCTCAGCCTCTGGCAGGCTTCTGCCTGGTAGCCGTCACGGTTGCTGCAGTGGTCGCCTGGCTGATGGGCCTGTGTTTTGACATCAGGATGCGGCCCCGTCGTCTCCCGGTCCCGGTCGTCGTGATCCCGATCACGTTGGGCATTCTCGTTGGATTCGCGCAGCTCTGGCCGATCCCGATCTCCACTCTGGCCGAGCTCAGTCCATTTGCAGCATCGGTTCGGGCCTCAATCACCCCAGGCGGTGCAGCACCCGTGAGCCTGGACCCGGCGGCCACACGGCTGCAGGCCGCCTGGCTGACCGTCTCGCTGCTGATCCTGGTCCTGGGTTGCCGCTTTCTCGCTTCAAGACAGGCCTTGGGTTGGCTGGCCATTTCGCTGGCGGCCAATGCGGCTGCAATGTCGCTGGTGGGGATCATCACCCAGTGGACCGGTGACGCCCGTGTCCTGTTCCTGGTGACACCTGCGGAAATGACCACCGGGTTCGGAGCCTATGTCAACCACAGCAACGCCGCCGGATTCCTGCTGATGGGCCTGGCTGGCGCCGTGGGGTGGATCGTCGCCAGGGGAAGAGCAGCTGGTCCAATCGCATGGCTGATCACGTTTCTCATTGTCGGTGGGCTGCTCGCCTCTCTTTCGCGGAGCGGCTGCCTGGCAGCAGGAGTCGCCGGGACAACCGTGCTGCTACTCAGTTCCATGACCCCACGCGGTCGAAATCAGGCCAGGCGTATCGGGATCGCCGTGGCGATCGCCGCTGCCGTCCTGGCCACTGCGCTGCTGGTGCCATCGATTGGCTCCCGGCTGGTTTCGATCATCGACCGTTCCGGTCGAGTCGATCAGCGGCTGGAGCACTGGAGCGACTCGATCCAGGCGGCCCCCCAATTCCTGTCCACGGGCTCTGGACTGGGTTCCTACCGCTACGCCTATCTCCCGTTCGAGCAGAACCGATCCGACGAGTGGTTTTATTTTGCCGAGAATCAGTACTTGCAGACCCTGTTCGAGATGGGGCTACCTGGCCTGGTCCTGCTGATGTCCACTCTTGGTCTCGTCATGGCCGCCGCATTGAGACTGCTGTTCACGGCCGACTCAAGATTCGATCGCGGCCTCGCTCTCGCCATGACCTTCGGTCTCACGGCGCAGGCCCTTCATGCGGGATTTGATTTCGGCCTCTACCTCCCGGCCAACATGGCCATCCTGGCACTGGGATGCGGCGCTATGTTCGGACGGCTACTCGACCTGCAGCCGAGGCTGTCGTGTTCACGGTTCATTGGTTGGCACGGGGCGCTGCGGCCCTGGCTCGTGACGCCCGTCGTCTGTTGCCTGTTTGCCCAAAGCCTGTTCCCGCTGGAAACCCTGGCCACGACCGCACAAGCTGCCCACGCCAGCCATCGACTCCGCGACGAGTTGAACGCGGCGGATTCTACGCTGGAACGGCAAGAGGCGGCGATCGTCGCATTCGTGACGGCCACTGAGCACCTGGAGTCGCCGAAGTCCCACCGCCGGGCGGCTCAAGCCTATATCGCCCTGTACCGTCGTCGCGCCGAGACGCTCCTCGAAACCGATGAACAGGACCGTCAGTCGCAACATCACATCGAACTGCGCAAGCGACTCGCTGACCCTGCTCTTCTCGGCCGTTTCATTTCTCGGCGACTCGCCGCGGGCGATCGCAGTGTGCTATCGACGTTTCGCGATGATCCGATTGTCAGGCAGACGCTTTTGCCAGCTACACAGCACCTTTGGCTCGCCCGCCAACAGGCTCCCTTGTTGGCCGACGTGCACCTGCAACTGGCCGAGTTGGCGTTCCTCGTCGTCGATCCGACTGAAGGTCCCAATCCCTTTCTCCCTCCACTCGAACGTCTCGCTGGCAACCGTGAGATTCTCTGGTACCGCATCGGCCAACTGGCATTCGATGCGAGAGAGGATCAGACGGCCACGCGTGCATGGCATCACGCACTGACCGCATTCTCGTCGGCCTCTGCCTCGATTCCGTCTCACATTCTGGATGCCGCCGAGTCGCGTTGGACACATTCTCACATCGTCGACCGACTTTTGCCGAGCAAGCCTCAGCTGATCCTGGATGTGATTTCCTCCCGGGACTTTGATCAGAGGTCTCCCATGCGGCACGCCCTGATGGCTCGCGTGAGTCATCTGCTCAAGTCTTCGCCACTGGAGGAGGGCCAGTCTGACTTTTTGCGAGGACGTCTCGAATCCCTGGCAGACCGCCCCCAGGTGGCGCTGGCGTCATTCGAGAAGGCGATCCGGTCCAACCCGGTTGACGCCCAGGCGCGATTTGAGTTGGCCCGAACACTTGAAAAACTGGGCCGGCCGCAAGAGGCCATGAAGCACGCTCGCCTTTGTGCACAACTGGCGCCTGCTCACCGGGACTGCCAGAGGCTGATCGGTGTGCTTCGCGACCGCCTCATCGCCGACCGGCGGGAGGCCACACCATGATCACCCTTGGCCTCGCCTTCTTCGCCGCCCTGGTTGTCTCACTGGTAGCGACTCCGGCCGTGCGTCTCCTCGCCAACAAGTGGGGAGTCGTCGACCGGCCGGATGGTGTGAGAAAGCTGCATGGACGGCATGTGGCTCTCGGCGGCGGCCTGGCGGTCCTGTTTGCCTTCACAGCATCGACCGCAGCGGTCGCATTGACGACAGTTGATGGCACCCACTGGGGACAGACGCTCTGGCGGAGCCAGGCACTGCTGCCGGCACTCTTCGCCTCGGCATCCGTCCTCACCATTGTCGGTCTCCTCGACGACGCGATCGAGCTGCGTGGCCGTCAGAAGCTGGCCGGTCAGATCCTCGCCGTGGGTCTGCTGACGATGTCGGGACTGGTCATCCGTGAGGTTCATGTCTTCGAGTTGCATATTGTGCTGGGTCTCCTGGCCGTCCCCTTCACGCTGTTCTGGTTGCTTGGCGCCATCAACGCACTCAATCTGATCGATGGCGTGGATGGTCTCGCCACGAGTGTCGGTATCATCCTCAGCCTCGCCGTGGCGGTGATGAGTGTCCTCAACGGGCACATCGTTGAGGCACTCCTGGCGACGTCTTTTGCAGGCGCCCTGGTGGGATTCCTGGTCTTCAATGCCCCCCCGGCGTCAATCTTTCTGGGCGATGCCGGCAGCATGCTGATCGGCTTGATCATCGGAGTCCTGGCGATCCGCAGTTCGCTGAAGGGCCCCGCCACCGTAGCATTGGCCGCGCCTCTGGCAGTGTGGGCGATCCCGATCCTCGACGTGGCCATGGCCATCCTCCGTCGCAAGCTGACGGGCCGCAGCATCTACACCACCGACCACGGTCATCTGCATCACTGCTTGAAACGACGAGGCAACAGCGGTCCCAGGACGGTTCTGTGGATCGGCCTGCTTTGCTCGATCACAGCCTGCGGCGCGATGTCGAGTGTCATGTACAACAATGAGTTCCTGGCTGTTGGGACGGTGGCCGCGGTCGCCGGCACGCTGGTTGCCAGTCGAGTCTTCGGGCACTCCGAATTTGTCCTGCTCTACCGGCGTGCCCAGTCCACGTTGTTATCGCTCTTGTCGCGTCGCCACCGCGAACGGCAGCTCGAAAGCGAGACGGTCACGCGATTCGAGGGCCAGCAACAGTGGGAGGCCGCCTGGGAACAACTGATGGCCCTGGCCCAACGGCATGGCTGCCATGATGTTCAGCTCAATCTGCAGGCGCCTTTCCTGCACGAGGAGTTTCACGCACGCTGGCGTCAGCGGGATCATCAGCCGGAAGACGCGTCCTGGCATGCCGAATTCCCGCTGGTCAGTCATCAACAGTCGGTAGGCCGGCTGTCGCTGCGTGGCGATCGGTCCAGTGGCAGCAATGTCGATCTGTTGCATTGCCTCGCCAATGAATTGTCGCCCATCGAGCAATCGCTACAGACGATGCTCGCAGCAGCACGGGATCAACACGAACTGCAACTGGCCCCCGAGCGGGGTGCGCGACACAGCAACCTGACACGGAGCCCAGTGGCCGCCGCTGCTTCGCACCCGCTTCCGGGTGCTGTCGGCGGTGAACCCGCTCCGCGCTGACGGGCCATTCGCCCACAACAGGTCAGGCCATTGCCTGTCCTCACATCACGGAAATGGAATCGGGAAATCGGGGACTCCTGTCACCCAGAAGGACGGAGTCCGCGCCACTCACCTCGCCCGCCGCCCAGGACGAATGTCACCGCCATGCCAATCCTCAGCCAAGAACGCTCTCTGTTTCCCGACTCGCTCTTCGACACGATCTCAACCGCTCCGCACGATGACCAACCGACTTCCCGTCGCTGGTGGGCGTTGTACACGCGGTCACGGCGAGAGAAAGACCTGATGCGGCGGTTGCACAGCCTGTCCGTCCCGTTCTACAGCCCGATCGTCCCCCAGCAGCGTCGATCGCCCTCGGGCCGGATCCGCACAAGCTTCGTCCCCCTGTTTGCCAACTACGTGTTCCTCTGGGGAAATGACGACGATCGCCACATGGCCCTCACGACCAATTGCCTCTCACGGTGTCTCGAAGTCCCTCAGCAACAGCAGCTCACGTCCGACCTCATGAGCGTCCACGCGCTGATCGACACCGGGGCACCGGTCACCGTCGAAGACCGCATCGAGCCGGGCCGACGAGTCCGGATCAGGTCCGGAGCACTCGCCGGCCAGACCGGCACCGTGTCGGAGCGGCGCGGCCAGCATCGGCTCCTGGTGGTCGTCAACTTTCTCCAACAGGCCGCCTCGGTGGAGCTCGACGACTTTGAAGTCGAGGCCATTTATTGACCTGTGCTCCGACTTCGTGTCCGGTGCGAAACAGTGTTCCTCAACTGATGAACTCAGTCTCTCCTTTCACGACGCCCGATGTTGCGTCGCCCCATCATCCCGCTCCATCGGGGCAGGTATCGATTCACCGACTCAGCAGCAGTGAATGGCCTCTCCTCAGCTCATTTCTCGATGAGGCTTACGGCGAACGAGCCGAATTCAAGCACCCTCACAGATGGCGGTGGCAGTTTGGCGACAATCCGTTTCGTGAGAATTCGGAGTCTGATCTGTGGCCAGTCTGGGTCGCCAGGGATGGCGATCGCATCGTCGGTCAGACTGCAGCCCAGATCGAACCACTACACGGCGTTCCCGGGTGTCCGAGACTGGCGTGGTCTGTCGACACCATCGTTCTCCCCGATTACCGACGCTGCGGCATTGGACGCCGGTTACAGCAGGCCAGCCAGGAGGCGCACCAGGCCTTTGCCAGTATGTCCATGTCTGCAGCCAATCGACGCATCAAGCAGCGGCTTGGCGGTCAACAGTTGGGGGAGTTGCTTGAGTGGTCCCTTGGTGACCCCGCGGCGCAACAGACGCCGATCAGCCGCCTCAGACGGACCTGTCGGCATGCCTTCGACCGGATGAGACTCAACCAGGCCACTCGCGAATCGACGACCCATCGTTCCAGTCTGCGATGCGTTCCTCTCGAACGCCTCGACGAGTCCATCGACGCCATCTGGACCGACCGCAAGTCTGATTACGACTGGGGCATCAACCGCGACAGCCAGTTCCTGAACTGGAAATACATGGACCAGCCTCATGTGACCCACCGTGCCTGGCGGCTGGAACGTGACCGCGGCCACATCGGGTGGATCGTGATCCGGCTCGCCGGCCCCGGGGAACCGAAGCGAGGTCTCGTCGCAGATCTTGTCGTGCCGTCCCACGATCCGAGCCTGCGTGTGGCTGTGCTTGTTGAACTTGTCGAGTTGTGTCGCCAGGCCGGGCTGACCTGCATCCGCGTCGGCTCCAGTTCCGCGACCGAAGCGGCCGCATTGAAATCGACCGGTTTCAGACTTCGTCGCCGTTACCAGCCAATCTGGCACCTCGCCGGACAGGATCCGCATCCACCGCGTCACCCGCTGTTCTCGCTCGGCGACCACGACCTGGGTCAGTACCCGCTTCACCGCCGTTAGCCCTGGCTCTCACAGCGTGCCACTCCAGTCCAAACGCCGCCTCGCCCGTCGCACCGTCGACCTCATTCCATTGAGTGTTCTGTGTCGGCTCGCACGCCAAAACGTCATCGTGCTGTGCTACCACATGATCGCACCGGTCACTCCACGCCACGTGGTACATGTCGCTCCAGTCAAGACGCCTGAGATGTTCTCGGCAGACATGTCATGGATTCGCCAACATCTCCACGTGATCTCCTACGACGATCTCAAGACCAGCCTGGCATCTGGCCAACCGCTTCCCCCTCAATCCGTGCTGGTGACTTTCGACGACGGCTACCGTGAGTGTCTCGATCACGCCGCACCGGTGCTCGATCGGTACGACGTCCCGGCCACGTTTTTCCTGACGACCGGCCTGGTCGGAAACAAGAATCTGTTCCATCGCCATATTGCCTCGCTATGTATCGACCGCCTCCTTGTGGCCAGCCCCCGCGACCTCAACGGACTGGATTGCGACGGGCCAACCGGGCCAACCGGGCCAACCGGGGCCAGCCTGTGGAACCGCCGAGCAGCCTGGATCAACCGTGTGAGGCAGTCCGGGGCCGATGACGTCGACCAACTCAGCCACATCGCCTCATTGCTCTCAGTCGATGCGTCAGAATTTCTTACGCAGGCCCGTCCATTCCTGGATTGGGATGATGCGAGACGACTCCACTCGTCAGGCCACACGATCGGAGCACATGGCGTCCGACACATCCGGCTGCGGGACTGTGTCGATTGGCAAGAAGCCTCAAACGAGGTCGTATCATCGTGCCGCACGGTAAATTCTCAGCTGGGCGGCGCAGAAGCTCCGTTTGCCTTCCCCTTCTCTGGTGACGGTGTGGATCGCAGAGATCTCACCACGTTGAAGAGTCGTCACCCGGAAATCGGCCTGATTTTCGACCGAAGACCGGAGCGTGAGGACCCCGGTTTCATCGTGCACCGTATCGTGGCCGACTTCCCAGGCCCGGCCGCGGCGACTGGCCACGAATCCAATCTTCCCAACCTGATCCGTCACGCCGCTCGCACCCGTCTCAAGGCGCGGCTGGGGACAAGACGCAGCTCATGACAACCATGACTCAAGCACCCGCTTCCACGTGGTTCATTTCGCGTGACCGATGCCCAGCTTGCGACTCTCCCGACTCGACCACCCTGCTGAGGCGGGACTTCCTCGACCCCGAGTTGCTGGAATACCTCGAGTGGTTCTATGCAGACCAGGGTCCGGGCATCGACCTGGAATACCTGGAAGGTGCCGAGTACCGACTGGAAGACTGCAACTCGTGTGGGCTTGTCTACCAGCAACAGGTGGCAGGTGACGCCCTGATGCTGCGGCTTTATGAGACCTGGATCGACGCCGACCTGGCATATCAACGCCACTTGGCCAAGAAGCGGAGCCCCGAGTTCTTTGGAGGCTATGCCCGAGATCTTGTGCGACTGCACAATTTCCTCGGCGCTCGCCCCTATCAGTTGACCGTCCTGGACTACGGCATGGGATGGGGGAACTGGTGCCAGGTCGCTGCTGGTCTTGGTTGTCGCGTCTATGGAGTGGAACTCTCGCCCGCACGAATTGACCACGCTGAGCGCCATGGGATCAGTGTGCTTTCGCACGACCAGGTGCCAGACCACCGTTTTGATTTCATCCACACCGAGCAGGTGTTTGAGCACATCACGGCGCCACGAGCCGTCCTCGCCGAATTGTCCGAATCGTTGCGCCCCGGGGGAATTCTGCAACTGAGTGTCCCCAATGGCACAGACATTCGTAGCCGCCTGAAGACACTCGACTGGCACGCACCGAAAGGGGCCGCCGACTGTATCAATGCGGTCGCGCCCCTGGAGCACATCAACTGCTTCCACCACGATGCCCTGGTCTCAATGGCCGAGGCCTGCGGACTTATGCCCATCCGAACTCTCGCCAGTGGCAAGCGAACATCTCGCGCTGATCGCCTGCTCGGCCCGGTTCGCCGTATCAGGGACTTCATCACGGGTCGATGGCGTCGCAGCACATTTCTCTTTTTCCAGGCCCCAGGGCGGTGGACCGCCTCATGAGGATCGCCAGCGACACCCAAGGCGAACTGGACCCGTCGATGACGGTCATCCGTCCTCCCAGCGGCTGGCCACGCGTCGGCTGGATGGAACTCTGGCACTACCGGGACCTGTTGACGCTTTTGGTTTGGCGCGATTTCAGCGCGAGGTATCGTCAGAGCCTCATCGGAATCGGGTGGGCACTTCTGCGACCGATCATCGCGGTGATCGTGTTCACCGTCGTCTTTGGCCGGATGGCCGGCTTCTCATCTGACGGCGTCCCGTACCCCGTTTTCAACTACGCCGGTCTGATGCCATGGCTCTACTTCGCCGGCTGCCTGACCGGCACAAGCGACAGCCTTGTCGGCAGCCGGACCCTTCTGACGCGGATCTATTTCCCGAGACTGATCTTGCCGATCTCGAAAGTCGCCAACGGCCTCATCGACCTGACCATCCAGTTCGTACTCCTCCTGTTGATGATGGCCTGGTATGGAATACGCCCCGGGGCCGCTGTCATTTTTATCCCGGCGTTTGTGCTGCTCGCCTGCCTGGCGGCCCTGGCGGTCGGAACGTGGCTGACCGCACTCAACGTCAAATTCCGCGACGTCCGCCACGCGGTCCCCTTCCTGGCGCAAATGTGGATGTGGATGACACCGGTGGTCTACGCCAGCAATACGGTTCCAGACCAGTGGCGGCTCCTCTACTCGCTGAATCCCATGGTCGGCGTCGTTGACGGATTTCGTTGGGCGCTACTGGGGCGCCCGATCCCCGACTGGACCATGATCGGTGTCTCGACCGCCGTCGTGATCACCACGCTCTTGACAGGGCTGCTGTTCTTTCGCCGCATGGAAACAGAATTCGCGGACATCGTCTAATCGTGCAGATCCACTCCCCACGCACCGCCATCCTGGTAGAAGACCTGGGAAAGCGATACCAGCTGGGTCTGACCCATGCTCGTTCCATCCGCGACGTCGTCGATCGCCTCACCGGACGCATGATGTGCCTGCTTGGCCGTCGTCGTTCCTCTGGCGAGCCTGCTGCCAGACAGGAAGACTTCTGGGCCCTGCGAGATGTCAGTTTCGAGGTGGAATCGGGTGAGGTCCTTGGAATCATCGGGGACAACGGCGCCGGAAAATCGACTTTGCTGAAGGTGCTCTCACGCATCACCCATCCCACCACAGGGCGTGCGGTTCTCAGCGGTCGTGTCAGCAGCCTGCTTGAGGTGGGGACCGGATTTCATCCCGAGTTGACCGGACGAGAGAACATCTACCTCAACGGCACGATTCTCGGCATGTCGCGGCGAGAGATCCGACAGAAGTTTGACGAGATTGTTGCGTTTGCCGAGGTGGAGACCTTCCTGGACACGCCCGTCAAGCGCTACTCGTCGGGGATGCACGTCCGGTTGGCCTTTGCCGTCGCAGCTCATCTTGAACCGGACATTCTCGTCGTCGATGAAGTCCTGGCCGTCGGTGACGCAGCCTTCCAAAAGAAGTGCCTCGGCAAGATGCACGAGGTCAGCGGATCCGGCAGGACAGTGATCTTTGTCAGCCACAACATGGGAGTCATCAAGTCTCTCTGCAGCCGTGCGTTGTGGCTCGACGGGGGGCGTCTGGTCGCCGATGGCCCAACCTCGGATATCGTTGACACCTATCTCAACGGCCGACGTGATCGGCGTCATGACGGAGTGATTCCGGACGACGCCCATCGAGAGGGCACCGGGGAAGCTCGCATTCGGTCCGTCCAACTCGGCGATTCGATGCGACAAGGATCGACCGACCTGTACTACGGCGAACCGATTGACGTGCTGATGCGTGTCGAGACGGACGTTCCACTTTCCGATGTCCATTTCGAGGTCAGCATATCGACTCGGGATGGCATTCACGTGGCCTGTGCGCAAACCTTTGACCCACCCACCTCGTCCTTCGATCTCGCGCCCGGACAGCACGAAATCGCCGCTAAGCTCGACGTGGCGCTACTCCCTGGCCCCTTCACGATTGACCTCGGCGTCCACCACGCGAATGGCAAGACGATCGATTTTGTCCCCGCAGTGCTTGACTTCCATGTCTCGAAAGTCGCTGTGGCCCCCGAGGCCTATTACCGCTGGGAGCCCGTACGAGGACTCGTCAGGCCTCCGACCACCTGGTCGCAGCCACAGGCCAGCGCCCCCCTGATCACCGCCTCACAGGACACCCTGAGATGATTCCCAGTATTGAAGGCAAGACGATTTTCATCACCGGCGGCGCCGGGTTCATCGGCTCCACCCTGGTCGGTCGACTCATCGATCACAATGACGTGGTGATCTACGACAACCTGTCTCGCAATTCTCTGCAGCACAAGTCGTTTGTGGACCACCCGAACCTCACCCTCATCACGGGAGACATCCTGGACCTCGAATCACTCTCGCGGGCCATGGCCGGTTCAGACATCGTGGTCCACTGTGCGGCCATAGCCGGAATCGACACGGTCATCCAAAGCCCCGTCCGCACGATGCAGGTCAACATGATCGGATCGGCTCATGTGCTCGAGGCCGCCTCGAAGCTCAATCGCTGTGATCGCGTCGTCTGTTTTTCAACCAGCGAGGTCTTCGGCCCGCAAGCATTCCGTTCCACCGAAACGGACGCAACGGTCATGGGTGCCGTCGGCGAGGCCCGCTGGACATATGCTGTCAGCAAGCTTGCCGAGGAACACCTGGCGATTTCCTACCACAAGGAACACTGGCTCCCTACCACCGTCGTGCGACCATTCAACGTCTACGGGCCAGGGCAGGTGGGTGAAGGTGCCATTCGGATTTTCACCGAGCTGGCCCTGCAGGATGCTCCGATCGAGGTTCACGGAGACGGAGCGCAGATCCGTGCCTGGTGCTATATCGACGACATGGTCAACGGTGTTTTGCTCGCGATGGGGCACCCGGCCGCTGTCGGCGAGTCCTTCAACATTGGCAATGAAAGAACCGTCATCACGATCTACGGACTGGCCAGTACGATCGTGAGAGTTCTCAACTCCCGGAGCACAATCAGCTTCGTCCCCAAGCCGTACGCGGATGTCGAGCTCCGTATTCCCTCTGTCCGCAAGGCCGTCGAACGACTCGGATTTCAGCCGCAAGTGGATCTCGAGGAGGGAATCAGTCGGTGTGCCGAGTACTACGCGGTCCACGTCTAGGCTCCCCACCGACCACCGTCCACCACACACAATGATCCGCCTCACCATCCCATCCATCGACGACGCCGAGTGTCAAGCGGCGACAGACGTCTTGCAGAGCGGGTACCTTGTCCAGGGTCCCTGCGTGGCCGAATTCGAGGCGAGGCTGGCAGAGCGCGTCGGAACCCGGCACGCTGTCGCAGTCAGCAGTGGCACAGCCGCTCTGCATATCGCTCTCCTGGCACTCGACATCGGACCCGGACACCGGGTCGCCACCACGGCATATTCCTGGCCGGCGACAGCCAACGTGATTGAGCTGTGTGGTGCCACTCCCGTGTTCGTCGATCTCGATCCCACCACGGGCAACATGTCGCCAGACGCACTGTCCGAATCCCTGGCACAACTCGAGCGTGACGGCACCCACGAATCGCTGGCCGCCATCCTCCCGGTCCACCTCTTCGGCCATATGGCCGACATGCCCGCGATTCTCGACATCGCCACTCGACACGGAGTGCCGGTGGTGGAAGACGCCGCCTGCGCCCTCGGAAGTTGTCTCGCATCACAACCCGCCGGGAGTTGGGGCCGTATCGGCTGCTTCAGTTTTCATCCGCGGAAGGCCATTACAACTGGTGAGGGCGGTGTCGTCACCACCGATGACGACCAGCTCGCCCTGACGCTGAAGGCGCTCCGAAACCACGGTCTCGACGCCGGCAGCACGTCACCAGATTTCATTCGACCCGGATTCAACTACCGCCTGACGGATCTTCAAGCCGCCGTGGGACTCGCACAACTCGAGAAGCTCGACCCCGTTATCGAAGCCCGGCGGCGCGCGGCAGCCGTGTATTCCCGGCTGTTGGCTGACCTGCCTGTGACCACTCCTGTCGTCCCGGCCCGATCGGCGCCAAACTGGCAGTCCTACGTCATCAGGCTCCCGGCCGGGACCGACCGATCTCGCCTCGTCCAGGCGCTGAGGGACCGCGACATCGAATCAACCATGGGCACCTGGCACATCCCACGGACGACCTGGTTTGCCAACCGGTACGGTTGGAACCGGGGAGATTTTCCCGTCGCTGACCTGCTCTTCGATACCGAACTCACGATCCCCCTCTACGAGGGCATCACCGAGAAGGACCAGCGCAGCGTGGCCGATGCGATTCGAGACTCCCTGCCAGTCCTGTCAGCATGACCGACAACCCCGCTCTACCGAATCGCAACAGCGAGGGACCCGGTGCTGTCGCCCCGGCCCTGCTCGGCCACTGTGGCGAGGGTGTGATCCTGGAAGACGGAGTGAGGATCTTCCACCCGAGCGGAGTACACCTGGGTGCTCACGTCTACGTGGGGCATGACACGATTCTCAAGGGATACCACAACAACACCCTCGTGGTGGGAGAGGGCTGCTGGATTGGTCAGCAGTGCTTTTTTCACGCGGCCGGAGGACTCACGATTGGCTCCTGTGTCGGGATTGGACCAGGCGTGCGGATCATCACATCGACTCACAGGGAGCAGGGACGTGCGACGCCGATCCTCCACAGCGCACTTCACTTTGCTCCCGTCGTGATCGGCGACGACACGGACATCGGAGTCGGGGCGACCATTCTTCCCGGAGTCACTGTTGGCAAGGGGGTCCAGGTGGGGGCCGGAGCTGTGGTCACGACTGACATTCCCGACTTCGCTGTCGTCACAGGCATCCCCGCACGGATCCTTCGCTACCGTCCTGAGAGCATCACGGGTTGAGCCATCCTCTCGACATGATCCATCCTGCATTCACACTCGAGGCCTATCGTGAGCTTCTCACCACCGTCCTCGAAACCCGGACGGTGATCACGTTGTCGGACTGGTTCGACGCACCTCACGCCGCATGGCGACGGCTCATCCTTCGGCATGACGTCGATTTCCTGCCTGCACTGACCCTGCCGATGGCCCGAGTCGAAGCCGATTTGGGAATCCGCTCCACATGGTTCGTCGGCATTCACCTTTCCTACAACGCGATCCACCCGCCACAGGCTGAAGTCCTCAAGACGCTCCTCACCATGGACCACGAGATCGGATTCCACTACGACGCCAGCGTCTACGATCATCTCGCTCCAAGTGACCAGCGCGCTCACATCCTCAGCGACATCGGCCTGCTGGAGAGGGCCATCGGCCAACCGATTCGGTCAATCGCGATGCACAATCCGTCGAGTTCCGAGAGCCCCGACCCGTTTCTGCAGGGTCTGCCCCTGCACAACGCCTACGACAGTGTCCTGATGCGCCAGGCCTCCTACGCCAGTGACAGTTGTCGTGCCTGGCGTCCACAGGGTCTCGCATGTTGTCTCGACCCGGAGATTCCGTTGTCGTATCTGCTGGTCCATCCCGAGCTCTGGACGGAACGACCAATCCCCAACTGGCTGGATTTTCTCGCCCATCTCCAGTCGCTCATGGCCGACGACTCGTTTTCCGAACGTGCGACAGTCGAATCGCTCTGGAAAAACCACCCGGCTCGAGACGACCACGATGCACGCTTGTTGGCCACGCCTTCACACCGGGACTAACCGCTTCGCGAATCACACCTCCTCACCAGTGATCTCCTGACTCCATGCTCTCCGTTCGTGTCATTCCTTGCCTGCTGCTCCGCAATCGCGGACTGGTCAAGACCATTCAATTCCAGGACGCCAAGTACGTGGGCGACCCTGTCAACACGGTCAGAATCTACAACGAGCAGGAAGTCGATGAGTTGGTTTTTCTGGACATCACCTCCACCCGAGAAAACAAACCGGTTTCGCTGGACGTGATTGAGGAAATCGCCGGCGAGTGCTACATGCCGGTCACATACGGCGGTGGTATCCACTCAATCGAACAAATGAGCGAAATCTTCTCGGTGGGCGTGGAAAAGGTGGTCATTAACTCAGCAGCAATCCAGGCCCCGGATCTGATCACCGAAGCAGCCAGCCGTTTTGGCAGTCAGAGCATCGTGGTGTCCATTGATGCCAAGAGACGATTCCTCGGCGGATACGAGGTGTATTCACACGGCGGCACGCAACGCACTCGGTTGTCTCCGGTTGACCATGCCCTGGCCATGGCCGAGGCCGGAGCTGGCGAATTGCTGGTCACCTCAATCAACCGTGACGGCACCATGCAGGGCTACGACCTCGAGCTCATCCGCCAGATCACCGAGGCCGTGACCATTCCCGTGATTGCCTGTGGAGGTGCTGGGTCTGTGACTGACCTGGGCCGTGCGGTCCACGAGGCTGGAGCATCTGCCGTCGCTGCCGGAAGCCTGGTGATCTACCAAGGCACCAATCGCGCCGTCCTGATCAACTTTCCGTCTCGAGATGAACTTGCAGCCGCTTTTGCATGACAGACACCTCACCTATTTCCAGTTGACTCCTTATGACCACGATGCCACACAGGACTGAGTTTGCGGCTGAGGCCCTCTCAGATCAACAGCCGGTGCCGAAGGACTCCCGGGGCAACAACTCGGTCACTCGATGCACACGTTGTCTATACGACGACCAGACACCATCGATTCACTTTGATGAACACGGGGTCTGCAATTACTGCCACATCCATGACACTCTTGATCAGCAATTTCCCGCGGGCGCTGCAGGTGACGCGCGGCTGAAGGAGATTGCCACCGAGATTCGTCGGGGCCACCGCAAACGCAAGTATGATGTCGCAGTCGGAGTCAGTGGTGGATGCGATTCCTCGTACCTGGTCTATCTCACTAAGGAACTCGGTCTCCGGCCGCTGGCGGTCCACTTTGACAACACTTGGAATTCTGCCGTTGCCACACAGAACATCCACAACGTTCTCAAGCAGCTCGATGTCGATCTCTACACCTACGTCGTCGACAACGAGGAATACGACGATATTTACCGTTCATTCCTCGAAGCGGGTGTCCCGGACATCGACACGCCTACCGACATCGCTCTGATCTCAGTGCTCTACCGTGCGGCAGAAGAGCATGGGATCAAGTACATCTTTGACGGCCATTCGTTTCGGACCGAGGGCGTCGCGCCGATCGGCTGGATTTACATGGACGGCAAATACGTACAAAGCGTCCAGTCCACTTATGGCACACATCGGCTGAAAACGTACCCCAACCTGTGGTTTACATCCTTCCTTCGCTGGAGCGCCGTCCGCCGGATTCGGCGCATACGGCCCTTGTATTTCGTCGACTATCAGAAAGAACACGTCAAGGACATGTTGACTCGGGACCTCGACTGGACCTGGTACGGCGGGCACCATCTCGAAAACCGATTCACGCAGTTCCTCCACAGCTACTTTCTGCCCAGGCGATTCGGGGTCGATTTCCGCGTCCAGGGACACTCAGCTCTTGTGCGTTCTGGGCAACTCAGTCGAGATGAAGCGCTTCAACAGATCAGCGAGCCCCCCGTGTTTGATCCAGATGTGGTCACACTGCTCAAGAAACGGCTGGGTTTCACGGATGACGAGTTCGAGCGCGTTATGACTCAACCCGTCCGCAGCTTCCGGGACTTCAAGACGTACAAACCGCTGTTCGAGAGACTGCGGCCCATGTTCTGGGTCCTGGCAAAAATGGACCTCGTTCCCTGGAGCTTCTATATCCGGTACACGAAGCGTTCCAATGTCTGAGACCGACTGACCGTCGTCCATGTCACAGACCTCACGACGATGACACGCCTGTTCAAACTGATACTCCTGCAGCCTGCACTCGTCATCTGGATCGCCACCTGCGCGATTCTGGCCCGAATTACGCGGTGGCCGAGACGCATTGCGAGGCGATCACCGCGCATCGTGCGAGCTCCGAGACCGATGAGTGCGCTCTCGTACATCCGAGACGCCGATCGCGCTATGGGGTTGAAGAGCGATCTGGCCGTCACCGAGCTCGATCGCTGGAGCTACCCGTACGTCTTTCGATCAGAAATTGACCGCCTCGTCGATCTGTCAGGTCGTTGGCCGCTGCTCAGCCGAATCCGATTTTTCCTCGGCCTGATGTTTCACTACGACGTCCTCGTCACCTACTACAATGCGTGCTTCTTCGTGGCCGGTCTCCTACGACTCCTGCAATGGCCGTTACTCAAGTTGGCGGGCCTGCGGATCGTGGTCGTCAGCTATGGCAGCGACGTGACTCTGTTTGATTCACCTCCGACACGCTTCGACTGGGTCGGACGACGCCTGATCGACTATCCGCCCAATGGCTCTCCCGAGGAGCACGATGCCCGAATTCGGCGCGGCATCGAGGACCTGACTCGATGGGCCGACTTTCGCATCGCTGGCGACCACACACTCAGTCCGATGGTCCCGGAGTTCGACCTTGTCTTCAAATACTTCCCGATAGACTGCGACAACTGGCCAAAAACCGCACGGACATCCGAAGGCCCACCTCGCATCGTCCACGCACCGAATCACCGCCACATCAAGGGGACAGCGACACTCCAAGAGGTGTGCCAGAAACTCACCGGTGATGACATCCCGTTGGAACTCCAGATTGTCGAGGGCGTCCCGAGAAACGAAGTCCAGGCCCTTTACGCCGAATCTGATCTTCTCGTCGAGGACCTCTGTTCCGGAGCCTCCGGCCTCAACGGCTTCGAGTTCATGGCACTCGGCAAGCCCGTTCTCGTTTTCATCGATGCCCCACAGCTCGATGACCCCGCCTTTGATCTTCCGTATGTCAACACGAACATCGAAAACGTCGAAGCCGTTCTTCGCGCCGTCTTGCAGGTCTCCGAATTGCGATCACGCCTGGGTGAAGCCGGGCGTCGCGCGGTGGAAGAATTCCAGTCGTTCCTCCCGATCGCCGAGGTCTGGCATCGTATCTACCAGCACGTCTGCTACCACACGCCACTGGACCTCGACAGCACTCGACACTTCGCGCCGACACGCCGTTCCCGTCCGAGAACCGAGGACCCGATGACTGAGGCATTCTGGCCGGTGGATGTGACGGACCTGCTGGCGGACATCCGCCGAGCGATCACCGGCAGCGACGCCAGGCAACCCGAATGCGATTCTGACCAGCATCCGGCAAGTTCCACGATCCTGCTGGAACCACTGTCGTGAGAATTGCGATGTGTGTTTCGACATGGCCGCCACAATACGAGTCATTTGTGGTCAACCAGGTGAAGGGACTCAGAGAGGCCGGACAGGACATTCAGATCTTTGCACGCCGCCGCGGCACATCCGATCATTTGTTACCAACCGGGGACAGGACGTTGCCCGACGCATCTGTCCATTTCAGGCCAACGATCCCCAGTCGGAAGATCCCACGGCTCCTCAAGGCGGCTGGATTCGCCTCACTCTATGGCTGGAGGGCACCTGGGCTCGTCCGCCGTTCGGTGTCAGACGGGTCCCAAACCTGGTTTGAAGCTATTCCATTTCTCACCCGCAGGTCATTCGACATCATCCACTGCCAGCACGGAACCATCGGACTTGCCATGTCCCGGCTGATCGATGAAGGATTTCTCAATGGACGTCTCGTCACAGCGGTTCGAGGCAGTGACCTGAGCAGCATGGCTCGATTGCCTGAGTCAGCTGAGACTCTCTTTCGCAAGGCGGACCGAATCCTCCCCGTTAGCGAGTCTCTTCGCGGTCAACTGGAGCGTTTGGGTTGCCCGCCCGAGAAGCTCACATTGCATCGCTCCGGGATTGACATTGCCACACTCCAGAAACACAGGTGCAAAAAGACGCGAGTACACAGTGCTTCATGCCGTGTGATTTGCGTCGGCCGGCTGGTCGAAAAGAAGGGGATTGATGTCCTGATCGACGCGGTCTCACGGATCAACCAGACCGTGACAGTGGATGTGATTGGCGACGGCCCGCTGCGAGGTGATCTTGAGGCCCAGGCCCGCCGCCATCGGCTCGACCAACATGTCACGTTCTCAGGCTGGCAACCGCACGACAAAGTGCTCGAACGGGTGGCACAGGCTGACATCCTCGTCAGCCCGTCACGAACGGCATCGGATGGAACCCAGGAGGGGGTCCCCAACGTGCTCAAGGAGGCGATGGCATTGGGGACACCCGTGATTGCCACACGGCACGCAGGGACACCAGAGCTCATCACGGACCGCGTCCACGGCTTCCTTGTCCCCGAAAATGACTGTGACGCACTGGCGATGGCACTCGACGAGGCCATCGCGACCCCCGAATCCCTGCAAGAATTGACTGACGAAGCCATTCATCGTGTCGCGTCTCAATACGACAGCCGCTCTCTCAACGAGTCACTCATCGGGCTGTACCATTCGCTAGTCACGTCCCGCTCTCAGACCACATGACGCTGTCGGTCATCATCCCCACGAGAAACCGCGCGCGACATGTCGTGCAGGCCGTCAACAGCGTCTTGACGCAACGGTCCGACCAATTCGACCTGATCGTTGTTGACGACGGCTCCACAGACGATACCGCGTCCAGACTGAATCCCCTGTGTCCTGACCCACGATTTCGGCTGATACATCAGGAGTCTCAAGGTGCTGCGGTGGCGCGTAATACCGGAGCCGAGTTGGCTCGGGGTGACTGGCTGCTCTTTCTCGACAGCGATGACCTCCTGGCCGGTGATGCGATTTCACGCTTGCTACAGATCACCGCTACCCACCCTGCAGCGGCCGTGATTTGTACATCGGCCGAGGAAATCTCCGAATCGGGTGATCTGTTGAAAAAGACCTCTCCGCGACCGCTCGGTGCCGCGTATCACAACATTCATGGGCAGTTTCTCGCCGGGACCTTTGCTGTTGATCGACGACTGTTTCTTGGCATCGGCGGATTTGCAACACGTTGCCGTTCCAGCCAGCACACCGAACTGGCCTTGCGGCTGGTCGAGGAATGCACGCAGAGAGGCAAGGAGGTTTGGTGCGAGGACGTGGTCACTGTCCAGATCCGTCGGCACGACGACGGCCATCTCCGAGACGACCCTCAGCGGCTCTTCGACGGCGCCGAGTTCATCATCTCGGCCCATAGCGACAAGCTCCGCCGAAAACCTCAACAACTGGCCGACTGGCATACCGTCGCGGGCATTTACGCCACGCGTCTCAGATTGCCGTCCGCAGCACGTCGTCACTTTGGCCAAGCCTGTCGGCTTCATCTGGCGCGTCCGCGTCGCATCGCGCGATGGCTGATCAGCTGCATGCCTGCTCTCGCGAGGAGGGTCTGGGGAACAACGCACGGCCGACCAGCGCATGCTCAAGGAAGACGTGACGATGCCTGACCAGCAACACACCGACGGGCCATCTGTCTCGATCATTGTCCCCACCTACAACCGGGCTCACCTGCTGCCTCGTTGCCTGGACAGCCTCCTGGACCAATCTGACCCAGACCTGGAGATCATCGTCGTTGACGACGGCTCAACGGATGACACGGCACAAGTTCTCCAGCGATACAGCTCCCGTGACAGCAGAGTCCGAACCGTTTCCCAAGACAACGAAGGTGGGTGTGCGGCCAGGAACGCCGGCGTGGATGCCGCCACCTCTCCCTGGATCACGTTTCTCGACAGCGATGACGAAGTCACTCGTGACTGGCTCACCGAATTGGTCACGCCACTGAAGCAGGGGGCGGACGTCGTTTGCTGTGGATACAGACAACTGGCAATGGACGGCTCCAGAGTGCACGAGACTGTTCCGCGTCCGTGGAGTCCCGAAGCCCCAACATCACGTGTCTCTGGCGGTCTCTTTCTTTCCGGGACCTTTGCCTTGAAACGCGACCTGTTCTACCAGGTCGGCGGCTACACGACCGGGCTGCCCGCGAATCAACTCTCGGAATTCCGACTCCGACTGCTCGCAACTCTCACCGAACAGGAAGGGCACATCGCAACAACGGACGCCATCCTGGCGATCGGCCATCAACACGCCGGCCCAAACATCCGCAGCGACACACGCGCCATTTACGAAAGCGCCGTGTTCATCATCGACAAACATCTGCAGCAGTTACGGCAATGCCCACGCACTCTCGCCAGTTGGTCAACGGCAGCCGGCGGATGTGCAGCCCGACTAGGACTCTTCGCGGAAGCCCGCCACCGTTTTGGGCAGGCCATTCGGTACTACCCGCGAGACGCACGGAACTACGCCCGTTGGCTGGTCGCGTTTGTGCCTGGTCTCAGACTTTTCGCATGGCGGAACAACAACCAATGAATCTGGCCAGGACGACCTCTTGACACATCGGCCACTCTTTCTGATCACGATGGACACCGAGGGTGACAACCTTTGGTCTCGCCCCCGACTCGCCACGACTCACAACGCCGACTTTCTGCCGCGGTTTCAAACCCTGGCCGAACAACACGGTCTGCGACCGACCTGGTTGGTTGACCAGGACATGCTCTCAAGCCCCCGGATGATCTCTTTCGGTCGAGACGTCCTGGCACGCGGTGCTGGCGAAATCGGAATGCACCCGCATGCCTGGAATACTCCCCCCTTGATCCCAGTCACTCCGGACGACTTCAACACCCAGCCCTTTATCACATCGCACCCTGAAGACGTGATCTTCGACAAGATCAATCACCTGGCCACTCAACTCGAAGAGGCATTTGAGTCTCCGATCACAAGCCATCGGGGAGGACGGTGGGCTTTGGATGCACGGTATGCGCGAGCACTCGTCGCTCGCGGGATCACAGTGGATTGCACGGTCACACCTGGGCTCAGATGGCGAGATGCCACCGGCACAGTGACCGATCACACCAGCTGCGGAATCCACCCGTATCGCGTAGACCTCGACGCTCCGTCCCGAGCCGGCCAGTCGGATCTTATCGAGATACCGATGAGCATTGTCCCGAGGCCATCTCCTCATGCCGGTCAATGGATGCGACTCCTGGGACCGCCTGGCCAGAGACTGGCCAGGCGACTCTGTCCGGATCACATTTGGATGCGGCCGAGCGGATGGAATCGACGAGACCTTCTCGAGTTGCTCGAGTCGGCCGTCGAAAACAAGTGGCCGTGCCTGGAGTTCATGTTGCACTCCTCGGAATTAATGCCAGGCGGAAGTCCCCGATTTCGAACCCGCCGCTCGATCGAGCGTCTGTATAACGACCTGCAAGTGCTGTTTCGAGCTGCCGAGACATCGTGTGTGGGAGCGACACTCACCGAGGCGGCACGTCAGTTGAGTCCGCACAACACGTCGGCAGCGGATCCTGCAACACCGGAGATCGCTCACTCGTGACGGGACGAGACATCTCGGCGCCACCGGTTCGCCGTGTCCTGTGCCTCTTTCTGTCTCTGCCAGGCTCACCGGCCAAGAGCGCTCAGATGCTCGCTGTTCGCCACCTGGCAACCCACGGATGGCAGCCCATTGTCTTGACGCTGGACGACGCTTCACCGGGCCGGGTGGTTGAGCAGAAGTGGGAAGGCGTCCGCATCATTCGTGTCACACCAACATCCAAGGGATGGCGGCGTGCCCACAGGAACTACCGACGTGTCCATACCAGCCGCGGGTATCGACGCCTGGCCTGGCGGCTCATCGGTCGTTGCCTGTGCGCGCACGACCGGTTTGCTCCGGCTCAGGCGGACCTGATTCGCGTCGCAGAAGAGCTCAATCACTCCAGCCGTTTCCGTGCCGTCGCTTCTCAGTATCACCCAGTCGATTCACACCACGTGGGACGCGCACTCGCAGAACGGTGGCGGGTCCCCTGGATCGCCACGACCAAAGATTTTTTCAGCTGGCCGGACGAACAGCGTCCTGTCAGCGTCACGAACCGCCGCAACCTGCGTCGACGGGTGCTTGAATCCCGCCTGCTCGAGTCCGCCGACGCCGTCTTGTCCATCAATGATCACATGACCACGTACCTGTCAGGACTGGTGTCGGGCCAGCCGGTGGCCACATGGGCTCATTGCTTTGACGACAGAACGCCCGCAGCTCCTGCGCTGTCTCCGCCAACCAGACACGCCACCGGGCCATTTCACTTTGTCTCGGTCGGACTGGTGGACCATCACGACGAGGCCGGTCTCATCTCGCTCTTCGAAGCCGCACGACACGTCATCGATTCCGGACAATTGGCATCCAGCGCATTACGACTGCGATTTGTGGGTCACGGTCACGAAGTCGTCCAAAGGGCTGCGCGTCTCGCCGAACTGCCTGAGATTCTCCAGTTGGTTCCCCCTGTCGACCATGCATCAGCCGTCTCGGAGATGCATCGGGCCGATTGCCTCCTGTTTCAGCAAGTCGCATGGGGGAGCCGGCGCCGCCTGGCCGACTATTTCGGATCCGGTCGCCCGATCCTTGCCTGGCCCGAGTACCCGCAACTCTCCGGAGTCACATCACAGCCGTTGCTGACACGATACGGTGCCGCACACCTGGGCGGTGACACGGAGTCCCTGGCTCAACTCCTGGTTCAACTCGTTCGATCCGGCCACCAGGACTGTCCGACGGTCAATCTGGACCTCGTCGAAGAATTCACCTCAACAACCCGGGGCGGGGAGTTCGCCTCGTTTCTCGACAACGCACTTCTCACTCATCGGAACTTCTGAACATGCCACGCATCGCAGTCATCGGCTGTGGTTATTGGGGGAAAAACCACGTCCGCACTCTCAATCGCCTTGGTGTCCTCGCCGCAGTCTGTGACGAAACGTCAGCAGGCCGTGAGCGGGCCGCCGAATTGGCACCGGATGTGCCTCGTTTTGCTCGCGTCGATCACATGCTCGACTCTCTTGCACTCGACGGTGCCGTCATTGCCACACCGGCCGAGACCCATGCCGAGTTGGCCATTGACCTGCTCACCGCGGGTCTCGACCTGCTTGTCGAAAAACCGCTCGCACTGGATCTGGATGCCGGTCGCCTGATTCTGGAGACCGCCGAACGCCACGAGCGAATCGTGGCCGTCGGCCATGTCCTCGAATACCACCCCGCCATCACCAGGCTCCGACAACTCGTCGATGACGGCGACCTCGGCACCATCCGGTACGTCTACAGCAATCGCCTGAACCTGGGAAAGATCCGGCGTGAGGAAAACATTCTCTGGTCCTTCGCTCCTCACGACATCTCCATTCTTCTCCGGCTGATAGGACGGATGCCAATCGAAGTGGTGGCCACAGGAGGCAACTACGTCCAGCCCAACATCTCGGACGTCACCGTCACGCAGATGTTGTTTGAAAACGGTGTGCGGGGGCACATATTCGTCTCGTGGCTCCATCCCTACAAGGAGCAACGGCTGGTTGTAGTCGGGTCCAGAAAGATGGCCGTGTTCGATGACGTCACCAAGTCCCTGGCAATCTATGACCAGCGAGTTGACTGGGACGACGGTGTCCCGTGCGCCGTCCGAGGCGAAAAGACAGAATTGGACTTTGTCGACGACGAGCCACTGAAGCTCGAATGCCAGGCGTTTGTCGACGCCATCAAGACGCGCCGTCCGCCCCTGACCGATGGCCGCAGTGCGATCGAGGTGCTCACGGTCTTGGCGGCCGCCCAGCGATCTCTGTCCACCCAGGGCATGAGCGTGCAGCTGCCCTGGCTTTCCCCCGAATCATCGGGATTGTCGGGAGGGTCACCCCTCTCCGCCATGCGCCGCCCGTAGCGCACGCCGCCAGACAAGCCCCCCATCTCATTTCCCCTCGACCAACAGGACCCACTCCATGTCCGTGATTTCTCCACCACCAGAGACCGACAACTTTATTCATACGACCAGCGTGGTTGACCGAGGTGCCCAGGTAGGCAGGGGAACCCGTATCTGGCACTTTTCCCACATCATGCCTGGTGCCGTCATCGGAAATCACTCGTCGCTGGGGCAGAATTGCTTCGTCGCCTCGGGCGTCGTGATTGGCGACCATGTCAAGATCCAGAACAATGTTTCGCTCTACGACGGTGTCCATCTCGAAGACCACGTCTTCTGCGGTCCTTCGATGGTCTTTACTAACGTGTTGAATCCGCGTTCCGAGGTGGAGCGCAAGACCGAATACCGTCCGACTCATGTGGGACGCGGTGCCACGATCGGTGCCAACGCCACCATTGTGTGTGGCCACTCCATCGGCGATTACGCCTTTGTCGGCGCCGGAGCCGTCGTCGCCAACGATGTTCCGGCCTACGCGCTTGTGCTCGGAGTCCCAGGCCGCATTGCCGGTTGGATGAGCCGCGCCGGACACCGTCTCACATTTGACAGCTCGGGCTACGCCACGTGTCCGGAGACCCAGGAACGCTTCCGCCTGATCGACGACTCGCGCGTCGAACCCGTGGAGCTGGCCGTTGCAGAGGAGCACATCTCATGAGTACCACCACGTCACTGCCACGCGTCCCGCTCTGTGATCTCGCGGCACAATTTGAGCACATTGGCCCTGAGATCCGGGCTGCGATCGAAGAGGTATTGGAATCACAACGCTTCATCATGGGCCCGCAGGTGGGCGAACTGGAATCGACCATCGCGGAAGCATGCGGCGCCACGCACGCGGTGGGCTGCTCCTCGGGAAGCGACGCCCTGCTCCTGTCTCTGATGGGTCTGGGCATTGGCCCTGGTGACGAGGTGATCACGACACCATTCACCTTTTTTGCAACAGCCGGTGCTGTCGCCAGGCTCCAGGCGCGTCCCGTGTTTGTCGACATTGACCCCGACTCGTTTTGTCTGGCGCCCCAAGCCATCGAGGCAGCCATCACGCCACGCACCCGGGCCATCTTGCCAGTGCACCTCTACGGCCAGTGTGCCGACATGGACCCGATCCTCGCGATTGCTCAACGCCACCAACTGGCGGTCATAGAAGACGCTGCCCAGGCCATCCTCGCCTCCGACCATGGCAGGTCTGCCGGCTCGATCGGTACAGCCGGGTGCTTCTCGTTCTTTCCGAGTAAGAACCTGGGCGGCACGGGTGACGGCGGCATGGTGATCACCTCTGACAGCACACTTGCGGAGGCTATGAAGACGCTACGAGTGCATGGTGCCAGGCAAAAGTACTTTCATGAGCACGTCGGTGCCAACCTCAGGCTTGACACTCTGCACGCCGCAGTGCTGCTCGCCAAGTGGCCACATCTGGAGACGTGGAACCAGCTGCGTCGCGAAGCCGCTGGCCGCTACCGGGCCCTGATCGAGGAAATCCCCCACGCGCACCACATTCGCCTACCCGTCGAACGTCCGGACGCCGGACACGTCTACAACCAGTTCGTCATCCGTGTCCCCAACCGCGATCACGTGGCCAATCAGCTCAAACAACGGGGAATCAGCACGGCTATCTACTATCCACTGCCATTGCACATGCAAGAGTGTTTTGCCCACCTGCACCAGCCCGTCGGTTCTCTGCCACACAGCGAACAAGCTGCCTCCGAAGTCTTGGCTTTGCCGATGTTCCCGGAGATCACGCCTGAACAGCAAATCGCTGTCGTCTCCGCTCTCGACGAGAGCCTCGCCTGATCAACCTCTCCGTTCAGTTCCATCGTGATCACTTCCCACACACACAAGCGACGTGTCCTCTGGCTCATCAAGGGGCTGGGATTGGGCGGCGCTGAAAAACTCCTTGTTGGTGCCCTTCCACATGTCGACCGCAAGACATTTGATTACGAGGTCGGCTACCTGTTGCCCTGGAAAGACGCCCTGGTCCCGTCCATCCAGGCCGAGGGAATTCCCGTCACGTGCTATGGACTCGACGGGCTCCACCGCCTCAACGCGTACTGGAACCTCTGGCGACATGTTCGCCGAGGTCGATTTGACGTGATCCACGCCCATCTGCCACTGGCCAGTTTTCTGGCACGTTGCTGCCGCCGACTGAGACGTCCACCGGTGATCATCTATACCGCCCATGGACTGTGGGCACGGCAGCATCCACTCACGCGCTTCGTCAACCGCGGGACCATCCGATTGAACCATCAGACGATCGCCGTCTCCGATCAGGTCGCCAGGTCCCTCCCATCTCTGCCAACCCGGAGTGTCACGACGATTGACAACGGAATCGATGTGTCCGCCATGTCCGCATGGAGTGACCAACGGGATGCGGTCCGCCAGGAACTGGGCATTCCGGCGGCCACAACGGTCATCGGCAACGTGGCGAATCTCTCGCCGATCAAACGCCACGACCTTTTGATCGAGGCCTTTTCCGCCGTGCACGCCCGTCAGCCCCACACACGTCTCTTGCTGATCGGACAGTACCGCGATCGACTGGAGGAACTGGAAAACCACGCTCGTCGCCTGGGAGTGGAGCACGCCGTTCAGTTCACTGGCCCACGCGACGACGTGCCTCGGCTTCTGTCGGCCATGGACATTTTCTGTCTCTCCTCCGACAGCGAAGGACTGCCCGTGTCGCTGCTGGAAGCGATGTCAGCAAAGCTCCCAGTCGTCGCCACACAAGTCGGAGGCATCCCCGGCGTCATAGACTCGCCCGAGCTGGGCTTGCTCGTCCCTCCTGACAACCCCGACCAGCTCCAGGCCGCCGTCGAGATGCTCGTAACCGACCCTTCACTCAGACGCCAACTCGGCCAAGCCGGCCACGACCGTGTCCTCGCACGCTACGACATCAGCCGCATGGTGGGGCGTGTCGAAGAGCTCTATCGCAACCTGCTCGAGGTCTCACCGGGAGAGTCCGACCGGTGAAGGTCATCCCCTACGAACCGGATCGCAAGCAGGCCATCTGCTCGATCCTTGCGAGGGCTCTCGGCACACGAACAGACCGTCCACGTGATGAACGGTACTGGACATGGAAACACGAGCGGAATCCGTTTGGGCCATCCCTGATGCTCCTGGCCGAAGAGGACAATCACATCGTCGGCGTTCGTGCGTTCATGAGATGGGAGTTCGAGGCTGGAGGAATCAGGATTGTCGCAGGGAAACCAGTCGACAGCGTGACGGACCCTGACTACCAACGACGCGGCATCTTCTCAAAGCTCACAGCTGAAGCCTGCCGAATCGCACCTGCCGCCGGTATGCAGATGCTCTTCAACACCCCAAACAAAAACAGCCTGCCCGGTTACCTCAAGCTCGGATGGCACCGCGTCGGGAGACTGCCGGTCCGACTCGACGTCCTCAGTCCGTGTCGCATGGCCTGGCGATTTTTGAGTCCCAAGGCTGACCCAGCAGCCTCTGACTGGCTCAGAGACTCCTTCAACAGCCAGGCCCTCACCGCCGCAGAGGCTTTCTCAAAAACGTCCGAGATGGAGGACTTGCTGGACAATCTGGAACCTGCAGCGACCCGTCTTTCGACACAACGGAAAATCCCGTTCTTGAACTGGAGATACGCCGAGCACCCGCATGAGCACTATTTTGCTGAAACGTGTCGTCAGGCTGGACGGCTAGACGGTCTCCTGATCTACAGGCTCGGACGCCGTCACGGCTGGACCGAGGTGCTGGTCAACGATGCGATGATACGGGCCGGAACCCAGGGTGTGTTGTCCCAATTGGTGGAGGCATTGACGAACCGGGTCCGGGCAGATTACCTGGCCAGTCATGGCATACCTCGTCACGCCTGGAAACAAGCGCGACGGTCGGCAGGCTTCAAGGGTCGGTGGACAAGATCGGTGCCCTTTGTCGCGCGACCACTGGACACGTCAACCGTGACAGCCGATGCCACGTGTGACCTTGGCGCCTGGCAACTGTGCCTCGGCGACCTGGAAGGTCTCTGAACGGATGCTTCCTCTTTCAGATGCACCGCGTGTTCCGCTGCCCGCGTTTGAGCAGGCTCGGATCGAGCGCCAACTGGCCACGATCACATTCACCGCGCGGCTTGGCCTGATCGCGGCCCTGCTGATGATCGAGGGGTCATTCCAGGAACTCTCTCGCGACTCGGCCCAATACCACACACGTGCCATCCACATCGCAGCGTCCCAGTACGCTACCGGTAACATCCACTGGGATCTCTGGCTCGATCACGGATGGCAGCAGTTGCTCGGGCTCGTCTATCACCTCTTCGGCCCCCACCTGGTCATCATCCTGCTGCTCAATTGCCTGTTCGTCTCCATGGCGACGGTGCTGATTTTCCGGATTGGCCTCGAGGTCTTTCGCAGTCTCCAAGTCGCGATGCTGTCGGCTTACGTGTTCACGCTCTTTCCATCCGTCGTGTATTACACCGCCTTGCCGCTCAAGGAGGCATCGGCCGTGCTCGCGCTGTCGCTGATTGTATGGGGCACGGTCCAGGTCAAGACCCGCAGCCCTCAAAGGGGGGCCATACACATCATCTGCGGCCTGGCAATCATCTCGATGCTCAGGCTCTACCTGGTCTATGTCTGCGCCGTCTGCGTGATGGTGTGCCTGTTGCCGATCAACCTGAGAGGTGGCTGGTCGGGATTGATCAGGCTGGGGACATGCGGTTTAGCACTCTGCGGCGTCCTGGTGACTCTGGCAGTACAACTTGGCGTCTCGACTGACCAGCACGAGTCGCTGAGGTACTTCGATCTCGACCAGATCAACGACGTACGCATCACGCTTTCGAGTGCAGGCAAATCGCGGTTTTTCAATTTTGAGCAGCAGGACCAGTCGAGTGCCGCCTTTGGCCATTCGATCGCGAATGACGTCACCTTGGTCGGCAAGGGGCTGTTTTTCTACCTGTTTTCGATCGACATCTTCAACCTGGGCCGTATCAGGCAGATGGCAGCCATCCCCGAAATGCTCTTTTTCTTGTACTGCATTCCCTACCTCTACCGTGGCGTCCTCGACGGATGGAAGAGGTTTCCTGAACGGTTGGTGCCAGTGCTCTTGATGGCGCTCGCCCTGATCACCGTCTACTCGTCTGCCACTACGAACATGGGCGCGATGTATCGCTGGAGAATGCAATCTCTCCCATTCCTGATTCTGCTGATCGCCCACGGTGCCCACGTCCGTCGCACGGGAATCCTCTACGAGGTTATGAAAAAAGTCACAATGCGATCCTCCTTCCAGGTGGCCCCCTGATGAGCGTTCCGTCCGTCTCGACTGCCTCCTTGCCGATCCCTCCGAAGTCTCGCTGTAGTCACCCGCTTGACACACCGACGATTCAAGAGGCTGCAGGATTTCTCAAGCAGAGGCTTGTTGAGCTCGATGTTGAGACTCTTGGCTTCGGAGGGGACTACTTCTCCGGTTACTTCCGCAGTTACCAACAGAGGCTGTCTGGTGTACTGCAGAAGCAGTCCTGGCTTCTCGCACGGTCTCTCGACACCCATGTGCCGCTCGAGGAACAGGTCCTGGTGGATCACGGTGGGGGCGTCGGTGTCTTTTCGATGCTTGCCAAGGCCGTCGGTGTCGGCCACGTCATTTACAGCGACATCAAGCCCGAGTCTTGTGAAGACGCTTGTCGTCTTGCTGAGGCGGCCGGGCTTGTGGCCGACGACTACGTCGCGGGTGACACAACGGAATTGACCGAAGCCGTCACCCGCAACAACCTCCTCGTCACAGCGGTCGCGTCTTCCAACGTCATCGAGCACATCTACGACTTCAAAGACTTCGCATCGCAACTCTGGGCGTTGACCGGTCCGTCGGCTCGAGTGGTTCTCGCCACGTCAGCGAACAACGCCAACCCTCGCATTCGTCGCCGTTACATGCGGCTACAGCAGAAGCTTGAGTGGCGAGGGCGCGGGCAGCGTGAAACGCGTCGAGGCTACCGAGACATCCGGATGGACATCATCCGTGAGGCGGGTCACGCATTCACCGACGATGAGATCGCCAGCCTGGCTGATCGAACACGTGGACTGGCGGGCCCGGACCTGGCGAATGCCATCAGCGGATTCGCCGACACGGGTTCAAGGCCTCAGGCCATCAGCCACCCCACCAACACTTGCTGCCCGCGAACCGGGAACTGGACAGAACGGTTGCGGGGTGCTGACGAGTGGGCCAACGACCTCAAGGATGTCGGCTTTGACGTGAAACTCCACAGCGGCATTTACTCGAGCCAGCCAGGACACGGTTGGACCAATGCGCTCCGCCACACCGCCAACCTCGCCATCCGTTGCCTCGGTCGCCACGCCCTGACGTTTTCTCCCTTCCTGGCACTGACTGCCAGCAAGACGCACTCACTGAACCGATGACGCGTCCCCATCACACTGTAGCCCTCGTTGCGAATTCGGCCTGGTACTTGGCCAACTTCCGCCTCAACCTTGCCAGACATCTGGTCGAGAATGGGGCCGATGTTGTGGGCGTGTCACCTGCTGACGAGTACGTCGACACCCTCACCGAGGCGGGGATCCGCCATGTGGAATGGCCGGTGGAACGGAGAGGACTCAATCCGCTCAGAGAAGCACGGGCCGTGCGGACCCTGTTTGACCTTTACCGTCAGCTGCAACCCGACATCGCACATCATTTCACGATCAAGCCGATTCTCTACGGCACAACTGCTGCCGTACGGGCCCGGGTCCCCCGTGTGATCAACAGTGTCACAGGACTGGGACATCTGTTTGTCTCGAGGACTCCTGCCACAAGGCTTCTCAAACCAGCTGTGCGACGCTGGCTCACGTGGTGCCTCACCCGCCCCTGCGTCGAGACCGTCTTTCAGAATCCCGACGACAGGGAATTGTTGGAGTCCTGGTCTCCTCAATTGCGACATCGCGCTTCGCTGACTGGGGGTTCCGGAGTGGACCTCGAGAGATTCGTGCCCAACTCGAACGACAGCGCACCTGGTTCACCACACGTCGTGCTGTTTGTTGGGCGGCTCCTCGAAGAAAAAGGCATTCACACGTTTCACGAAGCCGCCCGGATGTCCCACCAGGATGGACGCGACTGGAGGTGGCGAGCTTGCGGAGATCCCGACCCGGGCAACCCGTCCTCGATCACACCGGTCGTGCGCGATGCCTGGATTGCAGCGGGTGATCTTGAATTGCCAGGACACATCGACCCCATCGATGGCCAGGTGGCTGAGGCCAGTCTCGTCGTGCTCCCATCCCATCGCGAGGGAACACCCCGAGTCCTACTGGAAGCGGCCGCGTCGGGGAAACCCATGGTTGCCACCGATGTCCCGGGCTGCCGTGAAGTGGTTCAGGATGGCCGGACAGGCCACCTGGTTCCTCCCAATAACCCGGGGGCACTTTATCGCGCGTGTTGCGAAGTTCTCGACGACCCCGGGAAGATCAAGGAAATGGGGGCAGCGGCACGGCGGCACGCGGAAGGACGATTCGATGAGCGACAGATCATCGCCAAGCTCTCCGGACTCTATTCACACCCCGGATCCTCCGAGGTTGAGATTCCTGGGACGTTTGTCATGTCTCTTGACCTCGAACTGGCCTGGGGCACTCGAGGACGGCCGGCTGCTCGCCACGTCACCCCGTTTCTTGAAGGCACGCGAGACGCGGTCCGGGGATTAATCGCACGACTCGACGATCATGGGGTCCGGGCGACATGGGCAACCGTCGCCGCATTGTTGCTGGGGGATGACACAGCGCACCACCCGTCCTTGTCGCAGCTCGAGCTTGATGACGTCCCCGTTGGTTCATCTCGCACACAGCCGCATTGGTTTGCCGAGGATCTCATCGAAATGATCCTGGGAGCCGCAACTCCGCAGGAAATCGGGTGCCACACACTGAGTCACCCACTGGTGACGCCAGGCCCTGAGGGTCGTGAGCGTTTCCGTTACCAGTTGGAACGAAGTCTTGACGTGTTTGCCGAATGTCATCTGCCGCGGCCCACGTCATTCATCTTTCCGAAGGCCCACATGGCCCACTTCGACCTCCTGGCCGAAATGGGCTTCACCGCGTTCCGGGGGCCGGAGTCGGGTTGGTTTGAGTCATTGCCCGGTCGGCTGCTTCCGGCCGGGCTGCGTTGGCTCGACGCCCGGCTCCGGCAACCTCCGGCCGTCCGGCAGCCATTTCGGACAGCCGACGGGCTGTGTCTCATCCCGGCCTCGCAATTCTACTCACCCGTCTTCAGCGTCGGGAGGCATGTCTCGGTGAATGACCGAGTCGCCAAGGCGGTGTCCGGACTGCGGAGAGCGGCGCGAGAAGGTGGCGTGTTTCATCTCTGGACACATCCTTTCAACCTGGGCCACAAGACGTCCGAATTGCTCGATGGCCTCGACCGCATATTCGCGGAAGCTCGACAACTGGCCGACGCTGGCAGACTACAGATCCGCTCGATGGATCAGCTGGCTTCGACTGTACTTCATCCGATGAGTGCCGCCGACGCCCCGACAGCTCGGACACCCATCGTGACAGCCACTGCATGAATTCCCGCAGCATCTACGAACGCGTCTACCGACGCATCATCTTCCCGATGCTCTCCGGTCGCCCCGTCGGCCGGCGAACAGCCAGCTACCTGCGCCAAGCAGAGGCAGCAGAGTGGTGGTCGGAAAGCACCCTCCGCCAGCACCAGCTCAACGAACTGGTACGTCTGACGGAGTTTGCCCTGACCCATTCCCCCTGGTACCGCGACTACGCCAACGTCGTCGGCCGAGGCCACCTGGAGATCAACACGATCGAGGATCTCTCGCGATGGCCGGTTATTGACCGCGAGACTGTCGTCAACGCCGGCCGCCGGTTCTTTTCCGAGACGATCACGTCATACACCAGTGGTGCGACTGGAGGGTCGACCGGTCAACCGATGCGTTTTCGATTCAACGCCGACAGCGCACAACGTCGGGCGGCAACAGCCTATCGCGGTTACAACTGGGCAGGTGCCGGTTTCGGAGCCAAGACTCTCGCCCTTTGGGGTACCCAATTCACAAACGTCGGCTGGAAACGCCGCGCGCACGACTGGCTCGCCACCACGCTCAAAAGACAGACAACGGTCTCCTGTTTTGAGTTCAATGAACAGTCAATGGCAGCCTGCCTGGACCGCATGCAGCGGTTTCGCCCTCACGTAATCCACGCCTACACCAACCCGCTGTTCGAGTTTGCGAGATACTTGCGTGCCACGAACCAGGAGCCACCCCGTCCACGCTCGATCGTCGTCGGAGCTGAACGGTTGCATGACTTCCAGAGGTCGCTGATTGAGAGCACGTTTCACGCCCCGATTTTCGAGACCTATGGATGTCGCGAGTTCCTCCTGATCGGCGCCGAATGCGATCGGCACGAAGGACTCCATCTTTCGTCGGACACACTGCTAGTGGAGATTCTTGACGAGGACGGAGAGCCGACTCCCGACGGCCATGTCGGCAATGTGGTAATCACCGACCTGACCAATCTCGCCATGCCGCTCATCAGGTTTGCCAACGGAGATCGTGCGGTCGCCGGGTTTGGCAGGTGCTCCTGTGGCCGGTCGCTTCCGGTTCTCAAAAGCGTCGAGGGCCGAGTGATCGATCTGATCCACCTGCCAGACGGTCAGATCATCACGGGCCTCGTGTTTCCGCACCTTATGAAGGACTACCCCAGGATCAAGCGATTTCGGGTGACACAGACCGCCCCCTGGATCATCCGGTTGGAAGTCGTCGCAGACCCTCCGATCGATGAGGCCACTCGGAACGACATCGAACGAAACATCAGCCAGATGGCCGGACCGCGGCTGCAAATCGAATGGTCGCCAGTGGACACCATTCCGCTGACTCGTACGGGCAAACACCAGGTCGTCATTGGACTCGACGCCGGCCACAAACCCATCCGTCAAGTCGACCAGGCTCACATCTCGTGATCGGTACGAACACAAACCACCGCTCCCGTCGTATCCTGATGGTGATCGACACTCTCGAGGTCGGTGGCACCGAACGCAGCCTCCTGGATCTCTGTCGTCATCTCGACCAGGCCGCTTTCAGTCCGGTTGTCTGCCATCTGTACACCGGTGGGGCACTCGCCCCAGCATTTCGTGACGCCGGTGTCCCGGTCCATGCCTTCGACATCTCCGGAAAGTACCACTTTGCCCGCGCCTTTCGTCAGCTGTCCCGGCTGGTGCGAGAGCTTGATGCCGACGTCATCCACACAATGCTATACCGCGCCGACCAGGTCGGCCGTGCCGTTGGACGTTGGCACCGGATCCCGGTCGTCAGCAGCCTCGTCGGGGTGCCTCATGAGCCCGTTCGCTTTGACAACAATCCTCATCTCTCACGCAGCAAGCATGCGGTCCTGAAACGCCTCGATCGCATCTCGGCACGATGGGTCACACGGTTCCATTCCGTCTCCCATGAGGTTCAGGACTCCTACTGCCGACACCTGGGCATCGATGCACGTCGCGTCACCGTCGTCCCCCGCGGACGTTCGCAACCCGCCACGAAACCAGCGGCGGCAACGAGAACATCACTGGGGATCGACGACGACACGCTGCTGCTGCTCAATGTCGGTCGACTCGTGCCACAGAAGGGGCAGCGAGATCTGGTTGATGCCATGGTGCCGGTGGTCGCTGCCCATCCCAAGACCAGACTGCTCATAGCCGGTGACGGTTGGCTGAACCAGGAGTTGGAGGCGCGAATCCGTGACCACGGTCTCACCGACCACATCACACTTCTTGGCCGACGTCATGACGTGCCGGACCTACTCACCGCAGCGGACCTGTTTGTCTTTCCGACTCTTTATGAGGGCCTCCCGGGAGCCGTCGTCGAGGCAATGCTTTCCGAAACCCCAATTGTCGGCTCCGACATCGCCTCGCTTCGTGAAGCTCTGACTCACACGCGGACCGCAATGCTGGTTCCTCCACAGTCACCGCAACGCCTCGCCATGGCGCTGCTCGAACTGATCGGTCAGCCAGCGATCCGGAAGCAGATGGCCGAAGCAGCGCGTGCTGACGCGTTGGAGCGGTTCGACATCCTCACCGTGACCCGTCAGATCGAAGCCATCTACCGAGATGCGCTGGCTGATGTGAATCAATGAAGGTCTTTCAACTGATCACCCGTAACGAACTCCGTGGAGCCGAGATGTTCGCATCTCAGCTCTCATCCGGCCTCGCCCTTCGAGGTCATCAGATTGAGTTGTCGTCCATATACCGGCCGCGTCAAGGCCAGTCGACCTTGCCGATTCACCCGTCAGTCACCTGTGCATGTCTTGAGGCCACCATCCACGGCAAGATCGAATGGGCCGCCCTGCGCACCCTCATCCGTCGTCTCAAGACTCTTCGACCAGATGTCGTCCAGGCCAACGCTTTTCACGCGCTCAAATACCTCTCGCTCGCTCGCCGGATCACGAGATCTCGCTGGCCGATCATCTATCGAAACATCTCGATCGCCAGCCGTTGGATCACACGGCCCTGGCAGAGAGCCTGGGGACGCTGGCTCCTGAAGCCCGTGGACCGGGTCACTTCCGTCAGCGATTCCAGCGCCCTGGACTTCTGTCACACGTATCGGATCCCACACCGACGAGCCACGACAATCCGACGAGGCATCCCAATTCCGGATCAGATCGACAGGCAATCGGCGCGACGCCATCTGGCCCACCGGCTGTCATTACCGTCACACGACGATTGGCAAGCTGTGATCCACATCGGAGGATTCACGCCAGAAAAGAACCACCGCGGTCTGCTCCAGGCCTTCGAGCAGATCGTCGATCGTCACCCGCGGGTCCACCTCGTCCTGTGCGGAGACGGTCCATTGCGACATGAAGTCGCTCGCGAGATTGCCCAACACAGGTATGGCCATCTGATCCACCAACTCGGCGACCAGGTCGCCGCTGCGGATCTCATCACGGGAACAGATCTGTTGCTGTTGCCCAGCGACATCGAGGGAATTCCCGGGGTAGTTCTCGAGGCGTCTGCGAGATCGGTGCCATCGATTGCCACACGCGTGGGCGGAATGGTCGAGTGCATCGACGACGGTCGGTCCGGTCTTCTGGTGGAACGTGGCGACATGATGGGTCTCGCATCCCACGCCGTGACGCTTCTCAAACACGACGACCAGCGATCTGCAATGGGCGCTGCCGCACGAGAACTCGTCGAACTACGATTTGGCATGAATCGGTGCCTGGACGAGTTTGAAGCACTGTATGACGAGGTGGCGTCTTGATGGGCGCCGTCACGAAGGCCGCAGCGGTCTTGAGCTTCATGCTACCTTCAGTCATCGCGGACGCAGGAGATGCCGAGGCCGTCACGACAGCGAGGAAGAAGAGGACGGGCGGTCACCTCATAGACAATGGGATCCGTCGCTCGCAGACTTCATCGTCGCGTCCGGCACAGACATGCTCGGACGACGTCTTCTTGCGAAGGTCCACCCTCATCATGTGCGGTCGCCCGCCGACGTTAGAGGAATGTCGAAGCTACCACCAACAGACGGTAGGAGACCGGCGAGCCTGGCTGATCGACTATCTCCTGGAACACCCGGATACGAGCCAGCGTTGGGCCACCTGGCTCACGCGGTGGACGGGCTGTCATCGCGGATTGGAGAGGCAGATTCGCCGGGCCGCCTCGAGAATGCGTGTCCCACCCGAATCGCTTTCGGCCATGTGGGTCGCCTGGCTGAGGGTGCGGATCCAGGCCGACATGCCTTATGACGAAATCGTTCGGGGCTTTCTCCTGGCCACCACAAGAGACGGACGTGAAGACGCGGAAGCCATCGAGACGCAGCACCGTTTTATCGATCGCGTCAAGCAGGGCGAAGACGGCACAGCAGAATATGCAACACGCCAAACCAACGACCTCTTCTGGCGTGTTCATCTCGAAAACCGGGACCTGATCAGCAATACCGTTTCAGAGGCATTTCTCGGGATCAACATCGAATGTGCAAGATGCCACGACCACCCCGACGGCAAATGGACTCAAAATGACTTCAAGCAATTCCACGCCATCTTTGATCGATTGACACACTCCAAGGCACCCCCGATTGCGCTCAAGCGACGCATCACACTGGCGAGGTCCCTGTCGCTTGGCGGGGCAGGGGTGCTGGCCTGCCTGTTCGGACTCTCGCTGGGACTCTTCCGATCCGGCCACCGCAACTCCGCTCACGTCATCGCCGGCTTGTCACTGTCCGTCGCCGGGGCAGGGATCTACGTTGCCGCCGGACTCTCTCACCTGCTCTGGCCCACCGTCTCGCAACGGGTCATCAGCCCGGGCATCTGGATCGCCAATGCGTGGCTGGGCAATTCCTCCGGTGGCGCCCTTTTCCACGCGGTGATGGCCGTGATGGCACTCGTGGCCATCATCTGCTTCGTGTGGGGCCTGCGGCGTCTGAGTGTCCCCGGCCGCGTTGCTGGTCGAGTGCTCGCAGCCACACTCGTTGCCGTGGCCGTGGTCTTCGCAGCGACTGCAACTGATGCCTCGATCGCAGCTCGCCAACCCACCGCGGGCGCCCGCCAGCCCCTGGTGAACCAACTGAGACGGCGCTGGCATCATGACTCGGCGCATCCTGGCCTCCGTCGGGAAACCGAGATCTACCTGGAACCGGTTAGAGATGACACAACATCTGCACCGGCGCTCTTTGATCGCACACCGGTCGCAGAAGCGGTCGCTTCAGATCCCCGACGGACGCTGTTGGATTGGATGGTCGATCCGGCACAACGGGAACTTGACGAGACGATCATCGGCCGAACCTGGAGGGAGTTTTTTGGAACCGCCCTCAACGAGGAATCCGACCAACAGCTTCTCGACGACCTCGTCACCGATTTTCGTCAACACAAACGCTCTCTGCACCATCTGTACCGCCTCATTCTCTCATCGCAGACATTCCAGTTGACGAGCGCCAACGCCCTTTCCCAACCGCAGCGATTTGTCTGCCGCCAATTGCCAGGGCACCACCTGCTGGCAGCCGTCGCCCAAGCCATGGGTGCTGATCGCCCGATCGCGTTGCGGTCTCCCGGGGTCCTCCCCAGATCAGATGAGAACGGCCAGGATCCTGCAGATATGACCTGGAGTCGGGGAACCCGCGTCCTGGGCGCTGCTCCCGGCCAGGGGCATGCCCTGGATACCGACGCCGCGATGTTCCTACTGGTCGACCCGGGCCTCCACCGCCAACTGACCGATCCGAGTCATCGGATTGCCAGATTGCTCGCACGTGGTTCATCGCCTCGGACCACCCTCGAGACTCTCTACATGGCAAGCCTGACTCGCCGCCCCTCTCAACGGGAATCAACCACGTGTCTGGCACACGTGGCCAGTGCCTCTGACAAGTTGGCCGCCTGGGCCGACATCCAGTGGGCCCTCCTGAATTCACGCGAGTTCCAGTTGATTCGCTGAGATGTCCTCCGTTGCCATCACTCGCCGAACCTGGCTGGGCTCGCTGGCCACAGCTTGCCTGGGTGCTGATCGCCTGCCTTTTGGAATCGACGGCCTGGCGGCCGCACCCGCGAAACCCGAGCCACCACACAACGCCATCGTGATCTTCCTGGCCGGTGGCATGAGTCACCTCGATTCGCTCGACCCCAAGCCCAATGCCCCGTTCACGATACGGGGTCCCTGGCAGGCCATCGACTCGAGCACCCCCGGTGTGCAGTTGGTCGAGCACCTGCCACGTCTGGCAGGCCTGTCGCAACACTTCACACTTCTGCGTCACCTGTCACACCAGCAGGGAGATCATCGGTTGGCCGAACGGCAGATGCTGTCCGGCGAGCCATTCACCTCAGCCGACACGCCAAGCCTCGGTGCCATCGTCTCATCCCAAGTCGGCTGGCAAATCCCCCCGGCATTTGCAGCCGTGCCCCGACACAGGTCCGATGCGGGCGTCTTGGGGACCGGTCACGACGCCTTTAACACGCTGGGCGACGCTGGCGATCTACTCAAACAAACCAGCCCGATGGCAATCCGGCCTGCTCGTAGACGACTGCTCACGCTCATCGATGACTCAGGCCCGAGAGGCCTTGTTCCCAGTCCCGATGGGCAAGCGAGAGATCAAGCGTATGACCGCTCGCTCAAGCTACTGGGATCACGGTCCTTGCGACACACCCTGGACCTGTCACGCGAATCCGCCCAGTCACGGGCGAAGTACGGCGACACCGCACTTGGTCGGCATCTCCTGCTGGCCCGTCGCCTGGTCGAAGCGGGCTCGCGATTCGTTCTCGTGCCCTCACCCGGGTGGGACACTCATCGAGACAATTTCTCCACCATGGCGTCTCTACTGCCACCTCTTGACCAGGGGCTCTCGGCGTTGCTGAGGGACCTCGACGACCGCGGCCGACTCGGCCAGACCATCGTACTGCTCGTGACCGAATTCGGCCGTACTCCGCTCGTGAACCGTCGTGCTGGCCGAGACCATTGGCCGCGAGCCATGTCAGCGCTCTGGGCAGCCGGGCAGCGGCGTGAGCGAGTGCTGGGGCGCACCGACAAAACGGGCGGCGCGCCGGTCGGCGATTCGATTTCCCCCGCCGACCTGGCCGTCACCTTGCTAACTCACCTGGGTATCGACTGGCGCAACATCACGCTCCCGCCGGGCGGGAGACTTCTGCTTCCAGACGCGGCACCCATTCATCCACTCACCAATCGCGACCCGGTGACGCGGCCACTCCAACCTGGCACGCAACAACCGGATCCCAGGACTGACAACCGAACCACGGAATGACACCCCGCAGAGGGAAAAGAGGACCGTAGACGTGAATTCGCAACACCAACCCATTGACACAATTCCCGCCGAGATGACAGGCGTTCGCAACATGGATGCTGTGGGAAGACAAATCCAACCACCGTCCGCCACGCTGGGCCTCTGGGGCATGGTCCTCAGAGGCAAGTGGCTGTTCCTGCTCGCCCTCACCGGGTCGCTGGGAATCAATTACAACCTGTTCTTGAACGAGCCTCCGACGTATTCATCTCATGCTCGCGTGATCGTGAATCGTCCCGAGACGCAACTGCCAGTCGCCGGTGTCGAGACCACCGAGTTTCGCGATGAGTTGGCAACACAGATCGCACTACTGATGAGTCCTCGAATCATCGAGCCGGCGATCACCAGCGGCAAGCTCGACGAATTGCCGTCTTTCCAGGGCAAGGGAAACCTGGTCAAGCTCATCAGCAGCAATTTGAGGATTCGCCATGATACGCGAGGCATCTTCGACATGTCATTCAGTTGGTTCAATCGCGATGACTGCCGCGTTGTTCTGCGAGCGATCATCACTGCCTACGCCGATTACCTGAAGCAGAGCCACCGGGACATCAATGCTGAGGCCATTCGCCTCATCTCCGAAGCGAAAGATGACCTGCAGGAACAATTGGAAACGAAGGAACGCGGTTACCGGAAATTCCGCGCCGACACACCCGACATCTGGAAAGCGGACGGGAAAGAGAGCCTATTGCGAAGCCGCCTGCAGGGTGTCGAAGAGCGGCGCTCCAGTGCCTATCTCGAAAAAACCGAATTGCTCGCAGAGAAACTGTCGATCGAAACCGCCGTCAAGGCAGGCGGCAGCAAGGAAGCACTGGTGCTGATGATCGACAAACTGACCCAAAAACGGACCGCAGCCGGCACAGCCGTGCCGCAACAGAGTCTGGCAGCCCGGCTCTTTCCACTGATGCTTGAGGAGCAAATGCTGCTGGAACGTGTCGGCCCCATGCACCCCAGCGTCCAAAAAGTCCAGAAGCAGATCTCCATCACCAGGAGACTGCTCCGTAACGACACCGGTAGCAAGAAGACAAACAAGCCGGCCAAGGAAGATGACTTTGTCACCGTTTATCTCGACTCGCTCCAACAGAGAATCGAACTGCTTGACTCCCAGGAAGAAGCCTTCACGACCATGTTGTCTGACGAACGCCAGAAGCTGCAATCTTCGTCAGATCTTGAGCTCAAGGATCAGTCGTGGCGCGAACAGATTGACCGCACGAAACGCCTGTTTGAGCTTGTCGTTCAGAGGCTCGGAGAAATCAAACTCAACGAGACGGCTGGCGGCTACTCGATGGAGGTGATCAATGCGGCAACCCGCGCGGCACAGACCGGCCCCGACCTCGCCAAGTTCATGACAACTGGCACCATCATCGGCATCCTGATCGGACTAAGCCTGACCTACATTCGAGAAAAACTCGACTCGCGATTCCTGGCCCCCGAGGACATCCACGCGCAGCTGGGTGTGCCGGTCGTTGGTCATGTCGCAGACATGCCCGAGTCACTTCGCTTTGCCAGCAATCCGGGGTCACTGATCGACCCCACCGTGGTGACGTTTCACCAGCCGCAGTCTCAACATGCCGAGTCCTTCCGAGCCGTGCGGGTCGCCTTGTATTTCAACACGCAGGCCACCGGACAACGAGTCATCCAGATCACGAGTCCTACACCGGGAGACGGCAAGTCGACTCTCTCAGCCAATCTTGCCGTGTCGATTGCCAACTCGAACAAGCGGGTGTTGCTGGTCGACGCGGATCTGAGGCGGCCTCGCGTCCACGACATTTTTGGCGTCCCCTCCGAGCAGGGTCTTGTCCAGGTTCTTCGGCAAGAGGTCGATCTCGCGGATGCGTTGCAAACGACGGAGGTCAACGGGCTCGATTGTCTGCCGTGTGGAAGAAGACCGAGCGATCCGTCCGAGTTGCTCACATCGGCCAGTTTTGCACAGTTTGTCGAGGTGGTCCGGGACAAGTACGACTACGTCCTGATCGACACACCGCCGCTTCTCGCGGTCACCGATCCCAGCGCCGTGGCTGCCCGGGTCGATGCCGTCTTCATGACGCTGCGTCTCAGGAAGAACGCCCGAACTGCGGCGAGCCGGGCGTCGGAGATCCTCGGATCGGTTGGTGCCACGCTGGCGGGTGTCGTCGTCAATGGGGCCGGCGCCAGTAAGACGTACGGATACGGAAAATATGGGTCCCTCGGCTCCTATCGCTATGGCGCGGGAACGGGTTACGGATATGGATACGGCGTGGCCTACGGCTACGGCCAGCCGTACGGCTACGAATCCACCCCCGATCCGCAGGCGGCTCCTGTCATGGAACATGTCAAGACGTCTTCACCCGAGGACCAGGAGTCGTAACACACGAAGCCGCTGACGCAAAGTCGCATGCCCCCTATGGCACCTTCCACATCACGACTGACTCACACCACACACCACCAGACGATCAACGTCCCGGCTACCAGCAGGGCCGCACTCCTTTGCTCGCTGGCGAGGCCAGGCCAGTGGGTCAAGAACATCCTGGTGTTTGCGCCGCTGGTCCTCTCGCACCGTTGGGGCGATCTCCAGGCCTGGACCACCTCGCTGATCGGATTTGGCGTCTTCTCCCTATGTGCCTCAGCGACATATGTCTGGAATGACCTGGTCGACCGCGAATTCGATCGCCTCCATCCCGAAAAACGTCTGCGACCACTCGCCAGTGGGGCGCTACCCGTGTCCATCGCGTGGCCTTTCGCAGTGATCCTGGCACTGCTGGGACTCGGTCTCGCCGGCGCGCTCAACTGGCGGCTGCAGGCATTGATGGGCGTCTATTTTGTTCTCAACCAAGCCTACAGCCGCATGATCAAGCGTCTTGCACTGCTAGACGTGATGACCCTGGCGGTGTTTTACATACTCAGGATGCTCGCTGGCGGTATATCCAGCGGTGTACCGATATCGATGTGGCTTCTCGCGATGGGAGCCTGCCTGTTTCTGTCGCTGGCACTCGCCAAGCGAGCCGCTGAGTTGACCCGACTCAAACCCGCCTCAGACGCCTCCCTGCCTGGTCGCGCCTACGTGGCCACAGACCTGTTGTGGATCCGCGCCGCTGGTGGAGTCTCCGGCCTCGCCACCGTTGGCATCCTGGCGGCCTATAGTGTCTCGTCACAGATGTCACAATTGTACGTGTCCACATGGCCACTCCTGGTGATCAGCCTGCTGGTCGGCTGCTGGATTCACCGCACCTGGGGCTGGGCTCTTAGCGGGACCTTCCAGGGTGATCCCGTCGTGTTCGCAACTCGTGACAGAGTCAGTTATGTCCTGGGCGCACTGTGCCTGGTCCTCCTGGTGTACGCCGCGGCGGGTGCGAACACATGAAGCCCGTCGACCAACATCCATCAAGCCAGTCTCCAGACGGTTCGACGGACAAGGACCTCGCTCTCGCCAACGAACGCAGCCGCACGAGACTGCTGCTCCCAGTTGGCCTCGCGGTCCTTTTTGCCGGTCTCTACCTCACGACGGGTAAGAGACTCACAGGTCACGACGACCTACACTACGCCAACCTGGCCATCCGCATGGCAGAAGGTGAGTGGCCACTGGTGAAATACCAGGGTCCACCGGTCTTCCCGGTCCGCGTCGGGCTTCTTGCGCCGGTCGCGTTGACCGTCCGGCTGTGTGGTGTCTCCGAAACGTCGATCCTGCTCTACCCGACACTGGCAGCCATCGTCGGCATCCTGTTCGCGTGGCTGCTGCTGGACGAACTTCTCGGCCCGACCGCGGCCACGATTGGTACGGCGCTGTTCGGAATCATCCCGATTCACTTCAAATACTCGGTGATGCTCCTCCCTGATCTCGCCGCAGGCGCGTGGACTCACCTGGGACTCTGGCTCTTTCTTAGAGCCACCCGTTCAGATCACCCGACTACCGAGGGCTGGAAATGGGGGACGGCCGCCGGGCTCGCGTTGGGTGTTTCCTGGTTGCACAAAACGTCGGTCACGCTCATGGCTCCCTGGCTTGCCGTGATCCTGATGGGCACGTTTTGGAAGAGGACCACATCACGAAGTGCCATCGTCGCGCTCATCGGGGCAGGCATGATGGTCGTCGCAGCCGAAGCGGTTACCTACGGTCTTCTCACGGACGATCCGCTCTACCGTTTCCACGCGACTTCACGCAACTTCTCCTACAACGCGAACCTGTATTGGTTTGTTGAGGGAGGTCGTGACGGATGGTCCTCCGGCAACTATTTCGGCGCCGTCCTGGAACGCATCCTGGTGTCCGGGCCGCGAATGTTCCTGGCCGCGAATGTCTCCATCAAGCTTGCTGTGCTCGCCATCTTCTTTTCCGCCTTTTGTCGCGATCGTCGTGCCTACTGGCTTGCCGGATGGTTTCTTGTATCGGCCGCGTGGCTCAACTTCATACCCACCAGTTGGAGTCCCTACAGCCCGCTCGTTCTCAAGAAGCGCTACCTGCTTCCACTCTTCCTGCCGGCCTGCGGGCTCGCTGCCTGGATGACGCACCGCCTGGCAACCTGGCCGAGATTCTCGATCCGCGTCGCAGCAATCTGTCTGATCCCGGCACTCATCACGTTCCAGTCATCCGCGGGGTGGGTCAACCAGTGGCAAAGCGACCCGCTCAATGATGCCTACCACGGTGCTGTTCAGATGCTTCGTGGCGACACTGAACTCCGCTCATTGTCGACTGACGCCAACACGGCCGGATGTCTGCGGATTCTTGCACCGGAGACTTCACATCGGCTCAGAGCGTTCGAGTCCACAGACCTCCGGGTCGACACGGAGTTGGTCCTTCTCGTTCCCCGCCGACTGAAAAAGCTCCGCCATGACTACAAGGTGCCGTTGCCAGACTACCTGGGTCAATGGCCGGCCAGCGTGCCCGACGACTGGACACTGATCAGGGACTGGCCAGCCGCCCAGCTCTACGCCATTCCGCCCGGCCGAAACAGCTCTGCAGCCCAGGTCATGCACCACTAACAACACCGATCAGACAGCCATACGCCTTCTGGGCCAACCGGCGACTAACGTCGCCCGTTGGCCTGCGTCATTTAACGCGGACGTCAACACGGGTTCAATGAGGAAGCACCCGCGCCGGATCCTCCGGCGCGGGTGCTCTGGTCACAGGTCCGTCAGGTCAGCGGCATCCCTGCCGCTTCCGCCTACAGACCTCCTCGGAAACCACTGAACAGGAAGTTGAACTGCAACATGCTCGTCGCAAAGTTCGCCAACTCCTCGTCCCAGGTGTAGCGTAGGATCACAACGTCCTTCGGCTGGATCAGCACCCTCTGGCGGGGGTCTTCCAGCGCCCGGTTCAGGTCAATCCGAATCGGGATCTGGCCGCCGTCAGCGGTCCGCCGCAGAACGATCACCTTGGAGGCCGGGACGCTATAGCCGCCCATGCCGCCACCACCACCACCGAATCGTCCGCCACCGCCACCCTGGCCGGCTCCGGCCATTCCAGTACTTCCACCGGCACCGAGTTGGCCGCCGGCAAGAGCGATGGCGCCGAGAACGTCGAGATCTTTGTCACGTGGCAGGGCATGCTCGCCGCCCCCCAGGACACCGCCGGTGAAGTACGTCTCGCGTTCACGACTCTCGATCATCACGATATCGCCGGTCTGGAGGATGATGTCCTCCTGAGAGAATTCCGGGAGCCCGTCCGGGGCAAACCGTAGCGGAATAATGGTCACATTGTCGTCTGCAGGCACACCTGGCGGTGGGTCACAGATTTTTCGACCAGCGTTGATATCCGCAATCAACTTGTCGCGTTCCACGGCATTCTGGAACATACCACGGTAGATCCGGACCTCGTTCTTCGCATCCAGGCCTGGCAACCCACCGGTTGCATTCAATGCGTGCAGAACATCATTCTGATAGGCCGGCAGGTCGATGGTCGATCCAGTACCCCGCTTGCTGACACCCATCTGGCCACCGCTTTCCTCGCGGACAACCAGGACTCGGAATGTCCGTTTCCGAATCAGGCCGACCAGGACACGGTCATTGCCTTTCTTCAGAATGTCACGTTTCGGAAGCGAGTACTCCTGACGAATCAGGTTGGTCAGCTGGGCAATCGTCAGCCCCGTCACCTTCACCGGCGGCAACTGAGGCAAGACGACCGTACCGTCTTCCCTGACCGGTACGGGGATCCCGAAGACCGGCGGCTGTGACGGATCGTCGGGAATCTGGAATGGCGGAGAGTTGCTACCGAATTCGCCGTCAGCCGCCGCATCACCCAGGATCGTCTGGATAAACACGCCCAGGACATCTCCCGGCCCCAACTGATACACCTCAGGCGGATCCTGACGCAGTCTCGCCAAGCTGATTTCCTGCAAATTGTCCTTCGAGCTGGCCAACAACTCTGCTGGGACTCGATGTGCCGGCACCGACGGCACGCCACCAAGGCTCTTGATCGTGGAACAGCCACTGAGACCGATCGAGACCATTGTCATCCCGGCCGTGACCGCTGTGAACAGGCCTCTCCAGCCGGTTCGCGATTGTACGTCCTTGTACATCATCATTCTGGGCCCCCCGCATTGGGTGGTTGTAGGTTGGGTTGAAATCACGTTCGCTGTCTGAAATCTGTCTACGGTTGAGCTTGGCCGACCGTCTCCAGTGGATTGTCCTCCACGGGAGTGGGGATCAGCCGGGTTTCCTCAGCGGCCGTCTCCTTTGCTCGATTGCCTCTTTTTATGGAAAGAGACGTCGGCACGCTGTGGTAGGCGGCGGCACCATCCTCGCGAGCCGCGAGTGCACCGTGCTCATGACCATCGAAGTAGGCTTTCACCTGGTCTCGCCCACGACCCGTCTGGTACCACGATCCCCAGTAGTCCCTGGGCGGCAATGTCGGACGACATCCATTTCCGCCCATCGCCACGTCAAAGTACCCGTCGCGAAAGCCCTTTCCGAAGTGCCTCTTGTAGCCGACACCGTCGAACATGTCTTCGGAACGAACCCACGATCGAAGGGCCCGCGTACGGTTCTTCATTGAGATCGCGGCGTCATCGATGCCGTCACGGAACTCATAGCATCCTGCCAATGGCGTCATTGCTGCCAGAATCAGCAGCGTGTTGAATCTTCCCATGTCTCTGGATCCTTCCAGGGATTGCTGAGTTCAGCCCCCCCTTTGGGCTGATGTTGGAATACCAGTCGCCCGATTACTTTGCGGACGACGCCGAGGTCTTTTTGATCACATCCACCTCAGGCCCGGTGACGCACTGCAGCGCCACACCGGCCGCCCGTGCCGTGTTACTGTCGACGTCCTGAACCAGCTTCACCAGCGACGGAACGGCGACTTTTGCGTCTTGGCCGTAGGCCCCGATGGCCAGTGCTGCTGCCGTTCGGACGTTCTTGTCTTTATCGTCCAGGGTCTGCATCAAGGCAGACAGGCACCGCTGCCGCTGCTTGTCTTCTGCCGAGACCATGGCGAAGGCCGCGATCATTCGGATCTCCGGCTCCGGCGATTTCACAAGCACGATCAGGGCATCCGTCGCTGTCACGTGCCGGTTATCCAGGTTCAAGAGCGCTTCCGCCACATGCACACGAGCCACACCTTCTCGCTCGGCCAGTTGACGCCCCAAGGCCGTCATGACTTCAGGAGTCGCCTGGCCGTGCTTCCCAATCAGGTATGCCGCCAAACTGGCCTCTACATCCGGTCCACCTGACACCGCGTCAATGAGAACCGCTGTGGCCGTCGCGTCTGTTGACACCTTTTGCAGTGCGAGTGCGGCCAGGCGAATGGTCTCGGCCGGGTTGGAAGCCACCTTCTCGGTAGTCGTGACCGGCACCTGCGGTGCGACCTGCGGTGCGACCTGCGGTGCGACCTGCGGCCGAGTCACCTGCTCGTCGAGATCCTGTCCAGCCGAGCGACGAACGCGACTCTTCAACTCTGTCAGTGTCTTCTTGGTCTTCTCAAGCAATGCGGGGCCAGCAGCTACCGGTTGCGACGCCGCCTCTGGAACGGATTCCTTGCCAACGGTGACATCTGCGGCCGGCTTGTTCGAAACGGTCTCCTGGGCTCGCGATTTCAAGGCCGCCAGTGCATCGCCTGACCGCTTACGAACCGACGAAAAGTCGAACGCTTTTCGCTTCGGCTGCTTTCGAGCCAACCGGGTCCCCTTGTTGGTCAGACTCTTCACGACGCGACTGAACGCCGTGGCACTGCCGGCGGCTTGAGCAGCGTCTTCAGCCGGCTGTGTTTCCGTCTCCGCCGCACCGGTATCTTCACTCACATCTCCAGCCGTGGCTTCCGCGGGGCTCCCGCCGATCGCTCCGAGCCGCTCGCTGCGTTTCCTCAGTTGTGCAGCAACGTTCGGGAATTTCGGAACAGGCGGCAGAGTCGTTGCGGGCAGTTGACTCTGCATCTTGGACACAGCCGCCGACAGCCGCTCGGTGACTCCACTCAAGTCGGCGGCTTTGCGTTTGGGAACACTTCGCCTCAGCCGCCCATTGCCGACGACTGTCGCGGGTCGGTCTACGACGGGGACGTTGATGATGGCAGTCGCTGCAGCCTCAGACTTCGTGGCGTTCAACTCCGTAAGACGCGCCGCCGCCTCGGCATTGTCCGGATCTACCGCCAGCACCCGCCTGTACAACTCAATCGCCTTCAACTGGCGACCTTGCTGATCGAACAGCCTGGCCGTGGCGAGCAACCTTGATCCCGGCTCCGCCTCGGCTCGGGGCTGGAGCCAATTAGCTCCGACTGCGGTTGTAACCAACAGGATTGCGACTGTCGCAAAACGACGTTTCCTGGCCGGCTTCATTCGCCTGCCCCCCGTGTGTTGAATTGACACCTGTCAAACGACCTAGAGTTCCAATCGCTCGGTCGTTTCACCGGCCCCTTGCTATCACTGGCAACAGCGGTGCTTGTACAAAACACCCCGCCACCAGGCCAAAGAAGGCGCCGGACACACTCCAACATCGGTCCTGCCGGTCTCGACGGTTTAGCGGATCATCCCAGTTTCAAGCTCTTTTCCGGTCGATCCTGTTGCGACCGTTCCGAGGACATGGTGCCACTCTCAAGTGTCCTTCTTTCTCAAGACTGCCGAAGCAGGCGTTGCCCAACCGCCGAAGGCTCTCCATAATCCCTCCTTTGCCAGCCAAATGTCATGACCATCGGCGAGCTCATGGTGCGTGTGGATCTCAGAAATATCGCGATCATTGCGCACGTCGATCACGGCAAAACAAGCCTCGTCGACTGCTTGCTGCGACAGAGCGGACAATTCCGCGAGAACCAACTGGCCGAGGACCTGATTCTTGACTCCAACGACTTGGAGCGAGAACGGGGAATCACGATCCTCTCCAAGAACATCGCGCTGCCTTATCGCGATGTCACCATCAACATCATCGACACGCCGGGGCACGCCGACTTCGGTGGCGAGGTCGAGCGTGTCCTTCAGATGGCAGATGGCGCGTTGTTGCTGGTCGACGCCTTCGAAGGGCCCCGGCCGCAAACGCGGTTCGTCCTGCAGAAGGCCCTCCAGCAGGGGCTGCGGCCGGTGGTGGTCATCAACAAGATCGATCGGCCTGACGCACGGCCCGATGACGTACTGTCTGAGACATTCGACCTCATGGTGGAACTGGGAGCCGACGACGAAACACTCGACTTCCCCTACATCTTCACCAGTGCCCGCGACGGCTACGCATCTCACGACGCCGCGGCCCGCCAGGGGACGATGGAGCCGCTACTTGAGCTGATTCACGACCACGTTCCAGCGCCTGAAGACAAATCGGACGACCCGCTTCAGTTGCGGGTGACGTCGATCGAGTGGTCCGAGTTTGTTGGTTCAATCGTCGTCGGTCGCATCACCAGCGGACGACTCGACGAAGGACAGGCCGTCAGCGTCCTCAAGGCCGACGATCACGCTGCACCTGGCAACGTGACCAGCGTGGAGTTGTTCGACAAGCTCGGCCGCCGCGCGGTACCACAGGCTCGCAGTGGAGACATCGTCGCCGTGCTGGGACTCGAAGAGCCAGCGATCGGCGACACGATTTCCTGCCCCGAGGCTCCCGCAGCTCTCCCCCGCCTCGCCGTCGACGAACCCACGCTCTCGATGGTCTTCACACCCAACCCCTCACCACTCGCCGGACAGGAGGGACAATTTGTCACCAGCCGGCATCTGCGGGCCAGACTTGCTCGCGAGGTGAAATCCAACGTCGCGTTGCGGGTCGTTGAGGCCGAAGACCGGGATGCGTTCACCGTATCGGGTCGCGGCATCCTCCACCTCGCGATCCTGATCGAACAGATGAGACGAGAAGGGTACGAGGTGTCGGTCGGCAAACCTGAGGTGATCCGGAAACAGGTGGACGGGGCCTGGCACGAACCGTTCGAGCGTCTTGAAGTGGATGTCCCACCAACCGACGTGGGCCCCGTCATGGAATTGGTGGGGACAAGGCGGGGAAAGGTCCTCGAGATGGAAGCGGGAACCGAAGGCCAGACCCATGTCACGTTTTCCATTCCCGCTCGCGGCCTGATCGGCCTTCGGACACGGCTCCTGAATGCGACTCGCGGCGAGGCGATCATGCACCACCGCTTCGAAGCCTACAAGCCCTGCGACGGTGAGGTGCCCCGCCGCAAGAATGGAGTCCTGGTTTCGCAATCCAAGGGACAAGCCGTCGGCTACGCCATCTGGAAACTGCAGGAACGCAGCGAACTCTTCGTGGCTCCCGGCGAAACCGTTTACGAAGGGATGATCGTTGGCGAGAACTCCCGCGACAACGACATGGTGGTCAACCCGACCAAGGAAAAGAAGCTGACCAACATCCGCGCCGCCGGCTCCGACGACAACATCCTGCTGAAGCCGCCCCGCGAGATGACGCTCGAAACGGCACTCGAGTACATCGAAAACGACGAGTATGTCGAAGTCACGCCCTCAGCCATTCGACTCAGGAAAATCCACCTGACCGAAAACGCGAGAAAACGCCACCGCGTGAGTTGATCGCAACTCAGAATCCGGCAATCGGGTTCAGAGGCGATCCGGTGCCCCCCTTGACCGGAATCGGTGCAGCCGTCAGCAGGAATTCCCAGCGATCCAGCTCCGCGCAGGTGCCCCCGAGATCCTCGAGATCGCAGTTGTCGAAAATGTGACACCCCATCGCGTGCAGGAGCAGCAGGTGGACCGGGTGTGTGATGCCCTCGATCTGCGAGGGCATCACGTCCATCGCCGCGTCGCTGCCCACCATCGCGATGTCCCGCTTTTTCAGCCACGCACAACACGAGGCGTGCAGCCCGGGCATCCCCTCGGCCTGCACGTCCCAGGCGCCCTTCGCGTCACGCCGTGCCCAACGACCGGTTCGGAAGAACACGATATCGCCCCGCCCAATCTTGACGTCGGCCCGTTTCTCCCAGGCATCCAGGTCCTCGGGGTAGATCGCCTCTCCTGGCTCGAGCCACTTCTTGCCACGCAGGCGAGGGATGTCGACCAGGATCCCGCGGGCAAAGATGCCGTGCCGCAAGTTGTGGATGCTCAAGCGGCTTGCCCCGGCCTCGGTCACATCCTGGTGTGTGAAGCCATTGAACAATCGTCCTCGAAAGAAGAGATGGCAGAGCGAATCTATGTGGGTGTGAACGTAGCCGTGGTAACTGACGCTGTAGTTGTCCACGGCCCAGGGGACCCCCGGGGTGCGACCGATCTTGAGCATCTTCTGCTCAAACGGCGTCGGGTTGTCCACCGCCTTCTTTTCTTCCGGCACCCGAGCCAACGAGACGGTCACCCCCTCCTTGACCAGCCGGGCGGCACGACGACGGGTCCTCGGCGTGATCAGATTGAGCGCCCCCAACTCGTCGTCCTTCCCCCAGCGATTCCAGTTGGACAGCGCCTTGATCTGCCGATCAATGTCGGTCAGCGTCATCACGTGCCGTGCCGGAGGCTTATGAGCTCGATCTGCTGCAGGAGTGACCTGGGGAGACAGGCCCCACACCAGGCTGGCCGCCAGGACACTGGGCATGAATCGAGGCAGAAGGTGGACAGCGTGGCGTGTCATGAGGGCTCTCCCGGTCAATCTCGATGTGGCATCCTGTTCCGCCTGTTGTGGCCAAAACACGGCCCGGCGGCGTCCGACCACACAATGTGCCAAATCGATGTGGCCAGTCAAGCGAGAGTGGCCAGCAGTCCGGCAACCCGAGTCCCCGGGTTGCTAGCGCCTCGTACGGACGCCACCATGTCCTGTCACGCCTGACTCCTACCAGCCGCTCCCTGACATCGGCAGCCACCACATGACCGACTCAACCGGCCCCAACCCGCTCCTGCAACGCTCCGGTCTCCCCGCCTTTGACCGTGTCAAGGCCCACCACGTTGAGCCTGCCGTGGAATCCGTCCTCGCACGCAGCAACGAGGTGCTCGAACGGATTGAAGCGGACCTCGACGACCCGACGCAGACGACCTGGGACAACACCATTGGGACGCTCGAAGCTCTCGGCCGCGACTGGGAACAGGCCTGGTCGCCTGTCACACACCTGATGGGAGTCAAGAACTCTGATGAACTCCGAGAAGCCCATGACTCGGTCCTGCCGAAGATCGTCGCGATGGGGCTGAAGCTCCGGCAGAGTCTCACCGTGTACCGAGCGTTGAAATGGCTCCGCAACAGCGACCAGTGGGCGGACTGCACGGAAGTGCAACAGCGGATCATCGACGACCGCCTCCGTGACGCCGAATTGGCCGGAATCGCTCTCGAGCCGGACGACCAGGACCGATTCAACGAGATCGCTGCGGAACTGTCCCAGTTGGCCACCACGTTTTCCAACCATGTCCTCGACGCAACCAAGGCCTGGGAACTGGTGATCCATGATCCCGACGACGTCGAGGGGATGCCGGAAACCCTGCTGCAACTTGCCGCCCAGTCCCACAACGACGCCGCACCCGATGACGACTCGCGTCTCGACGCGACAGCCGAAGCGGGGCCATGGCGATTCACGCTCGATGTGCCGATCGCGATGCCGTTTCTGCAACACTGCCGCAACCGCGACCTCCGCGAGCAGTTGTATCGAGCCTACGGGACTCGCGCCTCGGCGGGCGAGTGGGACAACAGCCCACTGATCAATGACATCCTGGCCCTGAGGCGAGAGCGGGCGCAGCTGCTGGGATACGAGAGTTTCGCGGAAGTCAGCCTCGCCACCAAGATGGCTCCCGATATCGCATCCGTCGAGACGCTGCTCGAAACCCTGAGAGCCGCGTCCTGGGAGGCGGGTGTGCGGGACCTGGAGGAACTGCGAGACATCGCCATCTCCTCGGGACAGGATGAACCGCTGGCACAGTGGGACCTCGCCTTTTGGGCCGAACGGCTGCGGGAATCGCGGTTCGACTTCACCGATGAGGACCTGAGGCCCTACTTCTCACTCGAGCGTGTGCTGGACGGCATGTTTGAACTGGCGACCACCCTGTTTGACATCACCGTCGTACCCGCCGACGGCCAGGTGGCCACCTGGCACGATGATGTGCGGTACTTTGTCGTGCGCGACAGCGATGGCGAGCCGGTGGCCGGCTTCTTCCTGGACCCCTACAGTCGCCCCGAAACCAAGAGGGGAGGGGCCTGGATGAACGAGTGCCTGGCCCGCTGCGTGGTCGACGGCGAGATCCAGTTGCCGGTCGCCCACCTCGTCTGCAACTCCACTCCCCCCGTCGGCGACCGCCCATCGCTGATGACATTTCGAGAGGTTGAGACGCTGTTCCACGAGTTTGGTCACGGGCTGCAACACATGCTGACCACCGTCGACCACGCCGACGCATCGGGCATCAACGGCGTCGAGTGGGACGCGGTCGAACTGCCGAGCCAGTTCATGGAGAACTGGTGCTACCACGAACCCACGCTGATGAACATGGCCCGCCATCACGAAACCGGCGCGTCACTCCCGAGCGACCTGTTCGACAAGCTCCTCCGCGCCAGGACGTTTCGAGCCGGTTCGCTGATGCTCAGGCAACTCAACTTCGGCAAGGTCGACATGTTTCTGCATCACCAGTTCGATGTCGACGGTGACGAGACCGTGTTTGACGTGCAGAGACGGATCGCCGAGCAAACATCACCCATGCCGCCGCTCGCAGAGGATCGGTTCCTGTGCGGTTTCCAGCACATCTTTGCCGGGGGCTACGCGGCAGGGTACTTCAGCTACAAGTGGGCCGAAGTGCTCAGCGCGGACGCGTTCAGCGCTTTCGAGGAAGCCGGCCTCGACGACCCGGCGGCGATCACAAAAACCGGGCGACGCTTTCGAGACACCGTCCTGGCCTCCGGCGGTGGTCGCCACCCCATGGACGTCTTCAAGGATTTTCGAGGCCGCGAGCCGAACCCCGACGCGCTGTTGCGTCACAACGGGCTGACGTCCGGGACGAGCCAGGCCAGTTCCCAGGCCGGTCCCTAGACCAGTTCCTTGATCGGCAATCGTCCGTCGGTCAGGTACTGAGGTCGACCAGCGGGGTCGTCGATCGTGGTGGTCCGCACATCGATGCCCAGGTTGTGGTACATCGTGGCAAACACCTCAAGCAGGTGCACCGGGCGTTCGACGGCCCGCTCGGCGTAGCGGCTCGACTTGCCGATCACCTGCCCGGTCCTCATGCCGCCACCAGCCAGGAAGCACATCGCCACCTCGTACCAGTGATCGCGACCGCCCTTGTTGTTGTTCACACGCGGCGTCCGGCCGAATTCGCCCCAGACACACACGGTCACGTCCTTGTCCAGGCCACGAGCATGCAGGTCCTCAAGCAGAGCGTGCAGAGGGCGATCCAACCTGGGCAGTTGACCGCGCAGGTGGGTGAAGTTTCCGCCGTGGGTATCCCAGCTGCCCCAGTTGAATCCGATCACCCGCACCCCGGCCTCGATCAGCCGACGGGCCCTGAGGAAGCTACCGCCGTGCGGGCCATATCTCTCGACCACGCGGGGATCCTCGTTGCTGTTGTCCAGAGCCGCAGCGACCTTGCCGGACGTCACGATGTCGACGGCCTGCCGCGTATACGCGTCCAGTGCCAGCATGTGACCGGTGTGGTCCACGTCACGCTTCAGCCGATCCAGACCGACGAGCAGGTCCGTCCGCGACTGCAGCCGCCTGGCCGTCAGCGTGCTGTTCAGTTTCAGTTCGCCCCCCTGCGGCTTGTAGGGCTTGTAAACCGAGCTCAGGTATCCGGTGTACGCCCCGTTGTAACCCACAAAGGGAGGCGCCCCGCCGGTCGAGCCGTGAACGCGTGCGGCGACGCTGCCAATGGATGGACGACCGCCCAGGCTCTGGAGGTCGCTGCGAGGGAATCCGGTCTGGGTCGGATAGTCACTGTGATCGGCGATCGAACCGGTCAGCGATCGAATGATCGCGTACTTGTCGGCCGCCTGTGCCAGCATGGGCATGTGCTCACAGATGTCGATGCCCGGCACATTCGTGGGAATCGGCTCAAACTCACCACGGAATTCCCTGGGAGCCTCCGGCTTCAGGTCAAACATATCCTGGTGAGAGGGACCGCCGGCGAGGTGCACGTTGATCAGGGCCTTGTGAGACGATCCGGTATTGGCCTCGGCCTCGGACCGTAACAGGTCGGCCAGCGTCAGGCCCCCCATGCCCATCGCACCGACCTGCAACGCGTTGCGACGCGTCAGACCATCACAAAACCGTTGACCTCGCTCGCTCGACCTGATCGACAGCATTCCATCACTCCTGCGGGTTGCTCGGCCCCAGATCCCATGCGAACTGGCCGGGATCCAGACCGGAAGTCCCTTTCTACCGTGATGGGCGGGTCGCTATCAACACCATTCGGCTTTTGGGGGACCCGGCCACCGGCTCACTTCCCCGAACCCGCCTTCTTCTTCGCCGCCGCCTTACGCCTCTGGATGATTCCCTTCAGCTTTTTCAGCTCCGCGGCACGAACCGAGGGCGACAGGGGTTGCGGCTTGAGGTTCTCGCTGACCAGCTTTTCACGCTGGGGAATGGATCGCAGTCTCAGAGACCGGTACCAGACCGGATCCCCGTGATCCTGCAGGTTGAGCTTCGCGCCACGACTGGCCAGCTTTCCACCTCGCAACCGCAGCAGCTCGACGTGGGCCTTCCAGCGAGCATCGGCATAATCGAAGTCGACAACCTTCTTGCCGTTGAGCCAGTGCTGGATCACCGTCCCCTTGGCCACGATCCGACCGGTGTTCCAGGAGCCCACCTTGGCCGTGGCGTCATGAGTCGGTGCCATGCAGAAATACAACGACGCGGCACTCGTCCGAGGATTTTTGCCGTCGACGTGCTTGCCGTTGTCGAGGATCTGGTACTCGTATTGCCCGGGCCGGTAATAGACACCACTGTTGCTGCCTGCCAGCACGCGCCACTCGAAACGCAATTCGAAGTCGTCTGGAATCGGCCGCGAGACCAGCACAAGACTGCCGCCTCGGCCCGTCCTGGCGATGGCACCCTTTTCGGCCTTCCAGTTGCCGCGGTGCTGCCAGCCAGCCAGGTCGCGTCCATTGAACAGGAGCTGAAATCCTCTCGACTGTTCCCGGGACGAGAGGACGTTGGGCGGTGTCTCACCGGCCAGCACTGGAGCCTGGCAAAGCCCCAGCACGGTCGCTGCCACGAGTCCGACAGAACGGGTGAGCGAGGGGCGGATCATGGCAGTCACTCCGGGGAACCAGTCATCGGCCGCAACACGTCCTTGGCAGCCCGTCGCCTCTCATCTTGCACATCCGGGCCGCTTGGTTCAACGTTGTGAACCTCGAGCAGACCAGGTGTCACGTGCACTCATGCCCGACCCCATGACCTCCGCCGCCATCCTGGAATCGTCGATCGCTCACGCGGTCGCCAACGGGTCATTCTCGGAAGCCACGCTCGAGCTCCGTGACGCGAGCCAACTGGTGTTTCGCCACACCGTGGAGCAGCGGTGGGTGAAGGCAATAGCTCCTTCCGGGCTGGCTGAGGGCCAGGCCTGCCTCGCGGATGTCCTGCTGGCACAAATCACCCGCTTCCGGCTCAACGCCAAGCACCTCGACATCACATTCGAGGACGGTAGCCGGTCAGATTCCCAACCGTGGTCGTCGTGTTGACTGCCCGAGGATGTTGCGACCGCGGACGGTGCGACCGCGGCCTCGCTGGCCGCGATGGGTGGCAAGCCGCCCATGGCCCCGAGCAACGCTCCGTATGAGAGCGCGATGCCGGTGCAGACCCACGACGCGATCGCCAGCCGGAACGGCAAGGATCCATCAAACCGGCTGAAGAAAAAGTACAACGCGAAACAGGGGATAAACAGGTAGAGAAGCCCGGTTGTCGAATCTTCTTCAAAAGCGAGCAAAAGCAGCCAAATGCCCGAGACCAGCCCGATCCCCGACCCCACCAGGTGAATCCCGAGAATCACGGTCAGGCCGATCCCCGGAATGAACAGTCCGACCAGGCATCCGATCAGCACGACGCTGCCGAGCGCCATGACGCCGATCCAGAAATACCGGTTCCCATCGACGTCCACGTCGTCACGGCGGCGACGCTTGGTTCGCGCCGGAGACGCCGGTGACGGCGTGTAGGTGCTGTGCACCGTCGGCTCATCCGCCCGCGTCGGTTGCTGCGGAACGTGCTCAACTGCCACCTCGTCGCCAGACGCTTCCCACGAGGCCAGTTCGTCCCACTCGTCGATCGACTCCGGCTCGGGAAACAAGCCGTCGACCGTAGACGCCAGGTGCCAGCGACCGTCGGTCCCTTGCCGCACCTCGTCCCCTGGGCGCAGAGTCCCTGAAGCCGCCAGCTGTCTTAACTGGCCCGACGAAACAGGCCCCCTGGTGCGATCACCGCGGCGAATGTAGAAACCTGCCATGCCGCCAACTCCGTCCAGCACATCTCTCCGTCGAACTCCTTTTTAGTGATTGGCCTGCCATCGACCAACTGCGGTGGGGCTGCGGTGGGGCTGCGGTGGGGAATGGGCAGGACACGGCTGACCCGGTAGACTGCGGGTCTCACAATCGCACAGAGACCGACATCCGGAGACCACTGATGATTCGCCGAACCGCCATCCTGCTTCCCGTTCTCGTCGTCGCGGCGACTGCCGCCGCCGTCGCGGCCCCCAAGCCTGCCTCCAAGAAGATCACCCCGATCAAGGTTCATCCCGAGCCGAAAGACATGAAGGTGATCTTCAACGGCAAAGACCTCACCGGGTGGGACGGCGATCCCCGGCTTTGGAGCGTCAAGGACGGGTGCCTGCGAGGAGAAACGACGGCCAAGAACAAGGCGAACGGAAACACGTTTATCATCTGGAAGGGCGGCCGCACCGGGAATTTTGAGCTCCGGCTCAGCTTTCGCTGCAACGCCACGAACAACTCGGGAATCCAGTACCGGTCCAAGCACATCACCAGCAACGTGCGCAACAAGTGGGTCGTCCGAGGTTACCAGCACGAGATCCGCAACCAGACGAAGCTGCCGAGTGTCGCTGGGTTCATTTACGACGAGGGAGGGCTGACCGGCGGGCGAGGACGGACTTGCCTGGTGGGCGAACAGGCGACGTGGGGAGCCAAGGGGAAGAAGGTCACCGGACAGCTCATTGACCAGGCCGGATGGGAAGACCTGTTTCGGCTCAGCGAATTCAACGACGTGGTGATCATTGCCAAGGGAACTCACATCAGGCACTACATGAACGGCCGGCTGATTCTCGACTTCCACGATGATCCGAAGCGAGCCCTGCTCGATGGCATCCTCGCCTTCCAGCTTCACGCCGGGGCGCCCATGTTCGTGGAATTCAAGAACATCAGGATCCGCGAGATCAAGTGAGGGGGCTTGGCCATGCGGCGAGTCCCCGCAGTCACTTGACCCACTCGGGGACTTTGCCGTCGCCTGTGGTTTTTCCGCCGAGGACCCAGGCAAGATTGAAGCGGGCGACGGTCGATCCTCCTTTTGGTCCTCCCTCGAAGTGCAGAATCGCCAGCCCGGCGGTCCTGGTGCCGGGGCGGCCTGAGGTGAGGGACGAGTAGGCAAAGCGCCCGTCAAAGACCTGCCGCTTAATCGGCCAAGTGCCGCCGCCGTCAAAGCTGGCCCACACCGTCCCGTGATCTCGACCGGTCGGGCTGTCGCAATTGGAATAGAGCAGGATGTCTCGCCCGGCCACCGGCAACCGCGTCAGGCCTGCCATGCACCCATAATTGGTATTCTGGGGCCCGTCCGGCAGAGCCGCGACGCGCTGGAGTCCCTTCCAGGTCTCACCACCGTCACGGCTGATGGCGGACCATCGCCGACGGGGATTCTTGCCGTTGGGGGCCCAGTGCCTCCGCGAGTTGTAGTAGATGCGGCCATCGGAGAGTTCCACGAGTGTCGCCTCGCCGGTCCCCCGGGCCGGGAACCTGGCACTCGTCTGCCAGGTCTTGCCACCGTCATCGCTGTAGACCGCGTTGGTGTAGTGATCAGGCCACCGGGCTCGTTCGTTCTTTCCCGCGTACCACCGCGATGGTCGCAGCAGGCGTCCCTTGTGCTTGCCGCGGCGCAACGTGATCCCGTGCTCGTTCATGTGCATCGACGGCACGTTCCCGGCGGGGTCCGGCTTCAGCACCGTCTCCTGCAACTTCCAGCTCTTGCCGTGATCACTGCTGCGATAGATCTCCAGCGGTGCCGGCGGATGCCGCTTTTCGGAAAACGCGATAATCTCGCCCGTGTTCTCATCCACCGTCAGCCCACCGGCCTGGAACCCCGGGCTGGCCACCGTGATGACGGGTCCCCAACTGGCGCCGGCATCACCACTTCGACGGACCTGCAAGCTGCGACTGCCCCAGCTGGCCACGACCGTGCCATCGACCGCCACGACCACGTTGGGGAATCGTTCTTTGCCAAACACCTGGCCCATCTCCAGGGTCGCGTCGCCGAGATAGGGCTTCAGCCCCGCCTCGGCCGGCAAGCCCGCGGCTGTCTTCGCCGTCGGCTCGGCGGCCCCCGCCATCAACGCCAGTCCCATCATGCAGCTCACCACGCCAGCCAGGCAGCTCGCCGCGTTCCTCCGCGATTCCCTCGAGTTCATCATGTTCATGTCGGGTTCCTGGATGCCTGGTCCGATGCGAGAAGGTTGATGACGGTTCATCGACCGAATCGCAAGGAATACAGATCGGCCTCGCGCAATTCAACTCGCAACCTCACGGTTCGGCCGACGAGGGCCGAGACATCACACTGCCCCTTCCAACTGACGGCCCGCTCGATCGCATCTCCAAAGATCTCGTCACACTCTTCGAGCCGAAAACCGGGAATCGGCTGCCCCGACTCGTCCTGGATCTCCACTCGCAACGCGCCCGCGGCGGAGGTGGCGAAGTTGACGAGGAGTTCGACATCACCAGCCACCGCTTCACCCACCTCGCTCACGACTTGCTGTCCATCTCCCAGCAGGCGATCCTCGAAGGGGCGCAGGGAGTTGTCGGCGGTCAGCAGAATTCCCGGGGCGTCGGGCTTGAGAAATGCGGCCTTGTCGGGATCCGCCGACCACTCGCTCACTTCCCGGGGCGACAGAGCACGTCTGAGCACCAGGATGTCGTCCACGACGCCGACCATCCGATCGTTGTCGGTCGGGGTCGGTGGATAATCCTCGCCAAACCTCAGGTTGCCGCGCCGGAAGACCAGGTCTCCGGCTCCCGGCCGGCCGCCCGTGGCCACCTCGCGGCCGTCGAAGTAGATCACCACCTTGCCGTCGTCCCACGTGGCGACAATGTGATGAGCATTGCGGGGATCGACCCGGCTGCTCCAGTCTCCGACATCTTCAAATCGGGCCCCGACGACCATCCCGTTGTAATCGAAGCGAATCGAGTGAGGGATGCCGTTGCCGACGGTGCCACCGGAATTGAAGTCCAGGAGCAGCTCGCCTGGACGAGTCGTCGCGCCATCGTAGGTCGAGAACAGCCGCTTGACTCCTGGTGGGACCACCCGGGCGCGAACGGCAAACGTGGCCTGCCGTCCGAGGCTGCGAGTGCCTGAAATCTCCAGGATCCGGTTGCCCCGCAGATCAAGGGATCCGGAGCCGCGGATCGGTCTGCCGGTCTCGACGGTCACCGGCGGCGACACACGGTCTCGCTTCACGCGAGGCGTCCCCGGCGGCGGCTTCGAAAACACGATCGGCCTGGTGTGCAACTCGCCAGGCTCCCGGTCTGCACGAATCGAGACGAATCCATCAGGCCTGAGCGTGTGTCGTCGCATGCGGCATTCGTCACCGACGTAGTAACCCTCGATGGAATACATCGACAACTCCAAGCCGACGCCGGGCAATGGACTCTGAGTCTCGACCAGGCCCCATGCCAGGAAGTTGTTCCGGTTGACCCAGCGTGCCGGTTGCCGTCCTGGTGCCAGGAAGGGACTCGTTGTGCGATCGAAATGCCGGCCGTCTCTGCTGCTGATCAGCAGGATGTCCGACACGCCCTTGTAACGGTGCTTCGTCGGATTGCGATCTGGTACCAGTCGCTTGGGAAAGCCGAGCAGGATGTGAGGAGCTCGCGGATACGGCGCGATCTGGTTGGTGTACAAGTGGATGTGCCGTTTGTCGCCATAGGTCAGGAACTCGGGTTTGCTCCACGTTCGAAAGTCGCGAGACGTGGCCGTCATGATGGCCCTCACGCCGTGCTGAAACCCTCGCTGGTATTCGACATACAACCCCCGACGATTGTCGAAAAAGGCGAGGTTCTGGGAATCAAAGCGCCCGTCGGTCACAACCGGGCGATCTGACATCAGCGACCAGCGAATCGCATCGCGCGACCGCAGGATGTAAATCCCCTCGTGTGTCGCAGCGACGGCCTTGTACCTGGCCTCCGGGCGGCAGTCGGGATTGGTGTCCTTGAACGGCACAAAGTTGTGAGTCCCAACACCTGTCCAGATGATGTTGTTGGCCTTGCTGCCGCCAAACGCATACAGCCCCAACTGGGGCTTGGTGAAGGTGACGCCATCAAGACTCTCGGCATAACACACCACCTCGTGATGACCAGGGTCTTTCTTGCCGGCCCGAGGACCGGAGTGCATGCCACGGTAGTACATGCGGTAGCGGTCTCCGTCTCGGAAGACCGTGTGGTAGTAGCAGACGTTACCTTCCCATGGGGCATCGTGGACGATGGCGACGTTTTGAGGTCGCGGGTGATGCAGCACTCGTCTCGCCCTGACGAGGCGATCGACCAAGAATTCGTCGACGAACAGCTCACGTCGATTACCCACCCGACGCGGTGCGTCGCCACCAGGCGGTGCGGCCGAGGCGTCATGCGGACCGGACATCATCCCAAGCAGCAGCGCCGAGAACACCAAGCGACTCACAGTGATCTGTCTCCAGCACGACAGGGCGGGGTGGGGGAGGGCAGGGGAGAAGGGGGGCTAGGTCCGAGGTCGCACGTCCAGTTCGAAGTCCTTGGCGACAACGTCCTTCTTGCCTCCGGCCTGCCTGGTAATCTGCCCGCCCAACACATTGTCGCCTTCCTTGAGCCACTCGTGCTTCAGGGGGAATTCGTACATGGTGAAGGGGCCACACGGTCGGCCTTCCTGGGGCGATTGGCCGTCCTTGTCGTGCTGCCTCCGAATCGACTCTGCGGGAATCGTGTGACCATTGATCGACAAGGAGATGTTCTCGCCAGCATCGAGTCCCAGCACTTTGCACCGCATCACGAGGTCTCGCTGAGGTTGCGGATTGGTCTCGTGGATCCGCACCATGATCGTCTCAACCTTCCCTGCCTCGCTCCGCGCCATCAGGATCCGCTGGTACTTGACCGCCCCTGATTCCGAGAAAATCTGCCAGAGGGGGTAGAAGAGGTACTGGCGAGACTTGGGTTCGAGACCAGGAGGGTTCTTAAGTTCCGTCAACCATCCCAATGTCCGGGGCCATCCGTCCACCAGTCCACGTGTCCCGCCGGTCCACCGTCTCCAGTTGTACTGATAGTTGTAGGTAGACACGCCAGCAGCCCCAGAACGGTAAAACCCGCGTGCCAGGGCGCGATAGTGCTGCGGCTCTATGTTGTCCGGGTGATTCACCTGGATCATCGGATGGATCGTCGGGTAGACCTTGCAATTGGTGCCCCGGCAGAGGGCCACATACTTCTCGACTGCGATGTTGAAGTCTGCAAAGAAGAAGTCGGAGGGACAGACGGCATCGACCAGCCCCTCACCAATCCAGGTCTTGATGTCAAACCCAAGCTTGCGGCACTCCGCCAGCGTCTGGGGGACGCGCACCGTCAGCAGCAACTTCTTGCGCCCCCGTTTTTTGGCCGCCGCGTCTATCAGACGCCTTGCCTTACGAGTCATGTCGGTCAGGAGGTGAGCGTTCTTGGTAGCATCCTGCGGCTCGAAGACGTGGCACCAACGCAGGTAGTCGAGTTCGATGCCATCGACGTTGTACCGCTCAAGCGCTTCCGCGATGAACGCCAGGACTTTGCTTCGGACTTTCTCGTGCTTGTAGTCGAGCCCCCCCGGGTATCCGTCCAGTCGCAACTCGGGGTGCTCGAGATAAAACTTGGCCTTCCGGGCGATCCCGTGCCGGTCGTTCATCCTCAGGCAGAGCAGAAACTGCATGCCATGTCGGTGGCAGCGGTCCATCAGAATCTGGATCTGCTCCTGGCCGGAATCATGCAGGGGGCCGAATCCTGGAGAGATCTCGCGGATGCGTGACTCGTAGGGAGCGGTGCGAAAACCGGGCGAGGGAGACTCAAAGCGGGCCCAGCAGCAATAGACCATTCGGTCGATGCCGGCCCGGGCGTGCGCATCGGCGGCCTCCACGAGCACGCTCCGCACCACCTCGGCCGTGAGCGGCTTGTTGGCACGTTGCAGCATCGTGAGCTGGGATCGCCAGAGGCTCTGTTCATCCCAGTTGATGATCAGCCTGGCCGGCCGGTCGAGAGGATCCGGGCGGAGCGGTTCATTGGCCGACGCGTTCCCGGCAAGCAGCGACACACTTGCGACCAGCGACCAGATCCCCATTCCCAAACCTCCACGCACACCGCGCATGAATCCACTCCTACACCGCCCACTCGGAACTCCATCTACGATTACCGAGCACTATGCGGCGTCACTCACGGCAACTCAAGCGCAGGTCCACACACCGACGCCGGTCAATCCCTGAAACGCCGGACCACGTCTTGGAGAACTGGCTCGCCCGCGCCAGAGCATCTCACCGTCCCATTGGTTCCAACAGTTCATTCACATTGAACAGGAAATGGACCCGACTCGCGACCGGTGGCTTGGCGTCCTTGAGGACGAGAAAGCGGCTGGCGTCCCTGGACGGCTGATACGTTCGCATTTGCTGTCTCTTCGCGAAGTCGCACTGGAAAACCACTGTCGGCTGACCGGTCGCTTTGCCGCTTTCTGGATCCACCGCGACGGACCACAACCGGTTTGTGTGACGAAAGAACAACTCTGCCCCATCACGTGACCACATCGGCTCCGTTCCCCCATTCACCGACACCTGTCGGGTGTTGCTGGGATCCGCAATCTCCACGATGAACACCTGGTTTTCGCCGCTCGGATTCGACTGATACGCGATGTGTCGGCCATTCGGAGAAATCGCAGGCAGAGACTCGTCGAAAGGCGTCGCCTTAATTGGGTTGGCCTCCCCGTTGTCACCAAACTCGAGAAAAAAGAGATCACCAAGACGGGCCGGGGTCAGTTGGCAAAACGCCACCCGATGTCCGTCAGCGCTGACCGTGGGACTGATCGAATCGAATTCCCCTTTCAGAATGGAGACGTGCCGCTTTTGCTGAACATCGAAACGCACCAGGGAAAAGGGAGGAGCATCGTTGACGTAAACGAGAGAATCTCTTTCGTTCATCCACTGCGGATCCATCTGGCTGTTGGTCTTGCTGGTCAGACGGGTCTTGAGACCTGATTCGAATCGGTACAGCCACAAGTCCTGGTTGTTGCCGTCGTCAATCGTGAGTGCGAGTTGACTGTCGTCTGGTGACAGACTGAAACCGCCGTAATTCTTCGGGGCAAGTGGGAGAGGCGATTCTGAGCCATCACGATTCACCCAAAAGAACTGATGCGTTGGCTCCACTTCAGATTCTCTGAGAAACACGAGGATCCCGTTGCTCGACGCATCAAAGCTGCCATGAGCGATGATGGCGTTGACGAACACGTCGTTCGCAAGCGGAATTGGACTTCCCGAAATACGGCTATTCACCGGATCAAAGCGGACCGCCAGCACGTTGCCGTCGCGAACGAACAACACATGTCCGGACGCGGAGTACTTGGGTGTGAATGCGTTGGGAATCAGGATCCGGTCCATACTTCCGTCGATGGCGCAGATTCTGACCGTGGTCTTTTCCAGCTCCGGCACAAAATCGGTATACAGAACATGCTTGCCGTCAGGGAGCATGTGTGGCCAGAAGTGGCCGAGGGTCTCCTGGGACAAGGTCGTCAAGTCTCTGTGTTTCAGGGTGACTCGATCAAACACACTGAGCCCGGTCCGGTAGTGCGTCGGCAGCACCAGGATGTCCTTCCCAAACGCCACACCGGTGGAATTGGCCTCAGGAACCACGGTCTGAATCGTCCCATCGCGCAGGGAATAGGACCGCAGGCGTTTGCGGTCATCGCAGAAGAACAGGGACTTCGAATCGCTCGAGAAGGCCGGGCTCTCAGGTCGACCAGCGCCCGCCACATCCCGCCATTCCGTCGAGCGTGACTCCCGCACACGAAGTGTGTGCTTGTCGCCCTCTGACAAGATCACCGCGACATGCTCGCCGTCAGGGGCAATCGCAACTGCGGAATGGACATTCGGCGAGACTCGGCCGTGCCCCCCGACCACCTCGGAAACATGAAACGGCGTCGCGTGTGGAACACCCGGGTTGACTGCTGACTCCGCGCGGCCGCTGCCGCCACCTGAGGACAATGCACCAGTGGCCCAAAGGCCTGTCAGTCCCAGCAGCAAACCGACCCCAACCCCAAGCAGTGTCCACCCGATTTGCTGACGCGATGATCTTGGGTGGGACCGGTCAACAGCAAAGCCTGCCGGGGAACCTTCCTCTGCTTCGGCCAGTTCAAATCTCGCTTCACCAATGTCTCGCAAACGGCGCTGAGGATCCTTTTGCAGGCAACGCCATAACAGGAGACGCACTCGGGACGGCAGCGTGTGAGGAAGCGTCGCCCAATCGGGATCACGCTCCAGGATTCCTGCTATGACCTTCGTCGCCGTTTCGCCGTCAAATGGACGCGAGCCAGCAAGAGCCTCGTAGAGACAACATCCAAATGCCCAGATATCCGCTCGCTTGTCGACCGCCTGACCGCTTGCCTGCTCTGGTGACATGTAGGCCGGGGTTCCGATCACCCGCCCCTCACCGGTCATGGCCGTGTCGTTGTCGTGACGAATGACTGTCTCATCATGGCCAAATGCGATGGCCTGCTGCTGGACTGTCTTGGCGAGACCGAAATCGAGCAGTTTCACCTGCCCGTCACGTGTCACCATGACGTTGGCGGGTTTGAAATCTCGATGAATGACCCCATGGTCGTGGGCACACTCGAGAGCCACCGCGACCTGCAAAAACAGCGTGGTCGCCTCAGCGACGGTCAGTGCCCCCCGTTGCAATCGCTCCTCGAGCGTCTCACCGGTGACCAGCTCCAGGACCAGAAACCGACGGGTCCCGTCCGTCCCGATCTCAAAAATAGACGCAATGTTAGGATGATTCAAAGAGGCAAGAACGCGAGCCTCGCGTTCAAACCGCGCCAAAAGATCATCGTCCCGGACAAACTCTTCAGGCAGGACCTTGATCGCCACATCTCGTCCCAAAGAAGTGTCCCGTGCGCGATAGACCTCTCCCATCGCACCTGAGCCGAGCTGGCCGAGGAGCTCAAAATCCCCGAGGAGTTGATTCGCAGGAAGTGTCATCTGGCTGTGCCAACTTCCGTCTGCGACATGCTCTTCATCGGGTCACTGAAGACGACAACGATGGAGAAGGACAACACGCCGACGACCTGCTGGTCACGCGATCGAGAACAGTCCTGGCAGGGCGGTGCCTGAGCTGTCGGCGAACCGGTCTGACTCGATGCCCATCGAACGAAGAACGCTCAGGAACATGTTCGACATTCGCGTCTCGGCACCCTGGTGATAGGTTCCGTGTTTCAGGCCCATGTTCTTACCACCCACGACCATCGTCGGCAGGTTGCGGGGGTTGTGAGTGGTGCTGGCCCCACTGCCATAGAGCACGATGCTGTTGTCCAGCACGCTGCCGGCCTTGTCCCGGAACTCGGTCAGGCGGCCGAAGAAATAGGCCAACTGCTCACTCAGGAATCGGTCGTACTTGGCAAATTCCAACTGCCCCGCCTTGTCTCCGGCATGCGACAGGCTGTGGTGAGTCCGCGTCAGGCCGAGCTTCAACGGGAATGTGTCGCTGATCCCCATGCCATCCTCGCGGTTGAGCATGAACGAGACGCTACGGGTGATGTCCGCATCAAAGGCCAGCGCGATCAGGTCAAACATGTTCCGATAATAGTCGGCCGGCTTGCCCTCGTTGGTCACATCAAGATCAAGGTGAGAGTAGTCCTGCTTCTTCAGCGGAATGTCGACCCATTTCTCCGACGCGATCAGACGGCTCTCGACCTCACTGAGCGACGTCAGGTACTGGTCCATCTTCAAACGATCCGACTTCCCGAGCTTCCTGTTCAGCCGCTTGGCGTTTTCGAGCACCGCGTCAACCAGCTTGATCCGACGCTTCAGTCGTTGGCGTTCCACTTCCATGGATGCCCGGTCGGCTCGGAACAGGCGATCAAACACACGCCGTGGATTGTTCTCGGCCGGGATCGGCTTGCCTTCGAGGTTGTAGGCGATCGTGCCGGTCCTGGAGAGGAATCCGGTGCCTGCGTCGATCGAAAGCACCAGCGATGGCTGGCGACAATGTTGTTTCGTGTGATGAGCAACCACCTGATCCACGCCGACCGAGTTGAACTTTCCCGGTTTCGGATTGTGCAACGGGGCACCCGTCAGCCACATGTCCGAGCAGATGTGCGGGTCGGCCTTGAGGCCGTTCTCGTGGTACATGCCACCGAGAAAGCTGAGCTGGTCTCGGTACGCGGCCAGGGGCTCGGTCGACTTGCCAAACACGAATCGGCCATCCTGGCTGGCACGCGGGAACCAACTCCAGTCGTCAATCTTGTGCTGGGGCTTCGGCAACGACATGCCGTTGGCGGTGTAGAGCGCACAAAACCGCTTCGGGGACTGCGTCGAGAGTTCTTCACCCATTGCATCCAGCACGGGCAAGACCAGCGTCGCACCGGCCACGCCCTTCAAAACCGCGCGCCGATCAAGCTTTGTTGCATTCGTCATGTGAACTCTCAATCCATCCAGGTCAGCTATGGCCTGTTTGTATCCGGCAAGTCCCACCCTGCCAACAGCAGACCGCCGGCAATACGAGTCTCGCCGACCACGTTTCTATTCCAGTCCTCAGTTTAGCATCGACCGACGCCGCCCGCTCACTTCTCGAGAAACATCGGGCTCAGAAGGACCACGCGAAATGCCTCGCGGATCCGGTAGTCCGCCTTCTTCAACTCTGACGCCTGCTCTCGCAACCACTCCAGTTCGTTGTAGGTCATCGAGCGCCCTGTCGCATAAATCGCCAGGTGCTTCAGAAAGCTGAACGCCACCTTGTCCATTTGAGGACCGGCCAGGTAGACCTTCAGCGACTTGTGATCCGCGATCTCGGTCTCGTCGGGCAAAGTCGAGCTGGGATCGATCTCCATGTCCTTCCGAAACAGCCCACCCGCGTCGAACTGCTCAAATGGCAGCCCCCAGGGATCGATGCCGGCATGGCACTTGGCACATCCCTTCTGGTTGCGGTGCCGTTCGAGCTTTTGACGCATCGTGAACTTCTCACCCTCCTTCTCCTCCAGGTCAGGCACGTTCGGCGGCGGGGGCTCAGGAGGCTCGGCGATGATCTTTCGTGCCAGCCACGCACCTCGCTTGACCGGATTCGACTCACGACCGTCGCTCAGAGCAGCCAGGATTCCGGCCTGGCTCAACAGCCCGCCGAGATGATCTGACTCGTGACGGATTGCCTCGAAACGGAACCCCGCATCCGTGCGGTCGCCCAACCCGTAATAGGTGGCCACCACCTCGTTGGCGACCACGAAGTCCGACGCGACCAGGTTTCGTAAAGAGAGATCATTGGCCAGCAGATGCTCCAGGAATCTCGCTGGTTCCTCCCGCAGTTCCACCTTCGTGTCGCGGGTCAATCGGCCAAACCGCTTCCGGTCGACCTCGAGCACGTCCAGCTTGTCGAGGCTGAGCCACTGGGATGTGAATTCTCGACAGAAAGCCCACGACCGGCGGTCCTGGATCAGCCGGGTCGCCTGTTCATCCAGCCGGTCTGACAGTGTTCCCGCTGACGCCAGTTCGAGCAATTGTTCATCGGGTGGCCTGTTCCAAAGAAAGTAGGAGAGTTTGGAGGCCAGTTCGTAGTCCTCGAGAGCCTCGGGTTTCGGCGACTCACTGTTTTCGATCAGGAACAGGAATTGCGGAGACGTCAGCACAACCAGCAACGCATCCTTGATACTGGCAGTGAAGTCCCCCGACTTCTCGAATGACTGGCTCCAGACATCCACCAGCCCGGCTGCTTCGAGCGCCGTGGCCGGTCGACGGAACGCCCGATTCGCAAACGCCACGATCACCTCCATGGCATATTCGCGGCTCGGCGGCTTGTGCTCCGACTCGATGAAAATCGCTTCGTGAGACCGAGGCGGCCACGACTCGTAAAATGGCCCCTCGAATCGGACGCTGCGAATCGCCAATCGAGGCATATCGCGACCGTCCGTGTATTCGCTCCGAACACCGATTTCGCGAATGCCCGCCAGGTAGTTCACATTGTCCTTTTCCACGTCGGGGCTGGGAAAATTGCTGATTGCCCCCTCGAACAGGTATTCCTTCAGCGACGTGTCCTCGACCACCTGCGGTGGTCCTACCGGCGACAGCGTGCTGCCGCAGTCGCGTCTCAATCCCACGTGAACCCCCAGTCGTGGCCGCTGCCGCTCAAACGACGTGAATCGCTGCCCGAGTGAACTCTGCTTGTCCAATCGGGTCAGGACGAGCTGTCCCACACCACTGCCGTCGCCCTGCCGGGCCACCACGCGGAGCGGCCCCTTGGGCAGGCGGACTGCCAGGAAGGCGGGCTGGGAACGCATCCCCTCGAAATGCCGATCGCCGAGGGTCAGGCCCAGGGCCTTCGGCTTGCCATCGGGAGGGGCCTGGGCGAATCGCCTGCCCGGTTCGATCAAGGCCTGCAGTTCGGGAACCGCCAGAGCTCGCCGGTAGAATCGCACCTCGTCGATGTCACCCTTGAAGAAATGGGCTCCCTGCACACGGCCGATGTGCAATTCGACCTTCGGATTGTCGAGATCCCACTTGCCGATCTTTCCGGCTCCGACCTCGAAGCCATTCACATAGAGTCGTGTCAGCTTGTCCTCGCGGCGGCAGATCACAGCCACGTGCTGCCACACGCCCTTGCGGATGACTCCTGGACGAGACTGCACCGTCCCATTGTGCTCGTTGCCGCTCTTGGCTGTCTCGAGCCGCAGCACCCCCTTACGCGACGGCATGTCGAACACGAAGCCCTGCTGGTAACCGTATCCCCCCAGGCAGACGATTCCAGACTGCCGGAGCGCATCGGGGCGAATCCAGGCAGCCACGGTGAATTCTCCGTCTCCCACCTTCATCGATCCGTCGCGAGGCACGACGACGTGTCCGGTGGTCCCGTTTAGGGAAACCGCCTTTCCAAACGGTGACTTCACGAACGTCGGCCGGCCTTCCAACCTCGCCGCGAGGTTCTTTGCCGTCGTCTCAATGGGCAGACGGCGAGCGTCACCATTCATGGGCCACACCCCGATCAGTTGCTCGTTCAACCGCGAGTCATCAGTCGCGACCGCCTTTGCACTGGCAGCAGCTCCGAGATAGGTATCGACCTGGTAAATGCCTTCGTGAGGAATCGAGACACTTGAAGGTTGGTCGAGGTTGTTGGACGGGACTGGCAGCATCACCGCCTGCTCACCATCCTTCGGCTGAGCCGTTGTACCGGCGTCGAGCAGCAGACCGTCTTCGATTCGAGCCGCCGTCACGGTGACACGGAATCGGCCCAGGTCGGGCAGCTCGCGAAGCGAGATCTTGAAGTTGGCCTGTGGTCCGTACGTACTCGATACGCCAAACAACTCGGGACTCGGAATCGCCGGTCGCAGCAGCAGTCCCTGGCGGCCGGGCTGGTAAGCCAGTCCCTTGGGGTACCCGTCGGTCCCTCGCACGCACGCAAACACATTGTGATAGATGCTGTCGTACTCGCGCCAGCCGCGAACGGTGTCGTTGCCCTGGTACCCCTCGATGAATCGGAATTTCGTCTGCATCACGAATGGGTCGTACGCAAACGGTTTGTCTGGCCGAGGCTGTGAGACGATGAAGTCCCTGTTCCGTAACAGGCGGCTCAACGCACCCAGGATCAGCTTGTCCTTGAATGGTTTCTTGTTGATCTCGTGCCCCAATTCCACCTGGAAGCACTGGATGACCGGCTTCCGTGACGGGTCGACAATGACGCGGTCCAGGGCCTTCTCGGCGATCTCGAAGTAGGCCTCGATCAACAGTGGCGACAGCACCATCGCCTGGCTGTTGTTGAGAAACCCATCGGCTGACACGCTGTCGGCAGGCAACACCGCCGCGAGATCATCTTCCAGTCCGAGCAGGTCCCGGATCGTGTGTCGATACTGGGCCACGGTGAGCCTGCGGACCGTACCGTTCTTGTCACGGATCCGCGTGCGTGCTGTGGCCACCGCATCACTCACCCACGTGTCCACCAGTTCCCGTTCCGTCTCCGTTGGCTGTGGCGCATCCTCCGGCGGCATGGTCTCTTCGGCGAGATTACGGCGAATCCCCTTCATCAGCGGGATCCAGCGATCCTCCAGGCTGCCGTCGAGCCGATCGACCCGGATTCCCGACTCAATCTTCTTGGCCCCGTGACATCCCTCGCAGTACTTCACCAGCAGGGGCTTGATGTCCCTGTCAAACCGCTCGCGCAGCGCCCCTTCCTTTTCAGCAAAGACCTCCGACGGATCGCGTTCGCTGGCAAACAGGATGGGCGGATTCTCATCTTCGCCGTGGCCCTGGGCATCGGTCGCCTCTTCAACAGAGGTCACGGAACCAGAATACGGGTCGGGGGAATTGACCCGGCCCTCGCCGCCACAGCCGCCCAGGCAGGCAACACACACCACCAGCGAAGTCCATGTCACCGCCCGTCGCATCACCCGCTCCTTGCACCTTGATTCTCTCGCCGACGCACCAGTGTCTCGCACGAATGGGCCAGTCATCAAGGTTGGGGTCAGCACGATCGTGCGATCGCAACCCGCCAGACCCCACGTCGAGTTGGCACCGTCCCGTCGCAGGCTTCAAACAGCATCGAAAACCTCGGAGTCGAACCGGCTTCGCCCGGCAGGCTCACGATGCACATTTCCGAGCACTTGAATCCCGCCACGCCCTCACCAGAGGGCTCGAGCACCGGGTTGGCGTCGATCTGCCAATCCATCCCGGCCGCGTCATCGTGGCACATGGCGGTCAACACATGTGCGTGATCGGATCGGCTGTACCCCGCAAAGTACATCCTCAATGGGCCATGCGCCACCCGAGAGAAATCGCAGGCGAACGCCGTGTGCGCCGACAGCGGTTCAGACATCGCGATCCGGACTCCAGCATCCAGGTGGAATGACGTGCCACCATCCTCGGACGTCGCGCTGGCGATTCCGATGCCGTGTCGCAGAAAAAACAGCCGGCAGCGACCGTCGTCGAGGAAGAGGATGCGGGGAGACGAGACGTATTCGTCGCCGAGGGCCAACCGCTCACCCGGCTCGATCTCCCACGTCAGCCCCTCGTCATCAGACACAGCGCTGCGGATTGACGACCGCTCACCCTGCACCCCGCGGCAGCACTCGTAGTACATTCTCAGCCGACCCGGCGCCCTGGCATCAGGTACCACCTCAGACGAGACCACCCGGGAGTCGCCCGCGCCACCGGCTTCCGACGAGATCCGCACACCGGGCTCGGGCGTCCAGTTGAGGCCGTCCTCGGAAACCGCACTGACAATGCGGGTCGTGGCGTGGTCGTAGTCGTTGGCTCCAGCCGGGTACCCGGCCCGTGGAAGGATCTGGGAATAGAAGACGCGGAACAGCCCAGACGGCAACCGCACAACCCGGGGGCTGACCGCACCACACAGCCCGGTCCGCGGCGAGGATGACTCCCACGTCGCTTCGGGATCGGGACACGGATCGGAATCGGGCGGGGCATCGAGCGCAGGACGCGACTCGACCACCCAGTCACACCCCGGATCGGCTGCGACCGCATGCACACGAGGCGATGCTTGGATGCCGCCAGTCAGGTCGATCATGGGTGCACGTGGTCCAGGACCTATCGAACGCGAATGAGCTTCATGAGTCGGCCTGAGACGTTCCAGTCCTGAACGTAGAGATTGCCGTTCTTGTCCCAGTACGAACCGTGCGTGCCGCTGAAGACCCCCTCAATCCAGTTGGCCTGTTTGACCCCAAAGTTGACGCGTGTCTTCGGGTTCACGTTGTGGCCGAGCACCGAGATGATCGTGTTGCTCTTGTCCAAAATCACGAGTCGGCCGTGCAGGTCAGGCACCGCGACATAGTCTCCCTGCACAGACACCGAGGTCGGCATGCCCAGCCCGGTCACCACCTCCTGCAGGAACTTGCCGTCGAGGCTGTAGTGCACCAGTCGCCCCTTGGGCTGGTGATTCCGGTCGCAGATCAACAGTCGCGGCGGATCGTAACGCGTGTCGAGCGTCATCCCGTGGGCGGTGTTGAACTGCTTCAGACCATTCCCCTTGGCCCCGAAGTGCATCAGGTACTTGCCCGTCTTGTCGTACTTGAAGATGTGGTTGGAGGCGTATCCGTTGGAGAGAATAATGTCGCCGTTGGGAGCCACGGTGATCGCCGTCGGGCTGAAGGGGAACTTGCCCTTCTTCCCCTTGTTGAGCCCGGATTCCTCGGGGAATGGCAGCCGCAACACCACATCGCCGGTGACCGAGTGGAACTTGATCCCCTCGCGGGAACTGTTGCGAGCCCCGTAGATGAACTCGTCGTCGCCTTCGGAGCGAATCTCGACATCGTGGATGTTCGTGTAGTCGGGGCCGAGAAACTTGCGGACCACTTTGCCGTCGGGCGAGAAGACAAAGACGCCCTGGTTGGCGCTGGTATAAATGTTGCCCGCCTTGTCGATCACGACACCGCCGTGGGTCGGCCCGAGAACGGACTTGCCGTTGGCGTCCAGGCCCCAACCGGGCACCGTGTCAAACGTCATCAAGCCGCTGCCCATGCGAACCGCGGCAACTTTTTCGGCCGCTGGTGCGGTACACACCAGTCCGAGCACAACGGCTACAGCCAGGTGAAGCGAGCGGGTGGTCATGATCCGGACTCCTGGTGATTTCTCATGGGCAAGACACGCACGGCCACATCGGCACACGGCGGTCCAAGCTACACGTCGCAGCAGGGGTGAGCAAGCACGCCGGGCCAGCCTCGCACGAGCTCCGGGCAACCCGGGTCACGGCATGAGTTGGGCAATCGGTTCGCCGTTTTCGACCAGATCGGCCAGCTCTCGCGGGAATCGGTTGTTGAGCCGGAATTGGCCAACATCCACGAGGCTCTGCATCACCGTGGCATGAAACATCGGTAGCGACACCGGAAACAACTCGGGCTCGCCTCCGTTCCTCGCGGCCTTGCCAACCACCTGGCCCATCCGCAAGTCCCCTCCGGCGAACGCCAGTGTGCACAACCGAGGCCAGTGATCACGACCACCGTTCTTGTTCACCTTGGGCGTCCTTCCGAAATCGCCCGAGATCACCAGCAGGATCTTGCGCGACAGCCCACGATCGGCCACATCGTCCAGGAAAGTCGACACCGCCTGGTCAACGGTCCGCCCCAGCATCTCCATGCCACGAATCATGCCAGGGTTGTTCTTGTCGGCGTGCATGTCCCAGCCGGGGCTGTGGACGGTGACAAACCGGCATCCCGACTCGCACAGCCGGCGGGCCATCAGCATCTGTTTGCCCAGCGGGGACGGCTTGAATTTCTTGTGACCCACCTCGATGTGACTCGTGTCGTAACGACGGACCAGGCCAGGATCCTCACGCGAGATGTCCAAGGCGTCGGAGGCACTGCCGAGCAACAGGTCGACCGCCTGATCGTTGAACTTCGACGTCCCACCCACCTCGGCCAGTTCTTCGTAGTCGCGTTTCCACCTGTCGAGGCCCGACAGGAGCAGGCGTCGATCCGAGAATCGGTTCTCGGGGATCCCCAAAGACATGTTCTTGACCACCGGACCGTTGGTGCCTGGCTCGAATGGTGAGTACGCCTGGCCCAGCGAACCGGCCCACGAACCGCGTTGAGCCCGGGTCCGTTCCTGTCGGTACTGGGGATCGAATTCGGGGGTCGTCAGCAGGCTGTAGATGGGCATGCCCGTGCGTGGGCTGTTGGTGCCCGCCAGCCGGGAATACAGCGACCCCATGCTGAATCCTCGCTTACGCTCGCCGGTGGGATCGGTCCCGCCAGTGAGCACCATCACGTGGGCCTTCACGTGATCCGTATTGGTGTGGTGCATCGATCGCACGACCGACATCCGGTCTGCCATCGCAGCGAGCTGCGGGAATGTTCCACCGAACAGGACGCCGGGAAGCGACGTCGACACCTCACCCGTCTGACTGCGAATCTCGGGCAGGGCATTGGGCATCGGATCGAACGTCTCGATGTGGCTGGCACCGCCGGAGAGATACAGAAAGACGACCGACAGGTCTTTCACAAACGGCGTCTCCACGACCGGTGCCGCCTGCAGCGACATGATGTCAGCGAGTGTCAGGCCACCCAGGGCGCACGTACCAACCTGCAGGAAGGAACGGCGGCTGAGGTGACGCGACCGACCGGATTCGTGATTGTCGGAGAAGACTGTGAGCATGCTGGCTGACTGACCATGTTGCCGGATTCGCCGCTGGAAATTGTATCGGCATCCGACGTGTCAGACGAATCCCAATCCCTGGTGGACTCCCCGGACCGGCTTCATCCTTGCAGGCTTCGCGGTTACATTCTCATCGAACCAGGTCCTGTGTCGCCTTTCGACTTTCTCCCTTCTGCCCTCCCAGGCCGCCTCGATATGGACTCCGCCGAAATCACCCACCGACTCGCCGCCGTCGACTCCGCATCGCTTTGTGATGCCCACAAGTCGTTGAAAGGGACCGGGGACCGGCTGCCCGACCTCAGGGTGCCAGCCCCGGGAATCCGGCCTCTTCGACCAGGACGCAAGATGGTCGGCCCGGCACACACGGTCCGCTGCCACAACGACTTCCTGGCGGTCATCAAGGGTCTGAAGGACTCCGAAGCGGGTGACGTCCTGGTGGTTGACTCGCAAGGGAGCCAACGGGCCGTCGCCGGAGGGCTGTTTCCAACCGAGGGCCAAAGAAAGGGGCTGGCCGGAATCGTGATCGACGGTCCCTGCCGTGACACCGCGACCGTCAAGTCTCTCGACATTCCCTATTACGCACGCTGCTCCACACCATACGCAGGCACAACCACATCTCACGGCGAGACGCAGGTTCCGGTGACTCTCGGTGGCGTCACGGTCACTCCTGGCGACATCGTGTTTGGCGACGACGATGGACTGGTGGTCGCCTCGGCCAGCGACTTCGAGACTCTGCTCCCCATCGCGGAATCGATCGTGGCCACTGAGGCAGTCATGATGCAGAGGATGAACGAGCAGGGAATCAGCCTGCTGGACATGCTCAACCTGGATGAGCATTGGACGGCACTCGACGACGGCAGCGAGAGTTCGCTCGCATTTCGGGTCTAGGCGGGCAGCTTCCCGGCACGAGCCCACGCGGTGAAAACACTCCAGTCGCTTGAGCCGATGAGGCAATTCGCAGTAGTCAACGTCATCGTCCTTGGGATACCATGACGATCAACAATGGCAGGGCAGTCCGTTTGGCCCCGCCCACACCCTGGTGGAACCTGTCCATGTCACGTCGTCCCCAGCCACTGGCTCATCCGACGGTTTCCAGGCGGTCTGCGATCCAGGCCGGCAGCCTCGGCCTGATGGGCCTGGGCATGCACCAGCTCAGCGGCGGCCATGCCGCGGCCGCGTCGGAGTCTCCCTCGGGCGGCTTTCGACGCTGCATCTACATCTTTCTCTCCGGTGGACTCGCTCAGCAGGACAGTTTTGACCTGAAGCCCGACGCCCCACTGTCAATCCGCGGCGAATTCACCCCCGTGGCCACCAAGACGCCTGGCGTCAACATCTGTGAGCACCTGCCCGGACTGGCCCAGCGAAGCCACCTCTGGTCGCAATGCCGCTCGATGACACACTCGACCAACGGCCATACGCTGGGTCACTACTTCATGCTGACCGGTCGGTCGACCAAGAACCTGGGGTTCAAGGGGGATCGGCAGCCGAGGCCCGAGGACTACCCGTCGATCCTGTCGACGGCCGCCTACGCAGTCATGCACAACGAGGCCGTTCCTCGCCAGAACAAGAACCTGCCATCGGCGGCGGTGCTTCCCGAGACGCTGATCCACTGGTCCGGCGGCACGATCCCCGGCCAATACGGTGGCCGCATGGGCCGCAACTATGACCCCTGGTTCATCGAAGCCTCGCCGTACCACAACATCCAGCGGGGCGCGTACCCCCAATACAACTTCCCCAACCTCGGCCTGCCGTTCCGGGAAGAGGATCGCGTGTTCCGCGCGCCCAACCTGACTCTGCCACACAGCCTGACCTCGACCAGGTTCACGCGTCGACTGGATGTGCTGCGGCACATCGAGCGACAGCAGCGACACCTCGATCAGGCCGCGTCGGCGCGGAGTTTCGGGCGACTGCGTGATGGTGCCATTTCATTGCTCAACGACCCAAAGGTTCAGCACGCCTTTGATGTGACCAATGAAAAGGACAAGGAGCAGGACCGTTACGGCCGTAACAGTTACGGCTGGTCCTTGCTGATGGCCCGCCGCTTGATCGAGGCCGGCGTTCCGCTCGTCCAGGTCAATCTCGGTAACAACGAAACCTGGGACACGCACGGCGACGCGTTTCCTCGGTTCAAGCACAAGCTGTTCCCGCCGACCGACCAGGGCATCAGTGCACTGCTCGACGATCTGCACGACCGGGGGCTGCTGGAGTCGACGCTGATCGTGATGGCTGGCGAGTTCGGGCGGACGCCCAAGCTGGAACAGAACCGTCATTACAAGCTGGTCGGTCGAGACCACTGGGGTGGCGTGCAGACGGTGTTCTTCGCCGGTGGCGGAACCAAGGGAGGCGCCGTCGTCGGCAGCTCAGACAAGATCGCCGCCTACCCGGCCGCCAATCCACAGAAGCCCGAGAATCTGGCAGCGACCATTTATCACTCGCTGGGCATCCCAGAAGATGCCGCGTGGTACGACGACGTCGACCGCCCGCACCAGATCTACCACGGCGAACCCATCGCCGGCCTGTTCTAAGCCAGGCGATCTGGACCGGGGGAGTGGGCCGGGAGTGGAATCGGACCGCACCAGGCGTGTCGCGACGTCTCAGGCTGGCCGGATCGAATCGGAACGGCTGTCGGCGATGCCATCCACACCAGGCTTTTCGTCTGAGACATTCGCAGGCATGATCCGTGCCACGAAATCGCGGTTGTATTCGGCCAATTGGGCAACGGCCTCCCCGAGTGGAATATCGGGAGGCCGCGAGATCAACTCGTAGTGACCGTGAGTGTCCTCACCGCGAACCAGCACGGCGCGGGGCGGTGTATCGCCCTCTTGCCTGACATCCGGTGTCACGTAACGGATCGTGAAGCCGACCCGCCAACCGTCGGTCGAATTGGGATCCGACCCGTGAACGAGGTTGACGTGATGCAGAGACATCTCCCCGGCCGCCAGTTCCAGGTCCACGACCTCCTGCTCGTTCACCTCGACCTGGATCTCCTGGCCACGTGACAGCAGGTTGTCGTCGGCAAACGTGTCGACATGCGGCTGAATCGCCAGTTCCTGCGTCCCTGGGACAACTCGCATGCAGCCGTTGTCTCGGGTACTGGAAGTCAGAGCCACCCAGGCCGTTGTGACATGGGTCGAGTCGAGCCCCCAGTAGGTCCCGTCCTGATGCCAGGTGACCAGGGACCCTGTGCATGGTGGCTTGGCAAACAGCGTCGTGCCCCACGCGATGATGTCCGGCCCCAGCACACCCTCGACCGCATCAACGATTCGAGGATCGGAGACGAGATCGTAGGCCCATGGCAGAAACAGGTGGACCTGCGATGTGTCGACAGCGCTGGCATCCGGCCCCAGGCAGTCAAGGAACTGCAGCGCCAACTCGCAGGCACGGCCCGCGTCCTCGGCACCCAGGGCGGGCAAGGGAAACAACACGCCATCATCCTGGTAGGCCTGTCGCTGTTGGCTGTCGAGAGTTCCTGTCATCGCCGATCTGCCTCGCTCCGGTATCTCTGCCCCGCGGCGAGAGGCTCACCGAAGGCGTCATCAGCGTGGTAACCTATCGACACCGCCGACTGGGAACAACCAGTCGACGTTGGTGCGGCTCGATCCCGAACGTGGCCGCCTGCCCCGCAATGCCACCCAGGACTCAACCCATGAGCCGTTGCCACAGACCTGCCACGACGCCACTGACAACTGCGTGCGTGTGGATGTTGTTCACACTCGCCGCACCCGCGGAGGCAGGTCTCACGTTTTTCGCCTCCTTCGACAAGTCCCCGCAGGCCGACTGGGCCACCGGTAATCGCCAGCCGTCGGCGCGAAGCGGTGACAAGATGACCCCGCTGAGCCCGACTGCCCTCGGCCGATTCGGACGTGCCCTGGACGTCCGTTCGACACCCGAGTCGCACAGCCTTCGGTTCGACACCGCGGGCAACGTCAACCTGGCGCGTGGCACGATCGAGTTTTTCGCCCGGGTCGAGCCGCGGCCGGATGGAGGAGTTCTTCACCACTACTTCAACTTCACAGGCGACCGCGGCTTCAACCTCGCACTTGCCAGGCGAGCCAATGGCCAGGGGCTCGTGCTCAGCTACCACTTCAACGGCGAACACAAGTGGCACTACTACTCCGAGCGATTCATCGGACTTGGACAATGGCATCACTACGCGGTGACCTGGGACACCAGCGACGGCCCCGGAAAAGGAACGATGGCCGTTTACGTGGACGGCACCCGCATGGTGCACAGTACGACCATCAGCCCATTTCGCTTTGGCCTGCAGCATTTCTATGTCGGCAAGGATGGATCCACGCACGGGCTGATCGACGAGCTAGCGATCTCGGACAGCGTCCGGTACACGCAGAACTTCCCGAGCCCCAGGGCATCCCTGAAGGCCGAGGCGGTCAAGACGCTGGCCCGCGAGGAGGGGGGCAACAGCCCCGTCCGACCGAAGGCTCTCCCGTTCGGCCACGCCTCGCTGGCCAACGGCAGTTTCGAGCACTGGAAACTCGGAATGCCTGTCGGTTGGAGGCTCGGATCCGGCGAGGTGCGTGCCGAGACGACGATGGTCATGGATGGCCGAAGGGGCCTGGCACTCTACGTCGACCGCCACGATCGCCACCCTTGGCCTTACAGCGAGATCCGTTCCGAACCGATCCAGCTCGAACCCCACACGCGATATCGTCTGAAACTCTGGGTCTCGTCGGCCTCCACCGTCGGCGATCTCAAGTTCGTCCTCAGCAGCTTCGAAGAAGGCGACCTGGTCTCGTACCGGTCCGGCTGGACCACAAGACATCCATGGCTGGAGATCAGCGAGACGTTCACAACCGGCGAGGGCCGACAGCACACCCTGAGCCTCGGCAGCCAGTCGGCATTTGGACACCCGGTCTGGATCGATGACATCAGGATCGAGCCGCTCGGAGGCAACCTCAGTCTGAAGGACGATGGCGATGCCGGTTCGTTGAGAGTCTTCTCGCGGTCGGTGATGACGTCGCTTGATCTTCCACGGCAGCCACCGCTGGAGTCCGAGATCATCGATCGTCTCGTCATTCGACTTGGACGCGGCGAGTTTGAACCCGGACTGGTGGGCATCCGGGCAGGCCGGCACACCAAGGACGTCGACATCACGTTGGCAGGGCCACTGGAAGGTCCCGGCGACTCCCGGCTCGCGGCCAGCGACATCACGATCCGTCGCCTTGACAGTGGGATGCTACCGCTGTCTCAACCACACACGATGCGGGCCGGTGAGGTGGCCGGGTGGTGGGTCACTGCGCGCACTCGCGACAAGACTCCGCCAGGTCTCTATCGCGGTGTCCTGAAAATCGCCTCTGGTCCAACTCATCTGAGAGATCTGCCGCTGGAGGTGGAGGTGCTCGATGTCGTGTTGCCCGAGCCAGACATCGCCTTCCTCATGTACCACCACGAACACTATTTCCCCGAGCAGTTTCTGACCCCGGTACTGCAAAAAGCGTATTACCGCGACATGCGAGAGCACGGCATGAACACCGTCACGCTCTACAACAACAGCGATGTCGACGGCAGCAAGAACATCCGGTTCGACAAGAACTACAGTTACAAGCCAGGCAACCCTCGGTTTGAGGTCGGCCTCGAAACGCAGTTCAACTGGATCCTCGAAAGCGGCCTGTGTCGTTCAGGCCAACCGGTGCTCTGGCTCCCCTCCGGTCACGGCTACGGCTGGGGCGGTCTGCCCGAGCCGGCGTTACGAGAGACGCTCAAGCAGTGGACAGCCCGCAAGTGGCCGAAGCCGTTGCTCTATGTCAACGATGAGCCGGGGGGCGAGGGCGAGAGATTCGACGCGGCGGTCAAGCGACTCAAGGAAATCCGCTCCTGGAATCTCCCCGTGCGGACAACCACCGCCGGTCTCGACCCCAAAGCGATCGGCAAGTACTACAACGTCTGGATCGCCGGCGATGCGGGCGTGACGATGGATGCGGTGTCGCTCTCGCGAGAACTCAATGCTGAACTGTGGACCTACAACTGCACGTGCCCACATCTCAACATGCCATTCAGCCGGGCCTTCTACGGCTTCTGGGCCTTCCGGACGGGGGTCCGCGGTGTCGCCCAGTGGGCGTACTACGACAACCCGCATTGGACAGCCGACGAGAAGGGCCAGGTCGGGGGCAATCCGCGAACCCGGCTGTCGCGGATCTGCCCGTCGCCGTCGGGTCCGATCCCGACGCTGAGTTGGGAAGCGACGCGAGAGGGCATCGACGACTACCGGTACGCCCAGAGACTGCGGGACCTCACGGCCACCGCCGAAACACGCCTGAAGACCCTGCAGGCCGAAGCCAAAAAGTGGCTCGACCAGGAAGATCGCGAGACGATTGAGGCTCGGGAGCGGCAGAAGATCGGGCAGATCAAGCCGAAGCAGAAGAAGATCGTCTGGCGACCGGAGACTCCCGAGGAGGCCCGCGGTGAGGCCAGCTTTCTCCAAGCGAGGAATCTCGAGGCCCATGTGCTACGTGCTCGGCAGGCCATGGAATACGTCGTCGACACGATCCCGCATGATGCCATGACGACACGGATCGCGTTGTCCTATCACGCTCCCAGGTGGATCCGGTTCTCGCCACCATTGGGTCCCGCAGGGCTCGGTGACGATCCGCGGACCACCACCGAGGTCCGGCGTCGGATCCTGACCAGCTACATCCTGGCGCTCCAATCCACTCTTGAGGGCAAGAATGCCCAACCGGACACCGACAAGACGACTGCCAGCAAGTCGACGCCCGAGTCTGCGTCCTTCCAGACACCACCCAGCAGGACACCACCCAGCAGGACACCACCCAGCAGGACAAAATCCAGCAGGGCGGGGGACTGATCGCACCCTGGCGGCAGGAGCAGAGACCGGGATTCGCGTCGTGAGGAATTCAGTTACACTGGGGATCGCTCGGCGAGGCAGCCGAGAACAGGAGTGGATGCGAGGACGACGATGCTGAGAATTGACGGACATAGCCCGACGCTTTGTGACCGGATTCCCCGACGCGATTTCCTGCAGATCGGTGGACTGGCCCTTGGAGGACTCTCACTCCCCCGGTTGCTTGCGTCCGAGGCGGCGGCTGGCTCTGGGTCATCTCACAAATCGGTCATCATGATCTACCTGACCGGTGGCCCCCCGCACCAGGACATGTTCGACCTCAAGCCCGAGGCGCCGTCGGACATCCGGGGGGAATTTCAGCCGATCGCCACCAACCTGCCGGGCGTGCAGATCTCCGAACACATGCCACGCCTGGCCCGCATGATGGACCAGGTTGTGCCGATCCGGACCCTGATCGGGTCCGACGGCCGGCACTCGTCGTTTCAGTGCGTGACCGGCCACCGGTTTGCCAATCAGCCGCAAGGCGGCTGGCCTGGCATCGGTTCGGTGTTGTCGAAGCTGCAGGGCCCGGTCGACCCGTCCGTCCCACCGGCGGTCAACCTGTTCATGCAGATGGCCCACAAGCCGTACAACCATCCGGGATCGGGATTCCTCGGCAGCGCCCACAGCGCGTTCCAACCCGACGGCGAGGTGCTCGCCAACATGAAGCTCAACGGCGTGAACCTGAAACGGCTGGGGAATCGCCGTGAGTTGTTGCGAGGCTTCAGCGGTTTCCAGCGACGTGCCGAACAGCTGGTCGGATCGACCGCCATCGACCCGTTCACCGAACAGGCCCTCGGAGTGCTGACATCCAGCAAGCTGCTCGACGCCCTCGATCTGTCCCAGGAAGACCCGGCGGTTCGCGCCAGCTACGGCAAGGACGATCCCAAGGCCCTCTCGTACGGCAACCTCGGGTACCAGGCAATCATGTCCAAGTTCCTGCTGGCCAGGCGGGTTGTCGAAGCGGGCGCGAGATGCGTGACAGTGACCTTTGCCGACTTCGATTGGCACGGCGGCAACTTCTCCAACGGCCGCAAGGTTCTCCCGCTGCTCGACCAGGGACTGGCCGCACTCGTCAAGGACCTGCACCGTCGCGGGCTGCAAGATGACGTCACGCTGGTGGTCTGGGGTGAGTTTGGCCGAACACCCAAGATCAACAAGAATGCCGGGCGGGACCATTGGAGTCGCGTCGCGTGCGGAATGCTGGCAGGAGGCGGCATGCCGATGGGGCAGGTGATCGGCACCACCAATCGTTACGCGGAGGAACCCGTCGATCGCCCCGTGCACTTCCAGGAGGTCTTTGCCACGATCTACCGCAATCTCGGCCTCGATCCCGCACGCAGCACGGTCACCGATCTCAATGGTCGCCCACGCCACCTGGTCGACGGACACCAGCCGCTGCCTGAGTTGGTTTGAGTCGGCCGTCAACGCGGCTGCTGGCTGATTCCGCCCATCCGCGGACAGGACATCGCCATGAACCAGCGATGGGATGATGAGCGCCTCGGGCAACTGGCCCTGGAATTCGACACCCAGGGGGTTGTTGTCATCGAACAGGCCCTCGACCAGGACCAGTTGACCCGGTTCAATCTCTCGGTCGACCGCCATCGCTCCGAACATCCCGGGCGGTGGATCGAATTGAGTGACTCGTTCTGCGAGGGCACAAACGTCCTGCCCGACACGGCTGACTTTGACGAGGCGATCGAGAACCCGGTCGTGCTGGATGTCCTGAGACGCATCATCGGAGAGGAGATCACGTTCGAGGAATTCGCAATCATGCTGCGTGAACCGACCGGACAACTCAGCGAGGTCAAGGGTTGGCACCGTGACATCGTCCGTGAATACGACCGCAGGGACGAGATCGACGCGGTGTCGGTGATGTACTACTTGAGCGACGTCTCCGAGAATGACCACTGTTTCTCGATCGTCCCCGAATCCCACAACCGGCTGCTTGATCTCAATCCGCTGGACGTGCCCTCCGACGCGGGACGGGACGTGATCGGCCCGGCCGGCACCGCGGTGATCTTTCATGCCCGCGCCATCCACTGCGGCCGACTCAAGGCCGGCAGTCGGCAACGGCGGACGCTGCAGGCGTATTACTCGCGCTGGCGCGACCAGCGGACAGCGGAGTGGTCCGAGATTCCACGCCGGCTCTATGAAAAGACCGACCCGGCTCTCCCACACAGGTTCTACGACAAGTGGAATGTGACCAATATTCTCGAGGGTGTTGGCAAACGCCCAGCTGACCTCTCGCCAGACCTGTCTCTCGACGAGGTCATTCGAGAGGTTCAACGCCGCGGCCGCGAGAAAATGTGACCTGGCCCACCAGAAACCGAAGAGCCTCCTCAACCAGGACCCGCCACCATGACGCGTTCCGACAGTTCACGACGCACGTTTCTGAAGGCCACCGGTTCCATGGCACTGGCTGGATCAGCCCCGGCCATCCTGGGAGCCGCCGACAAGAGCGGTCGCCGCACTCCTGTGATTGGTCCCGACGGTCACAGGTACGAGGTGCATCACGACTGCATGAAAATCCCCCGCCATATCCGCTGGCAGGACACGCACGGAGTGGCGGTCGACGCCGAGGGGCTGGTGTATGTCAAGCACCGCACGATGACGGCCGAACCGCAAGATGCCGTGGTTGTTTTCGACCACAAGGGCAAGTTTGTCCGGTCATTTGGCAAGGAGTTTCATGGCGGCGGCCACGGGGTCGACATTCGTCGCGACGGCGGTGAGGAGTTCCTGTATTTGTGCGACAACAAGGGCTTTATCGCCAAGAGCACGCTCAAGGGGGAAATCGTCTGGAAACAGGCAGCCCCGAGCATCGCACCGTATGCCAAGGCCAAGCCGTTCCAGGTCAAAAAGCCCGGCAAGTACGGCAAGGGTCACCTGTTCAGTCCGACCAACATCGCATTCGCCCCCGACGGCGGCTTCTGGGTGGGCGACGGATACGGATCGCATTACGTCATCAAGTACGACAAGAACGCCAAGGTGACAGGACACTTTGGCGGGGCGGGGAAGGGCCCCGGCAAGCTGCAGACTCCGCATGGCCTCTGGTGGGATGCCCGCAAGGGCCGGACCCCGTCGCTGGTGGTCGCCGACCGGGCCAATGCCCGATTGCAGTACTTTTCAGCCGAGGGTCGGCACCTGGGCTTCGTCGACGACATGCTCTTTCCGGCCGACATTGACATCCGCGGCGACGTGATGCTGGTCCCTGACCTGCATGCGAGGATCACGCTGCTGGACGCCGGCAACAAGGTACTGGCTCACCTGGGCCACGACCCGAAATGGCTCGAACAGGTACTGGCTGACAATTTCGCGATGCGGAGATCACCGCAGCGTTGGCAACCCGGCAAGTTCATCCACCCCCATGACGCCTGTTTCGATCACGACGGCAACATCTATCTCGCCGAATGGGTCCACATCGGCCGCGTCAGCTTCTTGAAGCACGTGGGATAGCCCGGCAACTCGATTTCACTCGCCACCGGTCAATTCCACGCGAGGCTCAAACGCCACGTCGTCATCGAGCGGAAATACCGGGCGGGCGCAGACAGTGTGGCCGAGGCTCTTGAGATTGGCGCTCGTGGCCCCGGGTGCATCCACGTTCAGCAGCAACCCGCACCAGTCGGCAAACATGTGTGGCTCGCAGTGAGGTGACTTCACGATCACCGCATCAAATCGCTTCGGGTTCTGACCGTGCGCATAAAACAGCGACCGGTCAAACAGGCTCACAGGGCGCGATGTCACCACCCACGTCACCTGGCCGGTGTCGATCACAGCGCTGTCGCCAGCTCGCCAGTGCTGGCCAAAAGTCTCGGACCGGAAGTGACCATCCGACAGCACCCGAACCGTCCCCGACACCGGCATCGGCTCGTACCGCGACGGATCCTGGCTGCCACCCAATGTCGTCTCGACGTGGCCTCCGACGCCCACCGCCTGGGCCTGCTTCACCGCCGCGGGGTCGACGACCGGGGCCAGGATAGTGCCGGCAAATCCCCCGTCGAGCATCGCTGCCACGATCGTGTTGCCATCGCCCGATGCCCCTGAACTGGTGGCATCGGCCGCGTCGGTCATGATCACCGTACCCGTCGCCTGCCTGGCCTGTTCGACCGCCTCGGGCAACGGAGTCAATGGCACCTGCATCTGCTCGTGATGACTCCAGAACAACTCGGCCAGTTCCACCGCCTTCGCCTCGGCCAATTCCGCATCGCCATCGATCACCACCAGGCTGTTGGTTCGCAATTCGGGAACGTCCGTGAATGGATTGCCGATCAACATCCCAGCGGCCAATCCCGACTCCGAGGCCTCGATCTCCTGGCTCAGCCGAATGCACTCTCCAAACAGGCCAGTTTCTGTGATCAGCTCATCCCCCCGCACCAGTGCCGGGATCTTGACCCTCGCCATCACCGGGTTCACCTCGCCTCGCAGGATCCGAAGCAGCAACCGTGCCGAGCGTTCGCCCGTCGTTCCCATGTCGACATGGGGATAGGTGTGATAGAGCACGATCGCGTCGCTGTGCTCGACCATTCGATCGGTCAGAATCCCGTGCAGATCCAGTGACGTCACCAGCGGGATCTGTCCCAGGATCTGACGTGCCTCGGTGAGAAGGTCGCCTTCAGGATCCGACTCTCCCTCCGCCGACATCGCACCGTGCAGGCAGAAGTACGCCGCATCCACATCTGGCGCCTCACCGAGCGACCGCAACAATTGTTCTCGCAGGTCCTGCCAATCCCCTGCCGCCAGCGTGCCGCCCGACGTGATGGCTTTGGCACCCATCGTTGGCACCACCTCGATGTCCCCTTCCGCCTCCAACACCGCCAGCGCACCGCCGATCTCATCATTAATGGAACGCCGCGTATCGAGCCAGTCGGCGCCCACTCCCATGTTGAAGTCCTCGATGGAACTGGGGACCGGATTGAATGAGGAGACCTCCTGCATGCAGGAGAAGATCAGAACGCGTGGCATGATGGGGCGAATTCCAAGACAAGAAGATGGGACAGATGGTGTATCAGTGCGCCCGAAGTCATCCGAACAGCACAGCCGATAGACAAGTCACGGACACCCCACCACGGCTACTGCTCTCCGTGCGCCCGCGTGGAGGAGCAAAAAGGGAGGGGTTGATCGAAGCGACCTCGACAAAGACACTGGTGCAATGACGATCCCAACCACACCGGAGCCGGAAAGCAAGCCCGCCACGCATGCCCATTCCCCGGCCTCCGGACCGCATCGTCGCCGGATCCCCTTCGGCTGGCTGATCGGCGTGGGAACCGTCCTCGTGGCGGTTGTCGGGATCGCGGTGATTCCCGATGCCACGACTTCCAGCATCGTTCAGGACGTCTCTTCGCCGCCACACGTCGTGACTCGAGGCGACCTGGTGGTGACGGTCACCGAGGAGGGCGTGGTCGAAAGTGCCCGGAATACCGAGATCAAGTGCGAGATCCGTGGCGGCTATGGTGGTCGTGGAGGCCGCAGCACCGTGAACTGGGTCATCGAAAACGGTACTCACGTCAACGAGGGCGATGAAATCGTCCGTCTCGAGACCAAGGAACTCGAGGAGACGGTCAGCCTGGGCAAGACCGACACCAACCAGGCCAAGGCAGCACTCGCCCGCACCAAAGCCGACGTGGCCATCGCCCAGGTCGGCGCCGATGGGTACCTCAAGGGCCAGTTCCGTTCAGAGATCCAGGGGCTCGAGCAACAGCTCACATCCGCGAGGCGCAACTTGAAAGTCGCCCGGAATCAGTACAACGAGCAGTACAAGATGTTCACACGAGGATTCGTGAACAACCAGCAAATCGAGGCGCTCGGTTTCACGGTCACACAGGCCGAATTGCAGTTGCAGGTCGCCCAGACTCGGATCGACGTGCACCGTCGCCTCACCCGTGAAATGCAACTCACCACACTCAATAGCCAGCTCACCGCCACGCAGGCGCGGCTCAAGGGCCGCACCGCTGGCGTGGAACTCGAAGAGGGACGGCTCAAGCTGGCCGAGGAGGAATACAAGAAGTGCATCATCCGGGCCCCCCGCAGCGGACTGGTGATCTACCCCTCATCGGCCAAGTGGAAAAAGGCCCCCGATGTCGCGGCGGGTGTCACCGTCCACAATCACCAGGTCCTGCTGCTCATGCCCGACCTCGACAAGATGCAGGTCAAGATCGAGGTACACGAGTCGGTCGTCAAGCGGGTCCAGGCCGGGCAACCCGTCCGCGTGACCTTGCCGGACAAGGTCCTCGAATCGAGCGTCCATCAGGTCGCCGAAGTGGCCCGCCCCGCAGGGTGGTGGACCGGCAACGTGGTGCGCTACGACACGACCGTACTGCTTCCCCAGGCCGAGGAACTCAAGCCCGGCATGACCGCCCAGGTGCAGGTTGAGATCGCCCGGTACGAAGACGTGCTCACAGTGCCGCACTCGGCCGTCGTCGAGACCGACGACGGGCCTCACTGCTGGGTTCAGTCTGCCCGGGGACCAGAGCGGCGGAAACTGACGCTCGGTGACAGCAACCAGAGCTTGATCGAAGTCCAGGACGGTGTCGCCGAGGGCGATGTCGTGATCACCTTCCCTCTCGATACCGTCGCTGACGCACGGGAACTGGTCGGAGATTCCCTTCTGGCAAAAGTGACACGCCAACCGCTCCTCGTGTCACTCACCGAGCAGGGGGCACTCGAGAGCGCCAACAATACGCAGATCAAGTGCCGCGTCCGCGGCCGCAGCACGATCAACTTTGTCGTCGAGAACGGGGTGCAGGTCAAGAAAGGTGACGAGCTGGTCCGGCTGGAAAACAAGGAAATCGAGGATTTCCTGCACGAGCGGACCAAGTACGCACATCTCTCCTTGGACGCCGCGATCGGATTCCGGTCCACCGCCAAGGTCGCCGGGATCCGCGTCAAGCAGTACCTCGAAGGGCAATTCGTGACCGAGGTCAAAGCCAAAGAGAAAGAACTGGCCGTTGCCAACCAGGAACTGAAAACCGCCAGCAGCAAGCGGGACTTCCAGCAAGAGCTCTTTGATCGTGGCTACACGAGCGAACTCGCCCTGATCCGTAGCCAGCAGAGAGTACAGCGAGCCAGGACGAACCTGGCGATCACGCAGAGCCAGCTGGACGTGCTCAACAACTACCGCAAGAAGGAGCAGCTCGCCGCGCTCGACGGCGAATGGACCGCCGCCAAGGCCGCGGCTAACGGTCACGAGGAAGTCCTGAAGATGGACAAGGAACGAATGAACCTGGCGGTCAAGGAAATCGCCCGCTGCATTATCACCGCTCCCCAGGATGGGCTCGTCATCTATCCATCCACCGCCAGTTGGAAGGGCACTCCCGACATTGCCGAGGGGAACACCGTCCACAATGACCAGGTGATGTTGCTGATGCCCGACCTGACCCGAATGCAGGTCAAGCTCGGCGTTCACGAAACCGTTGTCAAGAAGATCAAAGCTGGGATGCGAGCCATCATCCGGCTTCCCGACAGGACGATTGACGGCAAGGTCTCATCGGTCGCGTCGACCGCCCGGCCTGCCGGCTGGTGGACCGGGAATCTCGTCAAGTACGACACGCTGATCGAACTCCCCAACGAAAAAGGCCTCAAGCCCGGCATGAGTGCCGAGGTGAGGATTATCGTTAACGAGGTCGTCGATGCCCTGACCGTCCCCGCCAGCGCCGTCGTTGAAACCACCGACGCCGCCTACTGCTGGGTCCAGACGAGCCAGGGCCCGGCGGAACGTAAGATCACCGTCGGAGAACGCAACGATGAGTCCATTGCAGTGACCGCCGGACTCAACGAGGGCGACGTTGTGCTGCGAGACCCCAGGTTGTCGGTCAGCGAGGCCCGAGAACGGATCGCCGCCAACAGCACCGAACGGTGAATTCGGGCGCCTAACCCGGAGCCGGTCACTCCGAGTCAGCCACCCGAGATCTCAGGTCCACGATGGCTCGTGCCATCCGCTCACGCAGGTCCAGGTACCACGCATCGTTGAGCGTCCACTCGACCCGGCCGGGGAACATTCGGCGTATGTCTGCCAGGACACGGCGACCTCGCGCCACGTCGACTCCCTGTTTCAACCCGGACGACACCAGGTCTTCCAGGATCCGGGCATATTCATAGTCGTCGACGCTCTCGCGAAAGGTCATCACCCGCAAGCTGGGGGTGATCGTGTAGTCGGGCTTCGAAGACAGCCCTCGCCGTGTAGGTGGATAAAAGTAGCTGAGAGCTCCGTTGGCCAGTCGGGCATAGGGCTCGACCCACGGATTCCGGTCATCTCCCGACCGACCGTACGGATGGTGCCACATGAAGGTGTCCCAGATCGCGTAGCCACTCCCTCCGATGTTGAACACTTCCAACCCGATCTCGCGATTGGTCATCCCCGGCACATTGATTCCCAGGCGACTGCTGTAAGCGGCATAGCTCCAGAGACGATCACGTGAACGAGGGACCTCGTAGTCGTCCCAGAAGTAGTCCTCCCACCTGTAGTAATTCTCGTCGACCTGCGGAACATGCGTCAGCAGCTTGCTGAAAGCGAATTCCCCGTTCTCACGATGTCTCAGGCTTTCAAACCCCTGCAGGCAATGCGCGATCTGCAGGCCTCGCGTCTCCGGATCGCTCTTGAGCAGCCGGACCAGGTGCAAGATCTTGTCGGTCCCTGCGGTCTCGTCGACGAACACGTAACATCGCTTGAGCCACCCGTGCCGCTTCAGGTTGCGGGCCATCTTGCGATAGTAGTCGAGAACCAGCCGATCCCATTGGTCCCGCGTCACCAGAACGCTCGTCTCGAACCACGGGTCGCCCTTCTTCTTAGAATACGTGGCCTGGGTCATCCGACGGAACGTCTGCCAGGCCATCGTGGTATGCCCCGGGTCGGGCCGGAACGTCTCCAGAGGGTCTCCAGGCAAGTGCTTGAAGACATGGCTGACACTGGGATTGGTGTGAGCCAGGCAAACCGAGTTGACCTTGAGTCGGTCGATGAAATGCTCGAGCGTTGCGTTGAATTCTCGGAAGTCCCAGTCGGTCAGCTCAAAGAAATTCCCCGTCGCCGAGACGTTGTAGCCCTTTGGAGGTGGCTTCCACCTCATGCCGATCTCGGCAAACAACGCCACACTCTTGGGATAGAACTTCTCGCGAGCCATCGTCTCGTAATAGGCCGTCGCGAGTTTCTTGAGCTCCGGTTTTGTCGACAGACCGTGATAGGCCATGACTGGATTTGTGGTCGGATCGCCGCCTTTCTTGGCCAGGTACTGCCCCCCCATGTGGCTCCGAAACGTCGAGAATTCGGGCAACGCAAAATCGAAGACCTCCACAGCCAACGGGACCTTCAAGTCCTCGCCGCCGCCCGTACTCAACGTGATGGCTCCCCTGTAGATTCCAGCGGACGTCCCCGCCGGCGTCCTCACGGTCACCCAGAACACGCGATTTCCAGTCGACGCGTTTACCGGCCCGGACTTCACCGGAACGAGCGGGTCAGCGATCTCGCCGAAAAACGACACCTGGTTGATCCGCGCCCGTCGACGGATCGGGACAAACTCGACTTGCCGGACCTCGATCCGAGACTTGTCAATCGTCTGATCGCCATTCGACAACGAGCTGACGCTGATTCCTCGCAGGTCGAGATCGCTCCGTGGCCGCATCACGAGTTGGAATGACTGGGCCTCATGGGCAGCCGTGCTGATCTGAATCCTGGGCCTCGCCGCCTGTGGCGGCTGAGTGCGACGGGTCAGCTTGACCGTTGTGTCGGCAAACCAAAGGTCAATCGCCCCGGCGCCTGGCAGACGGTATCGGGTGTCCCCCAGGTTTTTCTCGGCCAGCCCCACCCGAACCAGCTTGGCCGTGTGTGTGGGCATACGCTGCCGCCGTCGGGCCGGTATCTTGAGATAGTGTGCCCCGGTCGGCTGGTAATAGAGCACCAGGCGATGACGACCGGCACGGGCAAATTCCGCCTCCAGCACAATCCGGCATGCTCTGACGCTGATCCCGCTCGCGACCGTGGTCGGCCCCTGCACCAGCTTCAGATCTGTCCCGTCGGAACGCAGCAGGCACTCGTGCTCCGTCCGGGCACGTGGCAAGAGCCTCGGAACATACGAACTCAGGTAGGCATGGGTTCTTGGTGGTTCACCGACAGGAAACACCTGCTCATACCCGACTGTTGGTGGAAACCGCCCGCCCTCACTTGTGAAACGGACGAGCAGGTCATCCCCTCGGCGAGTCGGAATGGGGGCGGTGGGCGGGTCTCGAACCAGTTCTTTCTGATCCACGATGAGCGAATAGCGAGCAGACGGAAAGGGAGTCTCGTCGTCTCCGTCTGCTGGCCGAGTGGTGACCTGCACCTGATCGTAGGCGACAAACCGGGGATCAAACGAGTATTCCTCAAGCTGGCTGATCGCCTCACAGAGCGTGATCTCGCTCAACGGAATGGCGTGCCAACCGGGCCTGGCAACATCGACCTCAATCTCGAGCCGGTACTGGAAATACGGCGCTGCCCAGCCCGGATCGGCTCCACCGACACGGCCGGGCGTCGGCAAGACCAGAATGGTGGCCAGCAGCAGGGCAGGGCGGATGTGAAGCGTCATGATCGTATGGGCAAGTGTAGCGAATCCACCGCTTCGGTTCCGTCACACGCCAGGATGGCTCGGTTGCGACATCGGGGCCATGTGTGGTGACATGCCACTCGTCAGCCAACTCGCACCCTCGCCGCAACTCACTTCGGACCTCCGGCCCAGGAATCCATGTCTCCTTATCGCCCGACCCGCCGCTGTTTCCTCCAGGCCGCACTCGCGGGCTGCCCGATGCTCGCGACCGAGTGCTCCCTCAACACCACCGAAGCCGCACCGCTCGTACGTCCCAGGAAGAAGCTCATTGGTTGGGGGACCGACGTGGCCTACCCCGAGAAGATCCAGAACAACATCCGTCGGATCGAGGAATTGCCTCTCGACGGGATCGTGCTCAGCAACTTCACAGGCAAAAAGAACGGTAGGACATTTGCCTTTGACTGGGAGTGCTTCGGCCAAGCGGCGTTTGAACGGACACACCTGGCCCCGATGATCAGCACGCTGGCGAACATCAAGTTTCGGAAGTTCACCGACAACTTCCTCCGATTCAACGTCCAGCCGGGCAACTTTGACTGGTTTGATTCGTTCGACGCGCCACTGCACAACGCCGCACTCTGGGCCGGGGTTGCACGCGAGGTCGGGGCCAAAGGACTCAAGTTCGATGTCGAGGACTACAAGGAGCGACTCTGGGTCTACAAGAAACAGAGACACGTAAAGACAAAGAGCTTTGAGGATTACGCACGGCAGATCCGACTCCGAGGTCGCCAGGTGATGACGGCGATCCAGTCCGAATTCCCCGACATCGTGATGCTGCTGTCGCTGGCTCACAGTTATGTCAACCGCCAGCCGAAGGCGCGGACCCGTCTCGCCGAGCTGGACAGCTATGGTCTGTTGCCCGCGTTCATTGACGGCCTGGTTGAAGCAGCGGGTCCGCGGGTCCGGCTCATCGACGGGCAGGAGCAGGCCTACGGCTATCTCCGCCCCAGCGACTATCTCCGCGGTTTTCACGACATCAAGCAACGGGCGTTGGAACTCGTCCCCCGCGAACTCTGGCCTCGATACCGCGACAAAATGGAGGCCGGTGTCGCGGTGTTCGCGAATTACCAACTCGGCGTGTACCACGGCAAGCCGACCTCTTGGCCGGCCTACCATATGTCTGCCGAAAACCGCCTGAAGCTGTTCGAACAGAACATCTACCACGCCCTGAAGTCATCCGAAGAATATGTGTGGCTGTACAGCGAGCACATGGGCTGGTGGGAGACAGGTTACAAGCTGCCCACTCCGAACGGAGCCCTGGAGGCGATCCACCGGGCAAGAGTTAAACAGCAGGCCGAGCAACCGCTGGGGTTTGATCTTTCTGAGCCCATTTCACAGGCCGAAGCCAAGGCGAGAGCTGCCACTCGCCCACAACAGTGACCGGTTGCCACACTCCTTTGTGTAGTTCCTTTGCAGAGAGTTGACGTCGTGTTTCCTCATTTGAACGATTTTTCAGACTCCCCATTTGCTGCGATCAAGTCAGACTTCGACCGCGTGTTTCGATCACTCCTACGTGGCGACGACACGACTCACACCGACAGCTTTGTGCGGATTCACTCTGGGTTGCCACACCCGATCGCCAATCTCGTCATCGCCAGATCCATCAAGAATGCCACGCTCATGTCTGAGGCGATCGCTCCGCTGCGGTCGGATGATCACCCAGCAGGGGTTGCGTGCCTTGAGGTCATCGGTCGCGACATCGAAGCCGTGCTGACCGACAGCGGTTTTCAACTCGTGGAACAGCTCACGGCCATGGGCATCAGCCTGGAAGAACTGGCCACCTCGCCGCCTCGTTCGGGACTCTCACTCCGCGAGGTCGAAGGCAATGAGCATGACGAATGGGTCAACGTGATGAGCGAGGGATACGAATTGCCCAGGGCATTCGTGGACCGCATCGGCCCAGGCGTTGTGTCCTCCATCGCCGCACCAGGCGAGCAGTGGCGTTACTTTATTGCCGACCTGGACGGAACCCCTGCGGGCACCGCGACGCTGGTCATCCGGGATGGGGTCGTCGGCGTCTACAACATCTCGACGCTGCCATCACATCGGGGGCGCGGAATCGGTGCTTTCGTGACATCAGAACCCCTGGTCCTGGCCCGGGCAGACGGATACCGGACCGCGATCCTCCAGTCGTCGGAAATGGGGCTCCCGGTGTACAAGAGAATCGGATTCTCGAGCTTCGGGACATTCCCGTTTTACGTGCGAAGTCCGATCGAGTGAGCTCCGCCACCCCACACAGGGGGCATCATCTAACGCTGTTCCACTACGCCCTTGAGCGACACTCCACCAAATCGACCGTACAGGCCATTGCCCCACCGGACGGGCTTCAGCGATTGCAATGAGCCGAGTTTTTCAGCGAGTCGACCGGCCACCGTCATTTGAGACAGCTCCTGCCCATCTTGCACAACCGTGACCGTCCTGCCTCGAATGACGAACGAGATCTTGGATGGACCGTCTGTCCAACGAGGGGCAGCCGCCAAGTGGCCCGGCATCGTGAGCTTGTAGACCTTGCCGTACGACTTCCACTTCTCCGGAAGCAGAAACGGAAACTTCTCGGGCAACCACTTGTCGACACCCTTGGACGAGGTCGACAGGAACAGATCCGGGCCATTGGGCACCAGGCTCGTTACACGCTGGCCCCAGAGGTTGGCCACCGGGTGGATCTTGCGGTTTTCTGCCTCGTAGGGATGTGTGACAACGTTGGTCAACTCGGGATGATCAAACATCCGCTTCATGAAGATCCACTTGCTGGTGTCGCGGTTGTACCGCCACAACTCGGCCCAAGGCCAGACGCCCACGAAGAGGTCGCCGCCGTAAAGAGCAGTCGTCTGGGCCTCTCGTGAACTCCCCGACACGCCTGGCATGACCGGTGGCCACCCCGCCTGGTCTTTGATCTCCTCGCCGTCAAACTCGAAAACTCGCCCGGTTGGGTATTGCCCCATCAGCAGGCGATCGCCGTAACCGAGGCTCGAATAGAGCTGATAGCTCTCGGTGAGCCTGGGTGCCAGCGTCATGCGCCAACGGCTCTTCTCGAAGATGTAGAACCCCCCGATATTCGATCCCGTGACGATCTGGTTGCCCAGTTGCCCCCAGGCAAACGTCGTTTCGCCGACCACCGGCAGCCGCAACGTGATGGCCTTCTTGAGATCGACCGTGTCTTCACCCGGCGTCCACGGACAGGCATACAGGCGACAGTAGCCGTCCTCGTCGCTGACGTACTTGTGGTACGGCTTGCCACGACGGGTGACGTGATAAAAGCAGAGATGCCCCTGGGCGTAGAAGAACTTCTGGTATCCCCCCTCCGCCGGCGGACCGAGGATCGTCTTGCCCTCGTATTTCACCGTGTTGGTGCCAAAGGCAAGCGTTCCGTTGCCCAACCGCATGATCTCGAAACTGCTGCTGGCCGCTCGCCAGTTCTTGGCAGAACGGTCCCACGACTTGATGCCGCCGTAGGCGGAAAACACCTGGCCGTTACGGCCAAAGAGGTAGGACCCGGTCAACACGTTGTTGGGGCGAGGCAATTCCTCGACCGCCAACGATCTCACCCCGTCGGTCGGCCGGATATAAAACTGCAGCGCGTGTCGATCGGCCTGGTAGTGCGTGTTGTAGGCATTCTGGAAGCCGGCGCCGATCACCAGCGATCCATCGGCCGTGGTGGCCTCAAACAGGCTCCCAAACGCCTGGCCGATATCACGGCCTCGATCGACTGTGACTGAGACGGTTGTTTCAGCAGCGGGAAGATGGCACCAACTGACGCAACTCAGGACCCCAAAACAGCTAACCAACCACCTGTTCATTCTCCGCTCCACTCCTGAAGGGCTCCTGGACACCGCCTGTTACAGACTTGGCAGTATGCGGATTCTTCAGGGGCGCGGCCAGCTAGAGCGGCTCTCATGAGTTGGTTCATCCACAGTCAATTGACCCCTGATCACTCGAGAACTGCCGTCTCAGACGAGGTCGCCGAACGAGTACCCGCCGCGCCGGCCACACCAGGGACACTTGATCTCGATCTCGGCCGGAGTCGCATCGATCGGACCGGTGTGCGGCACGAACTTTGCCAGGACCGGCAGTAGAATGGTCGTGCAGCCGTCGATGATTCCGAGCACGTCAATCAACCGACACAGCCACTCGTCATCCCGCTCGGCCAGAATCATCCCCGACAGTTGAGTCGCCAGCCCGAACAGACGGTAAAGCGCAACGACACGGATCCAGCAAAACCGCGATGCGATTTCGAGCAATGACAGCAAGCACGCATGGGCAAACGAACACGCGAGTTGTTTGACGAAACGTGACGGTCGAGCCGATGATCTGTCGTCGGCAGCGACCCAGATTTGAGGTCACGGACTGATCTACGTTGACACGGTCAGGCCGACAGCCGGAGAATACCCCACCACGAGTCTCCCGTCTCAGCCTGGGACGTTGCTGTGCTCACTCTCGACATGAACCGCGCGCGACTCTGTGACGGAACCAGTCGTCGCGAGTGGATTCGCGCGGGCGGCATCTCGTCGATGGGGCTGATGCTCCCCGCACTCTTCCGGGCTGACGAGGCGAGGGCTGACGAGGCGAGGGCTGAGAGCGAGCCTGCCGACTCGGCCGGATCAAGCACGTTTGGTCGGGCCAAGTCCTGCATCTTCTGCTTCATGTTCGGCGCCCCGGCCCACCAGGACATCTGGGACCTGAAACCGGATGCCGCACCCGAGGTCCGGGGGCCGTTCAACCCGATCAGCACCAGCGTCGCGGGGACACAATTCGGTGAGCACATCCCGCTGACCGCCCAACGGGCAGACCGTTTCGCGCTGATTCGCAGCGTCACGCACCCCGACAGCACACACACCGTCGCGATGCACTACATGCAGACCGGCGTGCGGCACAGGCGTCCCGGCACCAACCCCACCAACCTGCCGGACGACTTTCCCTGCTTCGGGGCCACGATGAATCTCCTGGAGAGTCGCCGGTCGGTCTTGCCGGCCGGCATCAGCCTCAACGCTCCCGGAAACGAAATCCCCCTGGGACACATTTTCCCGGGGTTCTTCGCCGGGTTCATCGGAAACCACCTCGACCCCATGTTTGTGACCGACGATCCCTCCCGGCCCGGCTTCAACCCGTTTCCGGCCGGGTCGCTGCGGTCTGGCCCGAGATTCAACGATCGCACCGACCTGCTCGGCCGACTCGACCGTCTGCGAGGCGGCCTCGACCACGTCCCGGCGGTCAGAGGTCTGTCCGAGTTTCAGGACAAGGCCATCCAGGTCGTCAGGTCGCCCGAGGCCGTGCGGGCATTTGACCTGAGCCGAGAATCGACGGCGGTTCGGGATCGCTACGGCATGACCCCGTTTGGCCAGGGATGCCTGTTGGCCCGGCGCCTGGTCTCCTCCGGCGTTCGACTCGTCACCGTCAACTGGGCTCGAGACTATGAGCCTCGAGTGGCCGACCACTGGGACACGCACCAGGACAACTTCGGCAAGCACAAGAAACTGCTGCCCGTGTTTGACCAGGGGTACTCGGCGTTGCTTGATGACCTGGAATTCCGCGGCCTGCTGGACGAAACGCTCGTCGCAGTCGTTGGCGAATTCGGCCGCACTCCCAAGATCAACGGAAATGCGGGTCGAGACCATTGGCCCGGTTGCTTCTCGATCACGCTGGCCGGTGCTGGCATTCGTGGTGGACTGGTGCACGGCGCCTCCGACCGCACCGCCGCCTACCCCGTGCGAGACGCTGTGAGTCCCGAGGAGGTTGCGGCGACCATCTATCATGCTCTCGGCGTGCCTTCCGACTTTCAGGTTGTCGACCACCAGGGGCGTCCCTACCCCCTGACGACCGCACGTCCGCTCCTGGGGCTCTTCGGCTGACCGCCTCAGCCCCGACCCGTTGATCTTCCCCCGGCTTCTCAATTGGAGAACGCTCTTGCCATTCCCTTCACGTCTGCCATTGTCGCTCGTTGCACTTCTGAGCCTGTCCCTCTCCACGCTCGCGTTCGCCAGGGCTCCCGTCGCAACAGACATCGGCCATCGTCTCGAGCTGTTCATCGATAACAGCCTGATCGAGAAATCCACTGGCACTCACCTGCAACTGCAGAAGCCCGTCAAGCGTGAGGTCGTTCTGGTGCACGACGCGCCGTGGGAAGGCAACGCATGCGGCTATCACGTGGTCATCCGCGACGGCAAAAAGTACCAGATGTGGTATCGCGGCACGCACTGGGACATGGCTCGGAAGAGGCTGCGACTCGACTTTGAATTGGCCTGTTACGTCGAGAGTCGTGACGGGATCCGGTGGACGCGGCCCAAGCTCGGACTCGTCGAATTCCAAGGGTCCAGGGCAAACAACATCTTCTGGACCGAACGGATGACCCGTCACGCCAAGGGCCAGAAGCCGGCCAAGATGCCGCTGATCCCGTTCATCGACCTCAATCCCAGGACCTCTCGCAGCGAACGCTACAAGGCTGTCGCGGGTGCCATGGAAGCTGGACTCTATGGCTGGACGTCGCCTGACGGGATCCACTGGAAACAGATCGGCCATGAGACGATCTTCCGCGACCCGGTGTACATCGACTGGACGCAGAGCGCGTTCTGGGATCCGAATCGCAAGAGCTACGTCGCCTACCTCCGTGATTGGTGGCCGGGTGGGATCGGCGGCGACGGCACCGGCAACGTGCGGGCCTATCGCCACATCACGTCAGATGACTTTCTCCAGTGGTCCAAGCCAAAGAGGCTTCGGCTCAGTCGCGAACTCAGCCGCAGCGAACAGCTCTACACCAACCAGATCCGGCCTTATTATCGCGCCCCACATATCTACCTCGGATTCCCCAATCGCTATTCGCACGGCCGCAGTGACGACTCGACCAATGACGGCATGTTCATGACCAGCCGCAACGGTGTGGACTTTCACCTGTGGCGTGAGTCGATCATCCGTCCGGGCCTGCAAGTGGACCGCTGGATGACACGGAACAACATGATCGCGTTGGGAATCCTCGAGACCGAGGCCACCGAACCGGGGCTGCCGCCGGAGTTGTCGATCTATTCGACCGAGGGTTACCTCGGGGGCGCCGACGGCACCGCGCCGTCCTGCCGCCTGCGACGCCACACCTACCGGATGGACGGCTTCGTCTCGATGTCGGCGCCACCGACCGGTGGTGAATTCACCACCCGGCCATTCGTTTTCGATGGCAAGCACCTCGTGCTCAATTTCTCCACCTCCGCTCCGGGACATGTCCGCGTCGAGATCCAGGACGCCAGCGGCAAGCCGATCCCCGGATTCACCCTCAAGGACTCGGCCAACGTCTACGGGGACAGCATCGAATACGCGATGCGGTGGAAAGGGCAGGGGGGATATACCACCGACGTCAGCCGACTGTCAGGCAAGCCCGTGCGACTGCGAGTTGTCATGAAGGAGGCCGACCTGTTCTCCTTCCAGTTTCGCGACAGCGACAAGCCCACCTGGAAGCACACAGGCTTCGCGATCCCCGGCACGAGCGTGATCCGGAAGTGAACAATGGGCGGGACGATGGGCCCGGGCACTTCGCGGGCAGCTAACGAGAGTCGTCGAGCTTCAGCGTCAAGGGCTCCCGGATGAAGCTGTAGTAGTACGACGTGCCGTAGCCCATGGCCATTCCGCGGATGCCCTGCTTGAGCACCTTGGCCTTCCGGGCTTCCCACGAGACGTAGTACGCCGAGCTGGTGTCCTCGAGGTTGGCCACCAACCACTTGCAAAACGTGCCGTGTCCCGGAAACCACTCGTCGGTGTACTCCTTGCTGTAGCTGACGATCTTCAGACGGAAGTCCTCAAATCGATCGACCGCCTGCTTCAGTTCAGCGCGGTTCGCATCGCTTGAACGGACCTGGTACGCACGATACGAGATCAGCATCTCGGTCAGCAGTTTCACAAAGTCGAAGTGGTCTCGTGAAAGCCGCACCCAGCCCCGTGCCCGTTCGGTCCGGGCCAACTTCTCCGCTTCCTGGAGCTGCGACTCCAGCGTCCCCAGCACCTCGGGTGGATACATCGCCAGGTACATCTGCGTGGTGGTCAGCCACCGTGGCAGCCGGGTGTTGCGGACATCGGCGGCAATATCGGTTTCGGGAATCGGGATGACCTGGGCAAGCCGGTCCTGCAGCAACTCGAAAAACCGCTGCATCGGAGGCCCGGCGTCTTCAAAGACGCCACGACAATACTCCGCGACAATCGCCTCGTGATCCTGAGACGGATCCCCCATCAGGCGTCCCATCAGGTAGTTCAGAGGTCCCTCGAGCCCCCAGTTTCCTGCGGGGTCGAGGCTGATGGCCTGGAAGCCGTTCTTGTGCAGATACCGCAACCGGGATGTCACCTCGTCGGCAGTCATGTGCAGGTTGACGCCCATCGGGCACTGCGTGTTGAACCAGTAGGTGAATCCCGTGAACCCGGCCACCTTGCCCCGCCACGCCGAGATGTACTCGGGGTTGAGATTCATCATCTCGGCGACGACGTGCTTGCCAAAGTGCGGGATCCGCTTCGACGGCCAGGCGGTGGGCGCATAGGCCATCAGCATCACCACCTTGCCCGGGTGGCTCTCGGCCACCGCATCGGCCACTTCCTTGTGCAGCAACAACAGTCGTTCGCACGGCTTCTCGCGAAGCCGCGTCCGCTGAAACGGCTCCCAGCGGACCGGCAGCTTCTGCTTCTGGCGCTCGGCCACCCAGTCCGTCCAACGGTAGTCATCGATCTTGTCGCACCGCTCGCACTGGCACCTCAGGTAGCCGTCCTCCTGTCCGAGCGACACCCAGTCGAATCCCTGGTCGAAGCGTTTGCGCATGTACTGAATCAGCAACCGCTTGACCTCGGGATGGCTCGTGCACAGATGGTTGCCACGCCTGGTCCGCTTGCCATCGAGGAGTGCGAAGTACTCGGGGTGCTTTTCAAAGTACTGGTCAGCCGAGACGGCCGCATAATACGTGTGGCCACCGGGCGACGCCTTGACAGCTTTGCGGTAATTGTTGGCCTGGGCCGAGAGCGACTTGCCGGGCTCGTTCAGGATATTGACGTCGTAGACCGAGCGACCGTCCGAGTAGGCGAAGGCCGGCTGGAACAGCACATCGAGATCCGCGGGAACGCCGATGTCGGTCTTGCGTGGAACCAGTTCTCCATGCGGACTGGGAAGAAACCACCTGACGCCGATGTGATCTTCCAGCAGCTTGATGACCGCGCGATTGGTTCCCCTCGCCCCCACCCAGTTGTGGGTCCGAGTCCCGACATCGTCGTGGCCGACCAGGTACAACACGCGGCCCTTGACCAGCAGGCGACAACCATCCCATTTCAGGTCGTCGCCCGTGACCCCCGCCCGGCTGGCCAGTTGAGTCGGACCAATCGAGATCAGGCGGCCTTCCGGAAGCCCGTCGCTCTCCACGTGGACGGCCAATCGGGCGCCACTCGACTTTTTCACGTACTCAACCAGCCACGATCCGGCCGTTTTGACCCATCGGCCGGCCTTGGCCGGCAGCACGATCGTCGCAGAGGGACGCCCTTGGCTGACGATCGGAAACCCAGACGATCCCTCTTCTCCCCGGACACCTGACGACACCAGCAACACGACCACCGCGATGGAAACACGCCAACCTCCGGTTCGGGCGATCTGCGAGAACATCCTGCGACTCTCCTGGGTGCATTCGACAAGGACCGGTCCACGTGACCGCGGTTGCCGAGCATATCGCCTTTCGGCAATGACACGCAAAGCGAGCCAGGCGGCCACACGGCGAGCACTTGCATGGAATCATGCCATCTTTCGACATTCACAGCCGGAGAGCAGAAAGTTTTTGACTCATCAAAAAGTGACTTGTTTTTGTCGTTTTGACTCTTCAAAATTTCGACAAGGAAGTTTTGAGGAGTCAAAAACTGTTGGGATGACTCTGTGCGGTCGCGGTCAGAGCGACAGCACCTGCCAAGCACCCTCTCAGGACAAAACCATGGCGAATCTCAAATCACACTCTCGCGGGGTCCTCCCACGCGGGCTGACACTGATGGAACTGGTCGTCGTACTGACGATCCTGGTGGCCCTGGGCGCGATGATCGTCCCCGTGCTGCCCAACCTGCTGGCACGCACGCACTATGCCAAGTGTGCGACGACGATTCCCGAATTGAACAAGATCTGGCAGCAGAGCTATGCGTTGAACATCCGATACGCTGATGGCATGGACTCTCTGTTGAATCAGAATGGAAACTCGCTGTTTTCTGCACTTCCGGGTGCTGGAAGTGCCGGTGGAGAGGTTCAGGCGTCCACGCTGAATGCTGCGGAAATCGATGCCCTGGCGGCCATTGGCGTTCGCAACGTCTTTGACATGAGCAGCGCCGGAGCCGAGAACGTGACATTTGACCTGTCGTATTCGGGGCGGGCTTTGGCCGACGGAGGAGGAGTCGCCGAACTCAACATCGCCGGGGCATCCGTCCCGAGCCTGAACCTGAAACGGCACCTTGACGAACCGGGCGAAAACGTCCGCTACCTGGTGTTTGGCGTCGGCCCGAATTGCACCGCCGTCGGCCCCGGTAAGATGATGGTCGAAGCTCCGGTTCACTTTGGCGGCGAGGATGCCATGAATCCGGCTCGGTTTTACCAGCGGTACTGCGTGATTTTCTCGGTCAACGGGGACGAGCCGGCTCGGTTCGAGTGCGCCTGCTCGGTGCACCCCACGGGTTTCGATGGTGGTGAGGCCCACCAGCAGTCGTTCTACGAAGCCACGAATAACGAGGGCTGAGTCGAGTGATCAGGTCGCGCCCTCATCGTGCACGGACGAAACCTGGTCGGCGAGAGATGCACGGCGCCCATCGCGGCGGAGGCGGCGGCCACCAGCGGTCCGCCGTTTCCCACAGCGGTCTCACGTTGATTGAACTGGTGGTTGTCCTGCTGATCCTGATCGCCCTGGCAGGCGTGATCATCCCCAACGTCGCGGGGACGGCTGATGACGCGCGCGGGCGGACCACCGAAGCCAGCCTGAGACGCCTGCAAGACGTCATCATGAATCGGTACTGGCCGGACATGAACGCTGTCATGCAGGACGATGCCGGCAACCCGATTGGCGGGTTTCCGCATCCCAGTACGACCGAAATCACCGCGGGCCGATTGCAGCACCCACAACTCAGGTATCTGTATTTTCAGCCTGCCGATCCAGCAGCCGACTTCAATCCCCTGACTCGCCGAGGCTGGAACGGGCCTTACATCCGGGACCGAGGCACCGACTACCTGGTCATCGGCATGTTCACGAGTGCCTATGGTGAAACCAATGACCCGGCACCCGTTGATGCCTGGGGACACGCCATCGTCATACAGTCTCCCGACCCCGACGGCAATGGCCTGGATGCTGACGAGTTGAATCACACGCGACTGGTGTCTGCCGGCGCCGACGGTGTGATCGACACGCCAGCCAACGTGTTGATCCCAACGCTCGCCGAACGCCGCGACGACTTCGTGCTGTTCCTCCGTGTGGCAGACTCCGGCCTCTAAACAGGGCCTTGAGAGTTGATGGCTGAATTCCCGATATAAAGGTGAGGGCGTTTTCCACGTCGCGAGCCGGCTCCATCCCCTGACACGGGCGTTCACCCCAGGATCTGACGACGCATCGATGAGAAACCACCGTGCCTTCACTCTGACCGAGATGCTCGTCGTGCTGGCGATCCTCTCGGTCACGACTCTCGTCGCGATCCAGGCCACCGACAGCCTGGTCGAGCAGAGCCGTCATGAGACCACCAGGCAGACGCTCGACCATATCCGAGGAGCGATCGTCGGGGATCCGACATCGCGCCACTCGGATGGCACTCCCCGCGTCACGGGATTTGTGACCGACACCGGGCGTCTGCCGATGATCCCTGCCCCGCTGGACGAATTGCTCCTGCAACCGGCGACCCTGATCCCTCATGCCGTGCAGACTTTCGACTCCGACCGGGACGGCAGCGACGACGTGTCACTCAGCAGTGGCTGGAACGGCCCCTACCTGCGACTGGGCGCCGGGTCACTCGAAATCGTGGACGGCTGGGGACGCACGCCGGTGGTCACCACGGGGCCGCCATTTGTCGTCAGTTCACTGGGTGCCGACGGGAATTCCGATTCGCCCGAGGAGGGATTCGACGCCGACATCGGCATCAGCATCGACGTGGCAGATTATTCGGCCAACGTCGTCTTTCGGCTGTTCCAGGTGGATGCGAATTCCAGCTCACGGCTGGACCCGGCTCCCACGGGAAACCAGAGACTCGGGGTTCTTTTCTACGCCCCCAACGCCGCCGGCGGCACAGACGGCGCCATCCAGGAGCAGTTGCTGGTCGTACCCTACAACGGGCACTCCGTGACCGGCCAGCCGATCAACCTGGAGCACACCCGGTCAGAAACGCTCACCGGCCAGGTCGCGGCACGAGCGATTCTCTGGTCCGACGCCAACAGCAACGATCAACTCGATTCGGGTGAGAGCATCACCCAGAAGAGCTATGTCCACCATCTGACCATTGTTCCTGGTGCCAACCGCCGGGTCGAAATGGAACTCCGTTAGCCAACCAGAAGATCCCAGCCACCTGATGATCAAGCGAGGGCCATTCACCGTTGTCGTCATCACCCGAAGTCGGCTCATCCGAGCCGATTTCGCGGGTGGCCGTACGCCTGCATTGAAGGAGCGGTTCTCCTGCCAACGTCCCGACGTAGACGACCTGGCGACCCTGGTGGACACGACGCTGCGGCTCGGTTCGCCCAGGGTCAAGGCCGTCTTCGTGCTCTGCGGCGACCTGTGGACGAGCGTGTTGTCGATCGAGTCCGAAGTCATCAGGCGAGTGTCTGATCAGGATCTCAACGAGATGCTGGCCTTCGAGGCAGAACCGTTCAGCGGGATCACCGCGTTCGAGGCCAGTGTCGGCTTCCAGGAATTGGCTCCCAACGCGACTGACCGGCGATTCTGGGCCACGGTGTCGCAATCGGTCGACCGCGAGTATGTCGCTGCGGTCGTCGACCAATTCGGCGGGACATTCTGCGGGTTCGCCCACCCGGGAGGGGTCTCCCGGCCGCTCGCTTTCGCCGAGAGCGACGGGTGGGAACGCGTCGAGTACTGGGACGATGCGGTCATCTGTGTCCGGCCCTCTCCGTCGACCGGCGGCACACCTGATGTGCAGATCATCAATGGAAGCCCCTCATCGGGGGCATACCACGAACTGCTCGAAAAGTGGCACGAGAACACATCGCACACCAATCGCGAAGTCCTTGTCGGACACGAGGATCTCGCGGTCGACGAACCCGAGGCCCAGATCACCAATCTCTCCGACGACAGGCAACTCGATCGCTGGCTGGTCGAGTGGGGCGCCGCCTTGCGCACCACCGCCGACTCCGTTCCAGCCGTCTTGCCGGTCAAGCAGCCGATGTCGCCGCAGATGCGACTCATCATCTCGATGGCCGCCGCGGCTTGCGTGGCAGTTCTTTGCAGCGTGTTTTACCAGAGCAATGCGATGCGGCTGGCCGACCTGGCCCATGAACTCGAACACCTCGCCGAGCCCGCCAGGGAATTGTCGGATCTCAGGGCCAAAGCCCAGAAGCTCGACCGGCAGCTCGCCAAGGACCGCCAGCGAACGACGCTGCTCAAGGCCGAGGTCAACAGCGGCGAGCAGGTCCTTCGTGCCTATCGCGACCGGATTCCGTTTCTGCTGTCCTCACTGGCGGACGCAGCTGGAGACAACGTGTTGATTGAAGAGATCTCGGCCACCAGCAACACAACCGTGATTTCAGGATCCGCGCTGGACGCCGTGTCCATGCATCACCTGGCCGAGGCCATCAGCAAGCCGGCCGCGCCGGTCGGCTGGGAGGTCCTTCCGCCCGAAAAGGCCGTCGCCGCCGCGCCGAACGGCCAACCGATCTGGACCTTCAGCATGACACTCCGCGACAGGCACCCCCCCAGTCCGCCATCCCGCAAATCGGCGATCGCCGTCGAGAAATGATGTGGCCGTGATGACATCACCCTCTTCCTCCCGCGAAAGCCGCCTGGTTCTGCTGGCGCCATCGGCGTTGGTACTGATCGTGTTTGCATTCGTCTTCAACGCCGACCAGCAGCAACTGCTGACTCGCCGGAACGACGAACTCGAACGCGCTCAAAAAGCGGTGCCTTCAACATCGGAACTGGTGGCCGCCAGCCGAAAACTCGGTGACCTTCGTCGTGAGCAAAAGCAGCTCACGGATTCCGAGACCAGGCTGCAAGACAAATTGCAGCAGCAGGCCGCCCGTTTCTCGGGAGCAGATGAACGAAACCAACGTATCCGGCAGTTGATCGAGCACCTGAGGTCGCACAACCTGGAGATCTCCGGAGGTTCCCCGGCCAAGAAGCAGGGATCACTTCCTGAACCACTCCATGCGGTCACGTCGCGTCTGCGCCAGAAACCGGGGTTCCAGGAGCCGGAAGTCTACGAAGTCCACATCATCGGATCCTATCCCAACGTCCTCGGTGCCCTACAGGAACTGAAGGGCGCCCAGGATGGACTGCTGCCATTACGCATCGTGATGGAAAAATCAGAAACCGGTCAACTGTTGAAACAGTGGACACTGTACGTGTTGGTTTAAGGAGTGTGGTCGACTTGAATTCATCGACGACAGAGATCCCATCCCAGGCGTCGGCACAACAGTCCGAGCGTGAATTGCTCACGAGACTGTTGACGGAGTGCGCGGAGACCGACGCCTCGGATGTCCACCTGCGAGTCGCGTTCCCGCCGTTCTTCCGCGTGCAGGGATTGCTGAGCGAATCAGGGGCGTGGCCGGCCCTGGACCGGTCGACGATGCAGTCCATCGTCGACGCCCTGTTGCAAGGCATCGACCGCGAACCGCTGACCAGAACCGGATCCGTCGACGGTGCCATCAGCGCAGCTGACGGAACGCGGTACCGGTTCAACGTCTATCGCCGCCAGGGTGAACTGTCTGTGGCGCTGCGAAAACTGGAAGACCGCTTTCGCAGCCTGGCCGAATTGGGGCTACCCGATTCGCTGTCGGATCTGTGCGACCTGCCCGACGGCCTGGTCCTCGTGGCGGGCCCGACCGGTTCCGGAAAGAGCACCACCCTGGCAACGCTCATCCACCAGATCAACACGTCACGGCCCGGACACATCATCACGATTGAAGACCCGATCGAGTACCTGCATCCCCCCGACAAGTCGCTGGTCAACCAACGACAGGTCGGTACCGATGCGAGCAGTTTCTACGAGGCGCTGGTCTCATCACTGCGGCAGGATCCCGATGTGGTCCTGGTGGGTGAGATCCGCGAGATCGAGACGATCCGAACGGCGATCACGGCGTCGGAGACCGGTCACCTGGTTTTTTCCACCGTCCACGCGGGCGACTGCGTCGGCGCCATCGAACGCCTGGTCTCGGTGTTTCCCGCCGAAGAGCAGGCGGGGATTCGCCGGCAGTTGTCGCTGGTCCTCAGAGCCGTCGTCACTCAGCACCTGTTGGTCGCAGATGGATCGGCCGTCAAGGACCGCGGCCGCGAACGTGTCGTCGTGAGCGAGGTGCTCAGGGCGACCCCTGCAGTCGCCAACCTGATCGCAACGGGCAAGACCAGCCAGGTCTATTCCGCCATGGAATCCGGCAGTGCCATCGGCATGCAGACACTCGAAGAGAGCCTCGCCGCGTTGTGGACCTCCAATCGCATTACCGAATCATCAGCCATGGCTCTGGCTCGCAATCCCGACGTCGTTCGGGAACGGGCCAGTCGCATCCGCCGGGGAAAGTGACGCATCCACCATGACATCCGTCGTCCTGCCAGGTTCCGACACCAATGGCGACATCGAGATCGACCTGAACGACGTTCGGATCGATCCCGCGTGGGCCCTGCGCATCCCCGCCTCGCTCGCCATCCGAAAACGGATCCTCCCGCTCTCGGAAAAGGATGGCAAGGTGTTCGTCGCCTGCCTCGATCCGAATGACCAGGCGACGTCGTCTGCAGTCAGTCGGTATATCGAGGAGTCCCTCGAACTGGTCCGCGCATCGTCGCACTCGATGGACCGCGTGCTGCTTCGCATCTATGGGGGCGCATCGATGCCGGGCGCCGCGAGTGGCCGTCCGTTGCGGATGCGAGAATCTGACGCACGCACAACCGGTGATTCCGATTCGGAAGGCGCGATCGCACTCTGCGACGAGCTCATGCAATCGGCGGTTCTGCGAAGTGCGTCCGACATCCACATCGACCCGACCAAGAACGAGGTCCTCGTACAGTTTCGCGTCGATGGGCAATTGGAGGAATACCGGGAACTCCCCTCGGAATCACACAACGGGTTGATCAGCCGGTTCAAGGTCATGGCCGAAATGGACATCGCCGAGAAGCGTGCTCCGCAGGACGGCAGGTTCACCTACAACGTCGGACCGACCGCACAGCAGGTCGATGTCCGTGTCGCCTCCCTGCCGACCAAGCACGGCGAACGGATGACGTTGCGATTGCTGACCATGCAGTCTCATTCGCTGACACTCGAAGACCTCGGCATGGGAACCGACGACCTGTCGACGTTCGAGACTGCGATCTCGCGTCCGCATGGACTGATCCTGTTGACGGGACCGACCGGCAGCGGCAAATCGACAACCCTGTTCGCTGCCCTCAGCCGCCTTTTGCAGCGCCGCAAGGTCAACGTGATCACCATCGAGGATCCGGTGGAGTACGAGATTCCCGGCGCGGCCCAGGTGGAAGTGGACTCGGTCGACAAGGTCAGCTTCCACAAGGCGCTCAGGAGCGTGCTCAGGCACGACCCCGACGTGGTCATGCTCGGGGAAATCCGAGACGGTGAAACCGCCGACATCGCGATGAAGGCCGCACTCACCGGGCACCTCGTCTTCAGCACGCTGCACACCAATTCGGCCTCCGGTGTCGTCACCCGCCTGCTCGACATGGACCTGCAGCGATTCCTGGTCTCGGCGACGATGAGACTGGCTGTGGCCCAGCGGCTCGTTCGGCAACTCTGCAACCGCTGCAGCTCCGAACGGGCGTTGAGCGAATCCGAGGCACTGGCCATTCAACGTCCCGAACTCAACGGCGTGATCGTCCGTGAACCAGTCGGCTGTCTCTACTGCGCCAACCGCGGCTTCACGGGGCGGATCGGCCTGTTTGAGTTGCTGCCGTTTGATGAAACGCTGTCGCACCTGGTGGCAGAGGGTGCGGGAGAGGCAGAGATTGCTGAATTCATGCAACAGACCCAGCGGCACGCGTTGATCGACGACGCGGTCGAGAAGCTCGTCCACGGACAGACCACCTACGCCGAGGTCATTTCCGCAGTCACCGTCTGGTAGCTGTTCGTCCAGCAGAGAATCACCCGTGCCGGATTTCACCTTTGTGGCTCGCGATCCCAGCGGGCGTCCCCAACAGGGAACGCTCGAAGCGGCGACACGCACCGCGGTGCTGGAAGACCTCCGCGGCCGAGGCTGGCTGGTCGTCAAGATCGCTCCCGCCGCCCCGGATGCCGCTTCGATCGGGGTCCTCCAGACCATCTCGCCGTCGCATTGGATGCCGATCCGGTCGATCGATGTGGAAATCGGGTTCAGTCAACTGGCGGTGATGCTGCGGGGCGGATTGTCGCTGCTGAACGCACTCAACACGGTCGAGGAAAACACCGTCAAGACGTCGATGCGACGTGTCTGGCGCACCGTTGCCCGCCGCATCCAGGAAGGTGCCAGCTTCGCCAGCGCGATTCGCGAACACCGCTGCTTTCCCATCCTGGCGGTGCACCTGATCCGAGTCGGCGAGCAGACCGGCAACCTCGACATGGTTGTCGACCGGGCCGCGGAAACCATGAGGAACAGACGCCAGCTGATGGCGTCCCTGTTCACGGCCCTGGCCTATCCGACGATCGTGCTCCTGGCGGCACTGGGCGTCTCTGCCTTCATGATCATCAAGGTCATCCCGGCCCTGCGGGTCTTTCTGACGGCCATGGGTCGCCGCATGCCACCCATGACCCAGGCCCTTCTGGATGTTTCCAACTGGTTTCAGGTCCATGGGCTGTTCACGCTGATGATGATCGTGTTCTTGTCGCTGGCCGCCATCACCTTCTATGCCTGGCCACCGGGTCGTGGCTGGGTGGATCGCTGGCTCCTCCGACTCCCCGTGGTGGGGAAACTGCTGCGACTGGGTGCAACCGTTTCGTTGTCACGAGCCATGGGGATTCTGCTTCGAAGCGGAATCACGCTGCTTGATGCACTCAGGACTCTCGAACAACTTCACAAAAACCGCTACTTGTCCGACCGTCTGTCCGATGCAAGAAACAGCGTGATGGGGGGCGGCGACCTGGCTTCGTCGCTCTCCGTTGAACATGCCTGGATGCCGATGCTCAGCCGGATGGTGGCGGTGGGAGAAACAGCCGGAACACTCGACGACATCCTCGACGAAGTCGCCGAATTCCACGAAGGTCAACTTCAAACTTCGATCAAGCGGCTGAGTGCCATTGTCGAACCGGCCATCATCGTCGTCGTCGGCGGCATTGTCGGATTTGTCTACGGATCTTTCTTCATGGCGTTGTTCGCTGCCGGAGGAGCATGATGAGTCGTCTCATAACAGTTGCCGTCTGCCTGTCTTTGAGCATGGTTCTTGTCGCAACCAGCCAGGGCCAACAACCGACGCCGGACAAGCCTGCCAGGACAGACACCCAGGCACCGAAGCCGCAGCCAACAAAGGCAATCCCTCAAACTGACATCGCAAGGCCGGCCTCCAAGGCCAAGCCGGCCTCCAAGGCCAAGCCGGCGTCCAAGGCCCGGACGGTGCCGGGGGAGGCGACGAAGACCACACCCCGCGTGACGACTGCTCGGACCGATGGACGTTCGCGCCGCGACCCCACCGTGCCGAGCCGCCGCATGATGGAGATCCTCAAGCCGAAGACCAACTCGGGCAACGCGGCCGCCGGCCCACGCAAACGTCCCCAGTTGCCGGACATCGAACTCCGTGCCCGCGTGATCCCCCGCCCACCAGGAACTCCGCTTGCGATCCTCCGCATCGACAAGCAGCACATCCGCGTCAGGCCGAACACGACTGTCTCGGTCGCCTCGGACGGCACCGTGTTCACCCTGGACATCCAGGACATCACGGCGACCGGCATCCGCATTCACGTGGTCACTCTCGACACGACGCTCGTCATCCACTGACTCGAGCGTGCCTGGGGCCGCGGCTGTTTGCGCAGGGTGCTCGCTTGTGCGGGATTCTCTTCAACTGACCGTCCACTTGTGACGATTAGACAAGAGATAGCGGTCAGACGGATTCTGCAGACAAGGTGTATCCATGCGCTCACACATCGCCCTGATCGGCACGGCACTCGCCGTCATTGTGCCGTGGTCGATAGTTGCCAGTGGTGAGCCTGGCCAAGCCGACCTTCCGGCGACCAAACGAACCGATTCCTCCAGGGCCACCTTCACATTCCAGCTTCCGGCACCCCTCAAGGCCACCGGGGCTTCCGACGCCCGCTGGCACCAGAGCACCCCACGACCCGCCGTCCAGGTTGCTCAGCAACAGCCCTCTGAAGCCAAGCCCCCTGAAGCCAAGCCCCCTGAAGCCAAGCCGGCTGAAGCCAAGCCGGCTGCGGCCTCGCCACAAGCGAGCCCAGCCTCCGAAGCGAACGACGAGGAGCCGTTGGAGGTGATCGAGTTTCGCGGCATGACGCTCAGCGAGGCGATGCGGATCTTCTCGGAGCAGACAGGGTTGAATGTCGTCACGTCTCCGGAGGCCGGAAAGTCTGAGGTCTCGGTTTACCTGCGCCACGTGACGCCGACCGCGGCGTTGGAGGCCATCACCAAGACACATGGCCTGTTCTTCCGCAAGGACGAGGACAGCGGCATCATTCGCATCAAGACCACCTCGGAATACGAACGAGACCTGACCAGCTTCCGCGAGGAGCAGACCAGGGTCTTCACAATGCTGTATCCGAATCCCACTTCCGTCGCACTGGCCATTCGCAACATCTTCGGCAACAGCGTTCAGCTGAACTTCGACACCGACGCCATCCTCGACCTGCAGGAATTGATGACTCGGTTCAGCCGGTTCGACATCGTCGACGGACGCAGCATCGGCCTCGGCGCTTTCCAGGGCAACGGATCCGGCATCGGCGGCGGCCGCATGGGCGGCGGATTCGGGCGCAACATGGGGGCGTTCGGAATGCGTGGGATGGGCATGGGCGGAATGGGCATGGGCGGCATGATGGGCATGGGCGGCATGATGGGCATGGGCGGCATGATGGGGATGGGCGGCTTCGGGATGGGCGGAATGGGCATGGGAGGCTTTGGTCGATCGGGCGGCTTCGGTCAATTCGGACGCCAACAGCAACGGTCACAGGACGACCCGGAGCGAAAGCCGCTCGAGGATCTCTCGCCAGAACAGATCCAGGCACTCGAACAGGCTCTCGCCGGATCCGACGCTGCCAGCCGCGAAGCCATCGCTCGACTTCTGCAACAGCAGGAAGCGACGATCTACGTCACCGTCATCCGGCGCAACAACCAGGTGGTCGTCCGCACCGGGGACACCGAGACCATGGATCAGATCAGTGATCTGATCAAGAAACTCGACGTCCCAACCCCGCTGGTCCTGCTCGAAGTCAAGGTCCTGCAGGTCAGCCTCGAGAACGGGTTCAACTCGATCTTCGACTACCAACTCTCCGACGGCGCCACCGCCGCAGGTGGCTTCACGACCAACGACATCAGTGCTCCGACACCGCTCCAGGACGCCGTGTCACTCGGCCTCAACCCCCAGGGTGCCTTCCCCGCCGGACGTGGTTCCACCGGGGACCTGACCTTTCAGTTTGTCGACGAGGGATTTCGGTTCCGAATCCAGATGCTCGAAAACCGGAACCGCGTCACGGAAGTCACAGCCCCCCTGTTGTTGACCGCCAACAATGAGGTCAGTCGGATCTTCATTGGCGAGACCGTTCCCATCACCACCGGTTTCACCTCCGCCCAGATCGTCGCGGGCAACATGGGAGGCCAGCCGGTCGTTGGGCAGCCGTCCCCCATCACGTCACCAGAAGACCTCGGGCAGGCCCTGTTGCTGACACCCAACATCAATGCGGACCGGACCGTCACGCTTCGCGTCGTCCAGGAGTCCTCGCGGCGTGTCGCCAACGGAGCCAACATCCCGATCGTCGACCCGGCGGGCAATGGCCTCCTGAACGCCCAGGTCGACACGGTCGCCCGCAGCACCGTCAGTGGGACGATTGTCGCCAAGGACGGCTTGTCGGTGGCCATCGGTGGATTGGTCGAGGAACGCGTCAACGACCTGCGTGCCCAGGTCCCAATGCTCGGCAAGCTCCCTGGAATCGGGTTGCTCTTCCGACGCCAGAACACCGGGCGACAAAAGGTCGAGACGATCATCATGGTCCGCCCTTATGTCTTCAACACGCCTGCCGAATCCGCCGCAGCCAGCCAGGACGTCCTCGATGAACTCAGCATCCATCCCCAGGCCGCCGAAGCGGGAACCGGATCCATGAAGACGTTCCTGCACCACGAGGCCATACGGCCCAATCCGCCGCTCAACAAGAAACAAAAGCTGTTTCGTTTTCACAGCATCGAGCCGAGAGACTTCTAATGCGTCCGGACCTGTCACGCAATACGGTTGGCTGGCAGCCCCTGGTATGGGCGGCCTTCGCGCTCGTGTCGCTCTTGCCGACCGGCTGCCTGACTCAATTGAGGCAGGGAGCCACTCTGATCAGTCGATCGCTGCCATTTTCGTCTCAGCAGAAGGAGCAGCCGACACCGGAGGCTCCCCCTGTACGATCAGCGACGGTCAAGATCGATGGATCCGGGGCGATGCTTTCGGACAACCTCGGCGAGAGCATGCCCTCCCGCCAGTTTCTCCGTCGCCTGAAGAAGGTCATGGAATCGCGAGGGCGTCGCGCCGCCACGCGCTGGATCCAGAAGTATCCCGATGTCGCCCTCGAGACGCTCCGCAGCTCCATCGCCGAGTCGTCAGCCCAGGAAGCCCTGGACCTGGTCGCCTCCGCACACGATCAGCAATGCGGCCGGCCAGGGGAGTCCGCATGGAGTCGATTGCAGGCCGCCCGCACCTCTCATTCCTCGGCCTTCGACCGCTACGCACGGCAAAGAGCGGCATTCCTGAAGCACCTTGAGTCCGGGCGAGTCGATGACGCCTTGTCATCGGATCTGCCCGCCCGCGCCGCTGAAACCGATGACTCCCTGATTGCCATCGACGCACACCACAATACGGCCGTGGCCCACCTGCTGGCCGAGAACCCTGACGATGCGATCGCCGCGTGCCAGCTGGCCATCGACATGGCCGAATCCACTCAGCCGTACTGGCAGGCACAGCTCCACCTGGTGCTCAGCGAAGCCCATCGTCGTGCCAACGAACTCGATCTGTCGATCGAGTCGTGGCGTCGGGCCGTCGAGATCGCTAGCCGCCTGGCTGCCCGCCCGATTCCAGTCACCGACCCGGCTCTTTGGGAACAGTGCATCGCGATGCACCCATTCAAGGCCGAATGGCCGGCGATCGCCGTCCGATCACTGAAACTCAGTCGCCAGCATGCCCAGGTTGCAGGTCTCCCGGAGAAGTCGCCACATCCTGCAAGCGCGACTCCAGCTCAAACCACCCTCGATCCGGTGCTCTTATGGCAGAGCATCGGGACCTGGCGATTCGAGAGAGATGAACCCCAGGCCGCGCTGGTTGCATTCAAGCGCGCCGAGACCTTCTCGCGAGACGATAGCGCTCGCGACCAATTGCGCCTGGAACAGGCCAGGGCCCTGATCCGTCTCAATCAGCATCAGGCGGCCACGGCCATCCTGGCCGTACTGACTCAGAACAAACAACCAGGCGTCTCCCTCCCTGCTTACGCCCTGCTTGGGACCATGAAGCTACAGGCCGGGACGGCGCAGCAGGGGCTGACACTCCTGAAGCGGGCTGTCGAGGACGATGGCACCACGCAGTGGTCAAGAAAGGCAGAGGCCGAGGCTGACCTGGGTATCGCGTACCTGATCCTCGGCGATGAGACCAATGGTCTCCAATGGCTGCACCGTGCCCAACAACACTTCCGAGCACACAATGACACCGGCCAGCTGATCAAGTGCCTGACCAATGAGGCCAAGTACCTGGAAGACGCCGGGCACACTCAGCGTGCCGGCGAGGTGCGAGAGCAGATTGGACAGCTGGCGGCCCGCTGAATCGTCGCTTGGATCCGAAAGCCAAAACGCTCTACGTCTCGTGGCTTCCCGCACGTCGGTGTGGGACGGGGCTTCACGGGGCAGGGCACACCCTGCATCGTGCCGTGACCCTGCAATTGGTACCGCCATGCATGTCAAAGACCGTGGGCTGATCTTTGACGCTCGTGATGCACCCGACTCCGAGGCAGTGGCCTACGTCACGAGCCTCGTGCCACTCTCCTCCGGTGCCTTCCTCGCTGGATGGCAGTCCGGTCCCAGGAAGCACAGCCCGACCAATACGATCGGACTCGCACGCTCGACCGACGGTGGAAGGACTTGGCTCCGTCTGTCCCACGTGTTCGACTCGACCTGGCAGGGCACTCCCGGTTCGTTTCTCGCCGCCGAGATGGTCGAAACGGAACCCGGGAGGTTGCAGCTGTTCACCACCTGGATTGACCGCAGCGTCCCCGATCGTCCGTTGTTCAACCCGGACACCGAGGGCATCCTGCCCACACGGATCCTGACCTGCTGCTCGTCCGACGATGGCGAGACATGGGGACACTGGTCAGCACTGTCGACCGGCCCCCTGACCGGCTGCGCCGTCACTGGCCCCATTCTGCGTTGGTCGGACGGGACCATCGCCTGTTCATTCGAGAGCTTCAAGGAATTCGACGATCCGGAACCTGTTCAACCAGCCGCCTGGCTTGTGATCTCACGAGATGGAGGCCAGACGTTTGGCACGCCGTGGCAAGTCGCCTGCGATCCTCGGCAGGACAAGTATTACTGGGACCAGCGACTCTGTCCCATGCAATCCCCCGGCGAATTCCTCGCGATGTTCTGGACTCACGATCGATCCCGGCAACGGGACGCCAACGTCCACATGCTGCTGGCCTCGATTGACGACGGGCCGCAGTCTGCCGGGAATCCTCGCGAGACGAGCATTCCCGGCCAGATCGCTGCGTGCGCCGTCGCCGACGACGGTCGGCTACTTTCGTGTGTCGTCGACAGGGGGCAGCCGGGCACAATCACCCTGTGGCAATCAGACGACAACGGCCAGACGTGGCCACGTGACCGGAGTCTCGTCGTTCATGTTCATGATGAGCTGGCGGCCCTCAGCCAGCGACAGGAGTCGATCGACTACGCCGAATTCTGGGAAGACATGGGCAAGTGGAGTTTCGGCCACCCGGCGATTCGGCCGCTGGGCGACCACTGGCTTTTGGCCTGGTACGCCGGGACCCCGGATCGCATGAGCCTCCACTGGGTTCATGTCGCAGACTGCGCGTAATCACTCCATCATCGTCGGCCGTTGCACCGACTCATGGGCCGACCTCGATGAAGCGGAACACGACGTAGGCCACGCCTTTCGGAGACGAGGAATGTGTTTCCAGTCGTACCGGCTGGTTCCCGATCGAGGCTCGAAGTGGCACATTCAATTGTTGACCTCCGGTGATCTGGGCAAACGGCACTTCGATGCGAGTCTTGCCACAAATCACCACCAACGCACCGCTGCCGGCCAGTCCAAGTACGTCCATGGAGACTGTTCTGGCCTGGGAGTCAGGGCATTCCAGGACCACCGACACCGGTCCGTAGTCCCTGTTGGAGTCGTTTCGTCCAACAAAGTTCGGCTGGTGAATCGGCTGAAACCTCTGTACGCCGCCGTCTCGATTCGACTCGCGCAGGTGGATCGTCCCTCGCCGCCCTCTCAGGATGTCGAGCCGTGGAGCATCCAGGTATTCGAGCGGATCGAGACTGCGACTGACCCACTGCTGGTACCACAGGTCGGATTCATTGGTGACGGCCCACTTTCGGCTGAATCGGCTCGAGCGAAGCCGCGTCACGTCAGCGAGGTGATCCCGCCGCTCGCCGGGAATGCGGTAGTATGTGCCCCAGGTGACATCAAACAGGCGCCACGCTCCCCGGTAAAACACCTCGACGCAGATGTGGCTGTGATTGGCCTTAGGCGTCTCTCCGCGGAAGTAGAATTCCACGGGGCGGGCCCTGAGCTTCAGCCGCCGCGAGATCTCAAGAAACACAGCCACGTGGTTGCCGCAGATGCCAGCTTTCTTTTGCAGGCATTCTTCGACAGTGCTGGGCAGCGGCAGTTTTTCCGTCTTGAGGACCGCGTAGTTCAATGAACTGACTCTCGCCTGCACGAAATTCGCGATCGCCAGGGCAGTGAAGTACTCGGGAGCCATCGAAGGGTTCCCGCGGGCCATGTGTGTCGCCTGTCGACGTATCGTCTCAACAGCACGATCGGTCAGCGGTGTCGCGGGTGCCGCAGACACGTCGCTGACCAGCACCAGCACAAGCACCAGCTGGGTGGTCCAGAGACCTCGCCCGCCCCTGGACCGACGTCCGACGACTCGGTTCACGATCACAGTCATCGGCGGTCAGTTCTTGTTCCTGGAAGCCAGGTCACTCTCGGTCAGCTGAGAACTGAAGAACACCTGGCCGTCCTTGTCGACAAACTCGGCCTTGAGCGTCCGCACACGCTGAGTGGATTGCGCTGTCAGCAACAGAAAGGAATTCGGCCGACCGAAGTCACGAACGAGGTCCGGGTGGTCCACCTTGGCGTTGTTGATCACGCCGCTGTGGATGGGAGATGTGATGAACTCCGGGATCTTGTATCCGGCCGACTCAACAGAACTGTGCCTGAGGATCCTCGTTCGGTGAATGTCACCCCCGACCAGGACAACACCGCTGATGTCCTCGTCGCCGATGAATTCAAACAGGGCTGCCCGCTCGTGTGGGTATGTGCCCCAGTGATCGAGCTTGCCCGGTCTCACGCCTCTATTCCAGATCATCCCGCACGCCAGCACCTTGAACGTGGCCTTCGATGACTTCAGGCCTCGCTTCAACCACTTCCATTGGCGTTTGCCAAGCAATGATGGGCGGTCCTTGTCAAACGGTGAGGCTTCGGTGCCTGCGAAATAACGGGTGTCGAGCATGAAGACTTCGACGGGCCCACGGCGGAAGCTCGAGTAGATGCCAGTTTTTCCGTCGCCGTAAGAGGGATTGACTCGAAACTCAGCGAAGACCTGCCGCGAGTGCTCCTTGCCTTTCAGGTTCCCGTCGGTGTCATTGCGGCCAAAGTCGTGGTCGTCCCAGGTCGCGTACATCGATCGGCCTCGAAACAGCTTTCGATAGTCCGGGACGGCTGCAAAAGCGGCATGACGTTCTCGCAACACGGCCACATCGACCGAATCGATGTAAGGAGTATCGCCCAGCAGCACGACCGCGTGCGGATCCAGCAGCCTCATTCGCCGCCAGACTGCCGAGGAACCCGCATCTTCCTTGGCACATGAACCCAGCGCGATACGCACAGCAGACGAACTCCGCGAGCCGGGAGTTGTGAAGCCATAAGCGTCACCGGTCGCCAGGACCTGATCACCACGCTCGACCTGGTAGTGGTACTTAGTCCCTGGCTTGAGTGACTCGAGACGCCACTGCACGCAGCCGTCTCTCTCGGAGGTTGCCTCTTTCTCTATCGTCAGCTCGTGTCCGGTGGCACTGAGAGCTCGCAGGCGACACGGGCCCGGGCTGGCAAACCTGGCCCAGACCAACGCATCCCGGGATGTGACATGCCCGACAAACGGTCCGTGTGTCAGCGGAGCCAAAGGAACCGGCCCGTCGACAAAAATCACCTTGCGACCTGCCCGACTGATCCCGACCAATTCACCCGTCAGGAGGTCCTTGGCAAAACCCTGCCCAGTGAACGGGACCGTCTGTTTGCCCGCGTATTCGAGCACACGTCCGGACTGTGGCAGTCGCAACCTGTAGAACTCCCCCCTGTCGTGACCGGTCGCGATCAGTTCCTGTCCCCACCACAATCCACCCGAGAGGCTGTAGCGGCCCAGCTGCCGGATCACGGCCGACGGGTACGTCCATCGGCCGGTCTCGCGCCATTCGTCATCAAACCGAACAAGAAACGTCTCTGCGTTCTTCTCTCCATACTTCGCAAAGTTGCACCACCAATCAGGACCGCGACGCACCACCCATGTCAGGCTGCCGCCTAAGTCCCCGAACTCTCGAAACGTCGCCAGCCGCATCGAGTCGGGATCCAACACCTTGATCTCACTCTTCTCGGGCGTCTGAGGATAATTGGAATGGGCGCACAACAGTTTTCCCTTCCAGAGGAACCCACTGTTGAGGTGCTTGGCCGGACCGATACTCAACCCCAGCCGGCGTCCTGTATTACGGTCGTACTTGGCGACTTTCCCACTGGCGATTGCGTAGACATGCTTCACATCGGCCGCAGCCGCCTGGATCGCTTCGGGGGCAGCCATCTCCGAGACCTGCTGCCAGTCGTCAGCGGCCAGGGACTGAGATCCCCAGGCGTTGACCAGGATCACAACAACGCAAAGCCACTTGCCAGACACGAGCCACTCCTCAACACATCTGATTCGGATCCCGCCACTCTCCAGGCAGCCCACGCAGCATGGCAATTCCGATCGGCCGTGCCAAGCAAGGTTACGGTGGGACGAGTCCCGGGCAGTCGGTGGCCGGTTTGCAGCACAGGCTCAACGGAGTCCCAGTCGCCAGTTATGGCACGAGACATCACGGGCACGCCATGGCCAGGTGGGATGGCCGGGGCCTAGAGTGGACCAAGCCGCTGATCTTCTGCGAACGGCAGACCGGCGCCGACCGCGACTGTCCACCGTTGGCCAAATTCGCCAGACCCGCAAAAACTGGCCCGATTTCTCGGAGCCTGCCGACAATCACCAGTAGAATCATGTTGACAGACGTCCTGGGGATTCCCACGCACAATGGATCGACGCCAGTTACTGACCGCCTCCACTCTGGGCCTCGCCGGGTTGGCCAGCCAGGGTCTTCGAGCCGCACCGCAGACTGACGGCGGTGGGGGCTCGGCTCGGTCGACCATCCTGATCTGGCTCAACGGCGGCCCTTCGCACGTCGACCTCTGGGACATGAAGCCGGACGCCCCGGCCGAGATTCGCGGGCCGTTTCAACCGGTCGCCACCTCGGCCCCCGGGATCCGGCTCTGCCAGCACTTGCCCCACATCAGCCGCCAGGCGCATCAGCTGGCATTTGTCCGATCCCTCGGTCAGCACGGACGTGGCCCCAACGACCATCATGCGGGCCGCTTTTACAACATGACGGGCCATGCCACCGGGCCGTCGTTTCCCAACACGCGAAAGTCTGAGCCCGACGACTGGCCCTACATCGGATCGGTGGTCGCCGCCAAGCGACCGTCCCACCCGTCGCTCCCCTCCCAACTCTGGCTGCCGACGCGGTCCGGGCCCGACAACGCCTCTCTGCCGGGAGCCTATGCCGGCCGCCTCGGCATTCAGCACGATCCGATCTACGTTTTTGGCAAGCACAAGGCACCGCTCGAATTCCAGGCCCCTTTTTTGACACTCGAAGGCGACATCACCGTAGATCGACTGACCGACCGCCGTCAGCTCCTCCAAGCCATCGACAATGGTCATCGTGTCTTCGACCGCAGTGTGCAGGCCAGCAACTACAGCAGTCTCGAACAAAAGGCCTTCTCGCTGCTGTCCAATTCCACCACGAAGAATGCCTTTGATGTCTCCAGTGAATCGCAGGCCACCCGCGCCCGTTACGGGCACACCGTCAACGCGATGAGCATGTTGATGGCGCGACGGCTGGTCGAGGCCGGAGTGCCATTCATCACGATCTACTGGTACCACGATTACGAGGAAGACAAACGCCGAGGCTGCTTGGGCGGAGCGTGGGACACGCACTGGAAGAACTTCAGTTGCCTGAAGGACTACCTCGTGCCACTGTTCGATCGGCCGTTTGCTGCCCTGCTCGAAGATCTCTCCGAACGAGGATTGATCGACGAGACGCTCGTCGTCGTCTCGAGCGAAATGGGTCGCACGCCGAAAATCGGTGATCCGCGATCGGGAGGACGTGGGGCGGCCGAACCCGGTCGCGACCACTGGACGCACTGCCAGACGGCCCTGCTGGCCGGCGGAGGAATCCAGGGCGGCCAGGCTTACGGGACCAGCGACCGCATCGGCGCCTACCCCAGCGCCAACCCGGTCGGCCCCGAACACATCGCTCACACGATCTTCCACGCCATGGGCATCACAGATCTCGTCGCGCACGACAACCAGGGCCGCCCCTATCACCTGCTCGAGAACGGCTCGCCGCTGACCTCGCTGTTTGGCGGACAGGGCCCCGCCTCAACCCAGCCTTGATTGGTCATCGATGATCCTCCATCGCAATACAGCCCTTCGGTCGAACCAGGTCGACAGAGGCTACCGCGCGGTCGAGGTCGGCCTCGCCGTACTCCTGGCCTTATCCTGCACCGGCCATCGCCTGCACGCGTCCCTCCCCAAGGGCCAGGGCCTGCTCAAACAGGCCCATCTCGCCAGTGACAAGAAGGCGAGAGTCCTGGTGCACAGGGCGCTCGATCAGTTCCGAAAGGTCCGACCGCCCAGCAAGGAGGTGATGGCGCTCGTCCGGACATGCGAGACGTATCTCCGGGCGGTCGAGGCCTTCTGGCAACCAGACCGTCTGAAGGGGAGCGAGGAAGCTGAGCGACTGCTGCGAGGCTTCCAGCCTGACAACCCACTGTACCTCCAGGCCCTGCTGTACCAGGCACGTCACCACCACTGGAAAGCCGTCGAGGGCAACTACCCACAGGGGATCGAGATCTCGAAGAAGATGTTCGAGACGATCTTGCAGCGAAACCCCGGGCATCGTCTTGCCCGCATGTATCTCGGTCGGCCGATCCAGCCGCTGAAGGCAGATCTCGAAGAGCCTGCCGCCGATGCTCCCGAGTGGGCCGTCGCGGCGCGCGAGGCCATGTACTGGACGCGGCGGATGGTCCACTGGTGGCTCGATCATCGCCAGGCTCCAGACGGCCAGTTGGGAGGCGGCTGGAGTGATGACGTCGAGTTCAGCAAGACCTGGAGCTTCTACAGCCTCGCGCTGGGGGACAGCAAGGTTCGAGACGCCCTCACCAGGATCGCCGACAACATCTGGCATTGCCCGGAGGTGATGAACGGGTACTTCGGGGGGACACCCGCGCGGTGGCACGTCGTGGATGTCGAGCACGGCGCCGAATGGATGTCGTTTTCACAGCCTCAAATGATGCTCACCCGCTATGGCGACCCGCGGTACATCGAGCGAAACATGCAGGTGATTCGCAACATGGAGTTCCTCACGGGAATCAACCCCGCTGGTCATCGGCACTTCAAGAGCTACTACTTCTCGCACGAGCTGCTCCACCCCAGGCGGCTCTTCCATTGCGACGTCCCCGAAAACGGCCGCTACACCAAGCCGGGGATTTACGTCATGTGGTACGCGAAGCACCCGAAGGTGATGAAGTGGAGTCGTGAATGGGGCAACGCCTGGGTGGACCACAGCCTCGGCACCAAGCGAGGCAAACCGTCAGGATTCATTCCATCGGAAATCGTCTACGACACCGATGAGGTTGGTGGAATGTCCGGGAAGTGGTACCGCATCGCGGGATACCCGGGATACGACTTTGCAGGGGGCAGCTGGACCACCAAGCACCTGATGGGGCAGCTGATTGCCAACGCCAAGCTCTTCCAAAACCCTCGTCACGTCGAGCCGATCAGGCGGATCGTGCAGTGGAAACAGGCACATCGAGACGCTCCCTACGGACCGGAGGGATCCGACGGTTGGATCCTGAGAAAGGAAACTCACGCAGAAGAGATGTGGGACCGGTGGATCCGGCTGCGAGACGGATGGAAGGCCTCCGATCGCATGGACCAGCTGGTCGAACAACTCAGAGCCATCTCGGCCTGGCACGCTTCACGCTGGGAGATGAATACCCAGGAGGTCATCGCCACCGACCGGGTCCCCCTGCAGGCTCGGCCGTCGGAGGTCCTGCTGCAGATGTACACAGGTGGATCGGGAAGCATGCAGGCCTACTACCCGGACTCAGCCGTCGCGTGGCAAAACGTCGAGCTGCAGGTCGTGCCGATGATCCTCGAGACCGACCACAAGCACCTGGCCGCTCTCGTCCACAATTTTGGAGACCGTCGCAACGTGACCCTGCGGCCCCTCGAACTCGACACCGGCGACTACGAGCTGCGAGTGAACGGAGAGTCGGTTCAGGAGTTCCAGCTGTCCCACCGATTCGAGCCGCTCACGTTTTCACTGCCGGCGGCAACGACGTCGAGAGTGGAACTCGTGCAGGTCCAAGTTCGCCGTTTGCCCGATGTGCTACCCGACCTCGCCTTTTCCGAGACCGAGTGCGTTCTGGATCGGTCGTCCACGCAGCCCGTCCTGAGAGTCCGTCTTCATAATGTCGGCATCCGCGACTCGGGCGCGGCCCGGGTCACATTCACGGCCATTCTGAAAGATCGAGAAGAGCCGATGGGCGTACACAAGGTCGCCAATGTCGCGTGGCCTCGAGACCTGATGCCTTCGTACCTGGAGGTGGAACAGCCCTGGAACCCGGATGCTGGCGTACGTGCCATTCGCGTTGAGGTCTCGCGAGCGACTCCCGACGAGATCTGTATCGAAAACAACTCGGTCACATTGGCGGTCGACAAGTGGATCGCCCCCACCGCGTTTCTGGAACGCCCCAACCTCCATGGCTCTGACGGCACAGACATCGCTCGCCCGGCCTGGCCGGTTGCCCGCTGCGAGTCGCCGCCTGAAACGCAGCTGCCAGATGCCGCCGGATTTGTCGGCGTGTCACGACTGTTCGGGCCCTTCCGCGAGACCGGCAACCTGAAATTCCCCGTCCAGTATTCCAAACGCCAATCGATGGCCTGGATGGTGCGAGACGACAAGCATCTCTACGTCCTGGTGAGCTCGTGGAAACTGAACGATGCGATCCGGAGAACCTCCCGCCAGAGTACAGCAACGACCGAGGCCGGATTTCTGTCCGACGACCGCATCGAGATCCTCTTCCAGCCCCCGGGACGGCCCTGGCGGTCGATCCAGGTCAACGCCAATTCCGTCGTTCGTGGCCACACCTCAGACGGCACCGCCTGGCGGCCTTCGGTGAAGTCTGTCCACCACGTGGGCAGGGACACCTGGTGCGCTGAGTGGTGGTGCCGACTGGAGATCCCGTTGAAGGATCTCTCGAACACCGCTGATATCAGCGGACAGGTCTGGCGATTCGACATCGTTCGTCACGGATTCGATCAGGGCCGCCCACAACGATCTTCCTGGTCGGGCGGCCACCCCACGCAGCCGAATACGTGGGGGAGAGTCACGTGGTAGTGCTCGGCCCGTGATCTCCTCTGCCATCGAGTCGCGGACTGTTGTTGGTCGTCGGAACAAACACCGGTAAGATCTAGGGTCGGTCCTCGAGCCAATCCGCGTCTCACAATGGTCATGTGTTGATGAGTCGTCGCCGCAGCTTTTTGAAGCAGCTGGTAGCGGGTGTTGGTGCTCTGAGCCTGCCCAACATCCTGCGGCTGCAAGCCCAGGCGGCGGCGAAACCAGCAACCGAATCCCAGACCGCGTTGATCGTTCTCTGGCAGGACGGTGGACCTTCCCACTTCGAGACATTTGACCCCAAGCCGCTGGCGCCGGCCGAGATCCGTGGCGGCCTGGGTGCGATTTCGACTCGTCATCCCGGAGTCAACTTTTGCGAGGTCCTGCCCGGCCTGGCTGCCATGGCGGACAAGTTCACCGTCATCCGATCGTTACACCAGGCCTCCTCAGCTCACGTCTCCGCCACGCACACGTTTGTGACAGGCTACGACCGTACCGGCGTCATCAAGGGCCCGCCTGACAACCCTGACATGTGCGTCGTGATCAACCGCATGAGGAGCGGGCATGACACCTCTCTGCCGTCTTATGTCGGACTGCCAGGACAGTCACGCGGCGGGCCCGCTTATCTCGGGTCGGCATTTGGCCCACTGAGAATCACCGACGACCCATCCCAGCCCGACTTTCGCGTCAAGAACCTGTCGCTGAACTCACCATCTCGGCGGTCACGATTTGATCGACGATCTCGGTTGCTCCGGGAATTCGACCGGATGCAGAGATCGATCGACGCGTCCGGCCAGATGGAGGCACTCGACGAATTCCAGCGTCAGGCTGTCGACATCCTGACCGGAACCGCTGCTGCACGCGCCTTCGATCTCTCCCAGGAAGATCCTCGGCTCCGACGGCGCTACGGCATGCACAAGGCGGGGCAACAAGCTCTGCTGGCCCGTCGGCTGGTCGAGGCCGGAGTCAGTGTCGTCGGTGTCCGATTCCAGCCGCCCGGCCCATGGCACGACAGCTGGGACGACCATCCTTGCGGCACTCACGTCTTTGGCACGATGAAGGGACGTGGCCCCCTGATGGACCAGGCCCTGACAGCCCTGATCGAGGACTTGGGCCAGCGTGGACTCGACCGGCGCGTCATGGTGCTGTTGGCCGGCGAATTCGGACGCACCCCACGGATCCGTAACTTCAATGGTGTTCCCGGCCGAGACCACTGGGGGCCAGCCGGCTGTGCGATGGTCTATGGTGGCGGCATGCGGATGGGGCAGGTCATCGGCGAGACCAACCGTCACGGGGAACGCCCCAGCCAACGGCCGATCAAACCACAGGATATCCTCGCGACCGTCTACCAACACATGGGCATCAATCCACGCCACGAATTTGTCAACTTTGCCGGTCGACCACTTCCCATCCTGCCATACGGCGACCCGATCGAGGAATTGACCGGGTAGAGCCAGGTACCGCACGCCGAGAGGCACCGCCGGGCGGGTTGTGTCAACCCGTCACAACGGCCGATACAATGGACACAGCTGAACGGCCTGAAATGCGAAGGGGAAACAGATGATGCGGCACGGCTGCCAACCAGGCGACCACGCTTTGCTGGGTCGCCGCGAACTGCTCCAGGTGGGCGGACTCGGCTTGCTCGGCACCGGGCTGGGTGACCTGCTGCGTCTGGAATCGCAGGCGGCCGAATCACTGGAGCCCGGCACCGCCAAGTCGGTGGTGTTCATCTTTCAGTCAGGCGGCCCCTCTCAGCACGAGACATTTGATCCCAAGCCCGACGCGCCGGATACCATCCGCGGTGAGTATGGCACGACGGCCACGCGAGTTCCCGGCGTCCGGTTTTGCGAACACCTGCCGAGGCTGGCTGACCGGCTCGACCGGTTCTCCATCGTTCGCACGATGCATCACGTCGCCGGTCGGCAGTTCCGCAACGAGCACAACAGTTGTCACTACCTGCTGCACAGCGGCACGACAGCACTTCCTCCCGGCGACTCCAACGCATCCATCTCCAAGCCTCGCAGCGGCCGATTCGAATGGCCGTCCTTCGCCTCGTTGATCTCCTACGCGGCTCCCCCCGACGAGAGCGTCGGGCTGCCGTCGGTGATCGAGATCCCCAGGGGCGACCGCATGAAGTACGCCGGCCGTGGCCCCGGCATCCTGGGTCCACGCTTCGCCCGCTGGGGCGTCGATCTCGCTCCCAAGTGCAATTCCCCTGACGCCGGCGGCAGTTGCCCGAACTGCTACAGCCACGATGACCCCAATGACCCCGCGCGAGCGCCCGGACCGGGTCCCAAGGCGTGGTGGGACAATTCGAGTTGTCGCGACCCCTCGTTTCACTTGCCGAAAATCGAGTCCGACGGTGGCCTGTCGATTCCTCGCCTGCAGAATCGCCGGGCGCTGCTGTCCGGGCTCGAGTCGCTGAGACGGCAGAGTGAAACGGCTACCACGGAGGCCCGGCTGGCGGCTTGGGACGCGTGGCGCCAAAAGGCCTTGAGACTCCTGCTGACCGCCAGGAGCGGCCGAGACAACCCGTTTGACCTCAAGCAGGAATCCCAATCCACTCGTGACCAATATGGTCACGAGGAATGGGGACAGGGCTTTCTCGTCGCCCGCCGGCTGGTCGAAGCCGGAGTCCGCATGGTGCAGATCAACCTGAGGGGCTGGGACACGCATCAAAATGCCTTCCGAGACCTCAAGGGCAAGCTGCTCCCGTCGATCGACCATTGCCTCAGCGGATTTCTGGACGACCTGCAGGACCGCGGTCTCCTCGACAGCACGCTCGTCGTGATGTGCGGCGAGATGGGACGGACGCCGCGAATCTCGCCCATTTCTGCCAACGGAAAAAATGCGTCCGGTGAGAAATTCACACCGGGACGGCATCACTGGGGCGACGTGTTTCCGTGCCTGCTCGCCGGCGGCGGCATTTCACCAGGGCGTATCATCGGACGTACCGACGCTCACGGCGGAGTGCCGACCGGCGATGCCTATACTCCCTCAGACCTCGCCGCGACCATATTCCACGCTCTCGGCATTCGTTCCGATGCGAGCTTCCATGACGAGGCAGGCCGGCCCTATCACGTTTATCGCGGTCAGCCCATCGCCGGATTGCTCTAGTCCGATTGTCGTTCGGCCTCTTTGACCATGCGCCGGTCTGACGAAGTCTCTCTGCCCTGCATGCGGCAGTTGACAGGCCTCCTCACCAATTGACAATGAGGCCTGTGAATTGCCTGCCCCTCCATCGACGTCGCGCGCTGCAGGTCGGTGCGTTGTCCGGTTTCGGACTGGATCTCCCGGGCCTGCTGCGTTTCGAGGCCCAGGCCGATCAGAAGGAGTTCGAGAGCCGCCCTGGACCGGCTCACAGCGTGATCAACATTTTCTTGCCCGGTGGGATCGCTCACCAGGATACGTTTGATCCCAAGCCGAAGTCTCCGACTGAATACCGTGGTGACCTCGAGGTGATCAACACGCGTCTGCCGGGAATACAGTTCAGTCATCTTTTGCCTCGTACGGCGACGATTCTCGATCGAGTGACCCTCTGCCGGGCTGTCAGCCACGTTCTGGCCGATCACGACGCCGGCGTCCACCAGATGTACACGGGGTACGGACCAAGCCCCGCGATCCGTTATCCCAGTCTCGGCAGCGTCGTGTCTCACGAGTTCGGCCCGCGCAACAACCTGCCTGCCTATATCTGCGTCCCCACCAAGCCGCATCGATTCGCAGGAAATGGTTATCTCAGCACGGCACATGGCCCTTTCGGGCTCGGCAGTGACCCGGCTGAAGACGGTTTTGCCGTCAAGGACCTGAGCCCACCGAAAGCACTCAATCCCGGCCGTCAATCGCGAGCCCGCTCGTTGTTGTCGCTGGTCAACAAACGAGTGGACCAGGAGTCCGATGTCCCCCGTCTGAAGGCCATAGACTCGTTCTACCAGCAGGCCTACCGCATGATCGACTCGCCGGCCGCCAGGGAGGCATTTGACCTGTCGAAGGAAAAGGCCACTACGCGAAACGCCTACGGCAGCGGGGCGGCCGGCATGAGGATGCTGCTCGCACGGCGGCTGGTCGAGGCTGGAGTCCGGTTCGTATCACTGGAGTACGGATCGTGGGACGGTCATTTCAACATTGCTCCGCAACTGGCCGCGCAGGTCCCGGCCTTCGACCAGGCCCTGGCCGCGTTGATCACAGACCTCGACCAACGCGGTCTGCTCAAGAACACTCTCGTGACGGTGACAACCGAATTCGGGCGCACACCACGCATCAACAAGTCGGCCGGCCGAGATCATTGGGCTCGAGTCTTCAGCGTGCTGCTCGCCGGCGCCGGAATCCGCAGGGGACACGTGCACGGATCCAGTGACCTGACCGCTTCGGGGCCAGACAGCGGTGCCCTGGCGCCTCGAGATCTGCTGACCACCATCTATCACCAGATTGGCATCGTGGCGGAGAAGGAGCTGATGGCCCCAGGCAGCCGGCCAATCGAGATCGTCAAGGGGGGACGGATCGTCAAAGAACTGCTGGAGACATCATGACGAGCCACGCCGCGATGGGCTGGACGAGGCTGGGGCTTTCGGCGCTGCTCGTGGTGCTGTTGTCGCAGTCCAGCGGACTGGCGCAATCGGAAGCCCGGGCCATTGTCTCAGCAACCCCGAGATACCTGCAACGAGGAACGACAACCGCAGTCCTGTTGCGGTGTGCCTGGTTGCCGGCGGCCGAGGACATTCTCTTTTACACACCGGGACTGTCCTGCGAGGAACTGACCATTCAGAAGCCGTCGCCGGGTCTCCCGCCGGACGGGCGCGAGTACATCGCGAGGATTCGTGTGGCTCCAGGCTGCCGGATCGGACAGCACCGATTTCGAATCCGAGATCGCGGCGGACTCTCGACACTCCACACACTCTACGTCGGCCCACTTCCGAGGGTGACTGAGCAATCCAAGGCGTCAACTTTTGAAGCCCCACAGACTGTCCCGCTCAACTCGACCGTCTCCGGCTACATCAGCGATGTGGGGCAAATCGACTGGTATCGGGTGATGGTCAAGAAGGGCCAACGACTCAACGTCGACGTCCAGGCCGTGCGAATGGCACACAGTCTCTTTGATGCCCACGTCGCGATTCTCGATGCACAGGCCAACGTACTGACCGAATCGGATGACACGGGACTCGGACTGCATGACCCGATCACCGGGTTGGTGGCCAGGACTTCCGGACCGTACATGATCGCCATTCGCGAGAGTGGTTTCGGCAATGAGGGGTCTTACAAGGGGCCTCGCGGGAGATACCTGCTACACGTCGGCACGTTTCCGAGGCCGCTGGCTGTCTTGGCCAGCGGACGGATCTCCGACAAGTCGGTGAAGATGACGTTCCTGGGTGACCCTCGCGGCCCATTCACCCAGTTACTACCGGTCTCGTCCGATCACAACCGCTCGGTGTTTGGAATCACCACAGTCACACCGACCCGTGATGGACAGGCTTCGCCAACCCCGCATCCGGTGCGTATCAACAGCCTGCCGACGCATCTTGAGGCCGAACCCAACGACAACTGGAAACTGAGTGATTCGAAAGCACAGCCGATTCCCACGGCTTTCATCGGGGTCATCTCCAAACGGGGCGATATCGATTCGTTTCGCTTTCGCGCCAAGAAGGGCGAGCGACTGAAGCTCCAGGTCTATGGACGACGCCTGTATTCGCGTCTCGACTCAGTTCTCAATGTCTTTCGGCTCCGTGACGGGACGCATGTCGCCGGCATCGACGACCCGCAACGAAGACATCGCACCTCGATGTTTGCCTACAACAGTCACCACGCGGGCTGGTTTGCCCAGGACGCCTACGTCGAGATGACCGTCCATGAGACGGGTGACTACGCCGTCGAAGTGGCCGATCACCTCAAGAAGGGAGGCATCGACTATCACTACCGGATCGAGATCACTCGTGTGACGCCGAAACTCACGCTTTTCGTACGCCGTGACCCTCCCTACTGGCGAGGCACTCCCGGCCAGAGCGTGTCGATCCCACGAGGAAATCGCTATGCGGTGCTGGTCGAGAACGTACGCCAGGCATGCCCCGAGGGCACACTGGCCGTTGCCGCCGAGGGTCTGCCGCCTGGCGTGTCACTGCAGGCCCCAGGTCTGACGTCGAAGCATGTCCCCATGCTCTTCACTGCCGCACCCGATGCCGAGCTCACTGCCAGCTTGTCGAGATTCCATGCCACCGCACCAAACGGCCAGCCATTGAAGACGCAATTTGAGCAGTCGGTCTTTTACGGTCTCAATCCGCCGAACTATGCGTTCTTTGGCGTCGACTCCGAACGCATGGCGGTCGCCGTGGCCGAGGACTACCCGGTGCATCTTGACCTGGCCGTACCCGAATCCCCGCTGGCCCAGGAGGGCGAAATGCAGCTGACCATTCGTACCCGGGTCGCCCCAGGGCTGAGGCGGAAAGTGCGGTTGTCCATGTTGTACCTGCCGCCGGGGATCAGTGCCGAATTGTCCGAACCGCTGGCTGAGGGCCAGGCCGAGATCACGATGAGGCTGGAATCGAACCGGGAAGCTCAACCTGGTCGCTGGCCGATCGCCGTCGTGTCTCGTGAAGCGACGCAACTCCGCGGAGGGGGAATCTCAACGCAATTGCGAACACTCGAGGTGCTCCCCGCCTTCCTGGACCTCGTTCTCTCGAGAGCCATCCTTCGCCGGGGAGAAACGATCGCGTTGAAAGCCCAGTTGGAACAGAAAGTCGCGTTTGACGGAAAAGCGACTGCTGAACTCACCGGCTTGCCCAATGGAGTCACAGCGAAGCCTGTTGTCATCGACACGAAGACCGAGACGATCACGTTTCGCATCACAGCCGGCGCCGATGCGACCGTTGGACTGCACAAGACCCTCGCGTGCCGGGTCACCATTCCCTGGCGCAATGCAGACGGTCGACAGACGATCGTCATCCAGCGTCTCGGTGTGGGAGGGCAATTGAGGTTACTCGACGCGGCCACCACCATACGTCGGCCTGCCTCGGGAGACCGCACGCCATGATGCATCACGGTGCACTCCCAGGGCTTTCCCACCACCGAATCACCGCGCGGTGTCTCGCGCTGTGTGTCCTTTGTGGCGCCGCCAGGGCCGACACCCCAACGATTCGCGTCTACCCTCCACGCGTGATACTCGACGGCGCGACGGACTATCAACGGCTGCTCGTCCAGGCAACCGACACGAGCGGAATGACCCGGGACCTGACGACAATTGCCGTGATCAAGGCGACTACGCCAAACATCGTTCGCATAGACGGTGGCACTTTACGCCCCGTCGCCAACGGAACGCTCGACATCACGGTCCATGTCGCCGGGAAACGGCTCGTGGTCCCTGTCACTGTGCGCCATGCCCAACAGATGTCGCCGGTCCGCTTTGGACTCGACGTCATGCCTGTCCTGACCAAGGGGGGGTGCAACAGCGGCAGTTGCCACGGGGCCTCGCGTGGCCAACGAGGATTCAGACTGTCTGTGTTCGGTTTCGACCCCGGTGGCGACTATTTTCGGATCACACGCGAATTCGTCGGCCGGCGAATCGACCTCGCCCGACCTGCCGACAGCCTGTTATTGACCAAGCCAGCCGAGCAGGTGGTTCACGGCGGTGGCCAGCGATTCGACTCTGACAGCGAGATGTACCGGGTCCTCTTGAAGTGGCTCGAGCAGGGAGCGCCGCGTGATCCGAAGAACGTCACACGGGTGAAACGCCTTGAGGTTTTTCCGTCTGAGGTCGTCCTGCCGAGTGCAGGGCAGGGGGGAGACCCAACAGCTTCTCATCGGCTCATCGTCCGCGCTCACTACGAGGACGGAACCAATCGCGATGTCACGGGGCTGACGGTCTTCACCAGCACCAACGAGACAGCTGCAGCCGTGTCAGGCGACGGCACCATCCACGGACAGCGCCGTGGTGAGTCGTTCATCATGGCGATGTATGGTGAACACAACGTCGGGCTGCCCGTGCTCGTCGTGCCAGACGATCCTGCCGCCTCGTTCCCGAACCTGCCCGTGGCCAACCGGGTCGACGAACTGGTCCACCGCAAGCTGCGGAAACTCAAAGTCACCCCCTCACCGATCTGCGATGACGCCACCTTCTTGAGGCGGGTGCACATCGACACGATCGGACTATTACCTCGACCGGCCGACTATCACCGGTTCATGGCCGATCAGCGTGCCGACAAGCGACAGCGATTGGTTGATGACCTGCTCGGCAGGCCCGAATTCACCGACCTCTGGGTGATGAAATGGGCCGAGTTGCTCCAGGTCCGCAACGTCAAGGGGGGATTCTTCGGGTGGCTGCGAAAGAGGTTTCTCGCGAATGTCCCCATGGATCGCATGGTCCGGGAGTTGCTGACCGCCGAGGGCGGATTCTTCCGTGACCCACCCGCCCAGTACTTCCGGCAGGTCGGAAAGCCCAGGATACTGGCCGAAAACGTGGCACAGGTCTTCATGGGCACCCGGATCCAGTGTGCACAGTGTCACAATCATCCATTCGACCGATGGACGATGAACGACTACTACGGGTTCACAGCATTCTTCGCCCAACTCGGCTCCAAGCGGAACTGGGAAGACACGCGTGAGCAGATTGTTTTCAACAAGGGTTCCGGTGAGGTCAGGCACCCCATCGATGATCGGGTGATGCCGCCCAGGTTCCTCGGTGGCGAGATCCCCAGGCTGGGGCGCCGTGACCGACGTGCGGTGTTGGCGGAGTGGCTGACGGCCCCTGACAATCCGTGGTTTGCTCGCAACCTGGCCAACATCGCCTGGGCTCAGTTTTTCGGACGCGGCATTGTGGAACCGGTCGACGATGTGCGACTGAGCAATCCACCATCGAATCCGGAGTTGCTCGATTTCCTGGCAGCTACGCTTGTCGCCGACGGATATGACTTCCGCAGGCTGATCCGGATGATCACGCTCTCACACGCCTACCAGCGTGCCACGCGTCCGAATGCCAGCAACCTCGAAGACCGACGCAACTTCTCTCACGCCTCATTCCGCAGGTTGAGAGCTGAGGTACTCCACGACTGTCTCTGCCAGGCCACGGCAGTTCCCAGCCGGCTTGGTGGGTTCCCGCTGGGCACTCGCGCCGTGCAATTGCCGGTGGCCGCCATGTCTACGGACTTTCTCGACACCTTTGGCCGTTCCGACCGCGACACCGTGTGCAGTTGTGAGGTCGACGTTCAACCGAACCTCTCGCAGGCCCTGCACCTGATCAATGGAGCCACGACCTGGGGGAAGATCACCAGCGGGACCGTCCTGGCACAACTCCGGGCCAAGCACGAAACTCCGACTCAAGTCATTTC
>MDTE01040415.1_pt1 | contig 164507 bp, 171 predicted proteins | sample 811231 | NCBI WGS metagenome assembly MDTE01 (sample SAMN05326651, study PRJNA326480) | marine metagenome | isolation source: seawater | place: Indian Ocean: Red Sea | collected 2010 | reverse complement strand
TTCTTCAATCCAAGTCCTGACACAATTGCTGATCCACTAGATACTTGTGTTAGTGAGGATAACCCAGCGAGGTTTGAGCCAGTGAGTATTTATGATTACCTAATATGGTATAATGAAAAAAACTACTCTCCGATCGCTGGTGGTACTCGGACTGACATTAAACCAAAATCCTTTTAAATCGAATATGAACATCCAGCCAGACTTTGCTCCTCCTCCAACTAAAGTTACTGATCAAGTAATACCCGTAATTGATATTGGACCATTGTTGGCGCAAGAGAAGGATGCGATTAATTGTGTCGCGGAACAATTGAACATTGCATGTTCTAATATTGGTTTTTTCTTTGTAACTAATCACGGAATTTCAGAGGATGTCATAAGCAAATCTTTTGAGATTTCTAAGGAGTATTTTTCTCTGCCTTTTGAAGAAAAGATGAAGGTAAGGATGAATAGGCATCAATGTGGTTATATGCCACCAGATGTGGCAATCCATAATGATACTTTTGAGATAAGAAATACAGCGCTAACGGCTCAGCATAGTGAGGCGTTTAAATTTACATTTGATTTGAGTTCAGACCATCCTGATTTTGGGAAAAATATAAGATTTAGAGGCCATAATAAGTGGCCAGAACCTGATGTTTGTCCGGGGCTTCACGAGTCTTTTATGGATTTCCATAATTCTTTTCAGACTCTTGGCATGTCCTTATTAGCACCGTTAGCGATATCTCTAGATTTACCCCATAACTATTTTAACAAATATTTTATTGATTCTAGCTCAATGACTCGAATTGCTTATTATCCTCCAATTGATGGGAAGTCTAACCAGGTTGCGTTACCAGGACACAGGGATAGTTCGTTTCTTTCATTCATTCCACCAGCTACTAGACCAGGACTAGAAATTATGACAAATAACGGCGAGTGGATCGAACAGCCCATTGTTAATGATGCAGTTTTGGTTAATACAGGTACGGCCCTAGTTGAGTGGATTAATGATCGTTATTTGGCTACACCTCATAGAGTTAGAGCAGATTCACAAGAACCTCGCTATTCTAATATTTTTTTCTTTTATCCTAATGTTTATTCTTTATTAGAGTGTCCAGAAACATGTCTTAGTCCTGCAAATCAAACCAAGTATCCGCCATTTACTTTTGGAGATTTCCATGCAGGGTTCTGTGAAAGAAATTTTGGATATGCTGAAGATTGGAATTAATACAACCTTACTGGCTTATCTGATTCCTTGTTTCCGAAATGAAAGGTGTTAATATGGTTTGTCTAATGCACAACCTAAAGTGCTGCACCAGACTGTAAGTCATTCACCATTTTATTAAAATACGTAAATCTTTGTTAAATAAAAATTAAATTTCCCATTCAACATTTCCATCCATTCCAATCTGTTGGCCAGTAATATTCCGACCTGCCGGAGATGCTAAAAAGACAGCTAATTCACCGACTTCAGATGGGTCGATCCAAGTACGAAGGGATATGTACTTAAGAAAGCTTTGTTCTGCTTCCTCAAAGTCAATATTATTCTCAACTGCATGGTTGTTTAGTATCCTGCGCCCTCTATCATTATCTATAAGCCCTGGGAGAATGGCGTTACATCTGATGCCAAAAGGGCCATATTCTCTGGCTACTGTGTGGGTTAAACCTAATACTCCTACCTTTGAGGCAACATAGGGTGATCTGAGTGGTAGAGCTACTTTTGCTGATGCTGTCGATATATTTATAATTGTTCCACTTTTCTGAGCTTTCATTATTGGAGCTACATTTTTAATACAGTAAAACATCCCGTTAAGGTTAATATTAATAGTTTCATTCCAATCCTCATATGATATTTCCTCCAAAGGAGCTCTAGGTCCTCCAATTCCTGCATTATTTACCAAAACGTCTATGCCACCCATTTCATGTGAAGCTGCGTTAACAAATTTCTCTACGTCACTTGTAAGTCCGACATCAGCAACAACACCTTTCAACCCATCACATTTTTGTGTTGCATCATTGAGAGTTGAAGGAGAATTATCACAGATAAAAACGTCCGCTCCATTTAAGAGGAAACATTTAGCTATCTCGAACCCAATACCAGATCCACCTGCAGTTACTATTACTTTTTGATTTTTATTTTCTTTTATCATCGGATCAGTAGTTTATCTGTTTCAGAGTTATTTCTGCAGTTGTTCCCAATTTTTTGCTGATTTTTTTAAGGCTTCAGTAAGGTTATCCGCAAGCTCTCTGGAAGCGCGATTCAGAGGTCTCTGGGTTTGATGAATGAGATAATATTCTATTATCATTTTAGGCTTAATTATCGGATTAACAGAGTACTTGTGGCTAGATATGTCGTCGATCACCGTTGAGACAGGAAGGATAGTAGACCAATCGGAATTTTGAACAAATTCAAGAACACCAAATAATCCATCCATTTCAAGAAGTCTGTCTACCTTTATGTCCCCCACACGTATGTGGCGTTCTATCAGGCCTCTAAGGCTGTGTTGTGGTGAGGGGATCACAAGCTTAATTGGATCAAGGTTAGGTAAATGTACTGGATTAAGTTTATTAGAACATTCACTTTTTGCTTTTGAGACTAATACGAGAGGTTCTGATGAGAGTGCTCTTAAGATTAGACCCTCTTGTGAAGGCGGTTCTGTGATAATTGCCATGTCAAGTTCACCTGAGATAACCCAGTCCGTAAGTGTACCAGAAAATGCTTCTACAATGCGAATGTCAACATTAGGTAACGTTTCGGTATAGTTTGGTAAAACTTGGGGTAAAACGCTTTTTGTAACGGTTGGAATTAGTCCGATTGTAAGGGCTCCAGCTATTTCACTGGCCCAATCTCTCATTCGCTGTTCAGCGTTTTCCACTTCTCCAAGTATAGAGATGCAGTGATTGTAGAAATGTTGCCCAGCTCTCGTTGGCTTTGCTCCCCTAGCATGTCGCGTAAATAGTTGTACAGATAACGATTCTTCAAGATTTCTTAATTGAAGACTCAAACTAGGTTGAGCGCAATTCAGCCTGGTAGCAGCACGATTTATGCTTCCTTCCTCATAAACGGCTATAAATGATCTAATATGTCTTAAGTCCACTGTATAAAAACCATATTTAAAAGTTGTTGTGTTATAGTTTCATAAGATAGATAATATTGAAACTTATTATTTGTTTTATTTAACTCGAGTTGGTTATTCTAGTAATTATTAAATTTTTATATTTTCAACTAGATAGATGTAGGGGCAAAACATGGCGCTACCAAAAGTAATATTACAGCTTTATCCTATGTTTCCTGCTGAAGGGGAAGATGGCAGGAAGGCTTTAAGGCCACTTGGTAATGACGTCGATATGTATCACAAAATCGTACATGAGTGGACGGATATCGTTAAGGAAGCAGATGAAATGGGTGTTTGGGGTATTTCCACCATAGAACATCATTTTCATTCTGAAGGCTACGAAGTTGGACCAAATCCTGGAATTTTAAATTCTTATTGGGCAAGCCAGGTAAAGAATGCTCGCGTGGGGGCACTTGGTTATGTTGCTGCTACGCAGGATCCAATTCGAATAGCAGAAGAGACTGCCATTCTGGATCATCTAACCCAAGGTAAATATTGGGTAGGATTTGCTCGTGGTTATCAATCACGTTGGACCAATACAATCGGCCAGTTTTCTGATTCCGTAGCTACTGTTTCTGATGGCAGTGAAAATGATAAGCGTAATAGAGAAATCTTTGAAGAACGTGTTGAAATGATACTCAAGTGTTGGACGGAGGAATCCGTTCGTCTTGATGGCAAGCACTATCAAGCTCCATATCCACTTGAGACTGGTGTAGAAGATTATCCAGCTTGGAAAATTGCTTCAGAGGCAGGAGTTCAGGGTGAAATTGATGAGAAGGGAGCAGTTCAGAGGATTAGTGTAGTCCCTAAACCTTATACTAAACCTCATCCACCAGTAATGGTTGCTGCATCGAAAAGCCCTGATTCAATAAAGTTCTGCGCTAAGCACGGGTTTATACCTACTTACTTTATGACGACTCAAGGCATGTCGGAGTTAGTTGATTTATATGTTGAAGAAGCTACTAAGTATGGTCGTCATTATATTAGAGGTCAGAATCAGAATATAGTACGCTGGCCCCATATAACTAAAACTTCTGATGACTACGATCGAAAATTACGTGAATATGACCTTGATATATATAAAAACTTCTACGGACCCTTTTTTCCACAATTTCCTCAAGGAAGTGATGATGAACTCGTTCAGTCCATGAAGGACTCTGGGATCTTCATAGGAGGCACACTTGATGAGTCAATTGAAGCTTGGAAAGAAACGTATGCTGAGGTGCCCGCTGAGTACATTACTTTAATTTATCATTGGGCTCAGCAACCTAAAGAAGACATGATGGAAGAATTATCATTATTCATGGAGAAAGTCCTGCCAGAGCTTGAAATACCCGACTTTGCGATGGCTGCTGAGTAACCATTTAGTTATTTTATAATGAAGTTTAATCGGTCGTCCTATAAATTTGTAGGACGATCGATTGCGTATGGTCTCTATAATATATTTGGGCGTTAGATTATTTTATCCTATGATACCTTCTGATTTCAGTTCCTTTATTTTTTTATCATCCATTCCTAGTTTTTCTTTAAGTATTTCCGTTGTATGTTCTCCCAATAATGGTGGGTGTCTGTGATATTCAACAGGTGTTTCTGATAGGCGTATTGGACTAGCTATTAATTTTGCACCGCCGGATTCTATGAGAGGATGGTCCATTGAAACAATCATTTTACGTGCTTGGACATGTGGATCGGAAAATGTTTGTTCCAGGTTATTAATGGGGCCGCACCCAATTTTCATTTTTTCTAGCTCCACTAACCAGTAATCCGTCGGATGTTTTTTAATTATAGATTGTATTTTATCAACTACTTCAGTTCGATTTTTAACTCTAGCGTCATTAGTTGAAAAATTAGGGTTGCTAGGAAGGTCTTTCTCTCCTGTAAAATCGCAGAATGTTTTAAACTGGCTGTCATTCCCTATTGCTAACACTATATGACCGTTAGATGTTTCAAATACTTGGTATGGCACTATGTTTGGGTGGGCATTTCCTAGTCTTTCGGCTTCACCAGAATGAAGGAAATTCATTCCTTGATTAGCTAACCATGCTACTTGAGTGTCAAGCATTCCTATATCTATATATTGCCCTTGGTTAGTAACTTCAGCATGGAGAAGTGCTCCGTTTATCGCTACAGCAGCAAACATTCCAGACATTATATCAGCGATTGGAACTCCTACTTTTTGAGGTTCCCGATTCTGCTCTCCTGTTATTGACATGATCCCACCCATGCCCTGAATTAAAAAATCGTAACCAGGTCGTTTTGAATAAGGACCTGTTTGTCCAAAGCCGGTAATTGAACAATAAACGAGTTTTCCATTAACTTGTTTTAAATCTTCATAACCTAATCCATACTTAGATAAATTACCTGTCTTGAAATTTTCTACAAGAACGTCAGCATTTAAGGTCAGTGCTCTGAGGATGTTTTGTCCTTTTTTGGTGGTTATATCCAGTTCTATAGATCTTTTGTTGCGATTAGCGCTCATGTAATATGCACTTTCGGTTGTTTCTGTTCCATTATCATCTGTTACGAATGGTGGTGCAAAATTGCGTGTATCATCGCCGGAACTGGGTCGTTCAACTTTTATGACATCAGCACCCATATCCCCTAAAATCTGAGTGCAATAAGGCCCAGCTAATACTCGGGTTAGATCTATGATAGTAATGCCACTTAAGGCGCCTTTGTTATTAGACATATATTTATCCAGAGGTAGTGGTATTAATGAAATTATTGTAAGTAATTAATAGATTGAGGTTTTTATTAATATTTAAAAAGATATTTAACGGAGAAAACCATGGAAGTCGATAACTTAAAAATAGGTTGGATTGGAACAGGAAAAATGGGTTCTCCCATGAGTGCTTGCTTAGCTAAAGCAGGATTTTCAGTTTCTGTGTTTGATATTGATTCTGGAAACATGCAGGCATCAATTGACTCTGGAGCAAAGGGAGTAAACTCGAAACAAGAGCTAGTAATGGAATCTGATATTGTTTTTTCAATGATACCTAATGATGCTGCTCTGCTAAACGTAGCATTAGATGATGATGGTATATTATCTTCAATGACTCCAGGTTCAACTTATGTGGATATGAGTACGGTTTCTCCATATGCTTCAGAGAATATAGCTAAAGAGTCAAAAACGAAAAACATTGATTTTCTCTGTGCTCCAGTATCTGGAAGCACTATTCTCGCGGAGCAGGGCAATTTGACTATTATGGCGTCTGGTTCTTCCAAAGCTTATGACATGGCGAAGGGGTTATTCGATATAATCGGTTCAAAAAACTATTATGTGGGGACTGATCAACAGGCCCTATATCTAAAATTATCTATTAACCTTCTTGCTGCCTCAACGGTTGCAGCACTGGCTGAAGCAACTACACTTGGTAGAAAGGGGGGGGTAGATTGGGATTTAATGTTGGATGTTATGAACGAAAGTGTAATTGCGTCGCCTTTGCTGAAATATAGTATACCTCCACTGAAAAAACGTGATTTTTCTCCTGCTTTTGCAGCTGAACAAATGAATAAGGATATGGGATTGATAGTTAAGGCTGCCGAAGACGTGGATGTGCCAGTATCTGTAGCACTAATGGTGCGGGATCTTTACCGGTCTATCGTAGAAGATGGCCATGGCTCTGAAAACCTTACAATTGCAGTGCGAGAGATTGAAAAAGCTGCAGGACTTGGGGAACCATCCTAAGTCCCTTGATATTAAAGTGCTGAGCTTCCAGTTTCTCCAGTACGTATCCTTAAGGCTTCACCTAAATCGAAAACAAATATCTTTCCGTCTCCAATTTTTTCTGTATTAGCAGCTTGCCTAATTGCGTCTACTGCATTATCAGCCATAGAGTCTTCAACTGCAATTTCTACTTTAATCTTGGGTACAAAACTTACTTGGTACTCAGCTCCACGATATATTTCTGTTTGACCCTTTTGCCTACCATAGCCTTTTACCTCGCTAACGGTCAGACCTTCTACTCCAACTCCCGTTAAGGCCTCCCTAACGTCTTCTAGTTTATGGGGCTTAACAATTGCAACGATAAATTTCATTGAACTCTCCGTTTTAATTTATGGCATATACAGGTCTAAAGACCTGTATATGCTTAGTTGCGTTCTACACATAAAAGGAAAACTCTTTAAAGGTTGTGGTAGCCCCGTTCTCCATGCATTGCAAGATCAAGTCCTTGTTCTTCATCTTCCTCGCTTACTCGGAATTGAACAAACATGGAAATCACTTTGGCGATTACAAAAGTAATAACAGCTGCCCATATAGCAACAGCAACAATTCCGTATGCTTGTACACCAAGTTGGTCAGCCATAGTTACTCCTTCTGCCAAACCCGCTCCTCCTAGCGATTCTGCTGTGAATACAGCAGCTAGTAGAGTTCCTAATGCTCCTCCAATGCCATGAACAGCGAAAACATCTAAGGAGTCATCTATTTTGAATTTCTGTTTAATCATCTGTGTGACCGTATAACAAAGAACTCCGCCAGCTAGACCTAATACAAGACCACCAACCGGGCCTACTGATCCAGAAGCAGGTGTTATTGTTGCTAAACCGGCAACCATTCCTGTAACAGCTCCTATGAGGCTAGCTTTTCGAAACAGTATAAGTTCGCATGTTGACCAAGCTATTGCGCCACAAGCCGCTGATATATGTGTCACTGTCATAGCCATACCCGCTGTACCGTCAGCGGCTAGCGCAGAACCCGCATTAAAACCAAACCAACCGACCCAAAGCATTGCTGCTCCAATCATTGTCATTCCAGGATTGTGTGGGGGCTGTAATTCGTTTGGAAAACCGCGTCTCCTGCCTAACATAATTGCAAGAACTAAAGCGGACACTCCGGCGGTTACGTGAACAACAATTCCTCCTGCAAAATCTATAACACCTTGATCTGCCAGGAAGCCACCTCCCCATACCCAGTGAACTACTGGTGCATAGACAAGAAGGACCCAAAGAGCTGAGAACACTAAAACAAATTGGAAACTTATTCTCTCAACATAAGCGCCTACTATCAACGCGGGGGTTATAATTGCAAATGTCATCTGAAAACTAAAAAATAATGATTCTGGTATACCACCTGATAAAGTGTCTACTCCAACACCCGATAAGAATGACTTACCTAAGCCCCCCCAAATAGTATTACCGGATCCTCCGTCACCAAAAGCTATGCTGTAAGCAAAGACAAGCCATACAACAGATATAACGCAAGCGATTGCAAAACAGTTCATGAGTACGGAGACAACGTTCTGTGCACGCACCAAACCTGCATAGAACAGTGCGAGTCCCGGTAATGTCATGAAAAGAACCAGAGCTGTGGACGTTAGGATCCAAGCTGTGTCAGCACCATTCATAATTACACTCCCTAATAGGATTAAAGATTTATGAGGAGTATACCTTAGGAATTTCTTATCAGTCTTGCCTCAAATTATAGCAATATGCCTAAAAGATGAGCATCATATAATTATTAGAACTGAAAGGCTTCTGTTACATTATTTTGGATTTACAGTTTTTATTTATCTAGTGAATCCTCATTTTTAAGAAAACTAAAAAGCAATTTTCTTATAGATTTTTTGTTTTGTTAAAATAACAAACCTTAGCTATTCAGCAGCGGCTATGTTTTTTTTCTTTCGTTTTTCAAGCCATGTCTGAATATCAAGTTTGAAATGCATGTAGTAAACTTTAGGGAATACTTTTAGTATGTCGTAGAGGGCAATCCAACCACCCTTAAGGGTAACTGGTATTGTTATCCAAGGCGCAGCTCCAATGATTGGTACATGTTCATTCGTATTTATTTCGTCTCGATTTGAAAGAACTTGATCAACATTGTTGGCAAATGACCAATCAGCGCGATATATGACTTTTCCTTCAGGGTTTATTACATAAACTGTGTTCGGTAGTAGCCCCCATTTATGATGCCAAGTGCCCTTAACATCGTCGACAGCTATTTTGCGTTCTTCGCTATAATCGTCTCGATTTCTTTTGGCGTAAGCTATTTTTTCATCAATAGTTTCAGCTTGATGAGCTTTTTCACCTGGGTGAGCTTCTCTCACGTAAACTACTAGCCACTCAACGTCATCATATTTGTCTTTCAGTTTTGCGAATGGCTTTACGTTTTTGACATACATGGGGCAGGTTAAGCTACCAGATTCAATAACTAACCATTTGCCTTTATAGTCAGATAATTGGACTTCATTACCATCTAAGTCAGTAAATGTATAATTATAGTCAACTTCCTCGCCAGCTTTAGGGCCTGGAAAATATCCCAATTCGTAATTACTCATTTTAAAACGGGGATACCGATATGTTTCATCACGTGCGGCCATGAGATACCTCCTCCTTAATGATTTTATTAATCATATTAGCAATACGTACTGTGCGTGAAAATACAATTAGCAAGTTCTTTTAAACACAATTATCGTCTATCTGAAAATTTCATTTAAAATTTAAAAGATCATTCCCACCAATGTAAAGCGTCTTGTTGCTCTCCTTGCCGTCCACTAGGGCCTCCACCGCCAGAACGCAGATAGACGTTTCTTTCATATCCTGGCGTAAATTTTCCATTTAATGCTTCGCATAACCAGTCCATACACATCATATGACAGTCTAAGCGGGTACTGTCCCCATGAAATAATGTTGCCTGATGATAGTTATCTTCATAAACCCATAATTCTTTAGGGGCGTTTATATTCTGATAAAAATCATAAATTAATTCTATCGGACTGCGAGAATCATATTCACCAACTGTTAGTAAAACTGGGCATTTGATTTCTGATTCACGTCCAGATACAGTCATTTTTTGAACCCATGAATCTAACTCAGTCTCACTTGAAGCACCCATTAGATAGCCAAATAATTGTTTATATCGTGGAGAGAAAGTGTCCAGAATATAGTACTTATCGATATAAGAGGCCCATGGACCGGCGACAGCTTTTATTCGTTCATCGCCTGACGCTGCAGCTTGAAGCCCCCAAAATGATCCCATTGAGTGTGATTGTATAACGATTGCTTCTGGGTCTACTTCGTCTCTTTTTTGTAGATAATCAACAACCGCCAAAATGGCTCGTTCATAATTGTCAGGGGTAAGCTTTATATTTCTAAGATTGCTAGTTCCCTGCCCGGGGCCATCCATAACCAGCATATGCATATTTCGATGATGCGCGTGATTTACCCGCGGATCAGGATATATCTCTTTTGTCATATCGCAACCTGGTATATAGATTAAAACTGGGGCTTTGGGTCTATCAGGCAAAATATGAAAATTACATTGTAGTTCCACGTTCTCAAATGGGATTTCTAATCTTTCCAAAGGGTAAGGACAAAACTCCATAACCTTTTCATAGTTTGCTAAACATCGTCCGTGGAGGTATGACTTTTCGTCATTTGTCTCTAATACAGGGTGTTGGGCATTAGCAAACGTTTGTGATGCCTGATAATAAAGCTCGAAAGCTGTTGCGGTATGCCCTGCTTTCTCCTCCTCTTGAGCTACCAGTTCCAGTCTTTGACCAATTCGTCCAAGATGTTTTGAAATTTGGGCGTGGCTTTTTACACTTTTGGGAAGTTGTCTGTTCTCTTCGTCCCAATGAAATACTCTACCAGTTTCTTTAACTACATAATCATATACCCACTGTTGTCGGTCTCTCTCTAGTCGTGGCGTTCTCATTGGAATTTCCTTTTTATATAAGTTTCAATTTTCACGTTGTTAAACGGCTGTCCATCCCCCGTCAATGGTGAGGCTCGCTCCAGTAATTAGTTCCGATGCTGGTGAAGCAAGAAAAATAACTGATCCAGTTATATCAGATATCTTCCCCAGTCTTCCCATAAGTATCCTGTCCATTACAAATTGACTAAACTCGGGATTTTCAAACATCGGCTTGGTCATTGGTGTTTCTACAAATGTGGGTCCAATGCAATTGCTTCTAATTCCATCAGGAGCCCCTTCTGCCGCAATAGCCTTACTCATACCTTCAACAGCATGTTTGGTGAGGCAATAGACTGTTCTTCGGGGTGATCCAACATGACCCATTTGAGAGGACATATGAATTATACTTCCACCACGACCTCCTTTCAGCATGACCTTCATGGCGGCTTGAGCTACCATAAACATTGATTTAACATTAAGTTCAAGTAGGAAGTCCAAATGTTCTTCTGTAACATCGATAAACGGTTCTGGTATATTAGAACCTGCATTATTCATTAGTATATCGATACGATCTAAAGTCTCAATTTTACTCTTAATTTGTTCTGTGTCGGTAACATCGCACACTAACGGAGTAGCTTTCCCTCCTGCATTATTAATTTTTTCGCTAACTGCTTTAAGCTCTGATTCAGTCCTGCTAATCAGGATAACTTCGGCACCAGCGCTTGCTAGTGCTAAAGAACAGCCTTCGCCAATTCCTCTCCCGGCACCAGTAACAACAGCTGTTAATCCATCAAGATTCATGGATGGTGCTGAAAAAGAGTTTGCACTTAAAGTATCCATAGATAAAAACTCCTTATTTGTGATTTTGTTTCTTTTATATTTAGCTGTTCTTATAATTTGTTCTCAATTAAATGTTTTAAATTAAATTTTTGCATATAAATTGTTAATTCACACTTGCCAAAACTTAATACTATGACGATAAAGTTTTATTAAGTTTTGATATTTCTAATTAAATTTCAAGTTAACAATTATTTTAAGGATGATAATAAAATGGCGGGAAAATCAACTACAACCAAAGGTAAGGCAAAAAATAAATCTACTACAAGGAAAAAAGGCCTTACTAAGGCTGATGTCCTTAGAAAATGTAAACAATTAAGTAACTGGGGCAAATGGGGGCCTAAAGACGAACTTGGTGTTCTAAACTATATAACTCAAGAAGATATAGCCAACGCAGCTTCATTAATAAAAAGGGGTAAAGTATTTAGGCTGGGTCTCAATTTAGATGAAAATGGGCCACAAAATGGTTTATTTGGTGGCCGGTGGAATCCGATGCATCAGATGTTGGCCACAGGAACAGACGCTGTTCAGGGCATCCAAGAACCTTTAGCTGGTATGCGATATGCAGATGATGCAATAAATTTACCAACACAAGCGGCTACTCAGTGGGACGCATTAGCGCACGTATTTGTTGAAGACAAAATGTGGAATGGATATGACGCAACCTTGGTTGACACACGAGGTGCCAATAAAAACGCAATTGATAAGTTTGCGGATAAAATGGTTGGACGCGGTGTGTTATTGGATGTTGCTCGTTATAAGAGAAAAAAGAGATTAGCAGACGGCTATGGCATAACAATCGATGACCTAGAAAACACAGCTAAAAAACAGGGCGTTGATGTCAGACGTGGTGACTTTGTGCTCATTAATACAGGGCAAATGGCTGATTGTTTAGATAAGGGAAAATGGGGCGGATACGGAGGCGGAGATGCACCGGGCTTGGCCTTTGAAACTGTTGACTGGATACATAAAAAAGAGATAGCTGGAATTTGTTCAGATACATGGGGGATAGAAGTTAGGCCAAATGAGACAGTTGACGGTACAAATCAGCCATGGCATTGGGTTACGATTCCTTATATCGGAATTGTCCACGGAGAAATCTGGTATCTTCGAGAATTAGTAGAGGATTGCAAAAATGATGGTATTTATGAGTTTTTTCTGTGTGCTCCTCCTCTAGTTATAACTAAAGGGACTGGTTCTCCAATAAACCCTCAAGCTATCAAATAGACAAACCGAGTGAGTTTAGTAGAATATGAACTTAATTAATGAAGGTTTGCTGGGTTTTAGTTTATGACGGATTAGACTCCAGCAGAGATTTAAATTACTTTTTACAAATAACATGTCCCATAAACTGATGCTTATAATTGGGAGGCTTGAATATGCCGCGTAGATATAATGAAAGCAGTCTGACTATGGCTGATCTTGAAGCTATGGCTGAAAAATGCAGTAACTGGGGAAGATGGGGCCCTGACGATGAAATTGGAACTCTTAATTTTATAGGGCCTGAAGAACTTAAATATTCTGCGAAAATGGTTAAACAAGGGAAATCAATTTCTCTGGGGCTTGATTTTAACCAGGATGGACCACAAACAGGAAAGTTTAGGCGTTTTAATCCTGTCCATGTGATGTTGGCTACAGGTACGGACGCCGAAGCCGGTAAGCACACCCACCCAAATATTCAATATGCAGATGATATGGTTACTATGCCGCTCCAATGCGGAACTCAGTGGGATGCCTTAAGTCATATATTTAATGACGGTAAAATGTGGAATGGTTATGATGCTTCTATGGTCGATGCAAATGGGGCTAGAAAGAATGGTATTGAGAATGTGAAAGCCAAAACTGTTGGTAGGGGGGTGTTATTAGATGTAGCAAGATTTTGTGGTGTTTCCTCTCTTGACGATGGTATGGCTATAACCATAGATGACCTTAATCAGACTGCGGAGCATCAGGGTGTTGAGATTCGCCGGGGAGATATAATAATCGTGCGGACCGGTCATATGGAACGTTGTCTTGATAAAGGCGACTGGGATGGTTATTCAGGTGGAGATTCTCCAGGTATGGCGTTTGAGACGGCTGAGTGGGCTTTTGAAAAAGAAATTGCAGCAGTTTGCACTGATACATGGGGATGTGAGGTTCGACCTAATGAAATTGAAGATGCTTTTCAACCATGGCATTGGGTTGTAATTCCTAAAATGGGATTGACTTTAGGAGAGATATTTTATCTTAAAGATATTGGAGATGATTGTGCTGATGATGGAGTTTATGAATTTTTATTCTGTGCTCCTCCATTACCTATTACTGGTGCAGTAGGATCACCAATTAATCCTGTTGTTTTGAAATAGATTTTAGCGGCGCCGTTCTAGAAGAAATTAAATTTTATAAAAGGAGAGACAAATGCATCGTTACGATGATCCAAAATATAGATTTGAAATGGACAAAATTTATGAGAAAACAGAAAGTTGTAAACAATGGGGCAAATGGGGGCCTGATGATGAATGGGGAACACAAAACTATGTGACCGCTGAAGATCGAATTAATGCCGCTAAGTTAGTAAAAAAGGGTGAAGTGTTCGCTCTTGGCCTCAATTTGGATGATGAAGGGCCACAGAACGGATTATTTGGTGGGAGATGGAATCCAATCCATACCATGTTAGCCACTGGGACTGACGCGGTCCAGGGTAAGCAAACTGTTCCTGGAAAGAAGTATGCTAGTCAATATGCTGATGATTCTGTGTCATTGCCTCTGCAATGTGCAACTCAGTGGGATGCTTTAGGACACGTATTTAATCAGGACAAAATGTGGAATGGCTATGATGCAACACTGGTTGGCGCTAGAGGTGCAGATAAGTGCGCGATCCATAAAATGCGCGACAAAATGGTCGGTCGTGGCATCCTGCTCGATATAGCTCGCTGGGCTGGAGTAGATAGTCTAGATGACGGGACGGCGATTGATGCTGAGGATTTAGACGCATGTGCTGCTGCACAGGGTGTTGAGATTCGTCGTGGTGACACTGTTATTTATAGAACTGGACATATGGAACGGTGCCTAAAAGCCGGTGAATGGGGTGGTTATGCTGGTGGAGACGCCCCCGGGGTATCATTCCATACTGTTGATTGGATGAAAGACATGGAAATAGCGGCTATTTGTGCTGATACCTGGGGCTGTGAAGTAATTCCTAATGAGACAGATGACGTCTTTCAGCCATGGCATTGGATAGTTATACCCATGATAGGTATTACAATGGGTGAAATATTTTATCTGAAAGACCTTGCTAATGATTGTGCTGAGGACGGTGTTTATGAATTTATGTTTGTAGCTCCACCTCTTCCTGTGACAAGAGGTGTTGGTTCGCCTATTAATCCTCAAGCAATAAAGTAAATTTCTATAATATTACAATAATAGGGTCGGCATTATGTCGACCCTTTTTTGATTTTACTTTCAGAAAGGATCTAACTTGATTGATACAAAATACATATATATTGCGAGTATGGACATTGATTCTGAGAGAGAAGAATTATTTAATGAAATTTATGAAACAGAACATATTCCAGCTCTATTGAGTGTTCCAGGCGTTACATCAATTTTTAGAACGGTTTCAGAACCATTTTCAATGATTATGGGTGGAGTTGAAAACAAAATTAATCTAGAAGAAGAGCCTAAATACTCAGCTTATTATGAGATTGATTCACCAAAGGTTTTAGTCAGCAACGAATGGGCCGAAGCCGTTGAGGTCGGTAGATGGCCTACAGAGATTAGGCCATTCACTAGTAATCGAAGGCAGGTGCTAAGAAAGGTTTTAATATAAAATATTTTTATAGCTTAAGGTTTATTGTTAATTTTTCATTCAGGTGTTTTTGATGTGAATCATTACCTCGTAGCTTAATAAGGAATTATCGTATGGCAATTGAATTTATCAAAATGGGAATAGATGTGAGCGCAGCTGATGAAGCTGATTCTAAGGTGCGTGAGACTGTTGAACAAATTTTAGATGACATAAGAATTAATGGAGATGCTGCAGTAAGGGAGCTTTCCGAAAAATTTGATCAATGGACGCCTGAAAGTTTTCGACTAAGTGAAAAAGAGATAAATGATTTAGTTAACACACTGCCCCAACAGGCTATTGATGATATACAATTTGCCCAGGCCCAAGTTAGAGGCTTTGCCCAAATTCAGAAAGACTCTCTTCGTGATGTAGAGGTTGAAACGCTTCCGGGTGTTACACTTGGTCATCGAAACATTCCGGTTAATAGTGTTGGGTGTTACGTTCCGGGTGGGCGATACCCGATGGTAGCCTCTGCTCACATGAGTATAGTGACTGCTAAAGTTGCGGGGGTTTCGCGTATTATCGCTTGTACGCCACCCAATGAAGGAGGACCCCATGCGGCTACAATAGCGGCAATGCATATGGCTGGAGCCGATGAGATTTATTGTTTAGGCGGTGTTCAATCTGTAGCCGCTATGGCTATAGGCACGGAAACTATCGATCCTGTGGCCATGCTAGTAGGTCCGGGAAACGCATACGTAGCTGAGGCTAAACGTCAATTATATGGACAGGTTGGCATCGATCTTTTTGCGGGGCCAACTGAAATATTAGTAGTAGCAGATGAAACCTCTGATGTTGAGGTTGTAGTAGTCGATCTACTAGGGCAGGCAGAACATGGGCCCAATTCTCCTGCTGCTTTAATTACTAACTCAAGAGATTTGGCCGAAGCTGTTCCCGAAGAGGTAAAAAGACAATTGGAAGTATTACCTACAGCAGAAATTGCTGGAGAGGCTTGGGAGGTTTATGGGCAGATTATCCTTTGTGATACACGTCAAGAAATGCTCAAAGAAGCAGATCGACTGGCTTATGAACATGTTGAAATTTTGACATCTGAGCCTCGTTGGTTTTTAGAAAATATGACTAATTATGGAGCATTGTTTTTGGGGCCAGAAACTAATGTTTCATATGGTGATAAAGTTATTGGAACAAATCACACTCTACCTACCAAAGGGGCGGCAAATTATACTGGCGGGTTATGGGTAGGTAAATTTATGAAGACTTGCACTTTTCAAGAGATAACAGAAGAAGCTAGTGTTCTGGTAGGTGATTATTGTTCTAGGCTATGCGAGATTGAACGATTTTGGGGCCATAAAGAACAGGCTGATTTAAGGTTAAGAAGGTATGGTGGTCGCAATATTGGGATTGGATCTAGGTAAATTTACTTTGAAAAAAAAGGGCGGCCTTTGGCCGCCCGTATAATTACATTTAATAACGAAACTTATTTAATTGAGTATTGATAGATTGGCTTAGCGCCTCCTGCCACAATCAAAGCCTGTAAACGATTAAAGCTCTCTGAACCTGGGACTCCTTTGGCATTATATTCATTAGCTTTCTTTTGAACCCATGGCTCAATTTGTATGGCCATTTTTTTACGTTCTGTATCGCCAAGATCACGTACGGTTACGCCCTGCTTCTTCAAGTTTGCTAATGCTGTACTGTATTTAGTTGTACTTTCATCACCAACTGCAGCTTCATACACTACCATTTCTTCCGTGATTATCTTTTTTATTTCTGCAGGAAGTTTTGCCCAAAACTTGTTATTAGCGGCTAATGGATAGGCAACAACAGAGCCCCAGCCCATTGTTGTATAATATTTAGCTACTTCTCCGAATTTAAACCCATAATATGGGGCTGGGAATATGACAACTCCACTGTAAATACCTGACTGCAATGAGTTGTAAACTTCATTTAGGTTTGTTTGTACTTTTGCAGCACCAGCATAATCTAACCATGGTAGGTTAGGTCCTGCTGCCCCAATTTTTACACCTTTTAGCTGCTCCGCTTTTGTCCATGGGAAGGTTGTGCCTAAGCCATAATCATCGCCAGCGCCACCACCTAAATAAGTTTGATTGTACTTTTGAAATACATCATGGAAATATTTGTATTCTGCATGTAATTTTTTAGTTGCAGGCCCTACGATAAGGGGATCGCCAGAGAGGAACGGTGTGAAGTAATTGATATTATGAACAAATAATTTTGTTGGCTCGAAACAGGAACAAACTGCCCCGATGTCGACTAAGCCTTTCTGTGTAGATTCTAATACCTCAAAAAGGTTAGCCATCGTTCCACCATAGCCTTCAATAAATCTTACAGTATGATTTGTTTCAGCTGCGACCCTTTTGGTGACATTAGGTACCAATGTCTTTTGAATCTGATTAACAACGGCTAGAGGAGGAGCTGGATGACCCGCTGCTATTCTAATCTTAAAGTTATCAGACTGTGCTGTTGTGGCGATTGCAGTTAAGCTTACCGCAGCGACTCCCATTACAAGAGAAGCCCGTAATAGTTTATCAAATACTTTCACTTGTTTTCTCCCTAGAATTATATAAAGAATGTTTATTTTCATATTAAATTTTTACTAGCATGCATTGATTTATTAGTTTTGTGAAGTCACAATTAAAAAATAGTTTTTTTAATACCCCTTAGGCTACTTTAGCCTGGCATTTGGCTATTAGTTTAATTATTTTATTTTTGGTAGGCCACACTTTGATTTCTTCGTGCTAAAATATAATTAGTAATTATGGATCATCCTAATTCTGGCTTTAAACAAGCACCCGTAAGAATGGTTCGGGGAGGGACCTATAATGATTGACAGTATATTTAACAGTGTTACCCGCGCTTGTAGTACGATAGCTGCCTTTTGGGCCTTATCATTGGCTTTTCTAATTCTCTACGATATTGCTGGCCGAGCTTTTTTTAATGCTCCTTTTGATGGAACGATTGAAATCGTGGCAAACTCAATGGTTTCAATATTATTTTTACAAATGCCTTATACAATTTATCGTGGTGCTCACCTACGGACGGCAATTGTCTACCAAAATCTTGGTGATTACGGCCAACGCACCATAGATTTTATCGTTGCCCTTCTGGGCATCTGGTTTTTTTACTCAATAGCACTCGGGAGTTGGGAGGATATGATCATTGGTTGGGAGGTTGATGAACGAGAAGGTGAGGGATCTATTAGCGTTCCAATTTATCCAGTTCGAACGTTACTATTTGCCTTTGCTGGAATATCCTTAATTGCTTATTTGCTTTTGGCGATCCACGCGCTTTTTGGTACACGTCCAGCAACAGAGGCAAGTGACCAGTAGAGATTAATAATTAATGTTGAGATAGTCTAATAACCAAATATCAGGCTTCCAATGAAAAGATTGAATAAATAAAGGAACGTCAGGGAAATGGATCCTACAACAGTCGTGATCTTAATGCTCATAGCATTAATTATAATGGTAATTATGGGCATACATATTGGTATTTCATTGGGCATAACAGCGCTAGTGGGTACCTGGATGATGTATGAGGCTTATGAGCTAGCAGCTGGCCAAGTTGGTAGTGCTTCATTTTTTGCACTTAGAAATTTTATTTTCGCTGTAGTGCCTTTATTTGTTTTAATGGGTGAATTTGTAAGTCGTTCTGGTTCGGCTGCAGACTTATACCGTGTGATGAATTTTACTATGAAGAGGGTTCCGGGTAGACTCGCCGTTGCTACTGTCGCTGGCAATGCAATTTTTGCGGCTGTTACTGGCACAAGCCTAGCCTCGGCTGCGGCTTTCTCCCGACTGGCTTATCCTGAGATGATAGCTGCGGGCTATAGTCGAAAGTTTGCACTTGGCTCAGTGGCTGGAAGTGCATGTTTGGGAATGTTAATACCGCCCAGTGTGTTACTAATTATTTGGGGTATTGTTACTGAAATATCTATAGGGTTTTTGTTCCTGTCGGGTATTTTGCCTGGAATCGTATTAGCTACTCTAATGGCTATTTATAGTTCTGGTACCGCTATATTGAAACCGGAAGTAGCTCCTACAATTGACTCTTCAGGTGGAGACAAACTCACCCGTCAAGAAATTATAAGCGGAAGTGGAGTTATTGCTTTAATTTTTGTTGTTTTAGGAACGATATGGGGGGGCTTGACCACTCCTTCGGAAGCGGCAGCAATTGGAGCATTAGGGGGGCTAATTCTAGCTCTGATTAAAGGTGTCCGTTGGGATGGTATAAGAGAGTCAATTATTGATTCAGGAAAAGTTATTGCTCCAATTCTATTTCTTCTCGTTACAGCTCAAATGTATGCGAGGCTTTTAACCACTGGTGGTATCACAGGTATGATAACTGAGGCCATAACTGGATCTGGTTTAGATCCTAATCTGGCAATTTTAGTGATGATTGTTATATGGCTAATACTTGGAATGCTTTTGGACTCAGGCTCTATAATACTTTTAACTGTTCCCATATTTTGGCCAATTGCCCAAGCCTTTGGGTATAACGAGTATGCATTTGCTATTATGGGTATTTTAGCCATTGAAGCTGGCCTTTTAACACCCCCAGTGGGTCTTCTGGTTTATGCGGTTAAAGGTGCAGTCCCAGATAAGACAGTGCAATTATCAGAAATATTTTCAGGATCAATACCATATTGGATATTGATGCTCTTTGTTTTAGTTCTTGTCTGGATTTTGCCGGATTTAGCGACGGAACCAATTGTTTGGAGTACAGATATCAAGTTTAATCATCAAATAGGTTTTACGTGGCGGTAGATGAATTATTAAGTTTTTATAAAAGCGATGCGGTTTAAGTGCATCGCTTTTTCTTTTTGTTTTAATGAACCTAATATTTTCTATAATAAAATATGTTTAACTAAGGTGATTTATTATGAGTGATTTTAAAGTAATTCAAAAATCGGAAATGTTAAAAAGGGTCGCTTTGTGGACTGACATGAAACCTAATTCACAGATGTTTTTGGACACAAGGATTCCGGAACATGAACGTGACTTATATAGTATAATTGGACCAGGTGTGTCGGAGGATAAAGAAACAAAACCAGCGATTACAGATGCACAAGACTTTAACTTAGCATACATCGGGGCTGAGCCAGGAAAAGGTGCCGCTCTGCATTCTCATCCGACAGTTGAGGTGTTTATACCAGTGACCGGAAAGTGGTCTATTTACTGGAATGAAGGAGATGAGCAGGAAGAGGTAATAATTAGCCAAATGGATTGTGTTTCTGTTCCACCTGGAGTTTTGCGTGGTTTTCGTAATGTTGGTGATGAACACGCCTACCTTATAGGAATAGTTGGTGGATCTGATAGTGGGCATGTTGACTGGGCTAGATCAGTTATTGATAGAGCTAAGGATACAGGACTTCAGTTGGATGAAGATGGTTACATTATCGAATCTGCTGAGTCATAAAGATCAGCTTTATTTGGGTTTTCGTTTCACAGATACTGTCTCTATTGCATCGACTATTGCTTGGTATCCAGTGCATCGGCAATAATTTCCAGAGATAAACTCGCGTATCTGGTCCCGTGATGGATTAGGATTCTCTGACAATAGTTCCTGAGCTGTTAAGAGAAATCCTGGTGTACAGAAGCCGCATTGCAGCGCATTTCGTTTAAGGAACTCGTCTTGTAAGTCAGATATCTCTCCTCCATCGGAGACTCCCTCTATAGTTTCTACGTTTGCTCCATCTACCTGTGCAGCAAGCATTAAGCATCCTCTTACGATGTTGCCATTGACCCTTATAGTGCATGCGCCACAGACGCCATGTTCACAACCTACGTGACTACCGGTTAGTTCAAGCTCGTATCTAATGAAGTCAACTAAGTTGGTTCTTGCAGTCACCCTGCGGCTAATTAATTGTCCATTAACAGTTACGTTTATATCGACATTTTTTTCCATGATATGCTCGATTGTCAAAAGATTGTCTGTTTTATGAAATTAAATCAGCAAGAGCACGGGCAGTAATTACTCTAGCTAGATGCATTTTCATTTCGGGAGGCCCATTTAAGTCATCCATTGGGTTTAAATCCGCTTCAAGTGCTTTTTGTGCTTCTGATACCACTTCTTCTGAATAAGATTGTCCTTCTAGCAAATCGATAGCTTGTTTAGCCATTACTGGTTTATCTCCAGCACCAAAATATGCCAGTCGTATATCTTTAAATACTGAATTTTCGACAACGCTTTGTGCAGCTACACCTATGATAGCGTAGTCACCTTGTCGTCTACTCAACTCAATAAACGCAGTTTTTTCATTCTGTTGTAATTTCGGTGCTTCTATAGCTATAAGTATTTCTGTCTCTTTCAGGCTCGTTTCAAACAATCCAAGGAAGAAATCTTCAGCTTCTACTTCTCTTTCTTCATTACGATTTTTAATAATAAAAGTAAAACCTGCGGCCTTGGCAACAGCAGGAAGCTCAGCAGCTGGGTCTGCAAATGCTATACTACCACCAATGGTGCCACGGTTTCTGATGGCATGGTGAGCTATGTGTGGAACAGCTTTTGAAACAAGGGGAAGATGTTTTGTGACTATGTCTGAACTAGATAAATGATTATGACGCACTAAAGAGCCCACTCTAACTTTATCATTTTTTATCTCTATATCTGATAAGCCGCTTATCTGATTAATATCTATTAATATTTTAGGAGCAGATAGACGCATATTTAAGGTTGGCATTAGGCTTTGCCCGCCTGAGAGTATACGCGCATCCTCTCCGTATTCTTCTAAGAGGTCGAACGCTTCTTCGAGAGACTTAACTCTCATATATGAGAAAGGTGCTGGTTTCACGTTTCTATCCCCGCTAATTCATTCAACTGTTCACGCTGATAGTTATGTAATTAATTATTTTATATAATAACAGTTAAAGATAAAATGAAAGTAATAAAAAAATTAAAATATACAGTTAATAATTAGATCATCGGTGTATTTATACTAAATCTTATAAAAAAATCCGCAAACTAATTTTCAATTTATTATCTAGATTTGTTTTAAATTATAATCTTTTTTATGTTCTCAAAATCAATGGGGGGTATAATGTTAATCATATGGGGAAGAAACACATCTTCAAATGTTCAAAAGCTATTATGGGCTAGTGCTGAAATGGGACTACCCTTTGAACGAAAAAATATGGCTGGCAAATATGGATTCACTGATGAATATCTTAAAATAAATCCCAATAGTGTAGTTCCGACAATTGATGATGATGGTTTTATTTTATGGGAATCTAATTCTTGTTTGCGATATTTAGCTTCAACTTATGGTGAGGGTAGCTTGAGGTTAGATGATGGTCAAATGCTTGCTAATGCTGATAGATGGATGGATTGGTGTACTACGACAATGTGGGATTCGCTTCGCCCGGTATTTCATGGGTTAATACGAACCGAGGAAAGACTAAGGGATATGGACTTTATAAATAAAAGAGCAGAGGAGACGGGTGAGATATTAGCAATACTTGATGACTGGCTTTCTGATAAATCATTTGTTTGTGGTAAACAATTCAGTATAGGGGATATACCACTAGGTATTGCTGTTTATCGTTGGCTGGCCATGGATATAAAACGACCTGAAAGGCCTAATATTCTTGCTTGGTATGAAAGATTATGCCAGCGTCCAGGGTATAAAGAACACATAATGATTCCGTTACAATAAATAGCATTTGGTAAGAACAATGAAAATATTTAAGGATCGAGTACCATATTCAGCGATTGTTGATCGTCCACCATTAAAGCTTCCAGACGGAAAACGAATGGCTGTTTGGTTTATCGCTAATGTTGAAGACTGGGATATCTCAAGAGCTATGCCTCGAACAGTATTACCCCCTCCAATGGGGGTTCCATTACTTCCTGATTTACCTAACTGGTCTTGGCATGAGTATGGAATGAGAGTCGGGTTTTGGAGAATTTCTGAAGCTTTTAAAAAATTCAATGTTCGTCCAACAATGGCTGTGAATGGAAGAGTTTGTGAAAACTATCCACGTATTGCTGAGGAGGCACTCAAACTAGACTGGGAGTTTATGGGGCATGGTTATTTGCAAGGCCCTATGCACAAGCATGATGATCAGCAGGAACAAATTAATAGAGCATGTGATGCTATTAAATCTTTTAGTGGAAAAAAAGTTCGCGGTTGGGAAAGTCCAGGGTTAACAGAAACATTTCAAACCATTGATTATTTGGCGCGAGCGGGTATCGAGTATGTTGCTGATTGGGTTCTCGATGATCAACCAGTGGAAATAGAAACAACAGAGGGAGCCGTAATATCTGTTCCTTATACAGTTGAAACGAACGATATTACCATGATGGCGTTGCAACAACATAGCTCTGAAGAAATGTTTAAGCGTTCGAAAGATCAATTTGATCGTCTGTATCAGGAAAGTGAAGAGTCGACACGGATTATGTCCATAAGCCTTCATATGTATTTAACTGGTGCTCCTCATAGAATTCGATATTTAGAAGAAATCATTGAATATATTCAGGGTCACAAAGATTGCGCCATAATGACAGGTGAAGAGATACTAGACTGGTATCTGAAGAATAAATAATTTATTAGGTAAGGTGATCTTGGTGGTTCTATTAGTAACCCCCCCTGTTTTGGGAACCATGGAACAATGGCGGGACGGATTAAAATCCTTGATGCCCGAACTTGAAATTCGACTGTGGCCTAATATTGGGGATCCAGCTGATATTCATTACATACTCATTGGTCGTTTTGATTTAAACGATATGCCAAGTCTTCCGAATTTACGGGCTCTTATGCCGATGTTTGCGGGTTTAGACCACTTACTTTATCACCCCAAATGTCCGCCTGTTGCAATTTTGCGAACCGGTGAGCCGAAAGGTGATAAAGCTATGACAGAATATGCTGTAATGCATGTTTTAAGACATCATAGGAGAATGCAGGAGTACCAAAATCAACAAAAAAATCAAAAGTGGGAGGTTTTAGATCAAAAGCAACCTCATGAGCAGACGATTGGGTTTATGGGATTTGGACAAATGGCAGCCTCTCCCGCAAGAATATTAGTTAAAATGGGATTTGATGTTTCTGCGTGGGTAAGAAATGAACGAAAAGAAGATTCAGTCAAACTATATTTTGGCAAAAAAGAATATTTAAATTTCTTACGAAGAACGAATATTTTAGTTTGTTTGTTACCTCTGACAAAGTCGACAAAACATATCTTGTCTGCTGATACCTTTAAGGAGTTACCCAGAGGTGCCTCAATTATTAATTTAGGTCGCGGAGGGCATCTTGTGGAGGAGGATCTAATTAAATATTTAGACAATAATCATTTAAGAGGGGCAACTTTGGATGCTACTTTGCCTGAGCCACTTCCTAAGGAAAGCCAGTTGTGGAAGCATGATAAAATTACAATAATGCCACATGTAGCTCGACGTGTTAGGCCTGAAAGTGTTGGGCCTCAAGTTATAGAAAACATCAGACGTGATATTTCTGGGCTTCCTTTTCTCTGGCAAGTTGATCGAGAGGCAGGATATTAACTGTCTCGGTTATGTGCTATAATGATTAATTTTGTTTTATAATATGAAGTAATTAGGAAAGGTTTTTAAGTTTGTCAAATGATAGAGCTTCTGAGTTATTAAATCGTCAATCTATTCCGCCTAGATTAGTAAGTGATCCTGGACCTACAGATGATGACATCAAATATATGCTAGATGCGGCCGTACGTGCCCCTGATCATGGGGCCATCAGGCCGTGGAGGTTTCATGTTATTCAGAAACAAGCACTTAATCGTTTAGGACAAATTTTTGCTGAAGCCCTTCATAGGAGAGATAAGGAAGTCTCTAACGAGGCACTTGAAAAGGAGAGAAGACGACCTCTGCGTGCTCCGCTAATAATAACTGTTTGCGCTAAAATTGATCTAGAGAGAGTGGATAAAATACCGATTGTAGAACAAGTAGTTTCAGCTGGTACTGCATGTCAGAATATCTTGTTAGCTGCACATGAAAGAGGTTATGGTGCTATGATGTTAACGGGTGCTAATGCTCATGATCCATATGTTAAAAGAGCATTTGGTTTAAATGACAGCGATGAAATAGTTAGTTTTATCTATATTGGAACCCCCTCTTCATCATACATAGAAAAAGAGCGTCCCAATGCTCAAGATTTTACTAAATATTGGTGATGTATATAATTCGAGAACTGATAGAATGTGAACTATGACAAAATTTGATATACCTGAAAATCTAAAGAATGGGAGATCATGTTTGGTAAAGATCAATTTAAACGCAGAAGTTAAAACTTGCTCTTTTGCGAGATCTTATAATTATGGCTAAAGAAATAAATGTAAGATTACTGCTTTTGTAGTTATAGAATATGCCATTTCTTCCACTATATGACTCAAATCCACGGATAAATATTAAGTTTCATTATGTAACAATTAGTTTACTTGCTATTAATCTATTTTTTTTTATAGAAACAATAAGCTTAGTTCGGGTCGGGTTTGGGGAAACTTTAATTGGTTATACTCTTTTACCTGCCAGATTGTTTGGGGGTTTGGATCTTCCATTAAATGCCCAGGGAACTGGTGTTTTGTTTTCCCTGATTAGTTATCAGTTTTTACATGGAGGTTGGCAGCATCTTCTTTTTAATATGCTTTTTCTATGGGTTTTTGGGGATAATATTGAAGATAAATTGGGCCACAGTAGATTTATCTTATACTACCTAGTTTGTGGCATAGCTGGTGGGTTGCTTCATTCTCTAGTTAATCCTACATCATTGAATCCAACGATAGGAGCCAGTGGAGCTATCGCGGGAATTCTCGGCGGTTATCTCTTACTTTACCCTCGTGCTAGACTACTGGTCTTAGCTTTTGGTTTTATACCTGTAAGACTACCATCTCTGCTTGTTATAGGAGCTTTTTTTGCTCAAGATTTAATTTGGGGTATTACTGGAACAGATACAATTCAAGGAGTTGCTGTGTGGGCACACATTGGAGGTTTTATATGTGGAGGAATACTCATTTTTTTACTCACTAGGAAATCTATAACCAAATTCAACTAAGTTTGAAATTTACCGAGTTTGATTACTTCCAAATTTAATATCTTATTAAGATTTATTGTTGTGCTAGATACCATCAATGATGACTATATTTGAGCTAGAGGCATTAGTTCGAATTTCAAGAAGTGGAGCGTATGTATTTGACTTATAAAAATTATATACAGCATCTTTATTCGAAAAACCTCCAATTACAATTCTATCAAGGTTATAATTTCCTTCAATAACCTCAGATTTTCCTCCTCTGGCCAGATATGTTCCTTTAAGCTCCTCGAAAACATCAGGGACTCTTTCAGCATATTTACTATAGAGCTCAATATCCTCCATAATTATATTTCCCAGAAGAAAGCCTTTCATGTTTTTTGAATCTGGATTTGATGTAACGCCTTCAGTTAACCATACATCTGATGTGGTTGATTTGTGTCTAATTTCTGCTATGGGTTTATATTCAGGATCCGAAACGAAAGATAAGGCCTTTTGGTATGTAGGAAATTCTACTACAGCTATACGATTTCCGGGCCAAGTACCTTCAACCACTTCATAAACTCCTCCTCTAACGATGTAATGCCCCCCATGTTTGGAGATTATAGAGGGGACTTCCTTAATGTAATCTTTATAAACATTAGGATCATGAACGGTCATTGCTGCCATTATATAAGCGGACATTCTATTTCCTCATAAACTAGTTTGGTTTAACCAAAAATTTCCTAAACGTTCCAAACTTTGATAAAATAATAAAATCTATTAAACTAAACAGCAATAATTTAAAGACATTGGATTGACAGTTGAGCTCAGTCTAAGTAACAACAAAATTGCATACGTCGTGATAACCCACTCAGATGCGGAGGGGTGGCCGAGTGGCTGAAGGCGACGGTTTGCTAAATCGTTATAGGGTTAACGCTCTATCGAGGGTTCGAATCCCTCTCCCTCCGCCATACTTTCGATTTCGATTATGCTAAAAAAGCTACTGTATATACCAATTATCACTTTAGTTATCCTTAGTTCCTCTTCTTTTGGCCAACAACACCATTTTGAAGGTAAGGATTATAATCGTTCGTTGTTAGGCATGTCGAATTTTGCTGATCTTGATATGATCCTGTATGGTAAAGCTGTTGTTACAGATGGTGACTCATTAAGAATCTCAGGTAGGAGAATAAGGTTACTAGGTATTGATGCGCCAGAGCTTAAACAAAAATGTATCAATAATATTGGTTTATTTTACCTTTGTGGACAGAAATCTAAAAATGTCCTGTTGAGGAAAATCTCAAGCAAAATCATTATCTGTCGATTTAAAAACACAGACAGATATGGGAGGGTCCTTTCGGTTTGTTGGGTTGATAAAATAAATATAAATTCATGGCTTGTCACAAATGGTTATGCAGTGGCTTACAGGCGCTATTCGAGCGCATTTATAAAAGATGAGATGAAAGCTCGTTCTACAAAAAAGGGTCTATGGTCAGGTGAGTTTGAAATGCCTGAAAGCTGGCGACAAAATAATCGATGACGTAAAGTTGGCTGTCTGTTTCATTTATACAACGTTGGTATATATAAATAGTATCGCGTATCTAATTTAGTGGTTCATATTTCTCGATCCCGCCAAGACTTGATAAGTCTTCGGCTCTACCTCTTAGTTCTAGTGTGTTACGGTCGGGATCTCTCAAAAACACTGAAACATGGCCATCCTCACCAAAAGCGACGGGACCTTGAGTTATTTTAATGTCGTTTTTATTAAGTTTCTCTATAGCACTTTTAATAGAGTCCACTCTGAATGCTATATGTGTGAACCCCGGATATTTATATGTTTCGTCCATTAAAATATTGTTATTTTTGTTCGTGTTATTAGCGTTAAAAATTATATTAATTTCGACATTATTATTATTTTTCATAACTATGACGTTATCGTTATCAGCAGCCCGTTCCAGTTTGAAGCCGAATAAATTGTAAAATGCTATTGCGCGGTCTTTGTCTGCGACACGTATGCCTATATGGTCAATGCTGTTTATTTCTATCATATGTTTGATTCCTGCTCCGTTTGTATGTTGAACTATAAATCAACTGATTGCCTTACTATGGACTATCTAAAGCTATTTCTGATTCAGATTTGCACTTGAGTGATTGTGTGGATTGGGTTCAATGTCGAGTTTAGCCACTATGCCTGATAGTTTTTCATTTGGGGTAGGATAAATATCTAGAACAATAGGATCATGTCCTGGAATAATATGGTTGTCAGTTTCTGCATGCTCTCTGAGAGATTGATAGCCGCGAATCATATCATCTACATTAAAAATAATTGGAAACGGGTTTACCTGATTCATGTTTTCATAAAAGTGGCTCGTGTCTGAAGCGAGGACTACATAGCCTCTTTTTGTTAGGACTCTAACAAACTGTAGACCCATTGTATGTCCTCCAACATGATGAACAGTAATGCCAGGGGCAACTTGTCCAACTCCATCATAAAAAGTAACACGACCCTCGAATACATTTTTGACCATGCTAGTTATATGCTCAACAGAAAATGGGTGTTTCATAACATCACTGCACATGTGTGGTCCTGTTGCAAATTGCATTTCACTCTCTTGAATATGGAATTTAGCTGTAGGAAATTCGGCATGGCCGCCTATGTGGTCGTAATGCAGATGTGTTACGATGACGTCCTTAACTTTCTTTGCATCAATCTGAATAAGTGATAATGATTCTGTGATGCTTCTTTGTATGTTACGACCGCGGGCTGATGCTTCTATTTCATCAAATCCTGTATCAATAACTATCTTTTGGTCTTCGCATATGGCAACCCATATAAAATAGTCAAGTGGCATAGGTGTTGAGTCATGAGGGTCAGTATTTAAAAAGTTATCATTACGGATTCGATTTATGGAGGTCGCGTATTTAACTGCATAAAGTTCCCATGTTTTTGGATTAGTCATGGATATCTCCTAATCGACTTGTAGTTGTATTCAATGCAAGTAAGTATAACTATATTTTATTTGACCATGGGTTGAACATAGGGGCAATTGTTATGACTGATTACGGTTTTATTGGATTAGGTAGTATGGGGTCTGCAATGAGCAGCCATTTGGTCAATGCAGGCCTTACTCTTTATTGTTATGATTCAGCTGGAACTGCCAAGCTTGCTCCAAAAGGAGCAATTGTAAAATCTAGTATTGAGGAGGTAGCTAAACTCTCGGAAGTAATTTTTTTGAGTCTTCCTGATGGAAAAGTCGTTTTACAGGTGGCGCAAGAAATCCAGGATACGAAAGAGAGTAAAACGAAGATTGTCGTTGATTTATCAACAACTGGCCCTGAATTCGCAATGTTGATTTCCTCATTGTTATCAAAATCCAATATAGTTTTTATTGATGCTCCTGTCAGTGGTGGAAGATCTGGTGCAGAAAACGCAAGTCTAGCCTTAATGTGCTCTGGTCCAGATAAAGAAATTAAAGATTTACGGAACTTATTCTCTCTTATTGCCTCTAATGTAATTCAAGTTGGTAAAGATCCTGGCCAGGCACAGGCAATGAAACTATTAAACAATTTCCTGTCAGCGACTTCTATGGCTGCCACTTCAGAGGCTGTATTATTTGGTAGATCTCATAATTTAGACCTGGATACTATGTTATCTGTCTTAAACGTCTCTAGTGGGAGAAATACTGCTACGGAAGACAAATTTCCTAATCGAATATTAACAGAGACATATGATGCAGGATTTGCTGCGTCTCTTATGTCTAAAGACGTTAGCCTATTTAGAGAGCAAGTCGATAAAGCTGAGACGCCATCAAGAATTATTGAGGTTATCTCTGCTCTTTGGAAAGAGACAAATGAATTTGCTCCAGGAGGTGATTTTACCGAAATATACCGTTACCTAAAAAAAACATCTAAGTCCCAGTAAATTGTGGTTTGCGCTTTTCTATAAAAGCAGTTCTCCCTTCTTGATAATCATTACTCGCGAAGCAGGCAGCAACTTGTTCTTCACATAGGGCAATATCTCTGTCTGCTGGCGTTTTCAGGTTTTCTGTAACTGCTGTTTTGACTGCCCTTATTGTTAGAGGCGCATTACTGGAAATTCTGTCAGTGTACTCTTCGCAAAGGCTTGTTAAATTATCATTATCTACAATTCTATTAACTAGTCCCATTATCATAGCTTCATTGGCGTTAAATTGCCGAGCTGTGTAAAATATTTCCATTGCGAAAGATGGCCCAACGATTTGCATTAACCTTTCAATTCCAGTAGCGGGGTAACCTAACCCTAGTTTAGCTGCTGGAACAGAAAATCTAGAATCTTCTGAGGCTATCCGCAAATCACAGCACAAGGCAATTGCTAGGCCTCCTCCTATGCAATATCCCTTTATTTTTGCTATGGTAGGTATCGGAGTTTTTGAAAGTGTATCCTGAAAGTTTTTTACAGCTAGGTTATACTCTTCTATATTCTGTTTTGAATTCCTTTCTTCTCCAAACTTTGATATGTCTGCACCCGCAACAAAGGCCTTTTCTCCTGCACCTGTTAGTACAATGACTCTTGTGTCATTTGAATCTATACATTGTTTAATGGCCGAAGCTCCCGCACGCCACATTTCCAGTGACATAGCGTTATGACGCTTTGGATTATTAAATGTTATCTTACCTATGCCATCTTGGCGTTCTAAGATAATTTGTTCACTGTTCATGTGTTTTTCCTCTTAATTAACTAAACAATTTTTTTTGACTTTAAACTTTTTATTTCGTCCGCTTTGTAACCTAAATCCAATAGGACCTCTTCTGTATGCTCTCCTGCTTCCGGAGGAGCCACTGTAAATGAAGAGGGGGTCCTCGTTAAATTAATGGGTTGCCTAACAAATTCACTACTTGTCGATGATTGGGTGCTTAAAGGGCGAGCTATTTCTAGAGCTTGAACCTGGGGATCAGAAAAAACTTCCTTAATATTATAAATAGCCCCACAAGGTACTCCAACTTCATTTAATTTTTTTATCCAGTCGTTCGTATTACCTTCTTTAGTAATTGTATTTATTTCATTATTTAATAAGTCACGATTCTCTGATCGAGCTTCACTATCGATATATTTTGGATTTTCTAGCCATCCGGTTCTTTCCATTACTTCACAAAACCTGTGCCATATTGCCCCACCTGCAACTGCTATATTTATATAACCATCAGATGTCTCAAACACTCCGGTAGGTATGCTAGTTGGGTGGTTATTGCCTGCTTGCCATGGAATTTCTTTGTCTACTAGCCATCTAGCAGATTGAAAATCCAGCATAAATATTTGTGCTTCTAATAGAGATGTATGGAGCCATTGACCTATTCCAGATGTTTGACGTTCAATCAAGGCCAGAAGGATGCCTTGTGCACAAAATATACCTGCAGTCAGGTCTGCTATAGGGATACCTGCTCTTACAGGGCCCTGTTCAGGTATACCAGTAATGGACATTAGCCCTCCCATTCCTTGAGCAATTTGATCAAATCCGGGTCTTTTAGCATAAGGGCCGAACTGACCAAACCCTGATATACTGGCTAATATTATTTTTTGGTTTACCTTCTTAAGAGTCTCATAATCTATACCTAAACGATCTTTTACATCCGGTCTGTAGTTTTCTACTACTATGTCAGCTTTTTCAACTAATTGATGAAATATCCTAAGTCCTTCTTTTTCTTTTAGATTGAGGGTAAGTGATCTTTTGTTACGGTGAAGGTTTTGAAAATCTGAACCGCGTCTATTACTCGATAACCCTCCCTTAACATCTAGGGCTTCGGGAATTTCAACTTTTATTACGTTTGCTCCCCAATCGGCTAGTTGTCTAACACAAGTTGGACCGGATCTAACTCTTGTTAGATCAAGTACAGCTATATCTTTAAGGACTGTTGCGGCTGGTATATGTGGCATGTCAATAATACTCTCTTTCTAATAATTTATATATTAGCCTAAAATGAGTGCTCTTTATAAATTTATTAATTATTTCTGGAGGAAAGAAAATGGCATTTTATGAATTACGTCAATATAAAGTATGGCCTGGTAAAATGGATGAGTGGGTAAGCTTTATGGAAAAAGAGATTATACCATTTCAAATATCTAAAGGCATGGTGATTACTGGTAGCTTTCGTGGCGAAGAAGATGATAGTACATATATTTGGCTTCGTAGATTTGAAGATGAGAAAAGTAGAGAAAAGCTTTATGCAGATGTTTATGAGAGTGATCACTGGAAAAATGAAATCGCTCATCGTATTCCAGAACTTTTAGATAGAGAAGGAATGATTGTTACAAGAATTGTGCCGACGCCGAAATCAACTTCCCAATAGTCTGGGCTTATTTAACCGTTAATTTGGTTTTAACTATTGTCTTAGGGAGACTACTTATGTCAGATACCGACTTGTCAAATAGGCCTGTGGCATTAGTTACTGGCGCTTCATATGGCTTAGGGGCTGAAATTGCTATTACTTTGGCTCGTGATGGATTTGATGTGGCAGTTACTGAGCTTAATGCGAATGACCTTGACCAAACTGTAGCTGAAATTGAAATGGAAGAAGGCGCGAAAGCTGCTGCATTTGATCTCGATTTAAGAGATATTGAAAATCTAAAAGAAACGGTAAAAGGTGCAATAGGTGCTATGGGCAAAATAGATGTCTTGGTCAATAATGCTGGATTGCTTATTGCCAAGCCTGCTCTTGAGGTCACTCTTGATGATTGGGATCAAGTAATGTCCATAAATGTTAAGGGTTGTTACTTTATGTCTCAGTACGTGGCAAGACACCTGATAGAGGAGGGAAGGTCTGGAAGTATAATAAACATAGCTTCAACTTTTACTGTTATAGGAACACCCAATGTATCCCCTTATGGGGTGTCAAAGGCAGCCGTTGGGGGAATCACAAGACATTTAGCTGTTGAGTGGGCTCAATATGGTATACGTGTAAACGCTGTTGCTCCAGGTACAGTTGAGACCAAATTAAGGGCAAAAATTTTAGCTGCCGATCCAGAGCGTAGGGCAACCAATATGGCAAAAATTCCCATGGGGCGATTTGGTACTCCAGAGGACATGGCTGGTGCCGTTTCGTATTTAGCTAGTCCTGCTTCATCTTATGTCAACGGTCACGTGCTTACTGTTGATGGTGGGCTTACTATTTCATAAAACTTTTATGATTGTTATATGATATTATCAATGCTTCATATCAGGGAGTAGAAAAATGCAATTTGGTATAGGACAACCAGTAAAGAGAAAAGAAGACCCTAAATTTCTACGGGGATTAGGTCGGTATGTGTCAGACATGACATTACCGAGGCAGAGCTACGCTGTTTTTGTTTACTCTAATTATGCGCATGCTGATATCAAATCTATAGACACTTCTAAAGCAATAAACTCGCCAGGAGTAATTTCTATTTTAACTGGACTTGAGTATGTTGAGGATGAAATGGGGCCTACTGGAGGGGTTATGCCTGAGGACATGGGGGGACCCCCAGGATACCGTACTTCTCATATGCCGCTAGCTGTTGAAAGAGTCAGATTTGTCGGTGAAAGAGTTGCTGTCATAATAGCTGAAACTGAAGAGCAAGCGCGCGATGCTGTTGATCTTATTGAAATAGACTACTCTGAATTACCAGCTGTGATTATGGCCAGTGATGCGATAAGAGACAATGCTCCTCAAGTTTATAAGGAGGCTGATAGCAATGTAAGCTTTACACTTCAATCAGGAAGCTCTGATGACGTGGAAGCCGCTTTTGCACAAGCTGATCACATAACGAAACTATCTCTTCATAATAACCGTATTGATGCTGTCACAATGGAACCTAGAGGCTGTTTGGGAGACTTTGATGCTAGCAATGGTCGTCTTAATTTTTATACAAGCACTCAAAACGTTCATGGAATAAGGCAAGGTCTTGCAAGCCAAAATCTAAATGTTCCTGAAAGCATGATACGAGTGATTGCTGGTGATGTAGGAGGTGGTTTTGGAATGAAAGGTCATGTGTATCCCGAGGAGGCAGTTGTTGCGTGGGCCTGTAAGAGGCTAGGAAGGCCAGTTAAATGGATAGCAACACGTAGTGAATCTCTATTGGGAAACGGTCATGGACGTGATCAATCAGTTGATGCTGAGCTAGCGCTTAATAAAAATGGAAAGTTTATTGGGTTACGATGGAGAGGTCTCCACAATGTGGGAGCCTATATTGAAGGCGCTGGGGCCATTCCTCCTGTCTTTGCAGTTAAGTTAGCACCTACTGTATATGATATTCCGGCTGTTGATGTGATTAATAAGGCTGTTTTTACTAATACTTCCCCGACGGTGCCATATAGAGGAGCCGGAAGACCTGAAGCAGTTTATATTATGGAAAGATTAATTGATCTGGCTGCCCAAGAAACTGAGATGGATAGAGCTGAAATAAGAAAAATTAACTTTATAAAACCAGATGACATGCCACACAGCACTATTACTGGTTGGACATATGATACAGGTGAATATTCCGTAGCTTTGGAAAAGTGTAGAGAGCTTTCTGATTGGGATGGATACGAAGATCGAGTGATGATCTCTAAAGAGAGGGGTCTGTATAGAGGTCGTGGTATTGTCTATTACGTAGATAATACAGGAATATTTAATGAAAGAATGGAAATACGATTTGATCCTAGTGGTACGATTACCATTGTGTCTGGTGTTTTATCTCATGGACAAGGCCACGAAACTACTTTTGCTCAAATGGTATCCGAGTGGTTAAATGTTCCGTTTGAAAATATTCGTCTTACTCAGGCAGATACTGATGAAGTTCCTATAGGCCGAGGTACCTATGCCTCTCGTTCAATGATGGTTGGTGGTAGCGCTCTTCAGGCCGCAGCAAATGATGTAATAGAGAAGGGTAAAAAGTTTGCTGCACATTTTATGGAAGCCAATGTTACAGACATTGAGTTTTCTGAAGGAAATTTCATCATAACTGGAACTGACAAACAGATGCCTCTCACTGAAATCGCAAAGATGTCCTTTATGCCGGTGCACTTACCAAGTGAAGAACTTGGAGTGGGTCTTCAGGGAGTGGGAGCTTTTTCTGCCGATGTGCCAAGTTTTCCAAATGGTTGTCATATAGCTGAAGTGGAAGTTGATTCAGAAACCGGTGAAGTAATAATTGATAGATATAGTGTTGTTGACGATATTGGTACGGTCATTAACCCATTACTGGCTAGCGCACAAATTCACGGAGGAGTTGTCCAAGGGGTAGGACAGGCTTTAATGGAAGATCTTTATTATGATCGACAGAATGGACAGTTACTTTCAGGGTCGTTTATGGATTATGGAATGCCTCGAGCTGATGTGATGCCAGATATAAAAGTAGAGTTTAATCCCGTGCGGAGTAAATCGAACCCTATTGGGGCTAAAGGTGTTGGAGAAGGGGGTACTGTGGCTAGTACTCCTACGGTTGTGAACGCAATACTTGATGCAATTAAGGCTTTAGGGGTCAACAAGATAGATACACCTGTAACTCCTCGAAGAATTTGGGAAGCGATTAACTCAGCTAGTTAATAAAACACAACTGTTCTATCTTTGTGTGTGATAACACGATGTTGAATGTGGTAACGTACAGCTCTTGCTAAAACTAAAATTTCCAAATCCCTTCCCACACGCTCTAATTCTTGTGGGTGCTGTGCATGAGTTACTCTTGTGGTTTCTTGATCGATAATCGGACCCTCATCAAGGTTAGGTGTAACGTAGTGGGCTGTTGCCCCAATAAGTTTCACTCCTCTAATGTATGCCTGATCGTAGGGCTTTGCCCCTTTGAACCCGGGTAAGAAGGAATGATGAATGTTTATAATTCGACCTTTGAGAATTTCACAAGTTTCCGGGGTTAATATCTGCATATATCTTGCTAGCACCGTTAATTCAGCGTCCGTTTGTTCTATAATTTTTAATATCTCTGTTTCTTGTTGTGTTTTTGTTTGAGGTGTAATCGGTAAATAGTGATAGGGTATGTCATAGAAAACAGCACGTGGTTTCTGGTCTAGGTGATTAGAAATGATACCTACGACATCAATTTCTAAAGCCCCAATACTAACTCTATAGAGAAGATCATTTAAGCAATGTCCTGGCTTAGAAACCATTATTAATACACGTGGCTTGTGACATTGATTATACAGCTTCCAGGCCATAGCAAACCTTTGTGCAATTGGGTTAAATGAACTTTTGATGTTTGTTTCAGAAGGAGTGGTTTCTCCTGCTCCAAATACAGTGCGCATAAAAAATTGCCCTGATATTTCGTCATCAAACTGTGCCGATTCTAAAATATTACAACCCTGCTGGGCTAGAAAACTGGCTACTTCTGCAACGATTCCCATTTGGTCGGGACAAGATAGATTTAGTATATAACGTCTATCAAACTCTTGACGTTTTGGCATGATTCCTCTCAAAAGATTTTGTTTTGATATATTTTCAATATGTATATTTAAGTATGTTTGAATATAATTTATATTCTTAAATTAAAATTTTTTTGACGTATAATTTGAATTTATAAAAGGATAAAGGACATGGCTAAACCTCAGTTGCGACAAGAACAAGGGTGGATATTTGATAATTTTCTTATGCTTTCAGAAAACGAAGATATTCTTCATCCAGGTATTATGGGAACGCGTCTTGTTAGGGGGTTTATGCTTGAAGATTTGCACGCAGTCTACAAAAAGGTTACAGGAAGAAGATCTTTTCCGAAGGCCTGGTTTAAACGGGCAAGTGCATTAGAGTCTGCTGCCAAAGCAGCTGAAGACAGTGGGCAGCTTATTACCGCTAGAAAATTATATCATAGAGCTTCTCTGTGTTTTGGTCGCGCTCAACACCTTATACCCGTTCATGGAAATGAGGAAATGAATAAGGCGTATAAATTATTATATAAATGTTATGACAAAGTAATTGAGCTATCTAATGGGTGTATGATCAAAAATTCTCTAGAATTTTCATCAGGTGAATATGTTCATTGTGTTTTTCATAAGGCTCCTGGTGAAGGTCCTAAGCCAACAATACTTATTATTCCAGGTATGGATGCTATTAAGGAAGACGTTGTTAATCCTTTTTCAAATGATTACCTCGATCGTGGTATAAATGTTTGTGCGTTAGATGGCCCAGGTCAGGGAGAATGTAATTATAACGCTGTTTGGCTAACCCAAGATAACTATCAGATAGCTGCTTCAAGAGTTATTGATATGCTTGTTACACGTGAAGACGTAGACGCTGATAAAATTGGCGTTATGGGAATGAGCATGGGATCCCGATGGGGAGTGCAAGTGGGTGCACATGATGAACGTGTTAAAGCTGTATGTGGTCAGATGGCAAATGTTGGGTCGTTTGATATAATTTTTGAACAAGCGCAGCCGAACTTTAAGCGTATTTTTATGTATATGACGGGTTACACCGACGAGGATGAGTTTGATGAGTTTATGCTCAAGATGGATTACTTGCCCGATGTTGCGAAGAGGCTTCGCGTGCCACACTTACTTGTTGCTGGTGATATGGATGAATTATGTACGCCAGCGGATATTAAAGTCTTCAGGGAAAGTTTGGCAGGGCCGTCAGAATTATGGCTCTATGAGGGTGTTTTTCATCCTATGGGAGAAGTAGCGGGAGAAATATACCCAGCAATGTCTGATTGGCTTTTAAGCACTTTAAATAGCGGCAGGCCTAATGACTATGAAAAAACAGTTTATGTTGAAGAAGGCAGAAACTTAGGTGACTACGATCATGGCTAAAAATAATTTTTTACAGAGGTTTCTGTATTAATATCTACTCAGCTGCATTCTTGGTAAGCGCTAACCTTGCTTTTTCAGGAAGTCCCGTAGCTTCTATTTCTTGTATGAACGTAGATTTAGCTTCCTCATCCATTTCTAATACTGGTGGACGTACTGTCCCCCCGTCCATCAATATGCATTCCTGCCAATATTTCATTTCAGACATTGGCATTCGTCCCTTGCGCCAGTAACCTTGTATCCATTTTGAGTGTAATCCTCTAATGGGGTTTAGTGATGCTGCAAGTTTTGTTGCTTGCTCAATTTCTCCGTTCTGGGCGAGCCTTGTATACTCATTAATTGGTAAGTAACCTGGCACCTGATATAAATGAGGGTTGTAATTGATAAGCCATTGATGGCCAAGTTGCGTCATGTTATGCAACCACGGTGCTTCATCAGCAACAGAAATTACTACATCTTTACCCACGCTCGCTTCTAGAGCTATAGTAGAAGCTGGTGCGGGGTCTGCTTGTTTTATTGCAACTATGTTGGGCAAAGATATAAGCCGTTTGGCTAGACTCGGACTTATTGGATGGCAATTGGAAGGGACATTAAATAGTACAATCCCTATTTCAGTCCGCTCACATATGTACTCGTAAAAGGAGTAAACTGAATCATCATTACCTGCTGCTACATAAGGTGTTAAAATTATTACGAAATCAAAACCAATGTCCCAAGCATGATTAGCTAGCATTGTAGCATCTTTGACAGATTGATGATGACATCCTGCTATTTGTGGTATTCGACCATTCGCTGCAGCGATCATTACCTCATGAGCGTGTTTTCTTTCGTCATTTGGCATTGACCAAAACTCAGCAATATTACCTGAACAATAATGCCCATCGATTTCAAGTTTTGTTATGATGTGATCCATATTACGGCAGTTTGCCCTATCGTCGAACTCATCTGTCTCATTCCAACAATATGGCATTGCTGTCCAAACGCCACGTAATATCTCTTTGGCGGCATCCTTGGCTTCATTTTTGTTATATTTCATGCCGTTTCTCCTTTATATAACTAACAATATCTGTGCTGTTATATATTGCATTAGTCTGATTTCATATTTGCCATTGCAACTTGCAGCTCCTCAGCAGTATCAGCCTTATTATAGTCCTGACTGTGCCGTCCATCACCTGCAGGACTTTTTACTGACCAAAATAAGCAGTGACCGTCCACTGGCAAAATTCCGTGTCTAATATTTCTAGGAATGTGCACAACATCGCCTGCCTCTATAGTGGTTATATCTTCGCCAAGTACCATACGTAATTTTCCTTCTAGGAGATAGATGAACTGTTCCTCATTTGGATGAAAATGAGGGGGAGGAGCTATCCCTTCTTCATAATGAACAAGAGCTGCTTTAATGAACTCTCCCACAAAACTCTTCATTAAGGCTGGCGCAGTATCATCAGGCTTAAATTCAATATCAGAGAGCTTGTGATGTGGCATTTTAATATCCTTTTAAATTACAAAAAGTGTGCTTTCTTAATTTAACCGTATATTAGAGTTCCTAAATAAAATTCATAATAACCACTAGTTTAAACATTTTTTTCCTAAAAAAAACTTATTAATTCACATTCGGTAGAGTTAAATTTGTTTTTTGAATAATTGTAGAATATTATGAATATCATTATTGATTAGTAAAAGTTTGCTCAATTTTATTAATTATAGTTGATTGTATTAGAATACCACACTTTGGGACATTTAGATAATGGCTAGATTTCGTGATTACACACCTCAAGGGGTAATTCCAGCAGCTATATTAGCATTTGATGATGACTTCGGAATCAATAAATCAGAAACTCGACGTCACTTTCTGTATCTGTCTAACGTAGAGGGAATATCTGCAATAACAGTTAACGGCCATTCTTCCGAAGTACACGCATGTAGTCATGAAGAGCAATCATTAATACTCAACCTTGCCAGTGAAACGGTTGGTGATAATATTCCACTTATCAATGGGATATATGCCGATGGAAGTATTGAAGCTGCTCGATTGGCTAAAAGGGCTGATGATCTAGGTGCCTCTGCGCTTCTTTGCTTTCCGCCTCATTCAATGAGGATGGGTGGAGTGCAGCATCGTCCAGAAATGGCATTGACGCATTTTAAATGTATTGCTGATGCCACCGATCTTCCATTAATCGTTTTTCAATATGGGGATGAACTGGCATACTCATTAGATACCTTGGTTGAGCTTACTGAAGAAGTTCCAAGCATAGCTGCTGTTAAAGATTGGTCGGTGCCACAAAAACACGAAACCCACATAAGGGTTTTACAATCACTACCGCGACCGGTAAATGTTTTGTCAACAAATTCAGCGTGGTTAATGTCTTCTTTGGTTATGGGCGCAAATGGATTGTTGTCTGGTGCGGGATCAGTAATCGCAGATCTTCACGTTAAGCTATATAGAGCTGTTCAATCTAATGATTTAGAAACAGCAAAAAGAATATCTGATTCTATTTGGCATACTACAGGCGTCTTTTACAGAGACCCTTTTGGAGACATGCATAATCGAATGAAAGAAGCACTTGTTCTTTTGGGACGACAGAATAAGGCAATCGTTCGTCCGCCTTTGGTAAAACTTAAACAAACTGAAATAGCAATGATTGCGGAAGCGCTTGATGCCGCAGGCCTTTCATCTGATGGGACCTCTAGGGCTGCTGCTGAATAAATAATTCACTCAAGTTCTGAGGATTAGATTAATTATTATTTTGTGGATTTGTTTTTATTAAGTTATTAAGCACGTATATATCGTCTAAGTTTATTTAATAGAGAAGCTACTTTTAGAATCAAATTGTATGAATTAAGAGGTAAGAATAATGACTACTGCTGTTGCTAAATCCTACACGCCATTGTCACAGGATCGAACTGCTCCTGAACATATAGTGCTTCACGAAGATGAATATTCTAGGATGATTTATTATGTTATCCAGCCGGGAGAGCAGACTGGATGGCATACACATGAGTTGGATTACACAGTAATCCGGATCTCAAAGGGAACACTTACTTCTCATTTTGCTGATGGTACTAGCGCAGACTTTAATTATGAGCCAGGAACAACTTCCTCGTATAAAGCTCCGGTCGAACATAACGCTATTAATACGGGCGATACCCCAATAATAGGATACGAAATAGAGTTCAAAAGCTAATTATTTAGGTAGATCGTTTCCAATATCCCAGAAAAGACCTGTCATAATTTGTAATCCTTCCCGTGCTATAGAGGATAGCATATGTTCATTTGGAGCATGCTGTGAACAACCAGGGTAAGAGTGGGGTATCCAGATTGTAGAGAGATTTAAAGTGTTCATAAATACATCATTTGGAATACTTCCTCCTATATTGGGAACCACAGCAGCAGGTTTTCCTAAAGTTTTTTGAATTGAGTAATTAGTTAATTTAGCCCAATAATTGTTGTGATCGAGTCGTGTAGCTTTCATGCTTGACATGCGAGAAGGCCTCACCTTTATGTCTTTGTAACCTTTTTCAATGAGATGCTTTTTTAAGGAAGGTAAGATATCATCTGGATTGGTTCCTACAACGTACCTAAGTTGACATATTGCTCTAGCTGACGGGGCTATAGCATTTTGAGTTCTCTCGATATCACCTAAATCCATTGCTAACACTGAAAAACTATTCCAGCCAAAAACTCTCTCCTCTGGGGATAAATCTATTTCACCCCAATTTTCATCTATAGGTGGAGAGTTTGATCCTCCAGAGATTTTGAGTTTTTTGATAATATCTCTTATTTCATTATTCAAAGAATTAGGTTTCCATGAGGGAATCATTATTTGCCCTCTCTGGTCGACTATCGAAGAGATAGCATTAGACAGAATGATTCCAGGGTCACTTATTAATCCTCCCCAATTGCCAGAATGATGTGAACCCTTCCTTAAGTGTAGACTCATTTCAAAGTTTATTAGTCCTCGAGACCCTAATACTATTGTTGCTTTGTCTGGATCCACTCGAGGTCCGTCAGAGGCTATAAGGACATCTGCAGATAAATCGTCGCTTCTGCTTGCACAGAAATCATACAAGCCTCTTGATCCCATTTCTTCATCACTTTCAATTAAAATTTTGCAGTTGAATCCTAGATTTCCCGTTTCCTTTATTACGTGTTGTAGAGAAGATATGATTATCCAATGTTGTCCTTTGTTATCTGCTGTTCCTCTTCCAAATATTTTGTCTTCCTTAATTGTTAGATTCCAGGGGTCTAAGCCTCTATCCCATTCGTCCTCTTGACCGACAACAACGTCTGAGTGTCCATAGATAAGGATTGTGGGTAAATCTTTATTTTCTATTCTTTCTGCAATTAAAAGTGGGCCTGCTTTAGGATTAGGGTTATCTGATATTTCTGTTTTAAAACCATATTTATTTAGTGATGGAGTAAGATGATTTAAAAAGTAGTTATTAAATGTTTCTAATGAATTATCTATTTGGCTCTCTGTTTTTGATTCTATTAAAAGGTTTAAATCTTTTATAAACTCACCATCATCGAAATATTTCTCGATTGATTTAATTATCTTGTTTCGATCATTGGACATATTTATATCTTACCGTGCATATCTATATAATACCTATTTGTTTATCATAATTAAGGTCTGAAGGAATGAAAATATTAGTTGTTGGAGGAGGTCCATCAGGTCTTTATTTCTCTTATCTTATAAAGAGGTCGCACCCAGGTATAGAAGTAAAGGTTGTTGAACAGAACCCTAGTAATGCCACTTTTGGATTTGGAGTAGTATTTTCTGACAAAGCGCTAGAATTTTTACACAGTGATGATGAACAAACTTATAATTATTTAATGCCTCATATGAGATATTGGCCAGACTTAAAGATTGTTCATAAAGATGAACATATGGCAATCGATGGTAATGGTTTTGCTGCAATTGGACGCTTGCAATTACTAAACTTACTTCAGTCACTTTGTTTGCAGACTGGTGTTTTGTTCGACTTTAATACAGAGTTTAAAGACATAAAAAACGATTACAACTATGATTATATTGTAGCTGCCGATGGAGCAAACTCTTCCATTAGAAAAAATTACAAAGAGGAGTTTAGGTCATCAGAAACAATACTAAAAAACCCATTTATTTGGTTTGGTACAACGAAGTTATTTGATTGTTTGAGCCTTACTTTTAGATTAAATAATGACGGTGTTTTTTGTGCTCACCATTATCCCTATAATTCTCATATGAGTACATTTATAGTTGAGACAGACCCAAAAACATATGAAAAAGCAGGTTTTTCAGCTAAAGATGAACGTTCTATTAAAGCCTATTGTGAAGAAGTATTTGCTATTGATTTGGACGGGCATGAGTTATTAACGAATAAATCAGTTTGGCGTTGGTTCCCTCAGGTGTGGAATGAGCGGTGGAGTCATGAAAATATCGTTCTAATCGGAGACGCTTTGCACACAGCTCATTTTTCAATTGGATCCGGAACACGTCTTGCAATGGAGGATGCTATTTGTCTATTTGAGGCGATAAACGAACATCTAAGTGACAAAACAGCTGCCTTGAATCAGTTTGAAGTTAAACGTCGTCCAAAGTTAGAAAAACTAATAGATGCTTCAATTGCAAGCGCTCTGTGGTATGAGAAAATGGATGAGCTGGTTAGAAGTCTTGAGCCTTATGAATTTGCAAAAAGCTACATGATAAGAACCGGCAGGGTAAGCGATGAGAAATTAAAATCAATAGCTCCAAATTTTATGAAGAGGTATTCGTATTATCATGCTAGCTAGGAAACTTAATTATGGAAGTTAATGATATAACAGATCACGTTCCAAGGTTTTTGAAAATATCTAAAGACATAAACTTTGATCTTCCTGAAAAGTATAACGCAAGTGAAATACTTTTCGCTAATCTGGAAAAACGACCAAATAAAATCGCTGTTTACTCTGATAATGGTAATGTCACCTATAGGGAGCTTTGTGAAACTTCAAATAAAGCAGGAAATGCTCTGAATCATATGCAGTTGAGACCATTTTCACGAATATTAATGATTTTAGATGATACAGCAATTTATCCTTCGGCAATATTTGGAGCAATGAGAGCAGGATTTGTACCAGTTTTAATTAATACTTTGTCTCCTCCAGAGTTGGTGAATTATTATCTTAAGGATAGCGAAGCTACTGTAGTTATTATTAGCGAAAGCTTCTCCCATCTCATAAGTGAAGAGACAGTAGTTGGTACAAATCTAGAAACTATAATAGTTGATGGAAACATAGAAACAAATATATCCCAGATCACTTCAATTACCTGGAAGGACTGGATTAGAAGTCACTCATCGTCTATGCCGGCGTCTAATACAAACAAAGATGACATGGCTTTTTGGATGTATAGTTCTGGTAGCACAGGGCGACCTAAAGGAATCGTTCATTTACATCATGACATGGCCTATACTAATGAATCTTACGCTAAAGAAGTGCTTAGTTTAACGGACGATGACATCTGTTATTCACCGCCGAAAATATTCTTTGCTTATGGCTTTGGTAATTCTATAACGTTTCCATTTTCTGTGGGGGCTAGTGTTATATTAAGTGCTGGAAGGCCTCAGCCAGAAATAGTTTTTGATCATGTGGAAAGGTATAAGCCTACTGTTTTCTTTGGTTTACCAACGCTTTATAATGCACTGTTAAGTAATAAAGTTAAGACTAGTTCATCTTTTAACAGTGTTAGATTATGTATTTCAGCCGCGGAAACTCTTTCAAAGGATTTATTCTCTGCTTGGAATTCTAGGTTTGATTTGGACATAATCGAAGGTTTAGGCTCTACGGAAGTGTTACACATCTATATATCGAATAAATTAGAAGATTTTAGAGTTGGTTCAGCGGGTAAGCCAGTTAAGGGTTATGAAGTTGAGTTAAGAAATGTTGAGGGTAAGGTTGTCGAAGGGGATGAACCAGGTGTTTTATGGGTTAGAGGCGATTCAAATGCACCTTGTTATTGGAACAAGCTGGATAAAACGCTCGAAACTATGAAAGAAGGATGGATTTATACTGGTGACAGATTTGAGGTAGATGATGATGGGTTTTATTATTTTCGAGGTCGTGCAGATGACCTAATTAAGATCAGCGGACAATGGGTTTATCCACTTGAAATTGAGCTTTGCTTAAAAAATCATCCCTCTGTAAAGGAGTGTGTTGTTTTAGGTTTGACCCTCGCTGATGAACGAATGACAACAAAAGCATTTGTTGTTCTCTCAGATGATTGCGAGGAAAACCAAAACATGACGGAAGAATTGAAAAATTATGCTCAGAAAAACTTGTTACCACATAAATACGCAAGAGAGATAAGTTATATGAAATCGCTTCCAAAAACTGGATCGGGTAAGATCGATAGACAAAAGCTTAAAGAGGATAGCAAACTACAGAGGTAAAATTTTTTAATCATTTTATATAAGTCTATTATTCACTGAATAAACGGATAACTAATTTTTTGAGGAGTAATAACAATGACGATTATGTCTGGCGCGCAAGTTATGGCAGATATGCTTAAGGGGTATGGTGTTACACATGTGTTTATGGTTCCTGCTGTTTTGCGTCGTACTATGGTAGAATTAGAATTACGAACAGACATAAAGCGCTTACATGTTCATTCAGAGAAAACGGCAGCTTATATGGCTGATGGTTATGCGAGGGCTACAGGTAAACCTGGCATTTGCATGGCACAAGTTATTGGAGCACTAAACTTGGCTGCAGGACTTAGAGATGCTCATTTAGCTCATTCACCTGTTATTGCAATGACTGGTGGTAGAGATCCCAGCACCAAGTTTCGTGGAGTTTATCAGGAGGTTGATGACGTGCCAGCATTTGAACCAGTTACTAAGTTCAATGCTACTATCGATAGTGTTGATAGATTTCCTGATATGATCAGACAAGCATTTAGAGTGGCCGCCTCTGGTACTCCAGGCCCTGTTCATCTACAATTTCAAGGTAATGAAGGGCAAATTGATGCAGAAGAGGCGGACATGGAGGCTCTTTGTGAGACGGCGTTTAGCCAGATCCCGCCGTTTCGACCTGAACCCTCTGAGGTAGATCTCAGGTCTGCATTAGATCAGTTAGAGTCTGCTGAACGGCCAGTAATTATAGCAGGCGGTGGTGTTAGAGCATCGGGGGCATCGTCATCTCTATTGTCTTTGGCTGAACGATTAAATATTCCAATCGCCACATCACTCAATGGTAAAGATTCTGTGCCGGGCAATCATCCACTTTCTGTTGGTGTTGTAGGTACTTATTCGCGTGAGAGTGCTAACCGAGTAGTAAATGAAGCAGATCTAGTTGCTTTCATAGGTACCACGGCAGGAGGAATGACAACACATTTTTGGCAAGTTCCACCCATCGGGGTTGCGGCAATACAGATAGATCTTGAACCGGAAATTATAGGGAGGAACTATCCGTTGAAAGCATCGGTTCAAGCGGATGCCAAAGTTGCCTTAGAAAAAATGCTTGCCCTTACGAACGCTGAATCTGCCTCTAGGAGATCCAAGTGGATCGATAGAGCCGCCTTAATTGTAAACGAATGGAATGAAAAATTTCATGATTTATTGAACTCTGATTCTTTGCCAATAAGACCTGAACGTATCTGTAATGAACTATCAGAGCACTTACCAAGTGATGCTATTGTTGTTGCTGATACTGGTCATGGGGGAATGTGGATGGGAGGAATGTATGATTTGCGTTCTCCGAACCAAAGTTATATGAGGAGCGCAGGTCATCTTGGTTGGGCTTTTCCTGCCGCACTAGGTGCTAAATGTGGTGCGCCCGACAGGCCTGTTTTTTGTTTTACTGGTGATGCAGGTTTTTGGTATCACATTGCTGAAGTTGAAACAGCTGCTCGTTGGGGTATTAAAACTGTTACTCTTGTTAACAATAATAGCTCCGGGAATCAGTCTAAAAGAGGTTTTGATCGAGTTTATGGAGGTGAGCAGACTGATGAGGCACTGAGGCTTTGGCACTTTTCTGATGTTAACTTTGCTGAAATTGCTGAAAATATGGGTGGTATAGGAATACGTGTTGAAAAGCCGTCTGATCTACCTTCAGCTCTGCAAAAAGCATTTGAAGCAAATGGACCTGTTATAATTGATGTGATAACGGATATTGATGCATTGGCACCGCTTGCTGTTGTTTAATATAAGCAGAAAATCATTATAATATCAGGTCTTTTTAGCCCAAGTGTCCCTCAATGGAACTGTTCTATTGAATATTGGATTTTCTTGAGTGCTATTTAAGTCTGCACAAAAATATCCCAATCTTTCAAATTGAATGGTCGTGTTTGATTTAAAATCCAATATAGAAGGTTCTAAAAAGCAATTAGTTAAACTCTCTAATGATGTTTTATTCACGTCTTCAATCCAATCACCATTCGATCCTGGTATGGCTTCTGTAAAGAGTTCGTTATAAAGATTAATTGTAGCTTTTTTTGAGTGGTTTGCAGAGACCCAATGCAAAGTTCCCTTAACCTTGCGACCGTCAGGTGAGTTACCTCCTCGGCTTGCAGGATCATAATGACATCGAAGTTCAATTATGTTTCCCTTTTTGTCTTTTATAACTTCTTTACAAATTATCAAATAAGCGTATCTCAGCCTTACTTCTCTTCCAGGACCCAATCGAAAGAACTTTTTAGTTGGGTTTTCCATGAAATCATTATGCTCAATATATATCTCTCTAGAGAATAATAATCTACGAAAACCGTCATCTTCGTTATTAGGATTATTGGTTGCTTCAAGCTCATCCTTAAATTGTGGGTCTTCAGGATAATTTTCAATAACGATCTTTAGGGGATTCAATACAGCCATACGTCTTTGGGCTGTCACGTTTAAATGTTCCCGAACAGTATTTTCAAAATAAGACATCTCCACAATTCCATCAGACTTTGTAACACCAAGTCGCCCTACAAAATCTCTTATGGCTTCAGGGGGTACGCCTCTTCTTCTAAGACCTGCTAACGTAGGCATTCTAGGATCATTCCAGCCTGTTACGTAACCATCCTCTATTAATTTAAGAAGACGTCTTTTTGAAAGGATTGTGTGGCTAAGATTTAATCTAGAAAATTCATATTGTTTTGGTTTAGAGGGAATGGATAAATTTTCAAGAAACCATTCATAAAGGGGACGATGGTCTTCAAATTCTAGTGTGCACAATGAATGAGTGACGTTTTCAATTGCATCTGACTGACCATGACCAAAATCATACATAGGGTATATGCACCAATTATTGTTAGTTCGTGGGTGATTAGCGTGCATTATTCGATAGATTACAGGATCTCTAAGATTTAAGTTACCTGACTGCATGTCTATTTTAGCTCGTAAGGACATTTTACCTTCTTCGAATTCGCCATTTTTCATGCGCTCAAACAGATCAAGATTCTCAGCTATTTCTCTGTTTCTTGAAGGGCTTTCTATGCCAGGTTCTGTCAATGTTCCACGGTACGATCGCATTTCATCTGGGGAGAGATCATCTACATAGGCCAAGCCTTTGTTTATTAATTCTATCGCCCAGTCATAGAGTTGTTCGAAGTAATCAGATGTATAACGAATATTGTTTTCAAAATTAAAACCTAGCCATGTTAAATCAAATTTTATTGCATCTATATATATCTGGTCTTCTTTTGTGGGGTTTGTATCATCAAATCTGAGATTACAAAGTCCCTGAAACTCCTGTGCCACCCCGAAATTTAGGCAAATCGATTTGGCATGACCGATGTGTAGGTATCCATTCGGTTCTGGAGGAAAACGAGTAACGATTTTTTCGTGTAAATTTGCTGCTATATCCCCTCGGATTATTTCACGAATAAAGTCGTTTTTCTGAGACAGATTTTTTTCAGTCATTTTATTGATTTCATGTCTTGTGCGCACTGTGATAGAAAAAGCATTTCTGTTATTCTTTTATTCGCATCACCTTTAAAGCGTTGGCCCATTTGGCTAACTCAGGAATCATGTTTTTTGCTGATTGAATGTGTATTTCTTTTGGAAGAAAGACGCCATCATTAATGTGTTCTGACACCATTGGAATTGGAACAGCCTCAAAAATTGGAACAACTCTAAATGTTGTAAGTAGAAGTTTTTCCATTTGTACACCTCTTAAACCGCCTGAAACCCCACCATAGCTAACAAATGAGGCAGGTTTATAATGCCACTCTGATGCTAAATAGGTTAAAGCATTTACAAATGATGGTGGAGGACCATAATTGTATTCTGGTGTCACAAAAACATAAGCATCAGCAGAGTCAACGCATTTACTCCACACTTTAGTTTCTTCATTTACATATTCGCCAAACCTCGGATGTTTTGGTTCATTAAAAACAGGTAAGTTAAAGTCAAGAAGGTCTATGTTTTTAACATCAAAAATATCCTTGAATTCATTTGATGCATATTCAACAAACCAGTTCGCTATCACTGGCCCAATTCTTGTTGGACGAGTGCTAACGGTTATGACATTTAACTTAAGCATTTCGTTTAAACTCCTATTTCTTGTCATACTTCGCTAAACAAAAGCCCGGCTTACTAGCCGGGCTTTTTGATGATTAAGGCTTCGGCTATGGACTTACATGTTCAATGAATCTCATGGGAGCTGGTTCACCCCATTGAGATCCAAAACCTTCCTCGGCCGAAACGTGTTTAGTGCCATAATCCTTATTTAACACATCTGTATCACACCAATGTTCATGGACTCGATCCCAAGGGTCCATCCAGTAATCATAGATTTGACTTCCCAACACGTGCCTTCCTAGTCCCCATACGTGATCATAGCCTTTTTCTTTGAGATGTTCGTGTCCCATGACAACATCATCAAAATCTTGTACCTCATAAGAAAGGTGATTTAGTCCAGCTCTTTCGTTGTGCACAAAGAGAAAAACGTGATGGTCAACAAATTCTTCTCCGGCATCAATTCGATTGAAACTGGCGATAACCTTGTTTTCATCATCTTCAACATAAACTTCATCGGTGCCCACCAGGCCAATATGATGTCTCATCCAAGATATTGATTCAGTTAGTTTTGGCGTGCCTATAACACCGTGACCTATCCTTTTGGGCTGAGACGGCCCTTTGGGTTTTCTCCAAAGCTCACCAGCGCGTGCTCTTTTATCAACATTTCCAAGATTATAGGCATGACGCTCGACTTTGATTGGTTCTAATTCATCGATACCCCAAACTACCTCTATTCCATATCCGTTTGGCTCCGTTATAATAACTCTTTTACCACCTCCGGGTTCGTCTATATCATGAACATCACTAGCGGTCTCTGCTTCCGCTGCTAGTTTATGAAGGTCTTCTTCTGAGGCTGCATTAAAAGCCAGACTAACGAATCCTGGATCACCTTTCTCGGTGACATGAATATGATGATCAGGATCTGTGCCGCGCATATATAAAGCGTCATTAGTTCTTTCTGCGCGAACCATACCGAAGTTAGTGAGAAACTCTTCTTGTATGTCTAAATCAGGTGACTTAATTCTTCCCCAAGCAATGTCGGTCACCCTAATAATTGGCTCAGCCATTTTCTCACTCCATAATTCTTTATTTTATTCAGTTTTAAATATATTAGTTTTGTATTTATTAATTATTGTTATAGTTAACTTAAGAAAAGAAAAAAATTAGCGCTACCCAAATATTCATTATATTTTAAAGATATTAACGTTTGTTGAGCACGAAGGCATTATAAATTTCAGATATTGAGTTAAAAATGTTTATTGATCCAGAAATTAATATAAAACCAGAACCTCTTTTGTATAATCCATTTAAGGCTTTAGTAGTACCCCGGCCTATTGGTTGGATAAGCACTATTAGCTCTAGAGGAACTATCAACCTTGCTCCTTATAGCTTTTTTAATGGTGTAGCGGATGATCCACCATGCGTAATGTACTGCCCCAATGGCACGCATCCGGAAGGGGGGCCTAAGGACAGTCTAATAAATGTGGAGGAAACTGGTGAATTTGTTTTCAATCTTTGTAATTGGGACTTGCATAAAAAGATGAATTTGACTTCTGAACATTTGCCAAGAAATGTTGATGAGATGTCAGAAGCAGGATTGGAACCATTGAACTGTGTTAAAGTAAAACCCCCTCGTGTAGCCGTTGCTCCTGCTGCTTTTGAGTGTAGATATTTAAAAACAGTTAAATTGCCAACTGGGCGAAGTGGGAGAGAGAATAATCTAGTGCTTGGAGAGGTGGTCGGAATACATATTGATGAATCTGTCATACTGGATGGGAGGGTTAGCATTAATTTATTAAAACCAGTCGCAAGATTAGGCTATATGGATTATACAGTAGTAACTGAATCTTTTGCCATGGAACGTCCTGACTAAACATAGACATGTAAATTTTATTGAATACTATTGGAAACATAAATTATATTGTCATATAGACATAATTATGATCACAGGATTGACAACAGAATAAATTTTACACCTCGTCTTAATATGTTTAGCGAGGTTATCAGATTAGGAGAAATATTACATGAGGGGACCACAGGATTATGGCGGATTACCTGCAGGGCTAGTTGACCCTGTAAAGAATGAGCATGAACCCACTCATTGGGAAAGACGTGTTGATGCGATTATGTTACTTCTTTTTGATCCCAAAAGAAGATTGGCGCGTGTGGATGAATCACGTCGTATGCAGGAAGCCTTAGGAGATGACTATCATAAATATCCTTATTATGAGCGCTGGCTTCAAGCTATAACATGGTTGCTGCTTGAAAAAGGTGTTTTCACACAAGAAGAGCTTGATAAAAAGAGAGAAGAAGTAAGATCTCGACTAGAGGCCGAAAGAAATGGATAGTAAGTTCATCCCGGGAGATAAAGTCCGAGTAATAGAGCGCAGCCAACCTGGGCATGTCAGAACACCTATGTATGTACGTGGTAAACCGGGAGTGATAGAAAGAATCGTCGGTCCCCAACCTAACCCGGAGACGCTGGCATATGGACAATCCGGCCTCCCCTACAAAATGCTATATAGAGTTAATTTTTCACAAAAAGTACTTTGGCCAGATTATGAAGGTCAAGACAATGATTCTCTTGAAATTGAGATCTATGAACATTGGTTAGAGCGTATATAATTTAATAAATTTACATCATATGAGAGAAAAAAATGAGCGAACATCATCATGATCATCTAAATGCTACTCACACTCACGATGGTAAACCTATTCAGAATGATGAGCCACCCTCTATTGAAGCAGAATCTCTTGAAACTGCTGTAAGAGAATTGTTAATGGAAAAGGGTGTCATAACTGCTGATGAATTACGTGGTGCTATTGAAGCGCAGGAACAAAGGAGGCCCGAACTTGGGGCAAAGATTATTGCGCGAGCATGGGTTGATGAGGACTTCAAACAAAAATTATTGAGTCATGGGGATATGGCTGTTCGTTCTTTTGGTGTCGACATGAAGCCCACTGAGTTATGTGTGGTAGAAAACACAGAAGAGGTACATAATCTGGTTGTTTGTACCTTATGTTCTTGTTATCCGAGAGCTATTTTGGGCATTCCTCCTGCGTGGTACAAACGACGTGACTATAGGTCCAGAGCGGTACGAGAACCAAGATCAGTTTTATCCGAGTTCGGTACAATTATTTCGGAAGATAGACAGGTAAGAGTGCACGATAGCAATGCTGATTTGCGTTACTTGGTGCTGCCGATACGTCCTTCTGGTACCGATGATTGGAGCGAAGAAGATTTGGCTGAGTTGGTCACTAGGGACAGCATGATAGGTGTAGCTGAGGCGATCACACCTGATGGCTAATTTTCAGGAATGCTTTCGCCATTGATTTATATCTCTAATATTTATATTGAATCATTTTGTTTTTAGTGATTCTATGTAGTCAGAAATCATACTTTTTTTGTATTGGTTAATATTTAGAAATTATTACTTAACTAATCATCTAATTAGTGTGAAAACTCTAATATAAATAATAACTCTATAAAAGTTCTGTAATCTTATGAAAATGTTTTTCAGTATGAGAAATAGATTAATTGTATTTTTTTTAACTCATACAAGACTGATTTGTTTTTCAGTCTTACTTGTGGGGCTTTTAGTATGGGGTTTTTTTATAACCGATGTAAATTTAGCTAATAAAAAAGAATTGGATGAGCAGCAAACCAAAATAGCTGATAGTCTTAATTCTATTAATAAAATCGAAAACGTAATCTCTGGGTTAAATGATAGATTAGCTGAAACGAATAAGAGGAGAGCAGATGATATTTCTAATTTTAATAAATCTCTTTCACGAAAATCTAACCTAGAAAAAGAAATTGTTAGTTTAAAAGAGTTAAGTGAGAGAAAAGACGCTAGAATAACGCAAATTTTAAATGAACTAGACAAAACTAACCTACGTGAAAAAGAAAATGCTGAACGATTAGTGGATATAAGGGAAACTAACTCTTTACTTGTCAAAAAGAGTGATGAACTTCGTAAAGCGCTAGAAATTAAGACTGTTCAGTTGGATGAAATTAACAAGAGACTAAAGGACACAGATGATAAAAATAACATCTTATTAAAACGCTTGAAAGAATCACGGAAGACAGCATCTTCCTTATTAATTGGAAAGCACGATAAAACCAATAACCTGATAAATGAAGGACTTTTAAACACAAAATCTAAGAATAGTTACAGTACATCCGGCATATCCAAACAGGCGACCTTATCAAGGCTATATAAAACGACTGATAAGACTGTCGAGACTTTAGAAAGGGCTTTGCAGGTTTCAGGCCTAAATTCTAACTTGTTGATAAAAAGAGTGCTGTCTAAAGAGGATTATTTAATTAATGGACGAGGCGGGCCTTACATTAAAATCAAAAATATAAGTGACGATAATTCAAATGTTAATTATGTAGAGCCTGAAGATAAAGTGATTAGATTAATAGGACTCCAGGAAGTAATGAAACGGATTCCATTGTCTCCGCCTCTTGATGAGTTACGAGTAAGTAGTGGTTTTGGTAAGAGAATAGATCCATTTACTAATCAATTAGCAATGCATCCAGGTATTGATTTTGCTTCCAGAAACAAAAGCACTATTTTTACAACTGCACCAGGTGTAGTGACTTTCGTTGGTTGGAATGGGGGCTTTGGAAAAATGGTAGAGGTTGACCACGGGTTGGGTATTCGCACTAGATATGCACATTTATCAAAGATATTCGTAAAACCAGGTCAGAAGCTAGAGTTTAGAGAAAGATTAGGTCAGGTTGGCAATACAGGAAGAAGTACTGGAACTCATTTACATTATGAGATTTTATTTGATGGAAAAGAAATGGATCCTCAAAGATTTCTACGAGCCGGTCAGTATCTTTTTAAGACCTAACGTTAATAAAATATTAGTTTTTATCTAAATATTAGCTTAATAAACTATTTAATAACTCTTGAATAAAATTCAGGATCAACGTTTGCTCCAGACAATATAACTACACTGTTTAGATTAGAGAAATAGTTTTTTTGTTTTAAAACAGCGGCTAACGCTACCGCTCCACTTGGCTCGACAACAAGCTTCAGATATTGCCAGGCAAAAGACATTGCTTTTATTACGTCTTCGTCAGTAACAGCAATTCCACATGAAACAAACTTTTTGTTAATTTGAAATGTTAAATTTCCAGGACTTGGCGCTAGTAAAGCATCACAAATAGAATTTGTTGTAATTTTATTTTTCAATATTTGTCCTTCTTTGAGTGATCGAGCTGTATCATCATAGCCAACCGGCTCTACAACAATAATTTCTGAATATGGAGATTTTTTACTGACAGTGGTTACTGTGCCGGCAGTAAGTCCACCTCCTCCGCAGCATACTAATATTTTATTAGCATTAAGACCTATTCTATCTAGTTCATCTAAAATTTCTAAGGCTACAGTACCTTGTCCTGATATTGTCCAAGGGTGGTCATAGGGGGGTATAATTGTAGAACCAGTTTTTTGGGAAAAGTTTATAGCAATCTCTTCACGATTTTCTTTGTCTCTTACGTATGTTATTACTTTAGCTCCTAGTGCACGAGTTTGTTTTAGCTTTATATCAGGGGCATCAGAGGGCATTATTATTGTCGCGTTAACTTTTAGTAGTTTTGCTGCAGCTGCTACCCCTTGAGCATGATTTCCAGATGAATAGGCTACTACTCCTTTTTTTTTATAACTTTCATTTAATTGAGAGAGAAAATTATAAGCGCCACGAAATTTAAATGAACCAGTGTGTTGTAAAGTCTCCGCTTTAAGAAAAACCCTGCCGTTTACTAGTTCATTCAAGTGGCTGTTCTCAATTAGTGGAGTTTTAACTGCAATATTTTTTAGACGTTTTGATGCTGCTAAAACATCTTTATAATTGGGGGTAGTTTTAGATAAAGGATCTATCATTACATAATTCAAATTATTTTTTATGTTAGATCATCGAGAGAGTTTATTATAGAATCTGGTTGATAGGGTAGTTTCTCTGAAATTAGACTATTTCTATTAACCCAAACACTATGAAAACCAAAACTTTTAGCACCCGCTACGTCCCAATTATTAGCTGAAACAAAACAAATATTGCTTTTATTAATTTTTAATTTATCTGTTGCCATTTGATAAACTAAAGGGTTTGGTTTGTAGATTTCTATGTCATCAATGGACATAGATAAATCGATTAAGTCACCCAAACTAGAATTTTTAATCACTTCGTTTAGCATCCGGTGTGTCCCGTTTGATAGGATGGCTATTTTACAGTCTTTATTTTTTAAAGAGTTAAGGGTCTTATTTACTTCGTTAAATGTCTTTAACTTAAGGTATAAATTCATAAGTTGGGAATGTAGTATTGAGTTGTTTATATTTACCGATTCCATTGCATAATTTAAAGCCTCTTTGGTAATTGTCCAAAAATCTGAATAAGAACCCATCATACTATGAAGCCAAGTATATTGAATTTGCTTTTCTCTCCATAACTTCGAAAGCTCTTCTGATTTGTCTCCTATAATGATTTTGTGTTCTTCTACAGCAGAGTGGAAATCAAACAAAGTGCCGTAAGCATCAAAGACATAAGATTGATAACTAATACCGTTGGAAGAATTTTCGTGACTACATGACATCAGCAATACCTTTCAATGGAAGTAGTGTTTTGACGAAAATGTTAATTTTCTTTAAAAAATCAGACAGTCGAATTAAGCGCAGAAACGAGTAACTATTTGTTATATCCGATATTAAGTAGGTAAAATATTAATATAACTTAATTTCATAATTTGATCTAACCCTTGTAGGGTGTCGATCTTCTCGGTATCGTCACAGTATTACATTTCTGGCAACATAAATTTAATGGCGAGACCCTAGGAGAAGAATATGTTTAAAGGATCAATCGTAGCTTTAGCGACACCATTTCGTGACGGAAAGGTGGATGAAGTTTCTTATCAAGAAATAATTGAGTGGCAAATTTCTGAGGGCACAGACGGCTTGGTGCCAGTTGGTACAACTGGAGAGTCTCCGACATTGAGTCACGAGGAACATAAAAGAGTTGTTGAGTTGTGTATTGAGGCTTCCGATAGAAGGGTGCCTGTTATTGCCGGATCAGGTTCAAATTCAACTGAAGAAGCTGTATTTCTTACGAAGTTTGCAAAGGATGCGGGCGCTGATGGTGCACTTGTAGTTACGCCATACTATAATAAGCCATCTCAAGAAGGTCTGTATTCTCACTTCAAAACCATAGCGGATACGGTGGATATTCCAATTATTATTTACAACATTCCCCCTCGGTCTGTTGTGGATATGTCAGTAGAAACTATGGCTAGGTTAGCCAATGACTGCCCTAACATAGTAGGGGTAAAGGACGCTACACAGGACTTAGTTAGGCCGCTAGATACGCGTGCCGTCATTGGAGATAAGTTCTGCCTTCTATCAGGTGAAGATGCAACGGTACTCTCTTATTTAGTTAATGGTGGAGATGGATGCATATCTGTTACAGCAAATGTAGCACCCCGTGCTTGTGCAGAAATGCATGATGCTTGGCAAAGTGGAGACTTTAAGGAAGCAATGACAATTAATGAACGTCTTTATCCTTTGCATGATGCACTCTTTGTTGAGCCAAACCCTGTTCCTTCAAAGTTTGCGTTGTCTCTTTTGAATAAATCTACAATGGATGTTCGTCTGCCCTTAACCCCAGCAAATGAAAATACAAAGAAAACTGTACAGGCAGCTATGATGTCAGCAGGTATTCTTAACTAATTTATTTTTTAGAAGAACTTTGATGGCTAAAAAGTCTGCGACGGATAAAAAAATTGTGGCACAAAACCGCAAGGCGCGTCACGACTATTTTATAGAAGATAATATACAAGTGGGCTTAGTCTTGCATGGATCAGAAGTTAAATCTCTACGTTTAGGGCAAGGCAGTTTAGCAGATTGTTGGGCAGGTGAAAAAGATGGAGAAATTTGGATGTTTAGTTGTTATATCCCTCAGTATTCATCGTCACATGAACCAGATTATGTTGCTAGAAGGCCACGGAAAATACTGCTTCACAAACGTGAGATGAATAAGTTACTAGGTGCTATTCAAAAAGATGGAGTTACTTTGGTGCCTCTCTCAATCTATTTTAATGACAGAGGAATTGCTAAAGTTGATCTGGGTATTGCCCGTGGAAAGAGAAAGTATGATAAAAGAGAAACGCAAAAGAAACGAGACTGGGATCGACAGAAAGCAAGACTATTGAGAGAAAAGGGATGAATATTTTTTATAGATTTTAGCAACCTCTCATACAAAAATTATTGTTCAAGTATAAACGAAGTAACTCAATAAGTTTTTTATATAAATTTAGGAATAAGACTATGATTCCAAATCAATTTCCCTCACTAAATTTTGATCTTGGTGAAACAGCAGATATGTTGCGGGACACAGTGAGAAGTTTTTCTGATGACCATATAGCACCGAGGGCGGATGAAATTGATAGAAGTAATGAGTTCCCTATAGATTTATGGCCCATGATGGGGAGCATAGGACTTCATGGAATTACAGTTGAGGAAGAATATGGTGGTTCGGGCTTAGGTTATTTAGAACATTGTATAGCCATGGAAGAGGTTAGCAGGGCCTCAGCATCTGTTGGTCTTTCGTATGGAGCACATTCAAACTTATGCGTAAATCAGATAAGAAGAAATGGCACTGTTGATCAAAAAAAACGCTACCTACCCAAATTAATTTCTGGTGATCATGTCGGGTCGTTAGCAATGAGCGAATCTGGAGCTGGCTCTGACGTTGTCGGAATGCGGACAAAAGCAGAAAAAAGAGGAGATTTGTACATTCTTAACGGAAGTAAAATGTGGATCACGAACGGACCAGTTTCCAATACTTTTGTCATTTATGCAAAGACTGAACCCGACGCAGGTCCTAGAGGAATTACTGCCTTTCTAGTTGAAAGAGAATTTAAAGGTTTTTCGGTTGCTCAAAAACTTGATAAATTAGGTATGAGAGGTTCTGACACTTGTGAGCTTATATTCGAAGATTGTGAGGTTCCTGAGGAAAATATTCTTGGGGAGTTGAATAAAGGTGTCAATGTTTTGATGAGTGGTCTTGATTATGAACGTGCAGTCTTAGCAGCTGGCCCGCTTGGTATAATGCAATCCTGTATGGATATTGTAGTGCCCTATGTACACGAACGAGAACAATTTGGGCAACCCATAGGCACTTTTCAGTTTATGCAGGGCAAACTTGCAGACATGTACACAACCATGAATGCATGCAAGGCATATGTGTATGCAGTAAGTAAAGCATGTGACAGAGGAGAAACAACCCGTAAGGATGCTGCTGGGGCAATTCTTTATGCGTCTGAAAAAGCTACGTTAATGGCGTTAGATGCTATTCAAGCACTTGGGGGTATGGGTTATGTAAATGAAAGTCCAACAGGACGTCTTTTGCGTGATGCCAAACTTTATGAAATTGGTGCTGGCACTTCAGAGATTAGACGACTTTTAATCGGTAGAGAATTATTTGAAGAGACAATGTAAGAATAGTTAAAATTATTTAGGGGAGGTTTTGTGCTGAATGCCTAGTGTTATTATTATTGGAGCAAATAGGGGAATAGGATTAGGTTTTGCTAAACTTTTTTCAAAGTATGATAATTGGAATATTTACGCGACTACAAGAAATGTCCAAGCTACTGGGGAACTAGGGAATATAAGCGAGAATATATCGATTTATAAGTTGGATGTTGTAAAACCAGTTGATGTTTCAAATCTCGCAAAAGAATTTGAAAATAAAAATATTGATCTAATAATTCATAATGCTGGTGTCTATGGTCATAATATGACTCGAGCGGAAGTTATGGAGGTTAATTCATTAGCTCCATTTAAGGTAATTGACTCATTGATGCCTTCTTTGCTTCGAGGGGATCAAAAAAAAATAGCGATATTAACAAGCCAGATGGGAGCTCGAAACGGGGGAAAAACACCAACTGGCGTTTATGGGGCATCAAAAGCAGCTCTTAATGATCAATACCGTATAGTTGAATTAGAGTGGCGTAAAAGAGGGATAAGCTCTCTCGTTTTTCATCCCGGATGGGTAAAAACTGACATGGGAGGAAGTTCTGCACCGGTAGAAATTAAAGAGAGCGTGATAGGTATGTATAGCGTTCTAGAAGAACTTTGTCTTGAAAACAGTGGTAGGTTTATGGACTGGAGAGGAATGGAATTGTCCTGGTAAAAGCTATTACCAGGTCTATTATATTCCAGGAGGTAATTCGAGTGCTAAATCAAGAACAAATGATGATCCGAGACTTAGCTCGTGATTTTTCCCAAAATGAACTTTCCCCTAATGCAGCAAGGTGGGATAGTGAGGTTATTTTTCCTGAAACCCAAATTAAAATGATGGGTCGGTTAGGTTTATTAGGAGTTCAAGTTTCAGAGAAATGGGGTGGCTCAGGATTAGGAAACACTGAGCTTGCGCTTGTAATAGAAGAGATTGCTGCTGGGGATGGGGGGTGCTCAACCATTCTTGCTGTACAAAATTCTGTTGTGTGTATGCCAATTGAAATATTTGGATCAAATGATCAAAAACAAAAATATCTAAAAGACCTGGTAAAAGGTGAGGTTTTAGGGGCTTTCATGTTGACGGAACCTCATGCTGGGTCTGATGCAGGGGCAATAAAAACTAAAGCAGAAAAGGTGGGAAATAAGTATATTCTCAATGGGTCCAAGTCATTTATAACTACAGGGAGTAGGGCAGGTTTGGCGATAACATTTGCAGTAACCAATCCTTCAAAGAAATCTCGTGGAATCAGCGCTTTTATTGTCCCAACGGACTCTCATGGTTTTACAGTTAATCGTATTGAAAAAAAACTTGGGCAACGATCCTCGGAGACGTGTTCCATTACGCTGGATAATGTGGAAATTACTCCAGATTTAATGCTAGGCGAGGAAGGTGAAGGTTACCATATAGCCTTATCTAACTTAGAAGGTGGTCGTATCGGTGTTGCAGCCCAGTCTGTTGGCATGGCACGTTCTGCTTACAATGAGGCTTTAAAATATGCTATAGAAAGAGAAAGTTTTGGGCAGAAAATAGCCAATCACCAAGCTATTGCTTTTAAATTAGCTGAAATGAAGACTAAAATTGATGTTGCTCGCCAGATGTATTTACATGCAGCTGATCTCCGGGATAGTGGAGTTAAATGCGTAGAAGAGGCATCTATGGCAAAATTATTTGCCTCTGAAATGGCTGAAGAGGTTTGTTCTGATGCCATTCAAATTCATGGTGGTTATGGTTATCTTCAGGATTTTCCTGTTGAGAGAATATATAGAGATGTAAGGGTTACACAAATATATGAAGGAACATCTGAAATCCAAAAACTAGTTATATCTAGAGAAATTTTATCTAAAAATTATTCATAGTACTGGGGTAATATAATGACTGATACACCACTCGAGTTTTATTTTGATTTTAATAGTCCCTATGGTTATGTCGGTGCTCATCTGATTGATAATATAGCTGAAAGATATGATCGTAAAACTGACTGGTATCCAATTTCTTTAGGAGTGGCTTTTAAAATAACTGGAATGAAGCCTATGAGTGAAATTCCATTGAAAGGCGAATATTTTGAAATTGATAGTGCTAGAGTGTGCAGGTATTACGGTGTTGATTACCTTAAACCGGATGTCGCACCATTTTCAGCGACTGCAGCATCGAGAGCATTTTATTGGATAAAGGATAAAGATCCTGGCCAAGCTAAAGGCTATGCAATGGCAATATACACAGCAGCATTAGCAAAAAATGAGGATGTGTCAGCACCTGCTAGTGTTGCTAAAATAGCTGCTGGAGTTGGTATAGATCAAAAAGAACTTCTTGACGCTCTTCAAAAACCCGACGTTAAACAAAGATTGGTGGATGAAACAGATCGAGCAGTAAAAAAAGGTGTTTTTGGTTCACCATTTGTAATAGCTGATGGAGAACCTTTCTTTGGAGTAGACCGTTTTGAGATACTGGATGAATGGTTAGTCACAGAAGGGTTCTAAGGAATAACTTTCTTCTAAGATTTTATAGAACAGTGAAAGATCAATATTTCCACCAGAGAGTATCAATCCTACATCTCTGCCACTGTATTTATGCCTTTCCTTCATAAAAGCTGCGAGTGGTGCAGCTCCAGCCCCTTCAGCAATATTATGTGTATCAGAAAAATAATATCTAATTGCTGTCTTTATTTCTAACTCGCTAACTTTAACTATATGATCTACAGAATGGTTAATTATCCGAACTGCGTCTTTATCAGGAGTTCTAACAGCTAATCCATCAGCGATTGTATCTGAGTTATTTGTCGACACAGCCTTACCTTGTGAGAAGGATAACTCATAACAAGGTGCGTTCTCTGCAACCACTCCTACTATTTCTGTGGTCAGATTTAATGCCTCTCTTGCTGCAATACACCCACAGATGCCTGAGCCAAGTCCTATTGGAACATAAATAACATCTAGGTTTTTGACACTATTAAAAAACTCATAAGCATAAGTTGATACCCCTGTAATAAGCTCTTTACTAAACGAGGGTACCAATATTAATTCTCTCTCTTTCGCCAATATAGAAGAATATTCGAATGCCTCCTGAAAATCTGCTCCATATTCTATTAATTCTGCCCCTAAAGCAGTCATGCTCATATTTTTTTCTGAAGAATTTCCCTTTGGAACTATAATTGTTGATTTAATACCGTTCACTGAAGCAGCAAAAGCGATAGATTGTCCATGATTACCCCTAGTAGCAGCAATAACTCCATTGATATTTTTTTCACTATTTGTCAGGTGGGACATGTAAACTAGTCCGCCACGGAGTTTAAAAGCACCTATAGGTGTTTGGTTTTCGTGTTTAATCCATATATTTGCACCACCTCTTTTGTTCAAAAGAGGCCAATTATAGTGATTTGTAGGCTGCATGTGATCATAAACAGTGTTTGCTGCTTTCTCAATTTCTGACTTTACTATCATTTTCGTGCTAACTTCCTAATCAGAGGTATAAGTAATACAATAGAATGATCTTAATGAGGTACAGTGGCAAATGACTATTATAAAAACATCTGTGGACATTAATTCACAGGAGTATATTCAAAACTACAATAATATGCAGGTTGTGGTAGATGATTTACGAGAAAAGATATCAGTTATAGAGAATGGTGGTAGTCAGAGTGCTCGTGAGCGTCATGTGGCTAGAGGTAAACTCTTACCGCGGGACAGAATTACTAATCTATTAGATACAGGTTCTCCATTCTTGGAATTCTCTCAATTGGCTGGATACGATCTTTATGACGACGATATACCAGCGGGAGGAATTATAACGGGTATAGGACGTGTTTCAGGTCGTGAATGCTTAATTGTTGTAAATGATGCTACGGTAAAAGGAGGAACGTATTACCCGGTAACAGTCAAAAAACATCTCCGTGCCCAAGAGATAGCAAAAGAAAATAATATTCCGTGCATTTATCTGGTCGATTCCGGAGGGGCTAATTTGCCACAACAGGCTGGTATTTTTCCTGATAAAGAACATTTCGGTCGTATATTTTTTAATCAGGCTAATATGTCAGCACAAGCTATTCCGCAAATTGCTGCGGTTATGGGTTCCTGCACAGCCGGGGGTGCTTACGTTCCAGCTATGGCTGATGAAAGTATAATCGTTAAAGATCAAGGAACAATATTTTTGGCTGGTCCTCCGTTGGTAAAAGCAGCTATAGGAGAAGAGGTCACTGCCGAGGAACTCGGTGGATCAAGTGTTCACACTCAAACGAGTGGCTTAATTGATCATCTTGCAGTTGATGACGCACATGCGTTAGCATTGATTAGAAAGATTGTTAGTAATCTTAATAAGCTTGAATCAAATTCTCTGACAATAAAAGAGCCTATTGAGCCTCTTTATGACATGAAAGAAATTTATGGAGCAGTCTCTTCAGACAGCCGAAAACTCTACGATGTGAGAGAGATAATCGCTCGGATAGTGGATGGAAGCAATTTTGATGAGTTTAAAGAGCTTTACGGCGAGACATTAGTTACCGGATTTGCCCACATATATGGTTATCCTGTTGGAATCATAGCGAATAATGGCGTTCTATTTTCAGAATCATCTCTTAAAGGTGCACATTTTATTGAATTATGTTGTCAACGAGGTATACCTCTAGTTTTTTTACAAAATATTTCAGGTTTTATGGTTGGAAAAAAGTATGAGGCTGGCGGCATAGCTAAAGATGGAGCCAAATTAGTAACAGCAGTATCTTGCGCTAATGTTCCCAAGTTTACTGTTATTATTGGCGGAAGCTTTGGCGCAGGTAACTATGGAATGTGTGGTCGTGCTTATGGACCTAGATTTTTGTATATGTGGCCAAATGCAAGAATATCGGTTATGGGCGGGGAACAAGCTTCTAACGTTTTGGCAACTATACGTCGGGACCGCATCGAGGCAAGAAATGAAACATGGACAGAGGAAGAAGAGAGCAACTTTAAGGCCCCAATTCTTGAACAATATGAGAAAGAGGGCCATCCCTATTTTGCGAGTGCTAGACTGTGGGATGATGGTATCATCGATCCATCTGAAACAAGGCGTGTTTTAGGTCTTAGTATATCAGCGTCATTAAATTCACCTATTGAGTCAACTCGTTTTGGTATATTTAGGATGTAAAATTGATGAGCAGTAATAAACTAAAATTCGAAATTAGTGATAATGTTGCTAATTTGATTCTCCATCAGCCAGAAAAGCATAATGCTTTTGATGACCTTATTATTAAAGATATAAAAGATACGGTTGAAGAAATTAGTAGAAATCCAGAAATACGTGTCTTAATTCTTTCTGGGTCGGGTAAAAGCTTTTCTGCTGGCGCAGATCTTGATTGGATGAGGCGCATGTCTGAGTTTGATGAAGATGAAAACTTTTCAGATGCACGTTCGTTAGCAGATATGTTGAATACGCTTAATTTGTGTCCAAAGCCAACTATAGCGAAAGTGCATGGTCCGGCGATAGGAGGGGGCGTAGGCCTTATTGCTTGCTGCGATATGGCTATAGCAGCCGACACGGCTACATTTAGCTTCTCTGAATCCCGTCTAGGCTTAACGCCTTCGACAATAGGTCCATATGTAATCAAGTCAATCGGAAGTCGTAACGCGAGAAGATTCTTTTTGACTGCTGAGAGATTTGATGCTTTTACAGCGTTAGAAATAGGCCTTGTTAATGTGGTTATACCAGCGAATGACCTGGATCAGTATGTATCTGATTTGTCCAAAACTTTATCGAAGAATAGTCCAAATGCTATGAGTGAATGCAAAAAACTAATTGATTACATAGATGGTCGAAATATAGACGGATCAGTACTTGAATTTACAGCACAGCATATTGCACGTGTCCGTAGTTCTAGCGAGGGGAAAGAGGGAATAAATGCATTCCTAGAAAAAAGGAAGCCAGATTGGTGATATGAGAAGTTATTTATTATAATATAAACTCACTATAAAACGTCTTTCAAAGATACTAACAAACTGTTGATAATTTAAAACGAGGTAAAATTTGTTGATCTCGAGCTTACTTATTGCGAATAGGGGTGAGATTGCAGTCAGAATAATAAAGACTGCAAAACAAATGGGTATCCACACTGTGGCTGTTTTTTCCGATGCGGATTCAGAATCTTTACATGTCTCTGAAGCCGATGAGAGGATACATATTGGCCCCTCAAGTGTGAATGATAGTTATCTAAATCTTGAATCTATAATGAACGCAGCAACTATTAGTAATGTGGATGCTATTCATCCTGGTTATGGTTTTTTATCTGAGAATTATGCATTTGCACAAGCCTGCAGAGACTCTGATATTCTATTTGTAGGGCCTTCTCCAGAAACTATTAAAGTCATGGGAGATAAGTCAGCCGCTAAAAGCTTGATGCAAGAGTCTGGAGTACCAATTATCCCTGGTTATCATGGAGATGACCAAACTCATGATTTTTTATATAAAACCGCAGAAAAAATCGGATTTCCTCTTCTGATTAAGGCTTCAGCTGGGGGAGGCGGAAAGGGTATGAGAATAGTAAATTGTCTGAATGAGTTTTCTGAATCTCTATCTGGAGCACAAAGAGAGGCAGATAGCTCTTTTGGGGATAGCAAAGTTATACTTGAAAAGTACATCCAAAAACCTAAACATATTGAAGTTCAAGTCTTCGGCGATAGAGACGGTGAAGTAGTTCATCTATTTGAACGGGACTGCTCAGTTCAAAGGCGTTATCAAAAGGTGATAGAGGAAGCACCAGCTTCCCAATTGCAGGTTGATTTAAAACGAAATATTTTATCGGCTGCTGTAAAGGCGGCCGGCTCAATTAATTATGAGGGAGCTGGCACAGTTGAATTCATAATTGATACTGAGGCTCCAGAACCTGATACGTCATTCTATTTTATGGAAATGAATACCCGTTTGCAGGTTGAGCACCCGGTAACCGAAATGATTACTGGTTATGACCTGGTGGAATGGCAATTAAGAATTGCATCTGGTGAAAATCTACCCGTATCTCAGAATAAAATAACGCTTTCCGGACATGCAATTGAGGTACGTCTTTATGCTGAGGATCCTATTAATGAATTTTTACCGGTTGTAGGAAATATCATAAAATTACATTTACCAGATGGTGAAGGAATTAGAGTTGACACAGGTGTATCCCAAGGTGATCAGATTACAATTAATTATGATCCTCTTTTGGCAAAAATTATTGTTCATGGAGAAGATCGAAATAAAAGTATAATACTACTACACGAAGCCTTAACAAAATTAAGATGTATCGGAATTACCACGAATCAAGAATTTCTTATAAAAGTTTTAGGTCATTCTGTCTTTCATTCAGGTGATTATGACACAAACTTTATAAATGAATATAAATCGGATCTTGTTTCTGAGAACCAAATAATAACCCATGAAGAAATTCTTTCTGCTGTTAATTTCCTCTGTAACAAAAATTTACGAACAGGTTTACAGTCTGACAGCTTTGTAAACTCCCCATGGGCATTAAGTGACGGGTGGCGTTTGAATTTGCCTTCTCGTCTCACATTTCACTTCTTATTTGGAAATGATAAAATAGATGTTGAAGTTTTTGATGATGATAAAGAATCGATAGTTATTAACGGTGATTTAAGCCATTGTTCCTTAGATAATATTAGTGATGATATTGAAGTTTTTCGAAGTGAGACAAATATTTATATTGCTGATAATTATAAGCAAAAAAGATTAATCTATGTTGATCCTGAGATTGAATTTGAAACAGCTAAAGTGAATTCTGGGGGGCTTTCTGCACCAATGCCTGGAAAGTTAACAAAACTCTTTGCTAGGATTGGAGAAACAGTAGAAGAGGGCGAGACATTACTGGTAATTGAAGCGATGAAGATGGAACATTCTGTTATTAGCCCTAATGATGGCGTTGTTGAAGATATATTCTACACAGAGGGTGAACAGGTAGAAGAAGGGGTCGACTTGCTTAAGCTGAAAGTGAATAATAAATGATTGTTTTTGCTGAATAATAGTTAGCAAAAAATGAAAATGCTTCGTCGACACCCAATTATAGCGATTGGAGACGGGTCTGCCATAAACATTAAGGGTGTAAATTTGTGGGTTAACTTAAAAATTTAAGTTTGAAAATATTTGTCGTTTTAAATCAATTAAAAAGGCCTGAAGATGAATGATATCCAACAAACTACGGACAGCTCTGATAAATCTATAGATCAAGTTTTAAATGCTATGGCATGTCCAATTAACACCCGCGTTCCTCCCATTAAACCTGGAAAAGAGTCACCAGAGGTGACTGAGCTTTATAAACTATGCCTGGATATGTATGGAATTGTGCCAAAATTTATTCAAGTTTTGGCTCACGCACCAGGTGCAGCTAGAAGTTTCCTTGTATTTGATAGAGACATAAAAGTTGCTTCTCATAGAGATGGAGATACAGAGCGGTCGCGAATGCAGGTGTTGTGTATATTAAAACCCTCACTAGATAATTCATGCCACAATTGTGCTCATCATAATGTAGCACTAGCAAGGCAGTTAGGATTTAATGAGACACAGCTATCATCAATATCTTCTAACTCTTGGAACCAAAATAATGACTTCACAGAAAAAGAAAAACTTATTCTTGATTGGGCAAATGCAGTAACTGATATGTCAGCGCGTGATAAAAATACCCTTTTTACAAAAATGCTAAAGCACTTTTCAAATTCAGAAATAGTAGAATTTACTTATACCACCGCTCTATGGAATTGCACTAATCGATTAGCTGAAGCAATGCACATTACGGCTGAATCGAAGGATAAGGGTATAAATTGGGAAGCTTAAAGAGATACTGGAGACAAATATGACAATGCCCAGTAAGGTTCGCATTTATGAGGTTGGACCACGTGATGGATTGCAGGCAGAAAAACAATCTGTTTCTACAGAAGAAAAGATTGAACTGATTGAAAGGCTTGCTGAAGCCGGAATCAAATCAGTTGAATCCGGAGCATTTGTTTCTCCAAAATGGGTACCGCAAATGGCTGATAGTGTTAGTGTGTTGCGAAAAATTAAAAGAAAACAGGGAACTAGTTATCCTGTTTTGACACCGAATATGAAAGGGTTTTACGGTGCTCTAGAAGTTAAGGCAGATGAGATAGCTCTTTTTAGTGCAGCATCAGAAACATTTTCGCAAAAAAATACTAATTGTTCCATTAGAGATAGTTTGGAAAGAGCAAAAGAAGTAGCTGAAGCAGGCTTATCTCATGGGATGCGCATTCGAGGGTACATTTCTTGTGCCCTAGGGTGTCCTTATGAAGGAGAAGTAAATAAGGAAAATGTTGTTGTGTTGGCAAAGACACTTCGAGAGATGGGGTGCTATGAAATAAGTCTTGGAGATACAATCGGTGTAGGGACACCTCATAAAGCAAAAGAGATGTTAAGTGCAGTAGCTTCTGAAGTGCCAATCGATGAGTTAGCTTTACATTTTCACGATTCCTACGGACAAGCATTAGCCAACATATTAGCTTGTCTTGAGCTAGGCGTTTCTACCATTGATACGGCAGTTTCTGGCCTTGGTGGATGTCCTTATGCACCTGGCGCATCGGGCAACGTTGCAACAGAAGATGTCCTTTATATGTTGGATGGGTTAGGTATAGAGACGGCTATTAGTTTTGATGAAGTCATTAAAGCCGGTCAGTTTATCTGTAAAGTTTTGGGACGAAAAACTACATCAAAAGTTGCACAAGCCTACATCTCAAGAGCAAATACTTAGTCCTGAATACGCTAAACCACTATTATTAGGTGATTACAAAAGAGATAATGCTTAATTTGTTGTTAAATAATAGAATTATATAGATGGTTAGTTAGAACAGTCTTGGAAAATTTCGTGTTATGACCTTACATTTGATAAAGTTGGCAGTAGGTGCTGAATCTGTCAAACATCTGAAAGAAAGACAAGCGCTTCGTTACAAAAGTTATAATACTAATTATGGGAAATCGAATTTCCGTATATTAACTCGGAATATGCCTCGGCGTGGTGAAGAAATTATAAATAAAGGTGGCTCTATTTTTTGGGTAGTAAAAGGGCAAATACTTGTAAGACAAAAAATCGTTTCCATAGAGTTATTGAAGAAAACGGTAAATGAAAGAAAATGTGCAATTTATCTTGATGCGTCATTTATACCAGTCTATCCAAAAAGGTTTAGGCCATTTCAGGGCTGGCGATACTTTGAAGGAGTTGCTGTTCCGACTGATTTACCCAGTACGAAAACTTTGAATAATGAGCCGTCACCTAAGATGGTGGCTGAGCTTAGCGATCTAGGATTAATCTGAGTTTCCTAATGTTGTTTATTATATAATAACGTAAGTTTAACCTAACCTGTTACATAAATAATTACTTTTAACTATTTGTTATGAATAATAAAGATACTAAAAAAGAAGCCTTAGAAAGAGCACTAAATACTATTTGGAATAAGCCAGATGGAAGTGTTATGGACTGTGATGAGTCAATAAAGGTAATTCGTCAGAACCTTGAAGAAATACAAGAAGTGTGTCAGGAGGCATTTGAAGACGCGATTCTAATGGAAGTTTCTGCTGAGCAGTTTATTGAGGTTTTAGAAAAATTAGTTGAAGGTTTGCATAACCCTTACAAAAGATAAATTATTATGCTTGGTTTATTATCTCATCTACCTGAACGTGTCGATTTTCTTTCGCTGATCTTATGCCAGCTAAAACCACTGCAAGTGATTTAGTAGCACTTTCACCACCAACTTCTACTTTATTATTATTTTGAGCAGCATCTGCCCATTCTATTAATTGTTCGAGTAAAGTATCCACTTCCTCAACTTGGATTTGTTTTTGTCTTGTTTCGTTTTGCTTTAATGTTCTAAGTCCGTCAAATAAGTTGTAGTAAGCGGACATTTTCTTTCCATATACATTCAATAAATAATACTCGGAGGCAGAAGCGTAACTTGTGGACAGCGTCGAAATTGCACCATTTTTATGGTGCATTAAAAGAGATCCAACGTCTGGGTTGTCTCCAGGTAAAACTAGTTGCGAGGCCATACCCGAGACGGATTTAATGGGACCTAACAGCATTGTCAGAACATCTACATAATGGAGTCCAATTTGTAGCATAACACCTCCTGGCATACCGTCAGCTGTATACCTCCAGTGGCCATGCTCAAATTTTCCCTCTCTATCTCTACTTATATTAGCTTCTGCCTGAACTAATGTGCCGAACTCTCCTGAATCAATTTGATTTTTAATCCATCTAAAATGACTCTCTCTTCTGCGCTGGTAACCTACACTCAGAGTAACACCTGTTTTCTTGCACTCATCTGTTATTGTTTTTGCCTCAAGCACGTTATTGGCAATAGGCTTGTCTAGAAAAACGTGCTTACTAGCGTTTGCTGCTGCCTTTGTTGTTTCTAAATGAACATGATTTGGGGTTGTATTAATTATTCCATCAATGTTTGGATCATCCAAGATTTCTTGATAGCTATTAGCGTTTGCACACTTATATTTGTCGCTAAATTTTGCGCGTTTGTCAGGTGAACGAGTATAACACGAAACTATTTTTAATTGATTAGAGGATCTATTCACAGCGTCAGCCAGTACATCTGACCACCATCCTAAACCTATGGAAGCTATTTTAAATTGTTTTTTCATTGTTCATTACCAAAACTAGTTAGTTATCTGTTTGTATTTTTTATTGGATCTAAAAGACCAAATTACTGAGACTATGGACAATATTATGAAGCTAAGACTTATTGGCGATGTAAAAAAAATACTAATATCTCCTTGCGAGCCTGTTAAGGCAACTCTCAGATTTTCTTCCAATTGACCCCCTAAAACCAATGCTAGTAGTAAGGGTACAACAGGCATTTCTAACCATTTCATGGAAATACCAATTAATCCAAAAAACAACATTATATACACATCAAAGAAATTATTACGAAGCGCAAAACTACCTACAACACAAAGTACAGCTAAGGATGGCATTAATATTGAACGGGGAGTATCTAAAACTTTTACAAGAACACGAAGAGATAGTATTGCAATTAAGAAATTAAAAATATTTGCCCAAAAAAAAGAAAATATTACTCCATAAGCAAAGTCTGCTCTCTCGAGAAACATTAGTGGACCTGGAGCAAGTCCGTGAACAATTAGAGCACCTATTAATATAGCTGTTACGGGATCTCCAGGTATTCCCAGGGTCATCATCGGAATTAACGCACCACCTGTAACTGCATTATTAGCTGATTCAGGCGCAGCGACACCTTCTATTGTCCCTTTACCAAATCTTTCAGGACGTTTTGATATCTTTTTAGCGTAGTCATAGCTTATGAAGGCTGCAATAGGTCCTCCAGCACCAGGCAAAGTCCCTAAAAACGAGCCAATCAATGAGCCCAGTATTATAGGAAATTTTATAATTTTAAGATCTGAAATATTCGGAAGTATAGATTTTATTTTCGATTGTGTAACAGCACGTAAATTAGTTTGATCAGATATGTGGCTTATTAGTTGTGGAATAGCAAATAAACCAATAAGGGCAGTTAAAAAATGTACTCCCGCCATTAAATTAACTTCACCGAATGTGAATCTTTGAGTCCCCATGACGGGATCTTGCCCAACTGTGACTATTGCTAAGCCTATAGCAGCCGATAAAAGTCCTTTAACAAGAGATCCAGCAGAAAAACTACAGATGATCGTCATACCAAATAATATAATTGAAAACATGTCTTCAGTTCGAAAGTTCAATGCGAATTCTGCTAAAATTGGTGCAACTAGAAATAAGAAAAGAAAACTTACTATCCCGCCAACAAAACTCGCTGTTATAGCAATGCCCAGTGCTCTTCCAGCGTTACCACTCGAGGCCATAGGATAACCATCTATGGCTGTTGCAGAAGCTGAAGGCGTACCTGGTATGTTTAATAATACAGCTGAAAAGCTTCCTCCTGTCATGCCTCCGACATAAAGGCCAAGCAGTAGCGCAATAGAAACGTCAGGAGGAAGAACGAAAGTAATGGGCAAAAACACAATGATTCCCGTGCTGATTGTGAGCCCAGGTATCATTCCCACAATTAGGCCAATTAGCACTCCTATTGATGTGCTTAATAATACTATGAGACCCACTGATTGGTTCAAGCCAATTATAATATCTGGGTTCATAGTATTAACCTGAGTACTACATCATGTAATACGCCCTGAGGTAAGAAAATATTGAATCCATGTCGAAATACGAAATAGAAAAGAAATGTTATACCGATTGAATTACTTAATATGTAGAGTGGTCTTTTTTCCGAAAACAAAATCATTAAAAAAGCAAAAAATGGAATTGTAGATATAAGAAACCCAAAATTTGGTAGTATAATCAGATAGATAGAAAAGCCTATAATGGCCCATAAACCCCTAAGATTTTGATTGTTCTGAGTTTCATCTTTTCTTTTAGTGTCTTGGCTGCCATTTTCTTTAGTAAAAGCTGAGCTTAGCAGAAGTAGGACACTTAAAAATAAAATAATTACTACATTTATCCAAGGAAAAAATGTAGGCCCGGGAGTGTCTGGAAGACTGCGCGTGGGGAGTTGCAGAGTTATTAAGCCATAAATCATTGCCATCACAATTATGACGATGGCGGCTGTTATATTTTTCCGGCGCATAGAAAATATTAGTTCTGTTATTTATTAGAATAGAATGAGAAAATTAGTAACTGTTTATAATAAGGAATGTGCGCTAAAGAATAGGGCTGTTCATTATGATGAACAGCCCTATTTTGTTTACTTAGACTTTAGCAGCCCTGCGCTGGCAAAAATATTCTTAACTTTAGTATTTTCTCTTTTGAGAAGTGCACTAAAGTCCTGGTGTCCTAGAGGGGACACTTTAAATCCTTTCTTTTTTGCTAGTGCGAGAAACGCTTCCGAGTTTGCAGCTTTTGTCATGGCGTCAGCTAAGATTGTTTTTATATTGTCTGGTGTATTAGGTGGAACTGATAAACCACGGAATAGGTCCAATGAAGCATCATAGCCTAACTCTTTAGCAGTTGGCACATTGGGAAATATTTCATTTCGATGATCTGTTGGCATAACTAAAAGACGTATTTTTCCGGCTTTGGTAAGATTTACTGCACCCGTTAAAGGGGCGATCATGGCGTCTGCTTCTCCGTTAAGTACTGATTTATTTCTTCCCTTTATTCCTTTAGGTAGATGTATAACTTTACAGCCCACAGCATTCATTAGTGCTATTGCAGCTGTGTGGGTTGCGCTACCGGTTCCTGAGTTTGCAACCTTTAATTTACCAGGAGAAGCTTTGCAATCGGAAACAAAATCTGAAAACTTTTTCCATTTTGCGCTAGACTTTACAGCAAATGGTTGTGGTTGGAATTCTACACGTCCAACATGATCCATAGCGTCATATGAAAAATCAGTGTTACCCAAATTAGTAGTTGTTAGAACCGAGGTTGAATTCCAAGCGATGGTATAGCCATCTGGCTTTGCATTTTTTGTGTGGGTATAGGCTATTGCGCCTCCACCACCTTTCCTGTTCACAGGCGTTAAGGGAACACCAAGAACTTTTGACATTTCTTTAGCTAAAAGCCTACCCTCAATGTCTGCTCCCCCACCAGCACCAAATGGAATAACAAATTCTATTGGTCTATCGGGAAATGATAACGCTGGGGTAGCTCCCACTATAAACACTGCAGTCAAAAGATATTTACTAAAATAGTTCATGAATTTCATAATAATCCCTCCCAGTTTATTTATCACTAAGGTTAAATATCAGCACCGACTGATTTAATAGCAGCTAGAGCGATGTCCTGGTCTTGTTGCCAGTCACCTCCGCTAACTCCTATGCCTCCAACACATTCGCCTTGCACAATAATTGGGAATCCACCTTCCATAGCTGTCCATTTATCTGACCCAGCTGCTAGAGCTAAACCAATAGCATGAAGTGTGTCTAGTTCTTGCCCTTGAGCGCCTTTTTGAGTTGTAGGCCTTTTATTCGACGCTGCTGTAACAGCTTTGGTTGTTGATGAATGAACAGTATGGAATCTACCTCCATCCATTCTTTCCAGAACTAACAAATGTCCGCCTGCATCTACAATTGCGACTGTGATTGAAATGTTGTACTCATCCGCCTTATTTATAGCAGTATTAAGCATCACTTTGGCCCCCCCCGTTGTCAAACGAGGTGTTGTTACAAATGACATACCAGTTAACTTTCTGTTAAATAACAAATTTATAAATAAGTTAAATACAGAGTATAATGAGCTTTGCTTGCTATAATGTCCACATGTGGTTTTAACCTATTGAAGAGATAAACAATGAGCCAACGAATTGCTGTTTTGGGTACCGGTGCAAATGGTGCCTCAATTGCTGCAGATTTAACTATAGCAGGATTGGATGTTGTTCTAATTGAACAATGGCCAGAACACGTTCAACAGATGAGAAAATCAGGTATTCGTATTGAAATGCCAGAAAAAGTTTTAGAGACCTCTGTTGAAGTTTATCATTTGTGTGAGGTTTGTACCTTTGACTCGCAATTTGATGTCGTTCTTCTTGTCATGAAAGCTTATGATACAATTTGGGGGTGTCAACTAATAAAGCCATATCTAAAGGATGATGGGGTGTTAGTTGGAGTTCAAAACGGAATGACTACTGACAATATAATAGAAGTTGTTGGAATTGATCGCACTATGGGGTGCGTTATTGAGGTCTCCTCTCAGATGTTTGCTCCAGGAGTAGTGGAAAGGCAGTCGTCACATGATCACTCTTGGTTTGCGGTTGGTGGTTTATCTAGCAAGGGTAAGAAACGAGAACTGGAAGTCAAAAACTTGCTATCTAACTCGGGGACTACTGTGATTTCATCAGACATTCGATCAGCTAAATGGATGAAGATCGTAAGTAACTGTACTACCTTGGGTACAACAGCGATATTTGGTGTGCCTATAGCTGAGGCTGCTTCAAATCCAGTCATGAGAGACATAATGATTGCATCGGGGTTGGAGGCGTTAGATGTTGGTAGAGAAAAGGGATATCGACTTGAACCAATATTTGGTCTATCCGAAAAAGAAATTCGTGATTCAAATCAATTAGTTGAATTACTCCTTAGTAAACTAACAAGTACATATATTTTGCCTCAGACGATTACGACAGTTTTACAGGACCATATAAAAAATAGAAAAAGTGAGGTAGAGAATGTAAATGGTTGGGTTGTAGAGGAACGACATAGTATTGGTAAAAAAGCGCCAGTTAACAGCGCGATTTTAAAAGTTTCTAATTTAATCAAAAAAGGCGAATTAGAGCCTGATCCCTCAAATGTTGGTTTGATACAGAACTTAATTAAGGATGGAAAATAAAGTATATTTTTATAAGATGATTAAAAATCTGATTCAAAGTATATCCCATAGAAATTCAAAAACTAACATCACATAATTCAATTCTTAATCAAGCAACAAACCGAGTTTGCCTATGGCAGTTACGTTTTTGATTGGTTAGTCCCAATTTTCGGCATAACCAAAATTTCGTGTAGCATACTCAGCATGAAAATTTTCAAATGTTATAGGTGGGTATTTTTCAGGATTACTCGCATCTTTACAGGATGGAAGGCACTTAAGAACAGTATCTACATTTGGGTAAAAGAAAAAGATATTTGAATAACGGCCCTCGTTTGTGTCAGCTAGTACTCTATGGGGGGTTGCTATGTATTTGTCATTGATCCATCTGACAAGTGTGTTCCCTGTATTAACAAGAATTCCTTCAGGTATAACTGGTTGCTTTATCCAGTTGCCTGACGGTGTCAAAATTTCCAACCCAGGTCGTGTGGCTGGAGGAATTAGAGAGAGAAATGATATGTCGGTATGGCCTGGAAGACTTATGTGGTTTTTCTCCTCTTTAATAGGGGGATAGTAGGCAATTCTAGACATTGAGCTTGATCTTTGAAAAAAAGAGCTAAAATAGTTTGCGGGCATATCTAGGGATAATGCGAGAGGGGGAAGAAGTTTGTGTGCCAAATTTTCAAAAGCAATATGAAACTCCATAAATGATTTTTTAAGTCCTGGCACAACTATTTCATCAGGCCATTTGTTGTGTCCTCTAAACCGTCTGTTTTTGCCAAAGTCAGGGTCTTCAGGGTCTAAGTCAAAGGTAAACTTAAATGCTTCGCTCAATTGAGGCTTGGTTGCTGTTTTTCTCTTCTCGAAAGTATCATTATGAATTGATACATTTGGTGGCATATAGCCGCATTGATGTCGGTTCATTCTAACTTTTAGCTTCTCAGTCTCAGGTAAATTAAAAAATTTTCTTGAGGATTCAAAACACCGTTCGACAATAGTGTTATCCATGCCGTGATTTACAATAAACATAAATCCAATCCCACTGCAGGCGTGATAAATAGACTCAGCGACAACGCTCAATTGATTATCGTCTCCTGAGAGCATTGGGCCTAAATCAATAACAGGTATTTCCTGTTTCGTATTTTCATAAGATTTTTGTGAATCTAATGATTTATTGGTGTCTAGTTGAACGCTCATCTTTATTGTCCCCTAAAGAGCAAATAAAAACTGGTTATTTATAGAGATTTACCTTCTTTAATTTTTTTCCTGCTTATAGATCTTTATAATAAGTATAAGGTTTTACAAATAATAAACGAAGCATTATCTAAAGAGATTGAATAATGTATCATACAAACAGATTAGCACTTTATTTGTTAATGTATTTTAATCAATTGATTTTATAATATGTTAGTATTGTTTGTTAATAGATAAATTTTCTACTTATTAGTCAGTAAAATGAACAAAAGTAATGATAAATTAACACCGTTAGTGTCAACGAACGCAGAAGTTAGAGCTTTTTTGAATCAAGTTGCAAAGATTCCTAAAACTGAAAAAGGCTCTAGGGGAAGATTGCTATTTGCTATTGACGCAACTCTAAGTAGGGAATCTACATGGGATTTAGCTTCGCAAATACAATCTGAAATGTTTGTTGCTACTAAAGATCTTGGAGGGCTTGAGGTTCAGCTGGCTTTTTATAGAGGGTTCGGTGAAATGAAGGTCACAAAATGGCTTTCTAATCCAGATGAACTTGTAAAAAAAATGAACCTGGTTCGCTGTGTGGCTGGTCGAACACAAATTCGTAAGGTTTTTAGACATACGTTGAAAGAGACTAAGCAGAAAAAAGTTAATGCTCTTGTATTTGTTGGAGATGTTATTGAAGAAGACATAGATGAACTTGGTCACTTGTCTGGACAGTTGGGACTCATAGGAACTCCAGTTTTTATATTTCAAGATGGAGAAGAGCCAATTTCAAAAAGAGGCTTTCAGGATATCGCTAGACTATCCAATGGTGCTTACAGCTCTTTTAATGCTGATAGCGCAGCACAACTGAGTGAATTATTGCGGGCTGTTGCTGTTTTCTCTGCTGGAGGAGTTTCGGCTCTTACTAATTATGGCAATAAGATTGGTGGTAGAGCACTACAGATTAGCAATCAGATGACGAAACAGAAATGAAATTGATGTCATGATTCCTACATTAATACTAGTTTTAGCCTTAATTATTGGAATTTATTTTATTGCTAGATGGTGGGTTCAGGCTGATCCAAAGCAACTTATCAAGGCTCTTAGATGGGCAGGTGTAATACTAGCTATTATTATCGCTATAGCTATATTTATATCTGGAAGATGGCATTGGCTGCCCGGATTGTTCTTTTTCCTTTTACCTTGGTTGCTAAGAGCAAGAACATTACAGACCATAAATAAGAATGCTCGAGGTCCTACAGCAGGTCAATCCAGTCACATTTCTACTAAATACCTAAAAATGAAACTTGACCATGATAGTGGCGAGATGACGGGGCAAATTATAAATGGAAAGTTTTCTGGAAATAATTTGAGTGAACTAGACTTACCAAAATTGATTGAATTGTGGAAAGAATGTACAGCCAATGATGAACAATCTCGTGTTGTTTTGGAAAATTATTTAGATAGGGATTTTTCTGATTGGCGTGAATTGGCCGGAATTGGCCCTCGTCATGAGCAATCATATAGCAGTTCAGATAGTCCATGGGCAGGCGATTTAATGAGTGCGTCTGAGGCAAGAGAGATCCTTGATGTTAGTGAGAACGCATCAGGATCTGATATTGAAAAGGCCTACAGAAAAGCAATGAAAAGAGCTCATCCGGATCAAGGGGGTTCAGATTGGATGGCCGCAAAAGTAAACCAGGCAAAAGATATTTTACTTGGAAAATAGCAACAAATTCTTATTTTCTATTACTTGCTATTCTTCTGACCAATATGGCACAAGAAGACTAGTTGTTTAATGTATATAATTATCAATTGATTAACAGAAGTGGTATTGTCTTTATGACTGCAAAAGTTCGGAAAGCTATATTTCCCGTTGGAGGACTGGGTACTCGATTCCTACCTGCGACCAAAGCGATGCCTAAAGAGATGCTTCCAGTTGTTGATAAGCCTCTTATTGAATATGCTGTTGAAGAGGCATATGAATCTGGTATAGAGCAGTTTATATTCGTTACCGGAAGAGGAAAAGTTATCATCGAAGATCACTTCGATCATAGTTTTGAACTATTTGAAACACTAAAAAATAGAGATAAAAATTTTCAGCTAGATTCACTTAGCACCTCTAAGTTTGAACCAGGACAAATTTCTTACGTCAGACAGCAGCAGCCACTCGGTTTAGGGCACGCTGTGTGGTGTGCACGACATTTAATAAAAGATGAACCCTTCGCTATTTTGTTAGCTGATGATTTGATTTTAAGTAAAGTGCCCTGTCTTAAACAACTAGTTGAGGCTCGCGAAGAAAATGGAGGTAACATTCTTGCTGCAATGACGGTTCCCTTAGAGCAAACGTCAAGATATGGAATTATTGAAGCGTTTAACTCAAGGGGCAACTTGCACCATATTAAGGCTTTAGTTGAAAAGCCTGATCCTTCTGACGCGCCTTCCAATTTGGCTGTGGTTGGAAGATACATTCTCAGTTCAGATATTTTTAGTGAACTTGATAAAGTAAAACCCGGAGTAGGCGGAGAAATACAACTCACAGACGCAATTACAAAATTGATGGTTAGAGATGAAATATACGGTCTTACTTTCGAAGGAAGAAGGTTTGATTGTGGTGATAAGCTAGGTTTTTTAGAGGCTAATATTGCTTTTGCGCTTGAACGAAAAGATCTAGGTGATTTTCGAACTGTTATTTCTAAATATGGAGGCTAAACTTTGCGGATAGTAATGGTAGGCGCAGGTTACGTCGGCTTAGTTTCTAGCGCTTGTTTTTCTGAGTTTGGATGGGATGTTATCTGTGTTGATAACGACCCAAAAAGAATTGATGCTCTTACTCATGGCAAATTACCAATTTATGAGCCAGGTTTAGATGAATTAGTAAAGCGAAGCGTAACAGAAGGAAGACTAAGTTTTTCTACCGATCTAGCTTCCTCTTTGACTAATACACAAATTATATTTATTGCGGTGGGAACTCCATCACGAAGAGGTGATGGACACTCTGATCTATCTTATGTTTTTGACGCTGTGAAAAATATTTCTATGAATGCAGAACCTGATGCATTGGTAGTAACCAAATCTACTGTTCCTGTTGGTACTGGGAGAGAAATTCAAAAAATACTTAACAAAGAAAACCCTGACTCGCGACTTCTAGTTGCAGCAAATCCCGAGTTTTTAAGAGAGGGTTCTGCGATTGATGATTTTATGGGTCCTGACAGAATTATTATTGGTGCTGAATGTGAAAAATCCATGGATTTAATGAATAGGGTCTATAACCCGTTGTCCTTGAAAGATATCCCGATTGTTTTTACGTCGCTGGAGTCAGCTGAAATGATAAAATATGCATCTAATTCATTTTTAGCTACTAAGATTACCTTCATTAATGAATTTGCTGATTTATGTGAAAAAGTTGGAGCTAATGTACAGGATGTGGCCAGGGGGATCGGTCTTGATGATCGAATTGGAAAAGAATTTCTCAATGCTGGCCCTGGCTATGGGGGATCCTGTTTTCCTAAAGACACTGCGGCATTAGTAAAAACTGGTCAAGATGCTAAGTCACCGTTATCCATTGTAGAGAAGGTCATTGAGGTAAATGAAAATAGAAAATTTTCTATGGTTAAAAAAGTTATCGATTCATGTGGTGGTTCTGTTTTAGATAAGACTGTAGGCGTTCTTGGTCTAACATTTAAACCTAATACGGATGATATGCGCGACGCTCCTAGTCTGGTCATTGTTCCTGAGTTGATACATGCTGGGGCAAATATAAAAGTTTACGACCCAAAGGGCATGGAATCAGCCCACAATTATTTTAGTGATTTAGTTTGGTGTAATGATGCTTATGAAGCAATGAAGGATTCTGATGCACTAGTTATATTAACCGAGTGGAATCAGTTTCGCGCGCTTGATTTGGAGAAGATGAGATCTCTTTTAAGAGCTCCATTAATCATAGACATGAGGAATATCTATAATCCAGAGGATATGAAGAGCGCATTATTTGATTATATATCCATAGGGCGTGAGCCTGTTTATGGAGCCAAAGAGTAAGTATTAAGCTATGCCAATTCATTCCTTCAACCCCTCTATATTAAGAGAGTATGACGTTCGTGGAATTGTTGGAGAAACATTATTTGATGATGATGCGCATATGTTAGGCATCACATTTGGAAGTCGTCTAATAAAAGAGGGAGGGAAGAGCGTAAGTGTTGGATATGATGGACGGTTAACTAGCCCTAACCTCACTGAAGCCCTAATTGATGGTCTGATCTCGTGTGGACTTAAAGTGTTTAATATTGGTTTAGGTCCGACACCTATGTTATCGTTTTCTACCCATTATCTTTCTTCAGACGCTGGCATAATGGTCACTGGAAGCCATAATCCAAAAACTTATAATGGCTTTAAATTTTCTTTAAAAGGTAGGCCTTTCTATGGTCATGATATTTTGTCTCTAGCTGCTCTAGCAGAGTCTGGTGATGTTGAATCTGGTAAAGGGGTGTTGGAGAAGGTAAACATAGAAGATGACTATCTAAAACGGTTAACAAGAGATTTCTCTAGTCTTAGCTCTAGAGCTATATCCTGGGATCCAGGAAATGGTGCTACAGCTATCCTTCTTGATAAGTTATGCAAGATTATCCCAGGTCGTCACCACATAATTAATGGCTGGATAGATGGTAATTTTCCTAATCATCATCCAGATCCAACCATTCCTGAAAACTTAAGCCAGTTGATCGGATCTGTTCATGACAACTCATGTGAACTTGGTTTTGGGTTTGATGGCGATGGAGACAGAATAGGTGTGGTTGATGCAAAAGGAAGAATTATTTGGGCAGATCAATTAATGATGTTCTTTGCTAGAGAAATTCTGAATAACCATCCTGGTGAGACAATAATCGCTGATGTTAAATCTAGTCAGGCGTTATTTGATGAAATTAAACGTTTGAATGGTACTCCACTTATGTGTGGCACAGGACACTCCCGAATAAGGTCGAAAATGATAGAGTTGTCAGCGCCATTAGCAGGTGAAATGAGTGGCCATATATTTTTTAATGATAGGTACTATGGTTTTGATGACGCTTTGTATGCTTCACTTCGGCTTTTGTCGTTTTTGGACATGAATGACACTCCTCTTGACAAGCTTTATGATAGATTGCCTGTTTTGTTTAACACCCCTGAAATACGATTTTCGTGTCCCGAAGAAATGAAGTTCGAAGTTGTTGAGCAATTATCAAATACTTTGGATGAAGATACCAGAGATATATCTAGAATTGACGGTATAAGAGTAAAAACTAATGATGGTTGGTGGCTTTTGAGGGCTTCAAACACACAAGACGCATTAGTTGCGAGATGCGAAAGTTATAGCGAAAACGGACTTAAAAACCTTATAGATGAATTAGTTAAAAATCTTTCAGCATTTGGCTTGTCGTTACCCAATAATATTATAGATTAGTAAGGTACACTGAAAAGGTGTGCTTTCCGACTCCTTTCTAGTAAGGTATAGATCTAAGGTAATTATTAACAACTGAAAGGAGGTGATCCGATGTCTAACGGATTGGTGATGGCAAAAGCTATATTACGAGGCACTGGTGACCCTCAATCAATGGGTGGATATATTCGACACCTAAGGGTCTGAGGTTTACTGCATGGGTGTATCGTATTCTGGTGTTAGGCATGTATAATCGTCAATATGTGTGTCTAAAAGCCAAGAAAATTTTTTAATATAAAAATTTTTTAAAGATCACCTAACGTTTTTAAAAGTGCTGTCCTTCTTTTGTAAGGATGGCACTTTTTTTGCTATTGGAATTATTTATTTCCTTTTAATAAACACAGAAGATTTGAGTGTGAGTACAATATTCCCATTCTGATTAGTTAAATCACCAGTTGTAGTCACAATACCCAGTTTTGGTCTGCTTTTAGAGGTTCTTTTATCCTTAATCACTAAACTAGCACTCAGTGTGTCTCCTGGTCTGACTGGATTTAGCCACTTCAGATTTTCAACACCAGGAGAGCCCATACTTTGTAAATTCAGCAACAGACCCTCACAAGCCAAGCGCATCCAAATGCTTGCAGTATACCAGCCACTTGCAATTATACCTTTGTATAAAGAACTTTTAGCATAACTTTCATCGATATGGATGAGCTGGGGGTCGAATTTCTCTGCGTAATTAATCATAGACTTACGATTTAATTTATAGCTTCCTAAATTATATTTAGTTCCTATAACTAAATCTTCATAATAAATATTTGACATTCATGTCACTTTTAAAAAGTTAGTAATTAAATATATTAGTGAAAAGGATTAAATTAATTGTCTATTCAGGAGTTAGCACAAAACACTTATTTCCTTTGAAAAGAAGTTGTTTGCAAAGAGAACGTGCAGAACTCCCATCTAGCCCCATGAAGCGAACACGAAATAGAGTGTTTGATTTGTGATTTTTGGGTTGAATTTTTAAAAAAGCAGTAGATGGTAGTCCTAGAAGTAGATGAGCAGTGTTACTGGCAGCGACATACGCGTTGTCATACTTTTTAAAGGTGCCAATTTGGATGCCCCAATTATTTTCATAATTATTAGGCGAATTAATTTTTTCTTTGGTTATTTCTGCTGTTTTGGCCACTTCAGATTTATTTGATATCCATGGCTTAGATATTGGGCGAGCTGTCAGTGTGCTGAGTGCTCTAGCTTTATTCCAGTTACGATTAAAAAGCTTTTTCATGTGTCGATCTCGTCTGACAGCACTTTTTCCACCAAACACAACTCCAATTAGCCGGACATTTCCTCTTACTGAAGAGGCAACTAAGTTAAAACCGGACGCACGAATATACCCAGTTTTAATACCATCAGTGCCTTTATAGTTTCTTAAAAGAGAATTGTGGTTAATATATTTTTTGCTCTTGTGAGTGAAAGATGGGGTGGCGAAGAACTTATAGTATCGATTGTGTTTGGTTATTAAGGCTGCAGCAAGGATTGACATGTCATTTGCAGTAGTTTTTTGTCGTTTGTTATACAGTCCAGACGCATTTCTAAATTCTGTTTTCTTCATACCTAGTGAGTGAGCTTTTTTCGTCATTGCTTTAGCAAAACTAATTTCAGTACCACTTATCGATTCAGCAATTACTGTAGCCACATCATTAGCAGACTTTACAGCTAGAGCATTTATAGCATTTTGGACGGTAATGAATTCACCCGGTTTGAGACCTAGTTTGGAAGCAGGTTGTCCTGCTGCTCTTTGAGAAACTCTTAATCTTTGATTTAACCTTAAGGCTCCTTCTTCTAAGGAATCAAAAACCATGTATAAAGTCATCATTTTAGTTAATGACGCAGGGTTTTTTAACTTATTAGCATTTCGAGAGTAAAGAGTTTTGCCGCTAGTGGCGTCAACTATAATTGAAGCATACTTTGCAGAAGCAAGCGTTGTAATTGGAGCGGTTAGAACTACCGATAAAAGAAACACTTTTAGATAAGATTTGATTTTTAAGTTATGAATTTTGGAACACCCCAATGATAAATATTTCAAAATCAATTTTTATAGATTGAATATTTACTACCGAATCAGATCGTGTCCACTTTTTGCATTAAAGATACTTTAATTTTTTTTGATTATGTTTGCGCTGAATTAATTGAATTTGGGAAATGTAAGAGAGTTATTAATGTTGATTTGGTCTAATAAGTTAACCTCCCAGTCAAGGTACTCTGTCATTAGTTTTTTCGTGTCCTCAGAATGATCATAGGGTTTGTACTGAACATCAATGGTGTCACACAAAAACTGAGGATTTTTCGTTTCAGTTATATATTTATTTTCTTTCCATTCATTTGTTCCGCCCTTTAAAAAAAAGATCTCTTTATCTGGTTGGTTATTTTCTATATCTCTTGTAGCTAAGGAGGCTAAAACCCCATCGTGAGAGGTGATTACAACTTTATTATATTTAACTATTTTACTAATTTCTTTTTTTAATGATGATCGTAATGACCAATAGGAACCTGGTATATGTCCTTCTCGATACTTAAGGCTGGTGTCAATATCGATAAGAAAGCATTGATTGTTTTTCAGTAAGGATTTTAATTCTCCAGGAGATATCGATCTTGATGAAGGTTCACCATAGATTTTTGGTTTAAAGGTAGCTGTGGTTAAATCAGGATTTTTCGTAATTCCGTTTTTTAGAACATAAACATTAGTCCACCCCATCTGTATTAACCAGGACGCTGTCATTATAGAGCGAGTTTCTGTGTCATCGACTAAAACGATTTTTGAGTTTCTTACTCCAATATATTTATCAGTGGCTTGTACTAGTTGTCCTCCTGGGGCATTACGTGATCCTCTTATATGAGCCCGTAAATACTCTTCAGGGCTTCGAATGTCGAAAAAAAATAAATTCGAATACTTTTCAGCTCTCTGCATATTTAAAAACGAATCATAATCTAAAAATTCGACTTTATATTTTTGAACTAATTTTTCGACTAATTCTCTTAATCTTTGTTTTTGTTTTGTCGAAGAATTCTGAGCGTACATGGTGGCGCCTTTTTCTAATTGATACCCTGAAAGGTGCCATCCCATAGTACCATTTTCTAAAGCATATATAGGATTTGGTAATCCTATATTAATTAAAGATTGAGCTCCTATTATGCTCCTGGTTCTTCCTGCGCAATTGACAATAATCTGTGTATTTGGATTGGTTATTAAACTAGGGGCACGGTTTACAAGTTCTACGCCTGGCGCATCAATCGCACCTGGTATAGACATTCGTTGATACTCATCAAAAGGACGTGCGTCAAATATTAGAATATCCTTCTCATCTTCTATAAGTTTTTTTAATTCTTGGGCTTTTAATGAGGGAGTTTTATATGTCTTTTCAACATATTCTCCGAATGCTTTAGATGGGACGTTTACTCCGCTATAAGTTTCGTTCCCTGTTTTTTTCCATTCTTCTAATCCACCTTTTAATATCTCTACATTTCTGTAGTTCCACTTATTTAGTAGTTTTTTAGCCAATTGAGGGATAGCTTCATCACATTGATCCATCAATATTATTTGTGTTTGCTTATTTGGAACTAAACCATCAATTCTTAGTTCTAGTTGAGTAAAAGGCAAAGAGGTAGCCAGCAATATGTGTTCTTTTCCAAATTCGCCTTCTTCTCTTAGATCGATTAGAGACATTTCTTTCAGGCTGTTTAAAAGATTTTTTAGCTTAACAGGTGTAAACATCAATTTCGAAGTGAATAGTTTGAGAAAATAGAATAAGAGTTATCTCTTATGATTTTATTCAAAAAAGCCCCAAAAAAAACTTTCAGATTTGCGACGTAAATTCATGGCAGACTTATAAATCACACTATATAACTATAAGAAAAGAAATGTTTTTAATAAATTACATTAAGTAAAAATAGTCGAAACTCTATTTTGCCTACCTTTAACATACTATAAGTTGAGATCTTGTACATTTGTTGAATGTTTAGGATAGGATCATTAAGGCTTACTTTTATAGTTTTACGTGTAAAATAATTATTTTAAAGCTGTTAAATAAAACTGAGATTAATATAATTGGAATTTTTGTTTATCGATACTTAGATATTAAAAAATGTTTGTTATTACCACTAAAAATGCAGAAAGCCTCTTATTTTATAGAGTACAAAAATGTTAACAAGAATACATTTACAGAAAAATCAAAAAGTAGGTGGTTCTCCAGATGAAAATGAACAGACTGGGGTAGCAACAAAGACGCGTTCAAAAACGAAAAAGCCTGCGATGTATAAAGTGTTATTATTAAACGATGATTATACTCCAATGGAGTTTGTCGTTGATATTTTAGAGAGATTTTTTCGTAAAAGTGGAGAAGAAGCCGTCAAAATTATGCTACATGTTCATCAAAAGGGCGTAGGAGTATGTGGTGTTTATACTTATGAAGTTGCTGAAACTAAAGTGACGCAGGTCGTTGACTATGCAAGAAAGAATCAGCACCCTTTGCAATGCACATTGGAAAAAGATTAATTTAGGTGTCTATTTGAGTTTATTTTTTTATCTAGCTTTTAAAGGTTTGATCCTAAGATGTTATCAAGTAATTTAGAACAGTCACTACATAGAGCTCTAGGACTAGCTAATGAACGTCATCATGAATATGCAACTCTTGAACATTTGCTACTTTCTCTAACCGATGATCAAGATGCAGTTGCGGTTTTAAAGGCGTGCGGAGTAGATATAGATGGGTTAAGAAGAAATCTCTCGAACTATATTGACGAGGAATTATCTAGCTTAATCACGAATAGAACAGACGATGCTAAACCGACGGCTGGTTTCCAAAGAGTTCTTCAAAGAGCCGCTATACATGTGCAGTCTTCAGGAAGAGAAGAGGTGACTGGTGCTAATGTTTTAGTAGCTGTGTTTTCCGAACGTGAAAGTAATGCTGTCTATTTTCTTCAACAACAAGAAATGACCAGGCTTGATGCTGTTAACTATATATCACACGGTATAGCTAAAGTTCCTGGTCATGATGACGGTAGTGTTGTCTCAGGGTTGGAGGATCAGGAGGACGGAGAATATACCGTTAAGAAAGGTAAAGAAGCATTAAGTGCTTATTGTATTGACCTAAATCAAAAAGCTAAAGAAGGATTTATTGATCCCTTGATTGGTCGCGAACATGAGGTTGATAGAACCATTCAGATATTAGCGCGAAGACAAAAAAACAATCCTCTTTATGTAGGAGAGCCCGGAGTTGGCAAGACCGCTATTGCAGAAGGATTGGCAAAAAGAATAGTTGAAGGGGATGTTCCAGAAGTTTTGATTGATGCGAATATATATACACTTGATATGGGCTCATTACTTGCAGGGACCCGTTATAGAGGTGACTTCGAAGAACGCATGAAGGCAGTAATGACTGAAATATCTTCCATTGATGGTGCCATTTTGTTTATTGATGAGATTCATACAATAATTGGTGCTGGCGCAACATCGGGTGGGGCAATGGATGCATCTAATTTGTTAAAACCTGCACTAGCTGGCGGAAAACTAAGATGTATTGGCTCAACAACATATAAAGAGTATAGAAACTACTTTGAAAAAGATCGCGCTCTCACTAGACGATTTCAAAAAATAGATGTGAACGAGCCCTCTGTAGAAGATGCAATTAAAATTCTGCGTGGATTAAAATCTTATTATGAAGAACACCATGATATCAGATATACAGATCAATCAATTAGATCTGCAGTTGAACTAGCATCACGACACATTAGTGAGAGAAAACTGCCTGATAGTGCAATTGACGTAATTGATGAGGTCGGTGCTGCTCAATCACTACTTGCTCCATCAAAAAGAAAAAAAACAGTAGGTGTCAAGGATATTGAATCTGTTATCTCAAAAATTGCCCGTATTCCTCCCAAAACTGTCAGTCGTGACGATTTAACAATATTACAAAACCTTAAACGAGATCTTAAGAGGATGGTGTTTGGTCAAGATAATGCGATTGACGAATTGTCTAGCGCTATTAAGTTATCTAGAGCAGGGTTACGTGATAAAGAAAAGCCTATAGGCAGTTATTTGTTTTCTGGCCCAACAGGAGTTGGAAAAACTGAGGTAGCAAGACAACTAGCAATGGTGCTAGGAGTTGAGCTTACACGTTTTGATATGTCTGAATACATGGAACGTCATTCTGTCTCCCGACTTATAGGCGCTCCTCCTGGATATGTTGGTTTTGATCAGGGGGGATTACTTACTGATTCTATAGACCAGCATCCACATAGCGTCGTTTTGCTTGACGAGATAGAAAAGGCACATCCGGACTTATTCAATATATTATTACAAGTAATGGATCATGGAAAGATTACTGACCACAATGGAAAAACTGTAGATTGTAGGAATATTATTTTGATTATGACTACAAATGCTGGAGCAGCAGACCTTGCTAAACCCATGATGGGATTTGGTAACAGCAAGAGAGAAGGGGATGACGAGGAAGCTATTAACAGAATGTTTTCTCCTGAGTTTCGTAACCGACTTGATGCAACAATAGGATTTAAAAATTTAAGTCCTGTTATTATGAATAAAGTTGTAGGTAAATTTATAATGGAGTTGGAAGCTCAATTAAGTGATAGAGATGTCTCGATCGAGCTAGATGAGGAGTCTTGTCGATGGTTGGCTATGAAAGGTTATGATGACCAGTTTGGAGCCCGCCCGTTGGCGAGAGTAATACAAGATCAAATTAAGAAGCCTTTGGCAGAGGAGCTTCTTTTTGGAAAGATATCAAAGGGGGGAACAGTAAAAGTTACTATAAAAGATGGAGGGTTAAAATTTAAACTAACTCAAAGCAGACCAAAAAAGATATCGAACTCCTCAAGCAAGAAACCTCGAATAAAAAAACCAGAACTGGTAAAAAAATAAAAAATCAATTCTTTGTTTTGTACGGTGAATAATCTGAGATTGCCTGGACTTCCCATTCAACCTCGCGTTTTTCTTCTAAACAGAAACGCTTTACAGCATCTTTAAATGATTCATTTGGTATATAGTGCCCGCTATAGGTTTCTACAGGTTCATAGCCCCTCTGTATTTTGTGCGGACCTTGTGTGCCAGCTTCGACAATTGAAATATTATTGTCTATAGCGAAATCTATTGCTTGGTAATAGCAGGTTTCAAAATGGAGAAATTTATATTCTTTAATACACCCCCAATTTCTACCAAATAAAGCATTTCTACTTCGCAGGTTTAGAGCACCAGCTACTGGTGTGTTATCGTATGATGCGATCATCAAAACTACTTTATCTCCAAGGTTTTTCTGGATTAATTCAAAAAAGTCACGAGTTAGGTACGGATAACCCCATTTACGGTCGTAGGTGTCTACATAAAACTTATAAAAAGCATCCCAATGATCTGTGGTTATTTCATCTCCAACCAATGGTTGAACTGTTAATCCTTGGTTTACAATAGAAAGCCTTTCTTTTCTTATCGTTTTTCGTTTCCTGCTGGTGAGCTCCGATAGAAAGTCATTAAAGTTTTTATAATCACGATTATGCCAGTGAAATTGTCTTCCTAGTCGTTGAATCCATCCTGCTTTGCCCATCATTTCCCAATCGCTTTGGTTGGAAAATGTTACGTGAACTGATGATATGTTTAATTTTTCACAAATATTTTCTAATGATTTTAGAAGTACTAATTTGCCTTTGTTAGAATCTGGTCCAGAACCAGTCAACAAACGTGGCCCGCTTACCGGTGAAAATGGCGATGAAACTTGCATTTTTGGGTAGTAACTTCCTCCAGCTCTTTCCCATGCGTGTGCCCAGCCATGGTCAAAAACGTATTCGCCTTGAGAATGGCTCTTAATATATAAGGGGGCAGCAGCAATTATTTCGTTTCTTGAATTTTCGATTACCAAATGATGAGGTAGCCAACCTGTTTTGTCAGACACGCATCCTGTTTCTTCTAATGCTCTTAAGAAGGCATGACTAATAAACGGATTATCTGATTCCGTTAAATTGTCCCAGACAGGTTCTGGTATGTCTGATATGTTTTCTACAACTTTTGCTTTTATGTCAGTATTACTGTCAGTCATTGATAAGCATTATAATATTAAGATTTATTTTATTTCGAAAATTGCTTCTACCTCTACAGAAACATTTAAAGGTAAAGAAGAGACACCTACCGCTGCTCGAGCATGACGACCCTCTTCTCCAAAAACTTCGACCATAAGATCTGAGGCACCATTTATTACTTTAGGTTGATCCTGATAATCAACGAGTGATGCAACATAACCTACAAGTTTTACACAACGGACAATTAAATCTAAATTCCCACCTAACGCTTCTTTTGCTATGGCTATGATAGATAATCCACACAGGCGAGCGGCTTTGTTCCCATCATCGGTAGAAATATCTCTACCTAATGTTCCTATGAAAGATGGCTTTCCATCAAGCATAGGTATTTGACCTGATATGTATAAATGGTTGCCAGTAATCACATAGGGTACATAGTTTGCTAGTGGTGTATTTGCTTCTGGTAATGATATGTTTAGTTTATTTAACCTATCATCGATAACATTTTCCAAAATGATTACTCCTTATTAGTCAATTAATTCATATAAAAATTAAGAAAAAATGGGATGTGCGGTTAAGCACATCCCAAGTTCAGGGAGGAGTGAGACCCAGCGCCTGGGAGAGAAATGGCGAGGGCCCCATATTCGATCGAGCAAATATGATGCTCAGATCGAATTGCTTTAGCTACACCCGCTTGTTGCGCCGCAGGTGTCGCATTTAAGACAAGTTCCGTTTCTAACCATTGTAAAGTTTCCACAGTCAGTACAAGAGTCGCCTTCGTAACCCTTGATACGTGCATTACGAATTCTTTCAGTTCGTTCTTCTTGAACGATGTATTCAAGATCTAGTTGTTTACCTGAATTTGTAGGTAGGGTGAGAACATCTGCTTTTGTGTGAACAGAATTATCTGTTCCTGTAGCCTCAGTGAGTTGAGCAGTGTCTCCAGTGCTCTCAAGACTTTCATCGGTTTGTTTACCGCCTTCTATAACAGAGAGGTTGCTTCTAATATAACCATTGCTCACGGCAAGTTCAGCAGGGGGTAACTCTGGAATAAGAGTTTCATCAGATTTTCCTCTACCCATGGCATCTGGTTCAAGATCGTCTATTTCGACATGAGCTAGATCATGTCGCCCCATGTAACTTATTGCTATTTCGCGAAAAATATAGTCCAAAATAGAGCTAGACATTTTAATTGCGTCATTTCCTTCTACTGGACCTGATGGTTCAAACCTAGTGAATGTAAAAGCGTCTACAAATTCTTCTAGAGGAACTCCATATTGGAGGCCTATGGATATAGCTATTGCAAAGTTGTTCATCAGTGAGCGGAAGGCAGCTCCTTCTTTGTGCATGTCTAGAAAAATTTCTCCTAAGGATCCATCATCATATTCGCCAGTTCGAATATAAACTTTGTGGCCGCCTACTATGGCTTTTTGAGTGTATCCTTTTCTACGATCAGGAAGTCGTTTTCTCTTAGCTTCTCTCTCTATAATCCTTTCAACGATTTTTTCTGCAACTACATTCGTTCTATTCGTAGTTGATAATTCATTGTAATCGTCTAATTCGTCCTCAGTTTCACTAAAGCCAAAGAAATTTGACTGCAGTGGTTGGCTGAGTTTGGAGCCGTCACGGTATAAAGCATTCGCCTTTAAACCTAATTCCCAAGATAGCAAATAGGCTTTTTCACAGTCATATATTGATGCCTTGTTTGGCATGTTAATTGTTTTAGAGATAGCACCACTAATGAATGGCTGAGCGCCAGCCATCATTTTTATATGACTTTTAGTTGAAAGATATCGTGTACCGCTTCGACCACAAGGGTTCGCACAATCAAATACCTTTAAGTGTTGTGCCTTAATATGAGGAGCACCTTCTATAGTCATAGCTCCACAGGCATAAACATTGGCTGCTTCTATTTCCTCTTCAGAGAAGCCAAGAAAATCGAGCATATTAAAATCATATTTATTTAACTCGTCATTATTTATGCCAAGAACCTCAGTGCAAAATGATTCACCCAAGGTCCATTTATTGAAAACAAATTGTATATCAAATGAGCTGGCAACTGCGTGTTCAATCGCCTCGATTTCAACTTCGCTAAAATTTAATTTCTTTAGGGTTTCATGGTTTATATGAGGAGCATTGAGTAGCGATCCATGTCCCACAGCAAAGTTAACTATTTCAGTCACTTCGATGGGGTTGTAACCTAGGGATATTAGCCCTTCAGTTACCATCTGATTTATAATTTTAAAATATCCTCCACCAGCAAGTTTTTTAAACTTAACTATAGAGAAGTCTGGTTCTATACCTGTAGTATCACAATCCATCACCAAGCCTATTGTTCCTGTAGGAGCAATGACAGTTGTCTGGGCATTTCGAAAACCATTTTTTGAGCCTAGTTTCAAGGCCTTGTCCCATGCTTTTTTAGCAGCTTTAGTCACTTTCTTGCTTTGAGCGTCCTTGGGAGTTAGTGGAACAGGGTAAATAGAAAGCCCTTCATAATCAGTGTTTTCTCCAAAGGCCGCTCGTTTATGATTACGAATAACTCTTAGCATGTCGTCAGAATTCTTTTTGTAGCCTGGGAAAGCTCCCATTTCACTAGCTATTTCCGCTGAAGTTTCATATGCAATACCCGTCATCAGTGCACTTATGGAGGCGCACAAGTTTCGACCTTCATCACTGTCATAGCCTACGCCCGAAGCCATCAATAAACCGCCTAAGTTCGCGAAACCCAACCCTAATGTCCTGAAATCATAACTGCGTTGTGCTATCTCCTTAGATGGAAATTGGGCCATTAAAACAGATATTTCCAGTGTTAAGGTCCAAAGTTTAACTGTGTGCCCAAATTTTGTAGTGTCAAAAGAGAAATCATCCTCTCGAAACTTAAGAAGGTTTAGGGAAGCCAAGTTGCAAGCTGTATCATCTAGAAACATGTATTCGGAGCAAGGATTTGAAGCATTGATACGACCTGAATTGGGACAGGTGTGCCATTCATTTATTGTTGTGTCGAACTGTACTCCTGGATCAGCGCTTGACCATGCTGCAGAACAAACTTTATCCCATAATTCTTTCGCTTCTATTGTTTTAGAGACCGATCCATCAGTACGGGCACGTAACTCCCACATATCATTAGCTTTAACGGCAGAAAGAAAATCATTTGTTATGCGAACTGAGTTATTAGAATTTTGTCCAGATACAGTGTTATAAGCTTCTGAATCCCAGTCTATGTCGTACACGGAAAAACTAATTTCATTGTATCCTTGTTGTGCAAGTTGAAGGCATTTATGAATATAACTTTCTGGCACCATATCTTTACGGGCCAGTTGTATAGCTTTTTTTAAATCAGGGTTTTCTGCGGGGATGTATCTTTCGTCACTATTATTGTCAAAATCACCTTGGTGGCATGCCTTAATGATAGAATTTAAACGTTTAAAGCAGATTTTTGAGCCAGATACGATTGAGGCAACCTTTTGTTCTTCTATAACCTTCCAATCTATAAATTCTTCCACGTCAGGATGGTCAATATCAACAACAACCATCTTTGCCGCTCTTCTTGTTGTTCCCCCAGATTTAATAGCCCCTGCAGAGCGATCACCAATTCTCAGAAAGCTCATGAGTCCAGAAGATTTACCTCCGCCAGATAGAGCCTCACCACTAGACCTTATATTTGAAAAATTTGTACCAGAACCCGATCCATATTTGAAAAGACGTGCTTCTCTTGTCCATAGATCCATTATTCCGCCGTCTGTTACTAGGTCATCTGAGACGGATTGAATAAAACAGGCATGAGGTTGTGGATGTTCGTAAGCACTGGACGATTTAACTAACTTGCTAGTCTTATAGTCCACGAAATAGTGTCCCTGACCCGGGCTGTCTATGCCATAGGCCCAATGCAATCCGGTATTAAACCACTGAGGGCTGTTTGGAGCTGCCATCTGATTAGCGAGGGTATACCTTATTTCATCAAAATATATTTGGGCATCCTCATCGCTGTCAAAATATCCTCCTTTCCAACCCCAGTAAGTCCAGGTGCCAGCCATACGATTAAAAACTTGTCTAGCGTCTGTCTCAGACACGTATCTCTTGTTATTTGGTAATTTAGCTAGCTCTTTTTTGTCTTCCGTATGCTTCCATAAGAATTCTGGAACGTCATCTTCTGCAACAGCTTTGAGTGATGATGGTATACCAGCTCTTCGAAAATATTTTTGTGCAAGTATATCAATCGCGACCTGGCTCCAGTGTTCTGGGACCACTATGTTATTAGCCGAAAAAACAACAGAACCGTCAGGATTTCGTATCTCGCTAGACGTCTTATGAAACGTTATATTCTGATACGGGTCGTCACTCCCAATAGTTAGGCGGCGTTCAATCCGCATATCTTAACTCCTAAATACACTAAGTTTTCGTTCTAGAGTGTCGAAAACTACAAAACCAGGTTATCTGTATCGGTTCTTGTTTTATCCCCTAACCGTTCACAGCTTTTTCGATTCGTTTTATAGCTAGAATCATCTTATGTTCTTAGTCTACAATATATAGTCATATGTATAGGCTATACCACTACATATTTATGTATCAACTATATTTTGTATTTTTTAACCTATTAAAAGTATATATAGTGCTAAATAGTGAGAGAAACCCTTGTGAATAGAGATACATAGACGGGTGGACGGTGAAGGGTGGATGGTGCCATATTTATAAGATATTAAGAGACTCGGTTACAAAAAATGGTTGTTATGAACAGAATAGGATGAACCCATATGGCCACACTAGGAACATTACTTAAAACTTGGTTAAAAGGGATTAGGGTCGGTGAGGACTCCTTTGGAAATAAGTACTATAGGTCTAAGAATCTAGATAATTATGGTCGTGCTAAACGATGGGTTGTTTATAATGGTCAACCAGAGGCGAGCAAAGTTCCTCCTGAATGGCACGCTTGGCTGCATTATATGGTTGAGGATCCTTTGCTGGATAAGGTTCGATATGATTGGCAAAAGGATCATTTGCCAAACCTAACAGGGACAGGAGCGTCATATGCGCCTGATGGAAGTGTGCATCGTGATGGAAAACGTTCTGCTAGTGTAGGTGATTATGAAGCCTGGACCCCAAACTAAATATTTTCTATTAAGATGTACTGATGGTTCTTATGGGTTTATTAAAATCTGAATACTACGAAATTGCTGTTGGTTTAGGTGTCTCAGTTTTCCTAATCATCCTTATATCTTTTGTGTTTATGACAAAAGAAGATAAAAATAACACAGCAATAGTGGTTGCAAAGTTTAACAACGTTGACGGATTAAAAGTAGGTGATCATGTTAGGGCAGCCGGAATATCAGTAGGTAAGATTACGAAAATTTCTATCGATGAAGACTTTAAAGTAATTACAGTTTTAAGAATAATTGATACATTATTATTGGATGAAGACACAACTGCCTCAATCGTGACCGACGGGCTTTTTGGAGAAAAGTCGATCCAATTGAGTATTGGAGGCAGTGAAAAACTTATCACTAATGGTGGCGAAATAAACTTTACAGAGGATTCTCTGATTTTGGATGACCTACTTGAGTTAATTGTTAATCAGAAGTCTCAATATTCTAAAGAAGCTAACTAGTCATTAAGGGAAGCAAAGTGAACCGTTCAACATTAGAAACTTTTCTCGGCGCATTTGTTATATTAGTAACTCTGGGGTTTTTATTATTTGTTCTTCAATTATCTGATTTTTCTTCCAAAGAAGGAACCCTTTACAAGGCACGTTTTTTAAAAGTTGGTGGTTTGGAAAAGGGGAATGAGGTTAGAATAGGTGGTGTAAAAGTAGGAACGATTATTACAAGAGATCTTGATGCCGTAAACTTTGAGGCTATTGTTAAATTCAGTGTGGACTCGAGTATAAAATTACCGAGTGATACAAAGGCGATGGTTATAGGACAAGGTTTTTTGGGAGAAAAATATTTAAGGCTTACACCAGGGGTTTCTAAAGATTACATCAAGCCTGAACATGAAGTAATGGACACTGTTGACTATAAATCGTTGGAGGATACTGTTTCTAAAATTATATTTATGGCAACAGAAGAAAAGTGAGATTATTGTATGTCTGTTAGACGATGTTTAACGACTAAGGTCTTAGGTTATTTTGTGTGTTTTTTTTTGATTTTTGTTATTACCTCAGACAAGTTAGCAATTTCTCAAACAAGTTTTCGAAATAGCTTTCCCTTTTTAGAAAATAATAAATTAGCAGTTTTGCAGGGACTTGATAAGGTTACAGCTAGAATTTCGACTTTATATGTACGAATAAATGAGAATGTTCACTTTGGCACTTTATCAATTAATGTACGAGCGTGTTTTAAAACACCTCCTACTGAACCACCGGAAAGTATTGCGTTTTTAGAGATACACAAGATTATTGGCGGTAAACAAGTGGCAAAATTATTTAGCGGTTGGATGTACTCTTCTAGCCCAGCATTGTCTGCTTTAGAACATGCTGTTTATGACGTTTGGGTAGTTGATTGCACAAATAGTTTAAATTCTTCTGGTGCCAAATCCGAATAAAACTTGGCGTTTGTTGCTATAGCGTTAGCTAGTAGAGATTTGTAAGCACCTCTGGTTATTTCATAACAACCAAATTGAGCTAGATGGTCTGTTAAGAATTGAGTGTCGAGTAATTTGAAATTACCTTTTTCAAGCCTTGCTACTAAATGACAAAGGGCTATTTTACTTGCATCCTTTTCTTTGGAAAACATACTTTCACCGAAAAACGCCCCTCCTATAGCTAGGCCGTATAAACCGCCGACAAGTTTATTATTAAACCAGACTTCTACCGAGTGAGCGTATCCTAATCTAAATAAAGATTTATAAAGCATTTCTATTTTTTCGTTAATCCAAGTTTCTTGGCGTTTTTTTGAGAGTGAATAACAACCTTCTATAACTCCATTAAAATCTATGTCAGAACTAACTTGATAACGGCAATCCTTTAGGGTGCGCTTTAATCGTCTAGGTATGTGCATATTATTTATCGGAAGAATACCCCTGATTTCTGGTTCTACCCAGAAAAGATTGGGATCATCTCTATTTTCTGCCATAGGAAATATTCCTTGGGAGTATGCACTTAATAAATTTTCCGTTGTTATATCATGCATAGTTTAGATTAATTTTCAGACATGAATTTTTCTAACCAGTGTATATTGTAATCACCAGAAATAAAATTATCATTATCTATAACCCTTTTATGCAAAGGTATCGTGGTTTCTACGCCGGAGATCACAATTTCATCTAGGCAGCGTTTTAATCTTCTAATACAGCTGCTTCGATCATCAGAGTGAACGATTAGTTTAGCTATCAAGCTATCGTAGTTAGGAGGTATTTTATATCCGTTGTAGAGAGCTGAATCTATTCTTACTCCCAAGCCACCAGGAGCATGTAACTCGGTTATTTGTCCTGGAGATGGAATAAAGGTATCAGGATTTTCAGCATTTATGCGACATTCAATAGAATGACCCGAATGTTTTATATCTTTTTGGGAGAAAGATAGTTTTTTATCCGCGGCTACATTAATCATTTCTTTTATTATGTCCACGCCGCATATCATTTCAGTGATACCGTGCTCAACCTGCACTCGAGTATTCATTTCTATAAAATAAAATTCTCCATTTTCGTATAAAAATTCAAAGGTGCCAGCACTAATATAATGCAAACTTTTGGCTGCTTCACAACATATCGCTGATAGCTTTTGTCTTGTAACTGTGTCTAAAGTCGGGGAAGGGGCTTCTTCAATTATTTTTTGATGATTGCGTTGAATAGAGCAGTCGCGTTCGAACAGGCTTACCACATTTCCAAATTTATCGGCAAGAATCTGAACTTCAATGTGTCTCGGTTTAGTAAGGTATTTCTCTATATAAACTGAGGATTCCCCAAAATTGGCCTTTGCTTCATTTTGTGCGGATTTTAAACTATTTTCAAGATTATCTTTGTGGGTGACTACTCTCATCCCTTTACCACCCCCGCCGGCTGCTGCTTTTATTAGAACTGGAAAACCAATTCTTTCAGCAATTTCTAAAGCGGATGAGACATCCTCAATTCTGCCCTCCGTTCCAGGTACGACAGGAACATTTGCTTTTTTCATCTCAGCTTTTGCTTGTACCTTATCACCCATAATTTGTATATGGTCAGGACTTGGCCCAATAAATGTAAAACCGTGTTCTTCAGTAATACGAGCAAAGTTCGAGTTTTCAGAAAGAAAACCATAACCTGGATGGATAGCATTAGCGTTAGTCACTGTTGCCGCAGATATAATCGCAGGTATATTTAGGTAGCTGTCTGAAGAGCTGGGTGGGCCAATACATACGCTTTCGTCGGCAAGTTTGACATGCATTGCTTCGGCATCAGCGGTAGAATGAACAGCAACAGTAGAGATGCCCATTTCCTTACAGGCTCTGTGAATACGCAGAGCAATTTCACCTCGGTTGGCTATAAGAATTTTGTCAAACATGTAGGTCTAGCCCGGGTTTAGCTAATTAAGGCAAGTACTTCGCCATACTCGACCGGCTGTCCATCATTAACAAGGATTTCAGATAAATTACCGTCACAGTGAGCTGATATTTCGTTAAAAGTTTTCATGGCCTCAATAACAAGTATAGTTTGGCCCTTCGAGACGGAATCTCCTACCTTAACGAATGGAGGTTCTCCTGGGGCTGATGCCATATAAATGGTTCCTACCATAGGAGCAGTAACTGCGCCTTGTAGTGAGGATCGATCTAAATTCGCATCGGTGCTTATGTCAGGACTCTTAATGTCCGCCGTAACAATTGGCGAGCTTTGGTAGCTAGGCTTGGTTACTCTTATTCGTACGCCAGATTCTTCATATTCAATTTCTCCAAGCCCAGTCTCAGAGAGTAATTCAGCTAACTTGCGAACCAGTTCAGTATCTACATCAAATTTCTTGCTCATTTTTTTGGCTTCAACGTTAGTTAGTGATTCTATTTGATATGGCTCTAATTGACAGTAGGTAGCCATCCCCACCGAAACCACATATTAGACCAGAGGCTACGGAACTTACATAAGAATGATGTCTAAATTCTTCTCTCGAGAAAATATTTGATAAATGTACCTCTATTATTGGGATAGTTAAAAGTTTTAAAGCATCGAGAACTGCGACAGAGGTATGGGTGTAAGCGCCGGCATTAATTATAAGACCCGCAGCTTCTTTTTTGGATTCTTGTATCCAAGCAACTAATTCCCCCTCATGATTTGTTTGCCGGAAATCAATTGAGATATCAAATATTTTTGCTTCTGCAACACAACGATCTTTAATCGTGTCTAGTGTTTCGTGTCCATATTGATCAGGCTCACGATCACCTAGAAGATTTAGATTTGGACCATTAAGTATCCATAAGTTTGGATTATCAGCCACTGTTTAAAACCTACAATGTTAATTTGTATTAGGCGTTATCATACAGGTCGATTCATCGCAATGATTACATATATTTAATTTATTATGTGCAGATCATTAGATTTACTCAGTTGAGCTCAGTAATTTGGTGATTGATTCAAAAACGTTTTCAAACATCTCAACTGATAGTCGTTTCGTGTTTATATTGTATCTTGAACAATGGTAGCTATCTATTAGTTTAAACGACCGATTGTCGTTTGAAACTTTATGAATAACAGAATGTTTAAAAGCATAATCTTTAAGAGAAAGTTTTAAACAAGCTAATAACGAATTATGAGCCGTAACTCCAAGGGCTAGAATAGCCTGCAGATTAACCATTGATTTTATCTCAGAGTTTAAAAAACTCCTGCAAGATTTTACTTCTGAGCCAATTGGTTTATTTTCTGGTGGAACACATCTCACTGCATTAGTTATACGACAATCCAATAGTTTTAAGCCGTCATCTTTTGATTTGGCATACAAGCCTTTTGCAAAGCCGAATTTAATCAGAGTTGAATACAGTACGTCGCCTGCATAGTCCCCAGTGAATGGGCGACCAGTCTTATTTGCGCCTTTAAGCCCTGGCGCTAAACCCACTATTAAAAGACGAGAATCTAACTCACCAAAACTCTCCACTGGCCCATTATGGAAGTCTGTAAACTTTTTTTGGTTAGCTTTTCTAAAATCGACTAATCTTGGGCATAAATTACAATTGCTTTTAGGATTTACTTGCACATAATCTCCTTTTTACTCTACTAGGTTAAAGTGATTGCGAATGTGTAAACAATTGTTAATTGTTACTATACTTGAAGTGTGGCACACAGATTGCGTTAAAATTTTTATATTTTTTTTGTTTGTTAAACTAATTCTTCAACAGAGCAAATCAATATTTCTTGTTAATTGTCTAGCCCCCCTAAGTATTGTTTGTTCAGAGAGTTTATCAACCTTAAAACAGCCGTATTTTAAAAGAAACTAGTATGACAAATAATAAAAGCGTCTTTATCGGTCTAGGAGCAAATTTGCCCAGTGAAATTTATGGGGCGCCTATTAAAACATTGGAAGCTTCATTGAAGGTGCTTATAAAGTGTGGTGTACAAATAGTAGGGCAGTCTCGTTGGTATTCAACTCTTTCATTTCCTGACCCCAATCAGCCTAGGTATTTAAACGGAGTAGTGTCTGTAAAAACTAACCTGACACCGATAGAATTGTTAAATCTACTAAATACAATTGAAAAACAATTTGGAAGGGTGAGAACTGTTAAGAATGCCCCACGTATTATAGATCTTGATCTACTTGCATTTGGAAACACAATTCGAACAGATGATCCACCTCTTTTGCCTCACCCTCGGTTAGCAGAACGAATTTTTGTACTTAGGCCTTTAATTGACATAGAACCTTCTTGGAAACATCCATTACTTGGTTTGTCAGCGAAAGAGCTAATTAAAAATTTACCTAGCACTGATGGTATTAGATTATTTAATGAAACAGACGAGTAACGATTTTTATATAATTGGTTGGCATTAAATATATTTATGCTTATAAAGTGTTTGTAGTACAATACAATGCTGGAGGTGATTAACATGGCACGGGTGACTGTAGAAGATTGTGTAGAAAAGGTATCAAGTCGATTCCAATTAGTATTACTCGCAGCACAGAGGTCACGGGAAATATTGGCTGGTTCACCAATTACTGTTGAGAAGGATAACGATAAAAATCCAGTCATAGCATTACGGGAAATCGCTGATGAGACACTCGATTTAGAAGAATTAACTGATGCACTTGTAGCAAGCCAGCAACGTCATGTCGATTTTGACATTCTCGAAGAAGAATCAGATGAAGATGAAGTGGTAGAGTTATTGGAATCTGAGTCCCATGTTGAAGGAGTAAGTTTGGGTGAACCTGTTGATGAAACGGTTAATCAAATTGAGATTCCTTCGGACAGTAAGAAAATGCGTTTTGAGGATGTGGCTGGTTCTGTGGATATTGATTGATTTTGTGATATCAGGTTTGTCCTTAAAAAGGTTAAATTATGGACCACGGGAGTTATAAGCCTAATTAACCCAAGTGTTCAAAATATGTTTAATTGGAACTGGATCTGAGAAGAAATGGTCGGGCAACATGAGCTTGTAGATAGAGTCAAATCTTACGATCCAAAGTTTGATTCGTCGTTGCTTAATTTAGCCTATGATTTTTCTGAGAAAGCGCATGGTGGACAAAGACGCGATTCTGGAGATTCGTACTTTTCTCATCCGCTGGAAGTAGCTGACATACTGACAGACTATCGACTTGATGGGGCCTCAATTGTAACAGCGTTGCTGCATGACACGATCGAAGATACTGATACGTCACAAGCTGAAATAAAAAAAATATTTGGTGATGAAATATCACAGTTAGTGGATGGAGTTACCAAGCTCACACGAATTGAATTACAGTCAAACAAAGCAAAGCAAGCCGAAAATTTTAGAAAATTTGTTTTAGCAACTAGCCGCGATATTCGTGTTTTATTAGTTAAACTAGCTGATCGATTACATAACATGCGTACGATTCAACACGTGGATATGCCAGAGAGAAGGCGACGTATTGCTCAAGAGACAATGGATATATATGCACCTTTAGCAGCTCGTATTGGTATGAACGACTTTAAGGACGAGTTGGAGGACTTGGCTTTTTCTGAGCTTAATCGCGATGCAAGGGATTCTATTGTTAAACGTTTAAAATTTTTGAGGGAAGAAGGTGAAAATCTTATAGAAAGAGTAACAAAAGAGTTAAATCAGGTTCTTCTTGACGATCATGTTACCGCTGTTGTCTCTGGACGAGAAAAATCTCCCTATTCAATATGGCGTAAAATGTCTCGAAAGCAAGTTGCCTTTGAACAACTTTCTGACATTATGGCTTTCAGAATATTAGTCAGCGATTATTCAGACTGTTATCGTACGCTTGGAATAATTCATGCGAATTATCGCGCAGTCCCTGGTCGATTTAGGGACTATTTGTCTACCCCAAAACCAAATGGTTATCAGTCCCTGCACACTGGAATTCTGGGACCTGAAAAGCATCGAATAGAGGTGCAGATACGTACTTCTGAAATGCATGAAATTGCTGAAAGGGGAGTTGCTGCACATTGGAGGTATAGTCAACTTGGAGCTGGCCCGGAATCAGTTTTTGGTTTATCTGACGATAGCCATTACAGATGGCTCCAAGAGTTGTTGGATATATTAGACGATGCAGCAGGACCGGAAGATTTTCTTGAGCATACCAAACTTGAAATGTTTTCAGATCAGGTTTTTGTTTTTTCGCCAAAAGGAGAAGTTTACGCTTTGCCACAGTCCTCAACACCAATTGATTTTGCTTATGCGGTTCATACTGAAGTAGGGGATCACTGTGTAGGTTCAATGATTAATGGAAGAAACATGCCATTACAAACTCTTTTACAGAATGGGGACCAAGTAGAAATATTGATTTCGGAGAATCAAACACCTTCTCCAAATTGGGAACAATTTGTAGTAACTGGCAAAGCTAGAGCTAGAATTCGTCGAGTTTTAAGGCAACAAAAACAATTAGAATACGTTGAACTCGGGAAAAGTATAATTGAACAGGCTTTTTTGAGAAGGAATGAAGAGTTCGACGAAGGTAAATTAATTGAAGCTTTAAAAGAGCTTCATGCAAATTCTGTGCATGAGCTTTATACACTGGTTGGGCAAGGGGTTCACACAGGCCGTGATGTTGTTGGCGTCATATATCCTGATAAAACAGAAGAAAAGAATAAACAGACTAAAAACTCTTTGTTTTCTTTGCGCAGATCAAAACGTAAAACACAAAATCTTGGAGAATTTTCGGTACCTATAGATGGTTTAATACCCGGCATGGCTGTTCATTTGGCTAAGTGTTGTTATCCACTACCAGGAGAAAGAATTGTGGCCATTGCAACAACCGGAAAAGGAGTGACTGTTCACACTATAGATTGTATGACTTTAGAAGCTTTCTCGGATAGTCCAGAAAGATGGGTTGATGTCTCTTGGACTACTGATCCAGAGTCAATTAATAAACAACTCAGCAGGTTAAATGTCACTTTAGTAAACGAGCCAGGTAGTCTTGGAGAATTAGCTAATATAATTGCCAAGTCAGGTGGTAATATTTCTAACCTTCAATTTACAAATAGAAATCCTGATTTTTTTGATATGACTGTTGATATCGAAGTTGATGATAATAAACACCTAAGCAACGTTTTATCTGCTTTAAGGGCTGGTCGGTCGGTTAGCACTGTAGGTAGATCTCGTAGCTAGAATTTTGATTAGTTTTTTTTGTCATACATTTTAGAGGCATTGATGATTACAGATAAAATGCGCTTAGGTGTTAATGTTGATCATGTTGCAACAATAAGAAACGCAAGAGGGGGAAAACATCCAGATCCATTGAAAGCTGCAAAACTAGCCATTAACTCTGGGGCCGATAGTATCGTTGTACACTTACGTGAAGACAGACGTCATATTTCAGATGATGATTTAATTAACTTAATGAAGGAGCTTGATAAGCCTATTACTCTGGAAATGGCAGCAACAAATGAGATGGTTGACATCGCGTGCGAAAGCTCCCCAAAAAAAGTTTGTTTTGTTCCCGAGAAAAGAGAAGAAAGGACTACGGAGGGAGGTTTAGATGTATGCTCCTCATTCTCCTCTTTGCAAGAATATATTGCTAAATTAAAAAGTCATAATATGGATGTTTCCTTGTTTATTGAGCCTGATGTTGATCAAATTAACGCTGCTAAAGAATTAAATGCTACTGCTGTCGAATTACATACAGGAGAGTATTGCAATGCATTTGATAGTCATGATGTATTAAATATACAAAAAGAGTTAATTAGGTTAGAAGAAGCATCTGCGCATGGTTATAATTTAGGCTTAGAAATCAATGCTGGTCATGGTCTAAACTACGCATCCGTTGCTTCTGTCAGTAAAATAAAACAAATTACTGAACTTAATATTGGACATTTTATAATTGGTGAATCTTTATTTGTTGGAATTGAGGATGCAGTGCGAGAAATGCGATTATTAATTGATACAGCTAGACAGAGCTAGAATACGAAAACTTTATGATCATTGGTGTCGGTATAGATTTGATTAATATCACGCGAATAGAACGTACTTTAGGTAGGTTTGGTGACCGTTTTACGGAACGTTGCTTTACCGCTCTAGAGCGTGAAAGGTCAGATTCGCGTTACAATCGGGCCGATAGCTATGCCAAGAGATACGCAGCAAAAGAAGCCTGTTCTAAGGCCTTAGGCACAGGCTTTCGTCAGGGTGTTTATTGGCGTGATATAGGTGTTGTAAATCTTCCATCAGGAAAACCGAGTATTGAATTATCTGGAGGTGCGGCCAGTCGTTTAATTGAAATTACACCGACTGATTTCGAGGCGGTGATAAATATATCAATAACCGATGAAAGTCCTATTGCTCAAGCAATTGTGATTATTACTGCAATAAGAAATTGATATTGATTTCGCTAAATTTATTAATTTTTAATTATAAGAGATTTTGTAAGTGGAAATGTAAATAGCTATGACCAGAGAGAAAGATAAAAAAAGTAAGACTAGTTGGGGAGAAAATATTCGTGTTATAATTTATGCCCTTTTAATTGCATTCTTTATTCGCACTGTAGCATTTCAACCTTTTAATATTCCTTCTGGGTCAATGATCCCGACCTTGCTTGTTGGTGATTATTTGTTTGTTTCTAAATATTCTTATGGTTATAGCAGGTATTCTTTACCATTCGGGTTAAAGCTATTTAATGGTAGATTATTTTCTAATCAACCAAAACGAGGAGACGTAGCAGTTTTTCGTCAACCTCCTTCAAACAGGGATGATTTCATTAAAAGAATTGTTGGGTTACCAGGTGATAAAATACAAATGATTGGTGGAGTTTTGTATATTAATGGATCGCCAACTAAAAAGAAACGAATTGAGGATGCTAGCTTCACTGATTGGAGAGGGCGTGAAATTAGTATTCCACAATATGCGGAAACATTAGACAACGGAGTTAGCTATATTGTTAGTGAATCAATGGGTAATGCAGGGCCAGTTGATAATACTCAAGAATTCATAGTACCGAAGAATCACTATTTTGCGATGGGAGATAATCGTGACAATAGTAATGATAGCAGGAGTTGGCTTTATATTCCTTCTGAAAACTTAGTCGGTCGAGCTGAAATTATCTTCTTTTCAACCGATGGGTCTTCGGGGTGGCTCAAACCTTGGTTGTGGCTAGATTCTACTCGTTTTGAACGAATATTTAGTTCAATTGATTAAACTATGAATCAAAGTTTATATAAGGAGTTCATGGAATCTATAATACAGTATAGGTTTAAGAATTTAGCTCTTTTGAATCAGGCAATGACACACGTTAGTTCAGGTGTAGTAAATAATGAGAGACTGGAATTTTTGGGAGATAGAATACTTGGTTTAGTTATAGCTGAACTCCTTCTCGAAAAATTTCCTCACGAAAACGAAGGTGACATAGGCAAACGTTATGCTAGCCTTGTGCAGAGTGAAACGCTCGCTTTGATAGGTAACCGTCTTAATTTGAAAAAGTACCTTCATGCGGTTGGGACAGAAATCAATGACAGTATCATCGGAGATGCAACAGAAGCTTTGATTGCAGCTATTTACTTGGATGGTGGATATACAGTTTCAGCTGAATTTATTAAGAAATACTGGAATCCTCTTATTAAGTTATCGGATATGCCCCCACAAGACTCGAAGACCAAACTACAAGAAATGAGTCAAGCAAAGGGCTTGGGGTTGCCAATCTATCGAAATATCTCAAGAGAAGGACCTGATCATAATCCCATATTTCAGGTAGAAGTTTCGGTGAAGAAATTTGGTAAATTTGTTGGCAGAGGGAACAGTAAAAAAAATGCTGAGCAAGAGGCTGCAACACAACTTTTGCAAAAGGTGAAAAGCAAAAGTGACGCCTGATAATACTAAATGTGGGTTAGTTTCTATCATAGGATTACCGAACGCCGGTAAGTCCACACTTTTAAATAACTTTGTTGGTGAGAAAATATCTATTGTAACTCATAAGGTTCAAACAACTAGATCACGTGTTAGAGGAGTATCAATAGTTGGTAATACACAGATTGTTTACATAGACACACCCGGAATATTTAAAGCAAAAAGACGCCTAGAAAGATCTATGGTTGATGCTGCCTGGTCAAGTGTTAAAGATGCAGATGCTGTCGTTGCAGTAATAGATGCGTATAGAGGAGTAGATGATAAAGTCAAAACTTTGCTAGTGGAAGTAAATGAACGGGCTCATGAAGCTATATTGGTTCTCAATAAAGTTGACAAAGTAAAGCGTGAGTTTTTACTTTCATTAACAAATGATCTAAGCAGAATTACAAAATACGAAGCGGTGTTTATGGTGTCTGCATCAAAAGGAGATGGAATAGAAGATTTACAAAATTATATTGCGTCGCTTATGAGCCCAGGACCTTGGTTGTATCCAGGTGACCAGTTGTCTGACCTTCCACAGAGGCTTGTCGCTTCTGAAACAACAAGAGAAAAAGCGTATTTATTTTTACATCAAGAATTACCCTATTCACTCTCAGTTTTTACTGAAGAGTGGAAAGTGTTACGAGATAAGAGTGTTCGTATGAGACAAGTTATATACGTAGAAAGAGACACACAAAAAGCAATTGTTTTAGGGAAATCTGGAGAAACTATCAAAAAAATCAGGATGTCATCTCAGAAAGAAATGATTGATATATTTGATACAGAAGTTCATCTATTTATTGAAGTGAAAGTAAGGAAAAATTGGGTCAATGATCCTAGGGTATATGAGGAATGGGGTTTAAAATTTGACATTTGACCGAGTCACTACTAGTTGGATTTGCTAAATGGAATGGATTGACCAAGCAATAATAATTGGTTCTAGAAAACATGGAGAGAAAGCTTCAATAGTCCAGATGTTAACAAAAAACCATGGAAAACACGCAGGTCTACTTTCTGGTGGGAGCACTTCTTCTAAAAGACATCTTGTAGAACCTGGTAATTATGTAAGTGCAAATTGGCGCGGAAGATTACCTGAGCATCTTGGCAGGGTTAATATAGAGCTAGAACGGTCGTTTGGAGCTGTAATTCTTGGTGAACCAAAAAAATTAGCTGCTCTAAACTCTATTTGCGAGATTATATTATTAGTATTACCTGAAAGAGAATCACATAATGAGATTTTTATGGCCACACTCTTTCTTTTACAAAACATGGCAAATGAGCAGGATGATATCTGGTTAGCTCTGTATGTTAGATGGGAGCTAGGTTTGCTCGGTGCATTAGGGTTTGGATTACAGTTATCTACATGTGCAGTCACTGGGCAAACTAATAATCTAGCATATGTTAGCCCTAAAACTGGTCGAGCAGTGACTATGGATATCGGTCTTCCTTACAAAGATCAATTATTTGTTTTGCCTGACTTTTTATCGAATGGCGAACGCAATCATGGTAACGCGAGTTACAAAGACATTGTGAATGGCGCTAAATTGACCGGTTATTTTTTAGAAAAACATGTTTTTGCTACTCTTAATAAAACTCTTCCTCCAATGAGAAATAGGTTTTTTGATCTAATGAATAAAGAAATTTAATAAACAACTGGTATAGCAAAAATCAATAAGTTGATTTAAAACACCAAAATGATACTAGATATAGGGTAGTATTTATAAGATGTCTTTAAATGGCGCTAACGGAAATATACGTGAAGAAAGTTTTAAAGATGCTCTCAGTGAGAGATACCTAAACTATGCCGTGTCTACAATTATGTCTCGGTCGTTACCTGATGTTAGAGATGGTTTGAAACCAGTTCACAGAAGGCTTCTATACGCAATGATGCAGTTACGTTTAAATCCAGAACAAGGGTTTAAAAAGTGCGCTCGTATCGTTGGCGATGTAATGGGAAAGTATCATCCACATGGGGACCAAGCTATTTATGATGCATTAGTAAGGTTGGCTCAGCAATTCTCTGTTAGATACCCATTAATTGATGGTCAAGGAAATTTTGGTAATATAGACGGCGATAATGCTGCGGCAATGAGATATACAGAATCCAGATTGACGGAAACTGCCATATCATTGCTAGAGGGTATTGAGCAAGACTCTGTTGATTTTAGAGACACTTACGATGGTGACAGTTCGGAGCCAATAGTTTTGCCGGCAAATTTTCCAAATTTATTGGCGAATGGTGCGAGTGGCATTGCTGTAGGCATGGCCTCAAGTATTCCACCACATAACGTTTGTGAAATTTATGATGCAGCGTTACATCTTTTGAAAACCCCTAATGCAACAATTACTAAATTAGTTAGTTTTATTTCTGGCCCAGATTTTCCAACAGGTGGTATTTTAGTTGAAAATAAGAATACATTGGTTGAAGCATACAGTCAGGGAAAAGGAAGTTTTCGTATTCGTTCCAAATGGGAAGTCGAAAATCTAGCACATGGACAGTATCAAGTGGTCATAACTGAGATACCGTACTTGGTTCAGAAGTCCAGACTAATTGAAAAAATAGCTGATCTTTTGCAACAAAGAAAATTGCTCCTTTTATCAGATGTTAGAGACGAGTCTGCTGATGATATTCGCCTTGTTCTTGAGCCGAAGAATAGGAACGTTGATCCAGAGCTGCTAATGGAAAGTTTATTTCGAACAACGGAGTTAGAATCACGGTTTAACCTAAATATGAACGTCATTGATTCAAATCAAAATCCTCGGGTTATGTCATTGAGAGAAGTTCTCCAAGCATTTATTGACCACCGTCATGATATTCTGATTAGGAGCAATAAATATAAACTTAATAATATAATCCGACGGTTAGAGATCCTAAATGGTTATATGATTGTTTATTTAAATCTGGATGAAGTAATACGCGTCATCAGAGAAGAAGAAGATCCAAAGTCAGTGTTTAAAATTAAGTGGGATTTGAGTGATGTTCAATCCGATGCGATTTTAAATATGAGATTACGGTCCCTTCGTCGTCTTGAAGAACTTTCCATTAAAACTGAAATAACGAATTTAAAATCTGAAAAAAAGTTAATTAAACATTTATTAGAAAACAAAAAAAAGCGTTTAGAGCACATAAGTGATGAATTTAAAACTGTTAAAAAACAATATAACAATAAGACATCCATTGGAAAAAGGAGGACAATAATTGGTGAAGCCCCCAAAGAGGTGGACATATCTACTGAGCTGGTTATCGAAAAGGAGGAGGTTACGGTTGTTTGTTCGCAGAAAGGTTGGGTGCGAACAATTAAAGGGCATGAATTAAAAATTAATGAATTAAAATATAAAGAGGGTGATAAAGAAAGATTCATTATTAAGGCGTTAACCACAGATAAACTAATTTTATTTGCTAGTGATGGTAGATTTTTTACACTGGAGGTAAATAAGTTACCTGGTGGTAGGGGACATGGTGAGCCAATTAGTCTTATGATTGATCTAGGAAATGAAACAGAATTAGTTAATGTTTTAACATACCATGAAAGTATGAAACTCGTTATTTCTTCTGATACTGGGAGAGGGTTTATAGTTCCTGAGAAAGATGTTGTTGCTCAGACCCGAGCTGGAAAAAAAGTCTTATTTTTAGACGAAGGTGCTGAATCGCATATATGTAGGCCTATAAATGGTGATCATATAGCTTTAATAGGAACAAATAGGAAGCTGCTAATTTTTCCTATTGAGGAAGTGCCAATTATGTCTAAAGGAAAGGGAGTAAGATTGCAGAATTATACTAGTGGTAGGTTAGCTGATTTAACAACTTTTTTTCTAGAACAAGGATTAATGGTTCGAACAGGAAACCGAAACAGAACTTTCAGTTCCAAAGAAATCGTCCAATGGTCTGGTAAAAGGGCCCAAACAGGAAGGTTGCCGCCTGCCGGTTTTCCTCGCTCTAATGTTTTTTAGTGTGATTAAAGTAAACAGTTAAATATTATGGATAGTTATAAATTGTGAATTATTTAGAAAGGGAATAAAAACATGAACAATACGATAGCCCACCAATCTACTATTGTTAGCTCAATTTGGCCAAACAGAGGCTCATCGTTAGACATGCGTATTATTCGGGGTATTATTCTAGCGATTATAGGAAGTTTTGTCGTTGCTACTTTGGCTCAGATATCAGTCCCTATTTGGCCTGTGCCTATCACTGGGCAAACTTTTGGGGTTTTAATTGTTGGGATGGCATTGGGTTGTAAACTAGGTGTGTTATCGCTCACTCTTTATATGTTGGAAGGCATTTGTGGTTTACCTGTCTTCGCTAATTTTAGCTCTGGTCCTGGAGTTATATTCGGACCTACGGGTGGCTACATAGTTGGTTTCATAATAGCTGCTGGTGCAGTTGGCTATATGGCAGAGAGAACATGGGATCGCTCAATAGTTTTTACAGCATTAGCAATGCTAATTGGAAATATAATACTTTATATACCTGGGTTAATTTGGCTTGGTTTATTTTTTTTAGGACTGGGTAAAACTGATCCGCTTATGGCAACAATTACTGCTGGTTTATTTCCATTTCTGATTGGGGACTTTCTAAAACTTGCTTTGGCTGCATTGTTATTCCCAACAGCATGGAGATATCTTCTAACTAAGTAACCTTAAAACAGCTTGATCCGCTGTCATGATGATTAGTAAAACTTAGCATCCTAGAAGTTAAGTGATATGTCTCGGTGGACTGCTTGACAGCCGGCTATTTTTCTCGCCATTGCTGCAGGCAGTCGTTCCTGTAACCGTATTCCGATTGAGTTACGAATTTTTAATTCATATTCGCTCAGTTGTTTAAACAACTTCTTTTCTGCGAGAGTTCTCCATTTAACCTCCATTTCAAATATTTTTATTGCTTCATTAATTAAAATTAAAGATTTACTTCTGTCTTTACTTGTTTTTCTCAAGGAGCGTGATGCTTTTCTCAACTTAGATGTAATTAAATTTGTGCTGGGCGCAGACTTTGAAACTACACTTATGACTTCTTTAATTGATTTTTTTGCATCTTTTATCGAACTATTCTGAACTATATCAATAAGTGATTTGATTTTCGTTGAGGTGCTTTGTAAATCTGGTCCGGATTTTGCACTCATTAAAAGATCCTTTATTGGCTGGTAAGCGTCGTCAACATTACGGCGGTATTTTATCCGTGCTAATTTTTCTGATTTTAGTAAATTTTGAAAATTCTTTTTTTCTGTAACCCAATTTGCGGGTATTTCATTCATGATGCGCTTTTTTTCACTTTTGAGTAATTCTATATTTCTTTCTATTTGTTTTAGAGATATTCTTTCAGTTTGGTTTCCATTTTGTATCCGCCGTTTAAGGTTTTGAAATTCTTTTATTTTGTTTTTTATATCTCTTTCTTGTTTCTGTATCTGACGCACTTGTTTATGTAATGGTCTATATCCTGGTGTGGCTAGGTCAATTTTTATTTCAGAACTTTGAACCCTATCTACAAGTTCAAAAGTGTTTAGTGCAGCTGAAAAACTCTTTTCAATTTTGTTGCGACGTATTTCAGGCAAATAACTTATATCTATTGCTTTAGCCGAAGAAATTGTATTTCTTAGGCTTGCTTCATTATCTTTATAATAAACAAACATTTGTTTCTCTAGACAGTTTTGTAATCTTCTATTTTTTGGTGGAGGAGCGGTTTCTGAAGTTAAAAATGCTTGGTTTGGTAGAAAGTTAACTAAACTAGGGAAAGCCCCTACAATACCTAAACCCACTAGTTGTAGAATAATAAATGCTACTACACCTTTATAAATGTCAGTGGTTTTAACTTCTATAGATGCAACTCCTCGTAAATAGAATAAAGCAAAACCAAAAGGTGGTGTTAAAAACGATGTTTGCATGTTTACACCAATCATAACTCCTAGCCATACGGCTGTTATGTTGGCTGCTGGATCTGATAGTAGGATGGGTGCAACAATAGGAACGACAACAACTGCTATCTCGATGAAGTCTAAAAAGAATCCTAGTAGAAATATCACAGCCATAACTACTATAAATTGTGCCCAAAAACCTCCAGGTAAACCTGTTAAAAATTCTTTTACAAGATGTTCTCCACCAAAACTTCTAAATGCAGCAGTCAGCATTGCTGCTCCAAGTAAAATGATAAATACCATTGACGTGGTTTTTGCTGTTTCAACCATGACGCCTTTTAGTGTGTCGTCAATTTTTATAGTTCTCCAGCCACTCCAGCCGACAGAGAAAAGTAGCGACAACACAGCAATAATAGCGATAATTATTCCTATAGTGTCTTCCTGAGAGTTTATGTTTTTGATGTTTAAATCAAATTGGTTAATTAGGGTAAGTATTATAGTTATGGAGATAATCGCTATTATTGCAGGAGTAAAAGCTCCTTTTTTACCTTCCATAAGACGATAACCAGCCATTATCATTGCACCAATTGCTCCAATAGCTCCGGCTTGGTTAACCGTTGCGATACCCATAATAATTGATCCAAGTACAGCGAGTATCAATGTCAAAGGAGGAACCAAAGCTAGCAGAACTCGAAAAGCAAATTGTAAGTCTAGTTTGCTTTTTGAATGAACTGGAGGAGCCATATGTGGTCTTACTAAGGCAGTGATGAGAATATAGGTCACATACAGTGCAACAAGAACTAAGCCAGGTAGTAAGGCTCCCAGAAACATATCACCTGCGCTAGTCGAAGTGATTCCAAATTCAGTTGGTAAAGTTGTTTGGCCAGTTGCGTTCTTGTACTCTTGCCAACGAAGAGTGGCTGCTTGATCAGTTGCATTCGATAATTGATCGGCAAGAATAATTAACACTATAGACGGTGGTATTATCTGACCTAATGTACCTGCAGCAGCTATAGTGCCTGATGCAAGAGACTTAGAGTAATTATTTCGCAACATTGCAGGCAGTGAAATTAATCCCATTGCTACTACTGTTGCTCCTAGAATACCCGTGGTAGCCGCGAGTAACGCGCCAACAAGCACAACTGAGATTCCAAGTCCCCCAGGAATTGGACCAAATAGTTGAGCCATTGTTACAAGAAGGTCTTCAGCAATTTTTGAACGTTGCAGCATTATTCCCATAAATACAAATAAGGGTACCGCTATTAATGTGTCCCGCTCTACCTCCCAGTAAATACCCCGAAAATTGGTTACTCCGGCGGTAAGCCATTGGACAGGACCATCTTGAGCAAAATAAGCACTAACATCCCCAGCAAATATTGATCCTGCAATAGAAGCTAGTCCTATTGTTAGAATTGCTGACCCGGGCAGCGCAAATGCAACAGGAAAACCTGCAGCCAGGGCCCCAGCCATTGTCAAAACGAGTATTGCTAAGAAGAATAGTTCCATAATGTCTTAATTTTTTTTGTTACATAAAATTACTTTGTTGTAAGTCTAAAAGTATAAGTTCAATAAATTATTAGTGGATTTTACAATTCTGGTTCGCCTTTTAAGTCAGCAGCGCTAGATAAAAAATAGCTTGTAAATTGTATCATCATCGAAAGAGCATATACGGCTAAAAACCCTGCCATTAAATATTTGACATATAGCCCAAACCCACTTTGTGTCATCTCAAATGCGAGCAATGGACTATTAATAACTGTAGCTTTACTCCACATTCCAAGGGCTAATATAGTCCAACATAATGGGACACCTAACAAAATTGATCCAACTAAATTAACCCATGCCTTTTTCGTTTTGTTAAATCCTGCATATAGAACATCCACTCTAACATGTGCATCCTCAATCAGGGTGTAGGCACTTGCAAAAAGAAAGAGAGCTGCATACCAGAATCTTACAAGATCTCCTAGAAATGCTTGTTCATAAGAAAATATAAAACGAACTATAACTATTTGAAATTCAGCAATTACTACTAATAATGCTAGCCAGATAAAGCTCAGCCCTTTTATGTAATAAGCAAAGATTAAAGAGATTAGTATTAGGGGGTAATGAACGTAGATTCCTCTAAATCTTGATTGGGCAAGAGATTTTTCAAGCTCAGATCCTACGACATCTGAAAGCAATCCTTCAACTCTTAGGAATGAAATAGCACTATCGACGACACCAATGAACAAAACAGCCCAAAAAGCGACACGTATAATATAAGCTGAGAGAGATGTAAGGCAAGAAGCGTCTTCTCTTAATGCCCTATTACTTGTTAAAACTATGTATAGTACCAGAACAAGCAATAAGCCTACGTAACTAGTTACCTGCAACCAGCCAAGTAAAATTTCAACGTCTGAAAGTGATTTTTTTACTGGTTCTAACCCAAACCAGTTTTTATTTGAAAACAAAGTTATTAAACCAGGCCAACCACGCCAGAAAATTAAATAATTATTAATAAGAAATATAAAAGCCATTCCAATTGTTGAAAGAGCAATAAATCTTATAGCCAGATTGGTTTTAAGAGATCTGGTTAGTTGATTTTTTGATACTACCGGGTTCAAAACTTTTTTCCAAAAACTAATTAAAGTAATAATATTTTACTCTAATTATATTTAGATATAATTAACGAGAGCGAAACATTAAGGTTCCGCTCTCGTCACTAATCTTTAAACGATTATTTATAAACCGAGAACTCTGTTGCGCTGTCTTAGATAAGCGACATCAGCAATATTGGCCCATGCTCCAACTTCACTTCGAGATTTGATGAAACTTTCATGGATCTTATTTGCTAATGGACTATGAGCTCTGACTTCTTCAAAGACTTCGTTAGCAGCCGTTCCAAAACTATCATAGATCTCGTCATTAAATTCACGAAGCTGAACACCTTGATCTTTTATAAGAGAAGCCAAGGCAGCACCATTTTTAGCATTGTACTCAGACATCATAACGTCGTTTTCCATCGATGCTGCTGATTCTAAGATCGTCTGATCGTTTTTGGATAATTTACTCCAAAATGAGGCATTCATTCCGAACGACAACATTGATCCAGGTTCGTGCATGCCCGGGAAGTAATAATATTTAGCTGCTTCATAGAATTTCATGAAGCCGTCATTCCAGGGGCCAACCCACTCGGTTGCATCGATAGCGCCAGATACAAGGTTTTCATAAATTTGGCCACCAGGTAATGAAACAGGTGAGGCACCAAGTTTTGCCATGACATCACCACCTAGGCCTGGGATACGCATTTTCAGACCTTTAAGATCGTCAGCTGAGTTTATTTCCTTGTTAAACCAGCCACCCATTTGTACACCAGTACTTCCAGCCATAACTGCTTTAATACCGAAACTTCCAGCTAATTCGTCCCAAAGTTGTTGTCCGCCACCAAATCGTATCCAAGCATTCATTTCAGTATAAGTTAAACCAAATGGAACTGAGGTGAAGTAGGCCCAACCAGGATGTTTGCCTTTCCAATAATAATCTGCTGCGTGATATGCTTGTGCATTGCCTGAGGCAACCTCATCGAAGGAATCAAATGCCCCGACACGTTCGCCAGCAGCGAAGTACTCTATTTGAATTCGGCCGTCACTCATGTCTGCAATTCGCTTAGCCATTCTTTGAGCGCCTGTTCCTAAACCAGGAAAATCGCGAGGCCATGTGGCCACCATGGCTATTTCAACGCGATCTTTTGCTATTGCAGGTGTTGCAAAACCGGTTGCTGCAAGAGCGCTACCTGCGCTGGCGATACCAGCTGTTTTAATAAATTTACGTCTTTTCATAATACTCTCCCTGATAAGCTAAGAGTGTTAGTAGTTAGATATATTCGAAAAGTTTTAGGCCCTTAGGAAGGTTATTCATACATAAGTAATATATTAAAATTATAATAATGCTTATCGAAACATCCAAAACTACCGTGTTTTATTTGTTAAAATTAAATTATAATAAATTAAATTGAACTTACTGTAATTCCAAGTTTACATATTATAAACGCTAACAATAAACGTGAGTTACCTGATCCGTAGTTTTATCTAAATAAGCTTAAGTTAGTAATGCGAAATGAGCAAGTCAGTGATATGGAGTAATATTTTCTATCAACTTTGGTGGAGATAGTTAGCTATTTTATCTTCATAATTTATCCAACCTGAACTACTAAGTATTTCTATTGGTTTAAACCTTGTTTTGTAGGCCATTTTATTACTGTTTTTTATCCAGTAACCAAGATACACATATGAAAGGCCAATATTTATAGCTTCTTTAGTTAACCACAGAATCATAAAGTTACCCAGACTTCGGTTATGTTCTTTTGGATCATAGTAACTATACACTGCTGAGTAAGCATCACTTATCCGGTCTACAATGCAGCAAGCAACAAGAGTTCCAAGACCAGTACGAAATTCTAATAATTTTGTATCAACATCAGTTACTTCAACCATATCTTTGAAGTCCTCATATTTCATTGAGGCCATTTCTCCATCCTTATGACGTATTTGTTGATAAGAATTAAAAATGTGATAGTGCTCTTTAGTGGCGATTGGTTTAATAAACTTAACATTTAAATCATGATTTCGCTTTATAATCCTACGTTCTGAACGATTCGCAGAAAATTGTTTTGCCACAATTCTTATAGGAATGCAGCTGGAGCATGTGGAACAGGATGGACGATATATAATCTTTTGGGATCTTCTAAACCCAGCGCGAGTTAAAGTTTCATGGTGATGTTTAGAATGTGTTTTTTTTAATTCAGTAAATATGTTTGTTTCAGTCTGACCTGATAAATATGGGCAGGGCGTTGGTCCAGTCCTGTAAAATACTATTGGAGAATCAGAGGCAGTGTTTATCATTATCTATAATGTGCTGATTATTTGATTCATAATTTAATCAAGACCAGATGATAAACGTTTATAGATGAATCAGCAAATAGCATGTGTTTTTAAAGTTATTACTAACTGGGCATTATCGTAGTTGAGTTATCTGTTCTTTCTTCATGATTCTTTTGCCAGTAATCAATATGATTCTGTATAACAACTAAAACATCCGTCGCTTTAGTGTCCAATCCGTATTCCATAAGCGCGGGTTCTTGCATTTCCATGTCTGCCCAAATTTCTACGATAAAGGATAAAGGAAAAGGTAAGGCAGACTTTGCTTTTGGTGGATTAGAAAACTTGAAAACGAGGTAAGGCCCTCTTCTGGACCTCGTTAGCATGCTAATTATACCTCTTCTAACCGAGCTAGAGTGAGCTATAAAATCTATGTTTTCCCATCCAACTGTTCCTACATGCCAATCTCTTACATATATACCATTTATGTCGACAATAACCTGAGGGCGTCTGTCGGTAATTCTCTTAGCTGTAATTATACCCCAAAAACAAAATCCTAGAAAAAATACTGCTAAAATTGATAGAGAACCAATATCGGTGTTTTCAACTAGAAATGGGAGTATCATAATTATAAAGCAAACTGATATTATGGCCGCCAGTTTAAAAAGGTGGGTTTTCGGGTTATAGTAAACATAAAAATCGAGCGGAATATTTCCTCCACTTTTCATATCAGTGTTTCCAATCAATAGACTTAAGAGTTAAGCTGTCGTGCAGCGTCAATGGCAAAATAGGTTAAAACTCCGTTGCATCCAGCCCTCTTAAATGAAATCAACGTTTCCAACATAACATTATTCAAATCCAACGCTCCTGCTTCAGCGGCAAAACGAATCATGGAATACTCACCACTCACATTATAAGCGAATGTAGGTAAGCCAAATTTTTCTTTAACCCTCCATATAATGTCTAAGTATGGCAATCCAGGTTTAACCATTACCATGTCAGCGCCCTCGTTTATGTCTAACGCTACTTCTCTTATAGCTTCGTTAGAGTTTGATGGATCAATTTGATATGTGTCTTTAGTTTCTCCTGCTAAAAAACCAGAGCTGTCTATTGCATCACGAAATGGGCCATAAAAAGATGAAGAAAATTTTGCTGCATAAGACATAATCATCACTTTTTGATAATCATGTTTGTCTAAGAATTCCCGAATTTTACCTATCCTACCATCCATCATGTCTGAAGGAGCAATTATATCACAACCAGCTTGTGCTTGAACAAGAGCTTGGCGACAAAGCGCGTCTATCGTTGAATCATTGTCTACGTGTCCATTTTGTACGAGACCATCATGTCCGTCAGAATTAAATGGATCTAAAGCGACGTCACATATGACACCAATATCTGAATGTGATTCCTTTATGCGCTTTATTGACCGGCATAATAAATTATCGGGATTCCATGCTTCTTCTGCTTCGGGACTTTTAAGTTCTGGGTCTATAGCAGGAAAAAGGGCTACAGCAGGGATACCTAAAGATTTCGTTTCATCTATTACTTTAGATAAATCATCAATAACATACCTTTTGACGCCTGGCATGGTATCTATAAATTCAGAGCCATGTGTTTCATCCCTAATGAATAAAGGCAAAATAAGGTCGTTAGGTTCTAAATTATTCTCCCTGATCATTCTTCGAGACCAGTCAAATCGACGATTGCGCCTCATTCGAGTGGTTGGGTATGATCCAAAAAATGTTGTCATACTGGTTCTCATTGTTACTTTTTTGAAATTATATGAACTATATCTAATTTTTGAAAAGCTAGATAGCTATTGCTAGCATACAATTCTAACAGATATCCTAGAAAATATTTATTTAAAGTTAAAAAATGTAGAGATAGAAATATTCATTGGTGAAAACCCAATCAGTTAGTTTATATTTATATAGTAACAAACATTAATTTAGTGGAGTCCTTACCAGTGGATTTTAAATTATCGGAAGAACAGATAGCAATTCAGGATCTGGCTAAAAGATTCGCTATTGAGGAAATTCTGCCAAATGCTTCATTATGGGACGAAAACTCGACATTCCCTATAGAAACATTGAGAAAAGCCGCTGCTTTGGGCTTTGCGAGTATATACTGCTCAACTGATTATGGTGGTTCAGGCCTTGGTAGGTTAGAGGCTGCTTTGGTGTTTGAAGAACTTGCTTCGGCGTGTCCCTCAACATCTGCTTATCTGTCAATCCATAATATGTCCTCTTGGATGATAGATAAATTTGGAAATGATAATCTAAAAAAACAATTTCTTCCAAAACTATTTTCTATGGATTTCTTTGCTAGCTACTGTTTAACAGAGCCTAGTTCAGGATCCGATGCTGCTTCTTTAAAATCCAAAGCCATAAGAGATGGTGATTCATATGTCATTAATGGTGAAAAAGTTTTCATTTCAGGTGGATCTGTATCAGATGTGTATGTGTGTATGCTAAGAACAGGTGGAGATGGATCTAGTGGAATTTCTTGTATTGTTGTTGAAAAGGATTCCCCAGGTTTAAGTTTTGGCAAACTTGAAAAGAAGTTAGGATGGAATAGTCAACCTACTGCATCAGTTATATTTGAGAATTGTCGTGTTCCAATATCCAATTTAGTAGGAAATGAGGGGGATGGTTTCAAAATTGCAATGCAAGGCTTAGATGGAGGGCGGATTAATATAGGAGCGTGTTCCATAGGCGGCGCTCGTGCGTGTCTAGATTTAACAAAAGAATATCTTAAAACGCGGAAACAATTTGGACAGCCATTAGCTGATTTCCAAGCACTACAATTTCATCTTGCGGATATGGCTACTGACCTAGAAATATCTAGGGTTATGTTGCATAAAGCTGCTTGTATGTTCGACTCAAATTCACATAACACCACACAAGCATCCGCAATGGCCAAAAGAGTGGCTACTGATTTTGGGTTTGATATCGTTAATAAAGCCTTACAGCTTCATGGGGGTTATGGTTATCTTAAAGAGTTTCCTGTTGAACGATATCTAAGAGACCTCAGAGTTCATCAAATTCTAGAAGGAACAAATGAGATTATGCGCTTAATTATTTCTAGAGATTTACTGAGGCAATAGAACGATCAAAATGAATCAAGAATCCGAAGTATTGTTCGACGTCCAAGGATGTGTTGGATTGATTACTTTAAATAAGCCCAAGGCCTTGAATGCGTTATCATTAAATATGGTGGTGTCCATACATAATCAATTAATTAGTTGGGCTTCAGATGAAAGTATTGAGTTAATAGTTATCAAGGCGGATGGTAATCGTGCTTTTTGTGTGGGTGGCGATGTTAGGGCGCTATATGATAATCGTGGCACTAATTATGGTTCTGAATTTTGTGGAAAAGAGTACTTGTTGAACACCTACCTTTATAATTACCCAAAACCCTATTTGGCTTTAATGGATGGAGCGGTAATGGGCGGTGGTGTAGGTGTTTCAATACATGGCTCTCATAGAATTGTTACTGAACGAACTATTTTTGCTATGCCGGAAACAGGTATCGGGCTATTCCCAGATATTGGAGCAGGGTGGTTTTTACCTAGGTGTCCTGGAGAGATCGGTATGTATTTAGGGCTCACAGGACATCGTTTAAATGCATCTGATTGTATCTATACAGGTTTAGCAGATTACTACATTCAGTCAGAATTTCTTGAGGCTGTTGTTAAAAAACTGTCTGAGACAAATGTCACTAGAAGTAAGATAAATGACGTGCTTTCTGAATTTTCTATAAATGGAGAATCGTCTGACTTTTATAAATCCAGAAATTCTATTGATCGTTGCTTCTCAGCTGATAGCGTTGAATCTATAATTGATAGACTTAGAAAAGAGAAAAGTCCCTGGGGCGATAATATAGCGGATATAATCAATTTAAAATCTCCGACCTCGTTAAAAATTACTTTTAAACAATTGAGAGCCGGCGCGTTGATGAAGCGATTTGAAGAAGTAATGGCTATGGAATATCGAATGGCAACTCATGTTTTTAAAAATAATGATTTTTTTGAAGGAATACGTTCAGTCGTTATAGACAAGGATGGTAACCCGAACTGGGACCCGTCTACTTTGGAGGAGGTCACGCCATCTGAAGTTGATAAATATTTTGAGTTAGTCGATGGAGAGCCCAGTTTTAACTAAAAAGATGTAGAATATGAGGGATAAGATATGTCAAATATTGGATTTATAGGTCTGGGTAATATGGGTGGACCGATGGTCAAAAACCTCGTCGAGGCTGGTCACTCTGTAGCTGTTTATGACATTAACAATGAAGCCGTTATTCGTGCAGCTAGCTACGGAGGAATCGCTAAAGCTGATGCTATTGGCACTACAGAAAGTGCTGATGTAGTAATAACGATGCTTCCTGCTGGAGAGCATGTGAAATCAGTGTACTTGGAAAATGATAATCTTATTGAACATGTTAACAGTGATTGTCTATTAGTTGATTGCTCAACTATAGACGTATTAACTGCGAGAGAAGTCATAGCTCGAGCCAAAGAAAGCGATTTAGAGATGATTGATGCCCCCGTTTCTGGAGGCGTCGGTGGTGCGGAGGCGGCCACACTGACATTTATGTGTGGGGGTACAGATAGCGCTTTTGATAAAGCGGAGCCAGTTTTAAAAGTTATGGGTAAAAACATTTTTCATGCAGGTACAGCAGGTAGCGGGCAGGCAGCTAAGGTCTGTAATAATTTAATGTTGGGTATAGAAATGATTGCTGTGAGTGAAGGTTTTGTTTTAGCTGATAAATTAGGTCTTGATAAACAAAAGCTTTGGGACATTGCATCGACAGCAACTAGCCAATGTTGGGCCATGACAAATTATTGCCCCGTACCGGGCCCTGTCCCTTCATCTCCTGCAAATCGTGATTATCAGGCCGGCTTTACTATAGCAATGATGTTGAAGGATCTGAAGCTTTCTCAAGAAGCTGCAAAAAATAATGGTGCATTCACTCCTTTAGCAGCATTAGCAACAGATTTGTATGAATCGTTTGCAAGCACAAATCAAAATGACGGCCTCGATTTTTCATCAATAATTAAGCTTATTGAAAATCAATAGGTTTGGTGTTTGTCCAGTATAATATATCTAATCTATGAACCTATCAGTCCTAAACGAGGACTGGACTCTACTGCATGATCTAGTTTAGGGATTCTACCAGAAATTGATGCTTTTCGTCCGGCAGACACTGCTTCACGCATAGCTGAAGCCATTAGTACTGGATTTGCGGCTTTAGACACAGCAGAATTTAATAATACGGCTTCACAGCCAAGTTCCATGGCGAGCGTAGCGTCTGAAGCGGTTCCAACACCTGCGTCTAGAACTACTGGAATATTAATATGGTTGCATATCATTTCTATGTTATAGGGGTTACATATTCCCATTCCGGAACCTATTGGTGAACCAAGAGGCATTACAGAAACGCAACCAAGGTCTTCTAATTTCTGACAAGAAACTGGATCATCTGTGCAGTACGGAAAGACTTTGAAGCCGTCTTTAACTAATTCTTTTGCTGCGGAAATTAATTCAGTGCTATCAGGATACAAAGTATCTCTATCTCCTATTAGCTCTAATTTTATCCAATTAGTTTCTAAAGCTTCACGCGACAATTGTGCTGTTAAAACTGCATCTTTGGCAGTTGAGCAGCCCGATGTGTTGGGCAGTAATCGATAATTATTTCCTATTATATCGATCATGCTTTCGTTGTATGTATCAAGGCTTATTCTTCTAATAGATACAGTAATAACTTCAGCTCCACTGGCTTTTAATGAATCCAGCATAATCTGTTGATTAGGATACCCTGCGGTACCAATCCAAAGTCGAGATTTGATATTCTCGCCAGCAATTTCTAATAAATCTGACATCTTGTGTTTTTATTATCCCCCCTGAAATGATTTCACGATTTCGACTTTATCTCCATCATTTAAAACAGTTTCATTCCAACTATCTTTTAAAGCAATAATATCATTAATCGCGACGGCAATGCCACGGGCCGTTGGGTCTATGCCTTCTTGTAAGAGCAGTTCATTAACACTTTTTGCTATCAAATGTTTTGTCTCTCCATTAAGAAATATGCTTATTTCATTCATATTAGTGTTATCCAGCAAAAGACTTAGTTTATAAATCTATCGATACCATAATCCTCTATTTCAGATGGGATGTTCCCTGTTAAAATATATTCACTAATGGTATCAGCAGTTAGCGGTGCGAGTAAAATTCCGTTTCTGTGATGTCCAGTCGCCAACACAAGTCCTTCAATTTCTGTTGGCCCAAGTATCGGGGCATCATCGCGGCTGGTGGGTCTAAATCCACACCACGTTTCAACTATTGGAAGTTCTTCAATAGTAGGTAGGGTACGCCAAGCTGATTCTAATAATGAATATAATGCTCCTGCAGTGATTTCAGAATTAAACCCACGTTCTTCAACAGTTGCTCCAATGATTAGTCTTCCATTATCTCGTGGAACTAAATAAGAGTTTGGAGTCCATATTACGTGTTTGGCAAGTGGCCTGTTTATGTCCATTTGTAACGCTAGCATTTGTCCTTTAACGGGTCGAACAGGAGGAATGATGTTACTTGGAAGTCCATCAATAGTTGACGAATGGGCGCCAGCTGCTAATAACACTATGTCAGCTTCATGAAAGACTGAATCGATTACTATTCCTTTGACCCTGCCTTTTTCAATCTTAATAGATTCAACCCTATGTTTTTCATGTATTTTTCCTCCTGAATTCTTAAATGCATCCATTAGAGCCAGCAGTAAAAACCGATTGTCGACCTGGTGGTCATTTTTACTGAATACTGCATCGAGTGTTTTCGTATTCAAATGTGGCTCCATGTTTCTTACTTCTTCTTTGTCTAACCATTCTAAGTCTATTCCTAATCCAGATTGAAATTTGTAATTGAATTTCAGTTTACTTAATTCGTCGTTATTAAATGCTATAACCAATGTACCTTCATCTTTGTAGTGCGGATTTATATCTGTCGATTTTGCTAAATCTTTTAAAAAGTTGGGCCACATTTTCTGGCTCTTAGTAGTTAATTCAAGTAATTTTTCTTCACCTGGCTCACACTCAACGCCGGCAGCTAACATACCTGCTGCTGCCCATGTAGCGCCTTTGCCAACTTCTTCTGCCTCAAACACGTCAACTTTGTAGCCAAGTTCACTTAGTCTCCAACCTATTCCAAGTCCACAAACCCCTGAACCTATTACGGTGACTCTTGGCGAGGATCTGTTGTATATATTTTTAGGTTTTGTTTTCACTTTGCTCCCTACGCTGGCATTAACCAGATCAGGTTTGTGGGTTTGCTCTCAGACGCCAGATACTGGCGACACCCCAGCTGATATGTATAAATTATCGTATACTAATACGTTTGTACGTAATTTATTAGCCCGAAGCTAGACACAATTATTAACCCTGACCAATTTCATTTTCTGCTAAACGAACAAGGTAATCAAATTTCCTATACTGATAACGTATGTGCCAGAAAGCCAAAAATAAAGCTACAATTGCTAAAGCTATAATTATTTGTTTATTTTGCGGGTTTTCTAGGGCTCCAGAGTCAATAATCAATTTTGTTGCGAAGAATAAGCAAACTAAATAAGACAGACAGAGTCCAAGCATCCAAAGAAGTAGCCTTTTTCGTAACCTGTTCACAAGTTGGTGTCTATTTTTTTCCATAATCAATTAAAAGCTTGGAATCCAGTTTGAGCACGACCGAGAATTAAAGTATGAATATCATAAGTCCCTTCATAGGTGTTTACCGTTTCAAGATTCATAAGATGTCTAATAATATGGTATTCGTCTTGTATTCCATTGCCTCCGTGCATGTCTCTTGCTAGGCGTGCAATGTCCAGAGCCTTAGCAGCATTATTACGTTTAAGTAACGAAATCATTTCTGGAGTAGCTTTATTTTCATCCATTAATCGCCCAAGACGCAAACATGCATGTAGCCCCAGTGTTATGTCTGTTTGCATGTCTACTAATTTCTTTTGAACTAATTGATTTGCAGCTAAGGATTTTCCAAATTGTATTCTATCTAGCACATACTGTCTGGTTGAGGACCAACAAAACTCAGCTGCCCCTAAAGCGCCCCATGAAATCCCATATCTTGCTTTGTTGAGGCAACCAAATGGTCCACTTAGACCCTTGGCATTTGGGAGTTTATTTTCACTAGGGACGAATACGTCCTTCATATAAATTTCTCCTGTTGATGACGCTCTCATCGAGAATTTTCCATTTATTTTTGTAGTGGTTAGACCTTTCATTCCTTTTTCAAGTAGAAATCCACAAATGGTGTCATATTCATTTTTTGCCCAGACAACGAAAATATCAGCAATTGGAGCGTTAGAAATCCACATTTTAGAACCATTCAATACATAGCCACCGTCTACACTGGATGCTCTGGTTATCATACTTCCTGGGTCGGAGCCTGCATTAGGTTCGGTTAAGCCAAAAGCCCCGATGTATTCGCCGCTAGCAAGTTTTGGTAGATAAGTGTCCTTTTGCTTTTGTGAACCGTACTCATTTATAGGCCACATTACCAATGATGATTGAACGGATAAAGCAGATCGATATGCGGAATCAACTCTCTCTACTTCTCGTGCAATCAGTCCGTAGCAAACATAATTTACCTCAGCACAATTGTATTTAGCTGGAAGGGTAGGGCCAAGCATTCCCAGGGATCCAAATTCATTCATTATTTCTCGATCAAATACTTCACCTCTATTGGCTTCAAGGATTCTAGGCATCAACTTTTCTTGGCAGTATGACCTAGCGGAGTCTCTTATGATTCTTTCTTCTTCAGATAGAAGATCTTCTAACAAAAGAGGATCCTCCCAGTTAAACTGATTCGAACCAGAAGTTTTAGGGATTTGATCTATAGTGTCTTTTGCCGTGTCCATATTGGCTCCGCATTAACAGTCTTAAAATAATGTTAAAACTTTATTTCGGTTATATTTCTTTGGTTTCAAATTCTGCAGGTGTAGCAATTTCTAATATTTCACAGTCTTCGGACATATATAATGCGTCGTGAACTAGGCCATCAGGTTGATAGTAACAGTCACCTTTTGAAACAGAGACCTCGCCTTCTCCTTCAAAGTAAAATTTAGCATTACCTTCCAGAACATAGAACATTTGAAAATTAGTTATGTGACTATGGTTTCCTGTCGGTTTCTTTAGCTCTACCCCAGCCATACGAATAACATGTGCAGTGAATTCGTTTTCAGTGGCGTTCTTAATGCCTAGGTCTCTGTATTCAAATTCTTTTCTTAGACCTTTTTCCCATTTGGCTGAACTTATCCTATTAACATTAAATTTATGTTTTTTGGATTTCATAGTTGGTGTTTCCATTTATTAATTAGTTTTTACATTATAACAGTATTAAACATTCATAGTTTAAATAGGTCTTTTCCCAAGACCAATTTTTTTTGCAAAAGCTGACCTCTGCTTTGCGTAATTTGGTGCAACCATAGGGTAATCTGAACTGAGCCCCCACTTTGTACGATATTCTTCCGGTGTAAGGCCGTATGAAGTCCGCAGATAGCGTTTGAGCATTTTCAATTTTTTTCCATCTTCTAAACAGATTAAATAGTCTGCTGTTATAGACTTCTTTATAGTAACTGCGGGTTTTTGTCTGACTTTGTTATTAACCTCTACATTGTCTTTTAGCCCAGCTAAGTTAGAGTAGACGGCCTTTATTAATTCAGAAATTTGAGATCCACCAACACTATTATTTCCAACATAGGCCGCAACAATTTGCGCTGTCATTTTCAACACATCATCATGAGGTAGCTCTTCCGTATTCTTGGCATTAACGATTTTCCCATTTCCATAGTATGCTTTAGCACCGGATTGTGACATGTCTAGTCCTCCACTATCATAATTTAAACCAGATAAATTCACTTAAATAAACGTTATTGATTTAAGGATAGTCATCAAGAAATTAATAAACATCTCGTTTATTATATAAAAAAATTTTTATTTTTGAAATTAAAGTGCCATTTATATATTTAAAATAAAACAAGATTATTTTATAACAAAGTAATTCTGGTTAGTGTACGACAATTTGTGCTATGGTGGAGTTATATTACAAGATATGGTAACACCTTATTAATTTAATTCTTTTTGTGGCACCGTTACGGATTTAAAATATGAATAACATAACCGTTGCGATAGCTGCTGATCACGCAGGATATGGATTAAAGGAAGAGCTTAAGAAGTATGTAAGTGATCTTGGTTATGACATATTAGACTGTGGGACAAATAGTCAAGAGTCTGTTGATTACCCTGATTTTGGCAAAGCTGTTGCGGATTCCATAATAGGCGGACGAGCAGAACGCGGGGTTCTTGTTTGCGGAACTGGCATAGGTATATCTATATCCGCTAACCGGTACCAAGGTATTAGGGCAGCTGTTTGCCATGATGTTACAACTGCTCGGTATGCTAGAGAACATAATGACGCTAATGTAATAGCTCTCGGGGCTAGAATCATTGGAACTTCTGTTGCTAAAGACTGTTTAAATGTTTTTTTATCGACCCCATTTGAAAATAATGAGCGTCATTTGAAACGTATAATGAAATTAGATTAATAACTTCATCTTATTTGCCTAGGGGATTATGTATGACTAGTGAGGCCGTTCTAGAAAATGATTCACAAATCGACCATTTTGATCAACAGCTAGATCGTGTTGATCCAGACATATCGACTGCTATTAGGAATGAGAAGAGAAGACAACAGGGCCAAGTTGAATTAATAGCGTCTGAAAATATTGTTTCTCAAGCGGTATTAGAGGTGGCTGGGTCAGTGTTAACTAACAAATATGCAGAAGGTTATCCTGGCAGAAGGTACTATGGTGGTTGTGAGTTCGTTGATGAAGCAGAACTTTTATGTATCTCACGGGCGAAAGAACTCTTTAATTGCGAATTTGCCAACGTACAACCTCATTCTGGTTCTCAAGCAAATCAGGCTGTCATGCTGGCTCTTTGTGAGCCTGGTGACACAATATTAGGGATGTCATTAGCCGCTGGTGGGCATTTAACTCATGGCGCTCCTCCTAACATGTCGGGAAAATGGTTTAACTCTATTCAATATGGTGTTAATCGAGACGATGATTTGATTGACTATGACGAGGTTGAGGAGCTTTCTCTTCAGCATAAACCTAAGTTAATCATTGCTGGTGGCTCAGCCTATCCTAGAATTATCAATTTTGAGCGTTTTAAAATGATTGCTCAAAAATCTGGTTCGTTACTCTTGGTAGATATGGCACATTTTTCTGGATTGGTTGCTGGTGGGGTCCATCCTAGCCCTTTGCCTTTTGCTGATGTTGTTACAACTACAACTCACAAAACTCTTCGAGGTCCAAGGGGCGGAATGGTGCTTACAAATGATTTAGATATAGGGAAAAAAATTAATTCAGCTTTATTCCCAGGTTTACAGGGCGGACCGTTAATGCACATTATCGCGGCAAAAGCTGTGGCATTTGGTGAAGCCTTACGGCCGGAATTTAAGGATTATTCTCAGAAAGTAGTTGATAATGCAAGAATTCTTGCCAATACGTTATCAAGCTCTGGGTTTGATATAGTTTCTGGAGGTACTGACACACATGTATTATTGGTTGATCTACGACCAAAGGGATTGACGGGAGACATAGCTGAAGACGCGTTGGAAAGAGCTGGATTGACCTGTAATAAGAATGGCATTCCATTTGATCCCGAAAAGCCAACGGTAACTTCGGGTATAAGACTGGGCACTCCAGCGGCTACAACGAGAGGATTTGGAGAAAAAGAATTTATTTTGGTTGGAACATTAATTAGCGAAGTTCTTGATGCTCTTGTTGGGAACCCTCAAGGAAACAACGATGTTGAAAATGATGTTCGTCGACGCGTTTCCGAATTGTGTGCCCAATTTCCGATTTATGATTAGACTAAAAATATTATGTTTCTAATTGAGGATTAAATTATGCGATGCCCCTTTTGCGGCCATTCAGACACACACGTTAAGGATTCACGTCCAACAGAAGATAACTCTGCTATACGTCGACGTAGAGCTTGTCCTGATTGTGGCGCCAGATGGACAACTTTTGAACGCGTCCAGCTTCGTGATCTTATTGTTGTTAAAAAAAATGGACAACGTACCAACTTTGATCGCGATAAACTTGAAAGATCTATGAGAATAGCTCTACGTAAACGGCCAGTTGATTCTGACAGGACTGATCGTGTTATTAGTGGCATAGTTCGCAGATTGGAATCTTCAGGTGAATCTGAAATATCCAGTGACGCTATAGGTGAAGCTGTAATGGACGCGCTCGCGAGTCTTGATTCAGTTGCTTACGTTAGATTTGCTTCTGTATATAAAAATTTCAGAGAAGCAAAGGATTTTGAAGATTTCATTGGTCTGGAGCAACTCGCGACCGATACTACCAAATGAAGTCATAATATATTCTATGTTAGACATCCAAAGTCATAATAGATTTATGCAAACAGCACTTCGACTTGCCCGAAGAGGTTTTGGTAAGACTTGGCCTAACCCGACTGTTGGTTGTGTAATTGTCGATACTTCAGAAATGCATAATAAAGTAATAGGACTAGGCTTTACTCAGCCCTCTGGCTCAGATCACGCTGAATGTGTTGCTATCAAACAGGCATTAAATCGATATGGTAAAGATAGATTGCGCGGTAGCACTTTGTATTCGTCGCTTGAGCCCTGTTGTCATCAGGGAAAAACCCCTCCTTGTACCGAATTAATAATCAATAATGGAATATCTACGGTAGTTATTGGTTGTAAAGATCCTGATAGCAGGGTTTCTGGTCGAGGAATAAACGAACTAAGAGAGTCTGGGATCAATGTAATAGAAAACGTTCTAAGAGAGGAGTCCGAAGATCTTAATGCTGGCTTTATTTCCCGTGTAAAACTTGGAAGACCGTCGGTTACTATGAAGGTGGCCACATCTGCTGATGGCAAAATAGCCACGTATATGGACAAATCTAAATGGATAACCTCTGAATTGGCAAGAAAGCGAGCTCATTTGATGAGGTCACAACACGATGCGTTGCTTGTGGGAATAGGGACAGTATTAAAAGATGATCCATTGTTAACTTGTCGTTTGAATGGGTTGGAGAACAGTTCTCCTATAAGAGTCGTTATTGATACTAATCTAAGAATTAATCACTCATGTAATCTTATGCGCACATCTGGTGATGTACCTACTTGGATATTTACCGTTGGTAATAAGAATGATAAACCGATAGCCCAGTTACAACAAAATGGAGCTGATGTTATATCAGTATCTGCTGATGAGCGGGGTCTAGTTGATTTAAACGAAGTCTTGTCAATCCTAGGTAACAGAGGCATCTCAAGAGTATTATCAGAAGGTGGCGCTTCACTTAATAGTTCGCTTATAAAGTCTAACTTAGTTGATAAGATAGCTTGGTTTCGATCAAATAAGCTTATTGGTAGTGACGGAAAATCAGTTTTTGAATCAATAGGTGTAAAAGATATTGATGATATGATTGATTTCAAACTAACTAAAAGAGAAAGTGTTGGTAATGAGACGCTCGATCGATATAGACGAATGGATTAACTAAACCCATGTTTACAGGTATTATTATAGACGTAGGTTCAGTGAAGAAGATTGTTCGTCATGGGGTGGGATGTTCTTTAAAGATTGAAACTACTTTTGATACAGAAGACGTTTTGATAGGGTCCTCTATAGCATGTAATGGAGCGTGCTTAACAGTTGTAGATAAAGGAAATCATTGGTTCTCTGCAGATGTATCTGGCGAAACACTGAATTGTACCTCTCTCGGGGATTGGGTAGTGAATACTCGTGTTAATATAGAAACTGCCCTAAAAGCTGGTGATGAATTTGGCGGGCATTTAGTTCAAGGTCATGTAGATGGAATAGGTTCACTGGTGGATTGCGTTACTGAAGGAAGTAATCATCGAATAACAATTGAGTCTGAGGCTAAAATAATAGAGTTTATTGCCCCAAAGGGGTCGATTACGGTTGATGGGGTTTCGCTAACAGTAAACGAACTTAATTATAACAGATTTGGAGTTAACATAATTCCTCATACTTGGGATAACACAAATTTTTCTCATCTTAAGATAAAAGATAAAGTAAATATAGAAATTGATATTGTTGCTCGTTACGTGGCGAGACTTATGGAACGGAGTTGATAGTTGGCACATAATAGTCAAACGGTAAGATCATCTGAAGATATGAGTATCCTATCTCCGATTGAAGACATCATCGACGATGCTAGAAACGGTAGAATGTTTATTCTAATTGATGATGAGGGTCGAGAAAATGAAGGTGATTTAGTTATACCTGCTCAGATGGCAACTCCTGATGCCGTCAATTTTATGGCAACTTTTGGTAGGGGGCTGATATGTCTAGCTTTAACTCGTGAGCGGGTGAACAAACTGGAGCTTCCGCTATTGCCTCAATCACGTAGAGGGGGACTGGAAACTGCATTTACTGTATCAATTGAAGCGAAAGAAGGAGTGACGACAGGAATATCCGCTCCTGACAGAGCGAGAACCATAAGCGTTGCAATTGACCCACGTTCAACGCCTGATGAGATAGTGACACCAGGTCATGTTTTTCCTCTGGCAGCTAGAGATGGAGGGGTCCTAGTCAGAGCTGGGCATACAGAAGCAGGTGTGGATTTATCTCGATTAGCTGGGCTTAATCCATCTGCTGTGATTTGTGAGATTATGAATGAAGATGGCACTATGGCACGTCTTCCAGAACTTGTTAAATTTGCTCAATTTCACGGCCTTAAAATCGGTGCTATTGCCGATCTTATAGCTTATCGAAGACGTAATGATAGGATAGTTGAGAGACTACTTGAGCATGATTTTAACTCAAAATTTGGAGGTACCTATAAGTATTACGTCTATTTTAATAAAGTTGAATATGCAGAACATATTGCTTTAGTTAAGGGAAAAATTTCACCTTCCACACCTGTTTTAGTTCGTATGCACTCATTTAGTCTCGGAAGTGATGCGCTAGGTAGTGTTGATGCAAAAGACGCAGGCGTTTTACAGAAATCTATGGAAATGATTGGTGAAGAAGGTAATGGTATTATTGTTGTGATAAGGGATACTGGTCCTACAGATCCAAGTGATCGTTTGAAACAACTCTGGAGCGCCCCGACAAAACCTGTAAATGAACTTCGAGATTATGGTGTTGGAGCACAAATATTGGTGGATTTAGGGGTAAGAGATATAATTCTTTTATCTAACTCAGAAAGATCGATTGTGGGTTTAGAAGGCTTTGGTCTTAAAGTAGTAGAAACCCGTCCCGTTTCAACTAGCCTTTAGTAAGTGAGTTGATCTTATGATTCAAAAAAAATGCAATGTTTTGATTGTTGCTGCTACTTTTTATAAAAGTATTATCGACGAATTAATCAAAGGTGCCGGTCAGGTGTTAAATGACTCTGACGTTTCATTCAATATAATTGAGGTTCCTGGAGCGTTTGAATTACCAGCTGTTGTTTCAATGGCCTTAGCAGTAGAAAAAAGTGAAAATAAAAAGATATATGACGGTTACATAACTCTTGGCTGTGTTATCAGAGGTGAAACAACTCATTACGATTACGTCTGCGGTGAAACGGCAAGGGCACTGCAAGAGCTGTCCACTAAACACCAGCTTGCTTTAGGTTTTGGCTTATTAACAGTTGAGAACGTGGACCAAGCCAAAGAAAGAGCTTTTGTTGATAGAAAAAACAAGGGTGGTGAGGCAGCTGAAGCGTGTATAAAAATGATACAAGTAAGGAACGATTTAGGTGTTCAATCAAGTGACTGAGATAGAAAACGATTTTGACCCCAATTTATCCAGGCAAACGAATTTGACTAAGAGCGTTTCGCGTTTAGCAGCTGTACAAATAATGTATCAATTGTCTATGACAGATACGAGTGTTGTTGAAGTTATAAATCATTATGAATCCTTATTAACTTCAAAGACACTGGATGAAAGTATGTCTATGATGGCGGCACCAGACACGTCATTTGTTAAGGACCTTGTGATTGGTACGTATCCCCAAATTGAATCAATTGATGAAATAATCACCAAATATCTAGATGAATCATGGTCGATTGATCGTATTGATGTCCTGCTTTTAAATATATTGAGATGTGGAGTTTATGAGATAAAGGACGCTCTCTCGGTGCCTCCAAAAGTCGTTATAAGTGAGTATCTATCCATATCTGATGCATTTTATGATTCAAAAATAAGTGGTTTAGTCAATGCGGTTTTGGATAAAGTAGTTAATGATTTGAGACCAATTGAAACAAATTAACTTACATAACCCCCAGTATATTTATGACAATTGGATTAGACGAATTTGAAATTATAAGAACTTATTTCTCTCCTCTATCGAAAGGGGAAAGCGGTGCTTATTCATTATTGGATGATGCCGCAAAAGTTAAATTTAATTCCTCATCCTCTACAATCATAACAAGCGATCTAATGGTTTCTGGTGTTCACTTTCCTCTGACTGAGCCTGCTAATTATGTTGCGGCTCGGCTCTTAAGAGTCAATTTATCGGATATAGCGGCGATGGGCGCAGTTCCAGTTGGTTATACTTTGTCACTAGCCTTACCAGACAATATAAATATCGAATGGATATCGTCATTTTCTAAGGGACTTGCAGAAGAACAGGAACTTTTTGGTATAACTTTATTAGGGGGTGACACCACTAAATGTTCTAGTGAAATGGTTTTATCTGTTACAATGTTTGGAGAAGCCAAAGACAATAGCGTTCTGTTGCGATCTGGAGCAAGGGTCGGTGATGAGGTTTTCGTCTCTGGATATATTGGTGACGCATTTTTAGGTTTGTCAATCTTACAAGAAGAGACTGTAGACAGTTATAATAAAACGCATAGATATTTGATTAACAGGTTTCGTAAACCGTCTCCTAGATTGGAGTTAGGGGAGAAACTTATTGGAATTGCAACCTCAGCAATTGATGTCTCTGATGGTTTGATTTCTGATCTTGGACATGTGTGTTCAGCTTCTATGGTTTCTGCAAATATTTTATTTGATAAAGTCCCAGTATCGAAAGCTGCAAAACTCACAGCATTTGAAAATGAAAACATCAGAAAAAGTCTCATTACCGCGGGAGATGACTATGAGCTTATTTTTACCGTACCGTCCAATCGATCCGGTATTGTGAAGAATTTATCACTTGAATTGGGGATTAATCTTACAAAAATTGGTAATATTGTTAATAACAAAAACTCACAACTGGTGTCTGCCTTTGATTTAGACGGTAATATTATTAGTTTAGACAGAACAGGATTTAGGCATTTTTAAATCTCTGTGCTATATGCTTTTTTATAAATCGGTTGAATCTATAAACATTAGAATCTCAAGCTATCTGTCAAAAGTGATTGCCTAAACCTGACATGTGAAAAGTTTCCTAGTTTTAGAATCTTTAGAAGGATATTTGATGGCGTTAAATGATGTTGTAAGAAATGTCTCTCTCTTGTCAATGTGCCAAGCCTTGGCACAAACACAGATGGTTCTAATATTCTCCGTGACTACCTTTATTGGAGCAGCACTCGCTCCAGTTGTTAATTTTTTCGGTGTTCCATTTAGCTTAGCAACCCTCCCAATTACAGTTCAATTTACTTTCATGACGCTCTCAACTCTTCCTGCTGCACTATTAATGAAGAAACTTGGAAGGGCTAACGGTTTTATTCTATTTATTTTATTAGGTGTCTTAGGTATAGCAGTATGTTTAATAGCTCTTGTTTATCACGATTTTATTCTTTTTTGCATTGGCTCTTCTCTATTTGGCGCGTCAGCTGGATCTAATCAGCAATTTCGTTTTGCTGCGGTCGATACAGCCGATGAAGCAACTAGGTCAAAAGCAGTTAGTTTAGTTCTTGCAGGTGGTGTTTTTGCGGGTATTGTGGGTCCTACCTTGTCTGCTTGGTCTTTTGATTTGCTTGCTCCAGTAATTTATGCTGGCGTTTTTGCTGTCATAATGGCCATGCAGATAATAATGGTTATCTTGCTATTATTTACGAATATACCTCCTCCAAATAAAACTGAATTATCAGGTCCCACGAGGAGTTTCTGGGAAATAGCATCACAACCTAAATTTATAGTTGCAGTTATGAGCGCGATGGTTGGTTATGGAGTAATGAATTTTGTTATGCTTGCTACACCACTATTTATGGGATCTCATCCTGCACATTCCTTCACGTTTCCAGACGTGAATGACGTTATTATGTGGCATGTGCTTGGAATGTTCGCTCCAAGTTTCTTCACAGGTTGGTTAATTAAACGTTACGGTGATATTAACATAATAACTATTGGAGCCATTATCTCTGGTATTAGTATAGCTGTGAACTTAACCGGAGACACTTTAATGCACCTGAGAATTGCTATGGCGTTAGTCGGCTTAGGATGGAACTTTATGTTTACAGGTGGCACAACACTTTTGTTGCAAACATATAAACCTTCTGAAAAGGCAAAAGTTCAAGGAATAAACGATTTTTTTGTTTTTGGTACCGTTGCAGTTTGCTCATTGTTAGCAGGGGGTACGTATCAATCAGTAGGTTGGAGTGCCGTAAACCTCGCAGCTGTTCCATTATTAGTTTTAGTATTATTAGCTGTTATTTGGTTAAGAGGAAGACGTTTACCTGTGACAACTTAATAACATTAATGAGTAATTGTAAAAACTAATATCAACATAGGTTGCTTTAGTTAATGGTTTTTGGCATGTTCCCGAATCTATAAACCTGATAAATAACTTCGAAATTCAGCAAAGGTGTTTGTGTCTACAGAACGGACAATTCTATACACTAATATAAGGAAAGTATAAATATGGCTCCTGTTATTTGGTTCGCCATCGCATGTGGCGTTTTGGCAGTAATATATGGCGTTTGGGCTTCTAAATCTGTATTAGCGATGAGCTCCGGCTCAGAAAGAATGCAGGAAATTTCTTTGGCCGTTCAAGAAGGTGCGGCGGCGTATCTAAGTAGGCAGTATCGTACAATTGGTATAGTTGGAATTGTTATTACAATCATACTGTTTTTTGTACTTAAATGGCCTGCTGCTGTTGGTTTTATCATTGGAGCAGTTTTATCAGGTGCCACTGGGTTCATAGGTATGAATATATCTGTGAGATCAAATGTTCGTACAACTGAGGCTGCTAGGCAAGGGCTATCCCAAGGACTATCTGTTGCTTTTAAGGCGGGTGCCGTTACTGGGATGTTGGTGGCCGGATTAGCTCTTTTATCTGTGGCTGGTTACTTTGGTGCTTTAATTTTACTTCAAGAAAGTGGGGCCATCGGGGGTAGAGACTTAATTGATGCCCTAGTTTCTCTTGGGTTTGGCGCTTCATTAATTTCCATATTTGCCCGCCTTGGCGGAGGGATATTTACTAAGGGGGCTGATGTGGGTGCTGATTTAGTTGGTAAAGTTGAAGCAGGCATTCCTGAAGACGATCCTAGAAACCCAGCTGTTATAGCGGATAATGTTGGAGACAACGTGGGTGACTGCGCAGGCATGGCTGCAGACTTATTTGAGACATATGCAGTGACAGTAGTAGCCACTATGGTGCTCATATCTATATTTTTGACTGGCAATCCTCTTTTGGACCAGATGATGGTATATCCATTAGCTATAGGAGGTGTTTGTATTATAGCGTCTATTATAGGAACTTTTTTCGTCCGCTTGGGAAGTAATAATAATATAATGGGTGCTTTATATAAGGGGTTTATTGCAGCAGCAATTTTATCTTTGATTGGTATTGCCGTTGTTACTTCTTGGGTTATTGGATTTGATTCTGAATTTAATGTGGGAAGTCAAATTGTAACTGGAACAGATCTTTTTCTTAGTTCGATAGTAGGCCTAATAGTTACGGGACTATTGATTTGGATCACTGAATATTACACAGGAACAGAGTATAGGCCAGTTCGATCAATCGCTCAATCGTCGACTACTGGGCACGGTACTAATGTGATTCAAGGATTGGCAATATCTATGGAAGCTACTGCAGTGCCAGCTCTCGTAATATGTGCTGCTATAATCGTTTCACACTCCTTGGCTGGTTTACTTGGTATTGCCATAGCGGTCACTGCAATGCTTGCATTAGCCGGAATGGTAGTTGCTCTAGATGCTTATGGACCGGTAACAGATAATGCTGGTGGTATTGCTGAAATGGCTGAGTTAGACGAGGATGTTAGAAAAACTACAGATGCACTTGATGCAGTTGGAAATACAACGAAAGCTGTGACAAAAGGCTACGCGATTGGCTCAGCTGGTTTGGGTGCATTGGTCTTGTTTGCTGCCTATACATCTGATTTGAATTATTTCAAAGATAACTCAGATCAATTTTCTTATTTTAGTGGGTTAAGTTTCGATTTCTCACTTACAAATCCATATGTAGTTATTGGATTGTTCATCGGTGGAATGTTGCCATTTCTTTTTGGAGCGCTTGGTATGACTTCTGTTGGTAGAGCCGCCGGATCGGTAGTTGTCGAAGTGAGGAGGCAGTTCAAAGAAATTCCAGGTATAATGGAGGGCAATGCTAAACCTGAGTATGGAACTTGCGTTGACCTACTTACAAAAGCTGCAATAAAGGAGATGATTATTCCTTCTCTGTTACCTGTTTTATCGCCAATTATATTGTTTGTAGTTATATTAGTAATCGGTGGAAAGTCAGCAGCATTCTCATCTTTGGGAGCGATGCTATTGGGAGTCATAGTTACTGGATTATTTGTTGCAATATCAATGACTGCAGGTGGTGGCGCATGGGATAATGCGAAGAAATTTATTGAGGATGGTAATCATGGAGGAAAGGGATCTGAAGCACATAAAGCTGCAGTTACTGGAGATACAGTAGGGGATCCGTATAAAGATACAGCAGGACCCGCAGTGAACCCAATGATAAAAATTACAAATATTGTTGCTCTAATGATTCTGGCTGTGTTAGCTGGCCACTAATGTTATGACTTAATGTGATGGTTTTATTTAGCGGTTGTAAGCACAGGATAAAAATGTTTTTACTTATTCTCTAGATCTGCTTCTGAGCCGCTAAACCTGCCAAGGTTAGCAAACAACTGCTGCAGTATTGTCAGCTCGTTACCCGAAGTTGGGGTGACACGAGAAACAAGCGAGATTGGTACTGAGTCCTTTTCTGTATAAGTAGCTGTGTTTATAACTTTATTTTTATTATTGAAAATAATAGCATAAATTTTTCGTTCAATAACGACAGGTTTAAAAAATGCTTTCGTCTCAGTAGTTTGTGTTAAATAATACCAAACTTTATCACCATAAACGCTAGTAATCGATGGAGTGCCCAATAAATTAATCACATCGTTTTTGTTTGATTGACCTAATTTAATTAAGTTAACTTTTTCAGAGGATGATATCTGTCCTTGAATATTTGTTGTAGGGGTACAGGCTGTAAGAATTCCTATTAGGATTAGTAGTATAAAACTGTGCCTTATAATAATAGATGGGGGAGTTCTGCTAAGTGAGTTCGTCTGTATCATTAAAAGGTCTTTCGGTAAGAGATTGTATCGATTCAATTTGGACATTTACATCGGACTTATCTCGTGTCAACTAATCTAAAATATATAGGACTGTAGTCGGTAGTTAAATGTACACATGGATAAAAAAGAGAAGGTACCAGCAAAAAATAGCCTCTAATATTTATAAATTGATAGTAGATCAGGCTAGAAGCAAAGATTTTTATTTAACATATGGTGTTCCTGACACAGAGTTGGGCAGATTTGAGATGATTTGTCTCCATTGTTATTTAATTTTCAAAAGGTTTTCTAAAGAGAAAAATGAAGCTTCTAAGTTGTCTCAAAAAGTTCACGATTTAATGTTTGCAGATTTTGATCAAACTCTCCGAGAAAAGGGTATAGGGGATATGGGAATTGGAAAACGTATTAAAAGTCTTGCACGTAACCTATATGGAAGAATTGACGCCTATGAAAAAGGATATTTGGCTGGCACAAGTGGTCTTTATGATGCTCTAACACGAAACCTTTATGCTTCAGTCACTGTTACAGATAAAGAAGTTTATAAAATGGTGATTTATGTAAATAACTCTATAAATCATCTATTTGATCAAGATATCGAAAAGTTATTAATAGGCGAGATTGATTTCATGTCCACAGAAAAGATTGTGGAGTAAATTTTGATGATGGCACAAGTTAATACAGGGCCTGAATTCATACGCTTGGTTAAGATAACTGACATAGAACAGCTGGTTCCACGTGTGGTAGATATCGAGGCAAATGAATCTGAACGAGTGTTACTCTCAGAAAGGTTCTCAGTTTTGTCAGTCAATGATTTTACTGCGCAAATAGAAATTAAAAAAAGTTCTCCTTATGAGTATATAGCCAAAGGTAGTTTGAAAGCTGAGGTAACACAAACATGTGTTGTCACTCTAGAAAAGGTGGTTAATCACATTTCCACTCAGTTTGTTCAAAAATATAGTACAGATGAAAAAATTATTTCCGATGATTTGGTTATTGGGCCTGAAGACGAACAGCCACCGGAGATTATTGGGGGCGGCACAATAGACTTAGGTGAGCTTGCCTCTGAATATTTATTACTTTCCATAGATCCCTATCCTCGTCTAAACGAAGAAGATGATAACTCATATGAGCTTAATACAAAGACGAATGAAGAAAATCCTTTTTCTAGTTTAAAGGAGTTGTTAGATGGTAATTAATTGCATAATTGTTTCATTATACTTCATTTATCATCTTGCAAGTCGGTCATGTATTAGCTAAGTACTTGGCTAAGTACTTGGCTAAGTCTGTTTATAGTCTGATTTGAGAAGATTTGATTAAAGGAATGAATGATGGCTGTACCAAAAAAGAAGATATCTAAATCTCGTCGTGGAGAGCGTCGTTCTCATGATGCATTAAAGTCAGCAACATATGTTGAAGATCAGACAACTGGTGAATTTCATAGGCCTCACCATGTTGATATGAAAACAGGATTCTATAAGGGACGACAAGTAGTTCAAGTTAAAGAAAAGATCTGATAACTCTAGAAGTCGATTGATCGGCTGGAAAGCGGTCTCAAGTGAAAGAGCCCGTCACTATCGCATTAGATGCAATGGGGGGTGATAATGCGCCACAAATAGTGGTTGCGGGGGCGAATATTGCTCGGCGTAGGCACCCAAAAATACGCTTTATATTTTATGGCGATGAATCTGAGATAGAAAAATATTTATCAAAATATAAACGACTGAAAGAAGTTGCTGATATTCATCACACTACTGCAACGGTTAAGCCTGAAGACAAGCCTTCTTATGTTTTAAGAAACGGAAGGGATACTTCAATGTGGTGGGCAGTAGATTCTGTAAAAACTGGTCAGTCTTCAGGAGTGGTTTCGGCCGGCAATACAGGAGCGCTGATGGCCATATCTATGTACCAGTGGAGAAACTTAACTGGAATAGCCAGGCCGGCAATCGCGTCTTTTTTCCCTACCTTACGTGGCGAAACCGTAATGCTTGATTTAGGAGCAAATATTTCGTGTGATGCTGATAACTTAGTTCAATTTGCCGTTATGGGAGAAGTTTATTCGAGGACTATTCTTGGAATCGAAGACCCCACTGTAGGTTTATTAAACGTAGGTGAAGAAGAAACAAAAGGTAATGATTCTCTTAGAGAAGCTGCTGAAATTATTAAACAAATAGATTTTCCCGGAGAGTTTGTTGGTTTTGTCGAGGGGAACGATATTCCCGCAGGGGTAGTTGATGTGGTAGTAACAGATGGATTTACGGGAAACATAGCTTTGAAAACTGCCGAAGGAACAGCAACGCTTATTAATGGATTTGTAAGAGAAGCTTTCAGAAATTCATTTATGGCAAAAGTTGGATATTTATTTGCAAAGCATTCCCTTGATAAATTACGTAGTAGAAGCGATCCTAGACGATACAATGGTGCAATGTTTTTAGGCTTAAATGGTATTTGTGTTAAAAGCCATGGAGGTACTGATGCCCTTGGATTCGCAACCGCGATAGGGGTTGCTGTAGACATGATAGAGTATGGTGGAAATCAAATGATTGCTGATCATATTGCTCGACTAGGTCTTTCATAGACACAGATGTGAGGAAATAATGCGTCGTTCTGTTGTTGTTGGATGTGCAGGATATTTACCAGAAAAGATCGTTAGTAATAGTGATCTTTCTAAGCAGCTTGATACTTCTGATGAATGGATTCAGAGTCGGAGTGGTATATTAAAGAGACATATCGCATCCGGTAATGAGGTTACCTCTGATCTGGCTTATAGATCAGCTGATACTGCCATAAAGGCTTCAGGCGTTTCAGTTTTAGATATAGACTTAATTGTCGTCGCAACATCTACGCCAGATGTTACGTTTCCTGCGACCGCAACAGCGGTACAAGCTAAGTTAGGTGCAACAAATGCTGTGGCGTTTGATATGCAAGCAGTTTGTTCGGGATTCGTGTATGCTTTAGCAACCGCTGATAATTTTATCAAATCGTCTCAATACGATCTTGCCTTAGTCATTGGCGCTGAAACTTTTTCTAGAATTCTAGACTGGGATGACCGCAGCACATGCGTGTTATTCGGTGATGGAGCTGGAACAGTTATCCTACAAGCCGAATCGGGTAACGGCGATTTAAGCGATAGAGGTGTTTTGTCTACACATTTACATTCAGATGGAAGATTACATGACTTGTTATACGTTGATGGAGGGCCCTCTTCGACGGGGGAAGTTGGTTATCTGCGGATGGAGGGAAAAGAAGTCTTTCGTCATGCGGTAGAGAAAATGGCTGCAGTTACTATTGAAGCTCTAAATGCTAATAATATTTCGGCTGATGATATAGATTGGTTTGTCCCACATCAGGCCAACAAAAGAATTATAGATGGCACGGCTAGAAAGCTAGGGATAAGTATGGAGAAAGTGGTTTCAACAATAGACATACACGCAAATACATCAGCAGCATCGATTCCTTTGGCGTTGTGGACAGCTATTTCAGATAATCGTATTAAAAATGGTGATTTAGTACTGATAGAGGCGTTAGGTGGGGGCATGACTTGGGGGTCAGGTTTGATGAGGTGGTAAATTTTATAAATGTATATATTTAATATATAATTTAGAGGATTTATTACTCTTCTTAGTTTAAGGAAAACGTATAATATATTGATATTGACGCATTTATCGGCACACGTTACCGTTGTTTAATTATTAATGGAGAGGACAGTGTCGGAAACCATTACTCGTGCGCAGCTGACAGAAGCGATATATCAAGAGGTCGGATTATCAAGGAATGAATCCGCAGACCTAGTTGAATCAGTTCTTTCTGAAGTTGCTGACGCTTTATCTAGAGGAGAAATGGTAAAATTTTCGTCATTTGGTAGCTTTTCAGTTCGCTCAAAAACTCAAAGAATGGGAAGAAATCCAAAGACAGGTGAAGAGGTTCCAATTTTACCAAGAAGGGTATTAGTTTTTAAGCCAAGTAATGTCTTGAAGAATGCCGTTAATGACGGTAGTTATGATTTAGAATTAGACGAGCCCCACAAATAGTTATAATAAAATAACTTAATCAATAGAAGCCTTAGGGTAGCGATGACGACTAGGCCCAGAGCAAAAAAGCAACAACTTGAAAAATCTTCACAGGCTTTTAGGACCATAAGTGAAGTGTCGGGCGTTCTTGATGTGCCACAGCACGTTTTGAGGTTTTGGGAAACAAAATTTAAAGAAATTAAGCCTCTAAAAAGGGGTGGAGGCAGAAGATATTATCGGCCAGATGATATAGAGGTCTTAAGCATAATAAGAGAACTGTTGTATCAAGATGGTTACACCATAAAAGGTGTTCAAAGATTATTTAGTGAAGGTGGCATCAAATCCATCAAAAAGTTATCACAAGGAGCTGAACATACAAAAGCTCCTAACATAAATGATGAAAATGCATCAACCTCTAAATCAGTCTTATCGTCCTCGCAAAGGAGTGATTTAGAAGACGTTTTGAAAGAGATAGAAGCTTTAAGAGCAAGATTAAATAATATTTAGTTCACCTGATGACATGACCTATTTGTGGATGTCTTTATATTATTTTAAAATACGAAAGTTCTTAACTTTATAGAGAACTAAAACATAAGAGTGTGTTTTATATTTTGTTAAAATACTTTAGTCAGTCGGGACGTAGCGCAGTCTGGTAGCGCATCACACTGGGGGTGTGGGGGTCGGAGGTTCGAATCCTCTCGTCCCGACCATTATTTCTTATAAGGTTACTTAATTATTCGATACAGCTAATGTATTTATTTCTAGTAAATGAAATGTCTAACACAATAGATTCATCGGACTGATATTTATTAGTAAGGGAAAACTGTGCTTAAGTAACTGATCACTATTCGTGGCTAGATTCAGAGCTCCAATTGTCTTCTTCCCTCATCAGTTAGCTTGCATATGAGCCAATCAGGTTTAATTGGATTATCGAACCAGGGAGTGGCCCAGCCCATTTTAATACAACTATTTATTGTCTTTTTGTTAACCTTTTGGCCATCACGGTCAAAAATTGGAAGTTTGCCTCCAGGTTGAGATAAACCTCTAGTCAGCCATTGTCTTTGTGCAAGAGATAAATTGTCTTTTTTATCTTTTGACTTCTGAATGTTTCTTCGAGGCCTATGAGGCTGTAAAGCAATTACATTATCCTTCAATCCAGCTATATTTATTTGTTTTTGCTTCATTTTTCAGGTCATTTATTTATAATGTTTTAATCATAAATTCCAATTTGTATAAATAATCAAGAAAAAATTAAATAAACAATCTTTAATTTGTGCATATATGTGCATATAACAGACATAGTATATTTATAAGTGGCTAAAACTTATAACGTTTAGGTTTTTTTGATAAACTAATTTTTGATGTAATACTTGATCAAATAGGAATGCGACGATGGGTGAACGAGTTTGGAAAATATATCTATCAGGTGAAATACATAGCGATTGGCGCGAACAAATAGAATTAGGCGTTAAAGAGGTTGACTTGCCTGTTGTCTTAAATGCTCCAGTAACAGTGCATGAGGATTCAGACGATTGTGGTGTGACTATATTAGGTAAAGAGGATTCTGTTTTCTGGCATGACCATAAAGGAGCTCTACTTAACTCAGTGCGAACTAATACACTTATTAGTGACGCAGATATAGTAGTTGTGAGATTTGGGGAGAAATATAAACAGTGGAACGCTGCATTTGATGCTGGTTATGCAGCCGCATTAAACAAGCCGACTATAATTTTGCATCAGGAAGAGCATAATCATGCTTTAAAAGAAATAGATGCTTCGGCCAAGGTTGTGGCAAGAACTCCCCAACAAGTCGTTCAAGCACTTGTTTATGTAATAAAAGGTATTCTGCCAAAGAACATATCAGTTGAACAAGCCGCCGAATAGAAAACTGATTTAGTCCAAGTTTTTATACGCCAGCTTTATCTAGAGCTTGCTCGAGATCGGCTATAATATCATTGACTGACTCTAGGCCGACGGAGATTCTTATGACCTCGGCACCGGCACCGGCATCTAAGCGCTGCTCATCGGTTAGTTGTCTATGTGTGGTTGATGCGGGATGTATAATCAGAGACCTAGTATCCCCTAAATTGGCTAAGTGTGATATTAGCTCAGTACTTTCTACAAGTTTAATTCCTGCTTCGTATCCCCCTAGCAAACCGAAAGTAAATAGAGCTCCTGGTCCTTTAGGTAAATATTTTTTGGCGAGTTCGTAGTAGGGGCTATTTTTTAGCCCTGCATATGACACCCATTCAACTCCTGAATGATTGTTTAAAAATTCTGAAACAATCATGGCGTTTTCAACGTGACGCTCCATTCTTAGCGGCAGGGTTTCAATACCTGTAGAAATTAGTGAAGCATTAGTTGGGGATAATGTCGGGCCTAAGTCCCTAAGCGCGACAGCGCGACCTTTAGTAGAGAATCCAAAGTCACCAAAAGTTTCGTAAAAGGTTAAATTATGGTAGGCCGGATCAGGTTGAGTTAGGGAAGGGAACTTATCATTTTGTGCCCAGTCAAATTTACCACTTTCTACAACTATTCCACCCATAGCATTGCCATGTCCACCTAAGTATTTAGTCATGGAGTGAATAATGATGTCAGCACCCCACTCAAAAGGTTGACATAGATATGGACTAGCTGTTGTGTTATCCACAATTAAGGGGATACCTTCTGATTTTGCAATTTTGGATAATGGTTCAATATCAATTACAATACCGCCCGGATTTGCTAGCACTTCTGTAAAAATAGCTTTGGTATCTTTATCTATCGAGTTTTTAAATGAATCGAGATTTGCAGTATCAGCAAATCTGCATTCCCATCCAAATTTTTTAAAAGTATGGGTGAATTGTGTTATTGATCCTCCATAGAGATTTGGAGAAGAAACAAAGTTCGCTCCTGGTTCCATCAGAATGTACATGGCTAATAGCTGAGCTGCGTGTCCCGACGCTGTCGCTACGGCTGCACGACCGTTTTCAAGTGCAGCTACTTTTTCCTCTAGTGCGGAAACTGTAGGGTTGCCTATGCGGCTATAAAGATACCCAAAAGTTTGCAGATTGAATAGTGAAGCTGCATGATCTACATCATCAAATACGTAGGCTGTTGAATTATATATAGGGACGTTTCTTGCTCCAGTAGTTGGATCTGGTGATGCACCTGCATGTATTGCAAGAGTTTCGAACCCGGGTGGTTTGGCTTGTTTTGACTTGTTTTTCATAGTGTTTTTGCTCACGTAACTCTTAATGTCATCTAATTTTTTTTGACCTTCTAGAAGAGATGACCCTGGTATTAACACCCCCCCAACCTAACTCGCCGCTCAATCTGCCAAATTCAATTTTAGGGCAACGATCCATTATAACCACTAGGCCAGCATTTTCAGCTTTTTTTGCGGCCTCATCATGACGTATAGTCAATTGCATCCAAACAATCTTAGCTCCAATTTCAATTGCGTCATCGACAATGGCTGGCACTCGCTCCGGTTTTTGAAATATGTCGACCATTTCAATAGAAAATGGAATACTTTTCAAACTTCCATACACAGTTTCACCTAGGAGTTGTTGTCCTTCTATGCCTGGGTTAACAGGTATTACCCTATATCCTTTTTCTTGTAGGTACTTCATTGCAAAATAGCTCGGCCTATTCCAATTACTACTAGCGCCAATCATTGCTATTACGTTTGTTTCAGATAGAATTCTTCGTATTTGCCAATCGGGGTAATATAATTTTTCCATAATTTTCGTCCTTAATTTAGATGGGCTAACTTAGAATTCTATTTTAAGTCTAATCTTGGAATCTCGATTGCAGGACAACGATCCATTATTACTATTTTACCAAAAGATCTGGCGACTTGAGCCGATTCTTCATCTATTACTCCGAGTTGCATCCATATGAAAGATGCATTTATTTGTAGGGCATGTTCTACTATTGGCTTTACGTATTTAGAACGTCTAAATATGTCAACCATATCAACCCTTTCTGGTACATCTAGTAGAGAAGGAAATACTTGTTCTCCAAGAATCTTTTGACCTGCTGCATTGGGGTTAACAGGGTACACATTAAAACCATTAAATTGTAGATACTTCATCACCCGCCAACTAGCACGGCTAGCACCTTTAGGGCTTGCCCCTACTAAGGCTATGTTTTTTGTATTTAAAAATATTTTTTTGAACAAATCGTCTGTGTACAAGAAACCATTCATTTAGGTTTTATCCTTGTCGACTAATGCTTTTCTTGGACTTTGATCCCAAACGGGTTGTCGTTTGTTTATAAAAGCGTCAAACCCTTCAGCAGCATCCTTGTCCATGACATTGTTTGCCATTTCAGTACTTGCAAATTTATAAGCGTCGCTTATTCCCATTTCAATGTGCTGGTAGAATGCTTGTTTACCAATTTTCAGGCTGTGAAAGCTCTTTTCTGATAACTTAATAGCTAATTCTTCTACGCTAATACTGAGTATAGATTCATCGACGGCTTTATTGATAAGGCCGACTTCCACCGCGCGTTCAGCGCTTATAAAATCACCAGTTAGCAGCATTTCCATTGAATGTTTCCTGCTTAGGTTCCTACTTAAGGCAACACCTGGTGTCGTGCAAAATAAACCGTTATTAATTCCCGATACAGCAAAACTTGACAGCGTTGAAGCTATCGCCAGGTCACAAGTAGCAACCAACTGACATCCTGCAGCAGTAGCTATTCCATTTACCTTTGCTATTACGGGTTGTGGCAAGCGATGTATTGAAAGCATAAGTTTACTACATTGGGCAAATAAATTATTTTGATATTTATAAGTGTAATTATGTCTCATGTCTTTGAGGTCATGCCCAGTACAAAAAGCTTTTCCATTAGCTTCTAATACTATTACGCGTATACTTTTATCTGTTGCTAAATCATCCAAACAGTCCTGAATTAAGCTTAACATTTGACTTGAGAGAACGTTCAACTTTTTTGGTTGATTCAAAGTGATCGTGGCCAACGGGCCATTTGTCTTTTTTAATAAAATATCACCTTCACTGGAAGATAATGATTTTGAATCATCTGTAACCATTTGCTCACAACCTTGCATTTTAGTTGTTATTTATAACTGCTTTTAATTAACTACAGAAATAATTTTTTTATTGATTAACAAAAAATGGATTACGATTTGTAAGGTATTATAATACCATATTGTTAACTCTTTATAATATAATGAAAAATTCATTATTGACAGGGGATAATAACTTAAATAAGTATAACTTATAAATCTCCTGAAAAGAATCTTTAATACTTCATAATTAAGTGGAAAAACTTATGCGTATGCAGGCTCAGAAATCATATAGCGCTAAACCGAGTGAAGTAGATGCGAAATGGTGGATCATAGATGCGGAAGATGCAGTCCTTGGTAGAATGGCTGTCATTGTTGCCGATAGGCTTAGAGGTAAACATAAACCAATGTTTACTCCCAATATAGATTGTGGTGATCATATTATAATTATAAACGCAGAAAAAGTTTATTTGTCAGGAAATAAAAAGGATAACAAGGTTTATCATCGACATACAGGCTACCCTGGTGGTTTAAAAAGTCGAACCGCAGGTGAAATATTAGAGGGTGATCACTCTGATCGAGTTATAAGAAAAGCAGTAGAGCGGATGCTTCCAAAAACAAAGATGGGACGGGCACAACTAAAGAAATTGAAAGTTTATCCAGGACCAGACCATCCCCATGAGTCTCAGCAACCTGAAAATATAGATATAGCTGCTTTAAGTGCAAAGAATAAGAGGAATGACTGAAATGTCTGACGTTAGTACTCAAGAGGCAAGTGAACCAGTAATTCAAGAGGCTGCAGCTACTATTGGCAAACCAGCAATTGATGAATTTGGAAGAACATACGCTACTGGTAAGAGAAAAGACGCAGTAGCAAGGGTTTGGATAAAGCCTGGCACAGGATCGTTCACAATTAATGGACGAGATGGAGGTGTCTATTTTGCTCGTCCTGTTCTACGAATGGTTCTATCTCAACCATTCCAGATAACTGATAGAGTCGGTCAATATGACATTAGTTGTACAGTATCTGGTGGAGGTCTATCTGGACAAGCTGGTGCTGTGCGTCATGGCCTATCTAAGGCCTTAAGTCTACGTGAGCCCGAGTTGAGGGCTGTTCTTAAAAAAGCGGGTATGTTAACTCGAGATTCACGTGTTGTGGAACGTAAGAAATATGGAAGGGCAAAAGCACGTCGAAGTTTCCAATTTTCCAAGCGTTGATTTGTATTCCCTTATTATCTATTTAAAAACAAGGAGTTAGATGATTTTAACTCCTTTTTTTTATAGAAGTGTAAAAGATTTAAAGTGGCAGAAACCTTTGACTTTCCAAAATTTAAACTCACAGGAAAAGCACAAATGAGTCACTTGTAGTTTCCAGTTTTCAGTTTTAGTTTTTTATTTTGAGGTTATGATTTAACTTCACTCCACTAAAGTTAGACTCCTCAAATTCTCCAAAATATGCCAGAGTTTTTGTATGAGAAAACTTGCCATCACCGTTGAATAGTGGAGTCACAAACTTGACACAAAGTTAAAGAACACGTAATAACTCGTTGAAATCATTATTAAAAACTAAGTTTCCAGTTCTCCAAGTGTTGATTTGTATCCCTTTATTATCTAATTAAAAACAAGGGGTTAGATTATTCTAAACCCCTTTTTTTCAACAAAAATATAAACGACTGCCACTCTGTTTGGATTGGAAGTTTTATTTACGGTTCAAATTTACTTTACTTAAGAAAATCTGGATTGTTGGATTTTATAAAATTCAAGTTAACTACCATTTATTACAAACGTAGTAACGGGAATGTGAACATATGTTTTTAGAAAGAATTAATTAAGGATGATAGACAGATGAAACAGCAAATAAACAAATTTGTAGATCACTCTTTCTTCCAGAAATCTATAATGGCATTGATTATAATCAATGCTGTAATACTTGGGTTAGAGACATCACCAACAATAACTAGAGCTATTGGACAGGAACTACAACTTTTTGATCAGGCAGTAATTATAATATTTTGTATTGAGCTTGCGTTAAGAATTTATGCAAAAGGGCTACACTTTTTCAAAGATCCTTGGGGGATCTTTGACTTTTTAGTGATTGGTATCACATTAGTTCCATCTAATGAATCACTGTCGGTACTAAGAGCATTAAGAGTACTAAGAGTATTCAGGTTAGTATCTGCTGTACCGCGACTACGGAGAATAGTAACAGCTCTGTTGCACGCCGTGCCCGGAGTGGGGGCGATAATAATATTACTATTATTAGTTTTTTATGTTTTTTCCGTTATAACGACAGAAATATTTGGTCAAAATTTCCCAGACTGGTTCGGTACCCTTGGAAATTCGATGTTTACACTTTTCCAAATTATGACATTAGAAAGCTGGTCTATGGGGATTGTCCGACCAGTAATGGAAATTTATCCATGGGCTTCGATTTTATTTGTTATTTTTATAACTTTATCAAGCTTTACAGTGTTAAATTTATTTATCGCTATTATTATAGATTCTCTACAAACTTTAAATGAAAATAAACAGGATAATGAATACGGTGAAAAGAAGGTTAGCGAAAATCATATAACTGAAAAACTACACACTGAGTTAAAGCAAGTGCGGAGTGAGATAGAGGAGCTCAAACGTATGATAATTAGCCAATCTCGATGACAAATCCGTTCACAAAGAACTATTCTGGGATTTGTTCAAACATAATATAAAACAGGCTCTTTTTTTTATTTAAAAATTCTTTAAAGTTAATATGATCGAAACATATTTATAAAAATAATTTTAGTTTTTAAATTCAGGAGGCAAATTATGAAAGCGTATTTATTGGGATCATATTCCCCATCAGGATTGAAGGGACTTATCGCTGGTGGTGGTGCTGGTCGGAAGGCTGCAATTGATAAACTTAGCCAAACACTTGGTTTGAAAATACTAGATGTAGCTTTCACTAGAGGTGAATTTGATGTAACAGTGACCTTTGAATGCGACAGTGAAGAATCTGCATTAGGTTTGGCGATCGCAGTTAAATCGTCTGGAGGTTTTGAAAGGGCAGTAGTTTTAACAGAGCTTGATATGGATTCAATAGCTGATCATGCCCGTAAGGCAGGGGCTTCATACACTCCTCCAAATGCCTAGGATAAAACTTCGATCTATGTATTTAAACTAACTTATATTACCTACGTATTTACAGGCGGAGAGTAAAATCTCCGCCTCTTTTATTTTCTGATAGATGCTTTATAGATAGGTTCAACAATGATTGAAATCATATCAGCGTATTAATATTAGATTTCAAATTAACTATTTAAATATTGGTTTAATATGATGCAAATACCGGACATAGAAATAGCTAGAAACTCTGAAGTGCTTCCTATTAAAGAAGTAGCTAATAACTTGGGGGTTCCTGAGAAACATTTATTTCAATATGGTCCATACAAGGCAAAGATCGACCTAGAGTATATCCAGAGCCTCAACAGTCGACCGAGGGGCAAATTAATATTAGTTACTGCTTTGACGCCAACTCCGGCTGGCGAAGGTAAAACGACAACGACAGTAGGCCTTGGCGATGGCTTAAACAAGATTGGTAAGAAAACAGTTATTTGTATTAGGGAGCCATCACTAGGCCCGTGTTTTGGTATTAAAGGAGGAGCTGCTGGTGGTGGGTATTCTCAAGTAGTTCCTATGGAAGATATAAACCTTCATTTTACTGGTGATATTCACGCTATAAGTTCTGCCCATAACCTTATGAGTGCTTTAATAGATAACCATGTTCATTGGGGTAATAATTTATCTATTGATGTAAGGAAGATTGATTGGAGAAGGGTAATAGACATCAATGATCGAGCTTTACGCCAAATTGTTCAGTCACTGGGTGGGCCTTCAAATGGTATTCCAAGAGAATCTGGTTTTGATATAACGGTAGCTTCTGAAGTAATGGCCATTTTCTGTTTAGCTACGTCATTGAAAGATCTAGAACGAAGATTAGGTAATATAGTTATCGGGTCAAATAAAGAAAACCTTCCTATCACTGTTAAAGATTTATCCGGTGAGGGATCAATGGCTGTGCTACTTAAGGACGCTTTAATGCCTAATTTAGTTCAGACATTAGAGCACACTCCGGCATTTGTTCATGGAGGACCTTTTGCTAATATTGCTCATGGATGTAACTCTATAATTGCGACAGATGCCGCACTTCATTTATCCGACTATGTTGTTACGGAGGCTGGTTTTGGAGCAGACTTAGGGGCAGAAAAGTTTTTCAATATTAAATGCAGAAAATCAGGACTAGAGCCTGCAGCCGCAGTAGTCGTTGCAACTGTTCGTGCTTTGAAAATGCATGGAGGAGTGGACTTATCTGAGCTAAAAAACGTTGATGTTACCGCTGTTTCACGGGGGCTATCAAACTTACGTCGACATATCTCAAACATAAAAAAGTTTGGAGTTCCTGTTATTGTAGCAATTAATAGATTTAGTGCTGATTCTGATTCTGAAATCATGGAAATCAAGAATAATATTTCATCTTTAAATGTTGATGTTGTTGAGTGTAATCATTGGAAAAATGGATCAGAAGGCATAATAGATTTGGCTACCAAAGTAAGTGAATTAGTGGATGAAGGCGTTTCTCAGTTCCAACCACTTTATGAGGAAAATCAATCATTGTTTGAGAAAATTAATATTATATGTAGGGAAATTTATGGAGCTAAGGAGGCAATAGCTAATAAAAGTATCAGAGAGAAATTAAGAGAGTGGGAAAGCCAAGGTTTTGGAAAATTTCCAATTTGTATTGCTAAAACCCAGTATAGTTTTTCTACTGATCCGAATCTACTTGGAGCTCCAAAAGACCACGTTGTTCCGATAAGAGAAGTACGTTTATCAGCAGGCGCGGAGTTTGTCGTAGCTATCTGTGGGCAAATAATGACCCTTCCAGGTTTACCAAGTGAGCCTGCTGCAAATAACATTAGATTAGACGATAACGATTTAATAACTGGGTTGTTTTAAATATTTGGTGTCACAATCATAGTTTTACATGTAATCCTTAAGTAATTTAAGGTGCTCTTGTTCCATAGTCATCTTATTGATTAAATCATCTTTATTTCCATGATTCTCTTTGCCGTCATTACGGAGCTTATACAACGTTTCATAGGTTGCTTTAATGCCCTCAAAATATGGCGAATGACCTTGTAGACAAAATTTAACATTCTGGGAAGCCAGATATGATTTGTCAGAAAGATCTGACGATATTCCGCCCAACATGATTGGTGTTTCTATATTTTGAGTGACTTTATTTAAATCTTCTCGTGATTTTAAACCTACCAAGAAAATCACATCAACACCAACTTCTGCATACGCGATAACTCGTTTTAGCACCTCGTCCATATCTGTCATAATAGGAGCACTGGTTCTACCCATTATAACAAGATTTGGGTCTATTCTTGCTGCAAGGGCCGCTCTCATTTTGTTTACACCTTCTTCAACTGATATTAATTGTGGTTTGTTATTACTACCAAAAGATATTGGTAATTCAGTATCTTCTATTGAAAGTGCTGATACGCCAGCTATCTCAAGAGACTCAACTGTGCGCATTACATTTAGTGCATTTCCATAACCGTGATCAGCGTCAACAATAATTGGTAGTTCACAAGCGCGGCAAATCCTATGAGCCTGATCAGAGAATTCGCTTAAAGTAAGAAGAGTTAGATCTGGAGCACCCAGCACTGTCATGGATGCTATGGATCCTGCGAACATTCCTACCTCAAATCCAATCTCTTCTGCCATTCTTGCTGATAGCGGGTCTGAAACAGAACCAGGAAAGTAACATTCTTGTTTTGAAAGCAGGGAACGAAATATTTTACGTCTTTTATCCCATTTCATTTATGTAAGCCTTTAGTTTGATCAAGATTAAATATTAACTATCAATGGAATAGTTTATGAAAGAGTTTGAACAGGGAGGACCGTTTGCTACAGACATTCTTCGTTGATTTAGATCAATTACAAATGCCGCATTAGTCATTGTTTGTTTTGCTTGAGGTAAAGTTTCGTCTGGGTGTCTACATATAGCGTTAGGTAACCCAAAATGGTCGGCTAAAGCCTGTTTACATAAATGCTCATCCAGATTTCCTTTATTTTTCATCAATAAGCGTTTTAGTCTATTTCCACGATATAAAGTACTGGTGGATATACGCTCCATTAATGATGGTCCGTGTCTAGTGTCTGTGAAGTGATTAGAGTGGGTAATTATTCCTTCTTCAGGGAAATGATATGAAGCCTCATTTGGGCTGGTTTCTATATTAATTATTTCGCCATCAGCATGTCCTATTACGAAATTTGCAGAGCACACTCGCTTAGTTTCAATAACTGGTCGTAGGGCTTGATCAAAACTATCCGAGTCTAATATTTCTCTACACCTCACATGAAATGGCTTTTCGTATTGATTTGCACCATCGTGATTTGACACAAGTCCATTTTCAACTAAACCAATTCCGTGCTCATTAACTCCCATTTTGCCGCCAAGAATTCCCGCTTCAGTGAAGAAAATTATATTTGTCCCTTTGGAGCGATTTATCCTTATGAGTACGCAATTATTATGAATGCCTGCTAACCAATCCCAATTCTGCCCCAAAATAGTGTGATTATTGGAGGTGACTTCTGGTAGTAATCCAAAAGTAGAACAGCCATCAGTATTATCTACTTTGGATGCATCAAAGTCATTGTTAGCTTCTTTACCGAATAAGCCAAATGTGATCTCGTATCTTGCATTCAACATTGCTATATCTTTTATTGGAATGTTTGAGCCCTCAGCAACACCGCTCATTTCTACAAAATACTCTTCATTTTGTCTTTTTATAGCTTCTATCCAGTTTTCTGACTCGTCCCTAGCGGTATTTTCATTCAATCCACCTGCTTTAAATCGGTTAAGATAGGTTTTAACATTATTATTTATCATGGAGGATAATTCGCGACCATGAATAAGGCCTCTTTCAAAGGGATCTTCACCAAGGTTCAATACAGGCAGGTCATATTTGGCTGATTTATTCATTTTTACCTATGACTAAACATAAAATTAACGGTAATTTATATATTGTTAAATTTTTTTAATATTTATCCAAACCTTTTCTTTGGAGCTTTTAATACAACTCTCTGCTAGCTGTATATCTTTTATTCCTTCTTTCAGGCTTGAACGGAGAGGTTTATTAGCTATTACGTGAGATAAAAAGTGTTCCCAGCCTACTCTATAAGGATTTTTAAATGGGTCATGGTCGTCAACTGATTTCCACTCACTAGCATAATCCTTAAAGGTCTTCCCTTTATTGGGCTCATGGCCAATATCAAATCCTTTTATTATCGGTGTTTCATAATTATCTTGAATCCAACAATCTCTTAGTCCGCAAATAGCGGATCCTTTTGTTCCATCAACATATAAACAAACTAAATCGTCCCTGCGCACCCTTGTTGCCCAGGAACTAAAAATTGAACCAGAGACTCCATTTTCGAGTTCAAGCAAAGTATGGGTCGTATCCTCTACATCGACGGAAAATTTATGTCCATTTTCATCAATGCGTTCTGGTTGAGCGATCCAGGAGGTGCTAACAACTTTACTGATTTTTCCTAAAATATTTTCAATCACATAACGCCAGTGCGTATGCATGTCTAAAAATAAACCACCACCAGTTTCTTTTTTATAGTTCCAGCTTGGGCGTTGGGAGGGAACCTCATTTCCATTGAAAACCCACCATCCAAATTCGAGTCTAAAACATACAATTTCACCAATAGTCTTATCATTAATTATGTTTGTAAGTTTTTGGAAACCCGGTAAATATAGCTTGTCCTCAACGGCTCCATGTTTCAAGTTAAAGTTTTCGACCCTTTTTAATAGGTGAAGTCCTTCAGAAACACTCGGGGCTATGGGCTTTTCTGTATAGATATGCTTTTCTGCCGTAATTGCTTTGTTTAGGGTCTCTAACCTCTGGTGTGTAGCAGCTGCCTCGAAAAATATACTAAAATCTTTATCGGATAGTGCTGAATCTAGGTTTGTTGTCCATTCTCTTATGTTGTTTTCCTTAGCAATTTTTTCCAGTTGCGTTTTATTTCTCCCAACTAGGAGAAGTCGAGGAATAATAGTCTCACTATTTATATGAAACCCTCCCTCAGAAATTATAGGAATTAAAGCGTTGTGAATATGCTGTGTGGAGCATATTCTTCCCGTGGCCCCATGCATAATAATTCCAATTTTTTTCATGGACATACTAGGTTTCCTTTGCTCGGTGATTTATTAAGCTAGAATTCAGTTTATTAATAGTTGATTAATGGTTTTTATAAAATAACATATCAGGAAAAAATCTATGTCACGTCATATTGTATGTCTTACTTTTGATTTTGATACCCAATCAGGCTTTATTTCTAGAGGCATGACTACACCAACACCAATGTCTAGAGGAGAATTCGGACATAGAGTTGCCTCAGATAGGATTATTAAAACACTCAAAGATCGAGAAATACTGTCTACTTGGTTTGTCCCAGGATTTACTATTGAAAGTCATACGAATTCCTGTGAATCAATTATTAGAGAAGGACACGAGATAGCCCATCATAGTTGGGCTCATATCCCACCAGCTAACCAGTCACGTGAGGAAGAGGAGGAAGACTTAATACGAGCTAATGAAGCAATAAAAAAGTTAACCGGGTATAAAGCCCGTGGGTATAGATCACCATCTTGGGATTTAAGTGAAAATACTGTTGATTTATTAAATAATCACAACTTTTTGTATGATAGTAGTTTAATGGGCGCTGATTATATTCCTTATCGAACTCGCGTTGGAGATAAGTTTTCGTTAGGTAATATATATGAATATGGTACAGAAACTAACTTATTAGAAATTCCTATTAGTTGGTCATTGGACGACCACCCTCATTTTGAGTTTTTTAGAACATCAGAGTTTTTAATGCCTGGTTTGAATTCAGCACGTACTGTCATGGATAGCTGGTACGATGAATTTATCTATATGAAAAAGAGCGTTGATTGGGGTGTTTTAACCTACACAATGCACCCATATGTTATAGGTCGAGGTTTTAGAATGCTTGCTCTTGAAGACTTAATTGATCGCTTAATCAAAGAAGATGCAATCTTTATGACAATGGAAAGTGCTGCTGGTGAAGCTATATCACATCTAGGATTTAATTAGTTAAAAATAGGAGGAGACCCTATACGATCTTTGGAAGTGCCAATGCTTCGTTCAAATGCTAATGCAATAGCAAGTGCCTGTTCTTCCTTGCCACCTAGGCAAATTATTTGTAGCCCAACAGGCATGTTTTGCCTATCTAGTGATACGGGAATTGTTATTGCGCAAAGTTTCATCAAACTTACCGGATTAGTGTTCCGTACGCAAAAAAAGTTTGCAGCCAAATGTTTTTGAGGGTCTTCAACTTCTTTCATCCTTGGAGGCGACATTGGTAATGTCGGTCCCACTATCGCGTGGAATCCCTCTAATGAAGCAGCTGCTTCTGCAGATATACTGTTCATAAGATTAAGCCTTCTTATATGTTCACTAGCGGGGAAATTCTCTGACTCTTTTATTCGTATTGCTACAGTTGGGTCTAAATCACTTATGAAGTCAGACATTTCGTTATTCATAAAGCTAGCGAATTCACCAATATGTAGCCCCCCATTTGCAAAGACATCAGTTACAGTGTCAAGGTGGGGAATTTTTATTGATGACTGCCTCAATCCTTTTTTGGATAGCTCATCTAGAGCTTCTTTCACTCCTTCTGCAATACCGGGGTCACAATCTTCGAAAAACCAGTCACAGATACCCACATGAAAATCATGTAAAGACGCAGCATTAATTCGGGTTGTAAAATCAAACGGATCTTCCATTATATGGGGATCGATTGAAGCAAACGTGAGTGCTAAGTCGTCAGCATTTCGGGTTAATGGCCCAGCTGTATCTAAGGGAGGGCTCAGCGGTACAATACCGTCTGACGACCATCGGTTAACTGTTGGCCGCATGCCAACGTTACCTGTCATTGATGCTGGGATTCTGACTGAACCTGCGGTGTCGCTGCCAATTGCTAGGAGCGCGGATCTTTCTCCCAGGCTGACACCAGCACCTGAGCTTGAGCCACCTGGAGATCTGTGATGACTTATGTCCCAGGGATTATGTGGTGCCCCCCAATGTTGATTAAATCCCATGCCACCAAAAGCAAATTGAACTGTATGGCTTTTTCCAGCTACTAGTCCTAGTTGACGACGAATAGATCGTATTACAGGTCCTTCTCGTTCCCACTTTTTTGGAAGAGGGCGTGGGCATCCTGCATATATAGGGTAGCCTTTTACACCAAATAGATCTTTTATTGAAATAGGAATTCCCTGTAATGCACCTAGGTCAACACCGATATCAAAAACGGCATCAACGGCTTGAGCTTGCTTGAATAAGCTAGTCTTGTCCCATGTTTTATAAGCATTTAAGTCTTTACCAATAAGTTCATGATTAGAAATTGACCATTGAGCCAACTCACTTGAGGTGAGGGCGCCATTTCTTAGACTAAAACATAGTGTTCTTAAGGTTGAATTATCAATGTCAATTTTTTTCATAATTAATTACCTTACTTATTAGCTAAATGTTAAGCCTCCATTAACATCAAGGCACTGTCCAGTTATATATGAAGCCTCATTTGACGCTAAAAAACAAACAGCATTTGCAATGTCTTCAGGTTGACCAACTCGACCAAGGGGAATTATCTCATTTAAATTACCCTCTCTATCAGGAAGCCAATCCGAAGTCATGGGGCTATGTGTTGGTCCGGGTGCAATAGCGTTTACAGTAATGCCATGAATGCCTAATGATTTAGCCAAAGATCTAGTGAGTCCGATAACACCTGCTTTTGAGGATGTGTAAGGAACGCCACCACCTCCAGCTACTCCTCCATGTCTCCAGGCTGAAGAAGAAATATTTATAATCCGGCCTTGATTTTGTTTAATCATTTGTTTTGCAGCAGATCGTGCACAAAAATATTCTCCAGTGAGATTAATATTTATTACGTTATGCCATTCTTCGATATCGCTTTCGAGCCAATTTTTAGACTTTGGTGAAAGTCCTGCATTGTTAACAAGAATATCAAGCCTGCCCAGTGTTGATATAGTCTTATCAATCGTTTGTTGAACCTGTTCGTAATCTGATACGTCAAGCTGCGTTGTTGAAAAATTTTCATACTCTGGTTTAAACTCACTATTTAATTCATTGAGCATTTTAGCATTAACGTCCGCTGCTATTACGATAGCTCCTTCCTTAAGGAAACGTTCTGTAGTGGCTCTTCCTATGCCACCGGAGGCGCCCGTTATAAAAGCAACTTGATCTATCAATTTCATCATTTACTCCTTATCGAATGCTATTTTTCTTTTTGTCTACACTTAACTTGGTTTGTATTAGTGTACTAGAGTTTTAAAACAATAAATCAAAGTGGAGATATGATATGTCTAGTTTTCATAATATTGATAACATCCCAGACCATAATGAGGAGATAGGGACACTAAAAATACTTTCCGGCAGTCAATCAATGGTTCTTTGGGGCAAAATTGATGCAGGAAGTCATGTTCCTAATCACAGTCATCCAAACGAGCAAATAACTTGGTTAGTTAAAGGAAGTTTAGATTATAAGTTATCAACAGGAGAGGAACGAAGGTGCGAGGAGGGCACTGTTATAGTGATTCCAGGTGGTGTTGATCATGAAGTATGGTACAGAGAAGATTGTGAAATAGTTGAATTCTTTTCTCCGCCTCGAAGTGATATGTTCCCTGTATCAACTGATAATCCTTATGGTGTTTAGTGGTTTATAAGTTGGATAGAACTATAGGGATAATCGGTCTAGGAAATGCTGGTTCAGCTCTTGCAAAAGCATTTAGCAAGAAGTGTTCTGTAATAGGTTATGACATAAATCCAGAAAGATATAATTCTGAGAGTCTTTCGACTATAAAATTAGTAAATTCCATAGATGAGTTGTTATTAAATGCTCAGATAGTTTTGCTCTCATTGCCTAATGAAAGAGCCTCTGTTGAGGTAGTAAATGATTTATTGCTATCAAGAAAATCCCCTGAACTTATTATTGAAACCAGTACAATTGGACCACATACAGCCAAAGAAATAGGCGGAAAATGTAAGAACGAAGGCGTTTCTTTTGTAGATGCAGCAATTGGAAGTGGTGTAAAGGCGATGTCTTTGGGAAAGGCTGTGTTTTTGGTTGGAGGTAATGATCAAGACTTCTTTTTTGCGCAGTCAATTTTAGAGCATGTCGCTGAGGCCATTCATCATATAGGAGAAACAGGCAGTGGTAGTGGGCTTAAAATCATAAATAATGCAGTAGTTCACTCAATCTTAGTTGTTTTAATAGAGGCCATTACGATGGCTCGAAAGCTACAGATCCCTATACCTACATTGGTTGATCTCCTAAAAGGAGACGATGGTATTACCCGACCATTATTACATAGAATTGAGGAACGAATTCTGGAAGGAGATTATACAGGGGGTATGTCTGTTACAAATGCAAGAAAGGATTCTATGCTAGTGTTAGAAACGGCTTATGAGTATGGCGTTCCGTTATTTGCAATTTCTGGTTCTCATATACCCTATGATATAGCGAAAGATCAGGGCCTAGGTGAAAAGGACTATGCAAGCTTAGCTACATTGTGGGAGAGTTGGGCTAATGTAGACTTATCTAATTAATTAATAAGGCTGTATAAGTAATTGTTAGAAAACACTAAATTATAGAGAAATAAAACTAATTATTTCTTTTGCAACGATTTCAGGTTGATCCAGTTCTGCAAGATGCCCTGCTTTATTTATTTCCTTTGTTGTTGTCTCGCCACTAATATTATTCGAAAATGTTTTCATATATGATTTAGGAATTACCTTGTCATTAACGCCGCGCAAAAGTAGCACAGGACAACATACGCGACATAATCTTTTTTCTAAACCGGTATTACCCAGAGGCCAGAAAATACGTGCACTGGCTTCTAGCGCGCGAGATTGTTCAATTGGCCATTCGACAGATTTTTTTCTATTCGGTTCGGATTTTAAGTTATCCCAAAGTTCTGGGTTATCACACATCAACTCTGAAACTTCATGTGCTCTTTGTGCCCATGGATCAGCCATTGGTTCATTATCAGCGTAGATGCCCCATGGTGATATTAAACATAATTTTTTAATTAGGCTTGGCCACAATGCGGCTATATCAGCACATAATGAGGCTCCAGGTCCTGAGCCAACAATTGTAGTACTATCTAACAATTTTGACTCTTGAAGAAGATCATGTATGGCCAATAACCATTCTAGGTGATTGTCATAATTGTTATGTCCTAGTCCTCCTGGAAAACCAGGAATTGAAGGAACGACAACCTCATAATCTTCTGCCAGTACGTCTAGGAATGGTATCCATTTGGGGAGACCACCAAATCCAGGAAGGAAACCAATACGATTCCCTTTGCCTTTACTCCAAACTCGACATTTATAACCCGAAACTTCTATGTAATTTTCGATCGGTTCAGTCATGGCGCTACTTTGAGAATAAATTTCTTTCTGTAATAAAATACTTGTTTATTCGGCAGCTAATATATTGTTGGTATCATTAATGTTTGCTCGTTCTGCCAGAGACATTGGTTTTGGCCACCAATGATTCTCCCACTCTGACCAAACATCTGATAACAACGGTTTCACTTTTTCAGCATAGAGTTTAGTGTTATTGTTAGCTACCTCTTTGGTCATGTTGCCAAATTGAAGTAGTAACATCAGCTGTCCAAACCTTAATTCATGTATGATCTCTCTGAGTTGTTCTGCAACTTGATCCGGAGATCCTATTATAACGTAACCGTTATCAACAATAGCATCAAACTCACGAGCATTTTTGGTGAACCCATCTTTTCTGATTTCGTTTATTGACTGAGCTTTTTGTATGCCGGGTAGAGCACTAGTGTTTGACACTTCGTTTTCACTGTTATTGGCAGCTGCAGCTATTTGACTTTCAACACCAGCACGCTGAGTTGCTTCGGTTACATATCCGGGAGGATTTGCAAAGCGTGCACTAACCCTAAGGCACCTGTCATAAAAGTACTCCGCTGGCTCAGCATAAATTTCTTTGGCCTGTGCTTCGGATTCTGCAACTCCTACAAACTGTAGAAACCCAGCTCTATATGGGTTTCGGTCCTTACCGAGCCTATCCATTTCATCCCAAAAACCTTTCATTGTAGCTTTTGCAGCTTGAAACCCGTAATAAGACAGATAACAGTAGACATACTCCATCTCTGCACACCAACGCCAGGTTTCGACTGAGCCACCACCTGGAACCCATATCGGTGGGTGTGGTTTTTGGACAGGACGGGGCCAGATGTTTACATATCTTTGTTGGTTAAAACGCCCATTAAAGGAAAATGTTTCAGAATTAGTCCATGCTTGTTTAATAAAATCATGTGCTTCCGCATAGCGTTCACGGAGTTGAGAGGGATTTTGTCCATATGCGTAACACGTGTCCATTGGTGATCCGACTGGGAATCCTGCGATTAGACGTCCTCCAGAAATACAATCAAGCATCGCCATTTCTTCTGCCACCCGTGTGGGAGGGTTATACAAAGCAATAGAGTTTCCAAGAACGCATAGAGCTGTATTGGGGTTTGCTCTTCTCGCAAGAGATGCCAACATCAAATTAGGTGATGGCATTAGACCATAACCATTAGAATGATGCTCATTCACGCAAACTGCATCAAAACCAACATCGGCGGCGAATTCCATCTCATCCAGATGATCATTGTACATGTGGTGTGCACGTTCGGGATCAAACAGCTTTGAGTCTATATCAACCCAGACTGATTCATGTTTATCTCGAAAGTCGTCTGGTAGCTCAGTGTAAGGCATCAAATGAAACCAACAATGCTTCATGATTGGATCCTCTTTTCAGAAATGGTCAAAAATAACATTAAAATCCGAGTTATAATTTTAGGACTATATTTTATTATTAAAATGTTTGTTGCCAATTAATAAATGAAGCCTCTGAAGTAATTATTTCAATCATACAAATGGGATAAATAATATTCCAGTTTTATTACAATAAAATAAGTTTATTTCCTCATAAAAATTAATACCAGTAAATTATTCTATAGGGCTTAGAATTTTTTCTAATAAAGTATGAAAAACAAAATAATCATTAATTGTTCTAATGTATTGTAGACCAGCGTAATCTTGAAGTATTATTATCAATGCATAAGGGTTGAATGGAGGCATTGATTTGCGGGAAATTTTTGTAGCCAACACGGATGAAATTGAGGATCGTGAAAGGAAAGTCATTGTCGATGGTGACTTAGAGATTGGTGTTTTTCGTTTAGGTGAGGATTTTTTTGCTTGGGAAAATAATTGTCCTCATAGTGGTGGTCCCATTTGTCAGGGTCGAATTATGAATAGAGTTATAGAAAATCTCGATGAAAATAAAAAAAGTCATGGTTTTCTTTATGTTGATGAAGATGTTCATATTATATGTCCTTGGCATGGTTTTGAATTCAACATTCGTACAGGTGTTCACCCAGGTGACTCCCAAGCTAAATTAAATGGTTATGTTGTTGTGGTGAGGGATGGCGGTGTCTATGTCGAGATCGAATAGTACTGAGCTCATCAAAATTGTTGAGTCTAACGCCAAACATTTACTTCCGACGGTTAAGGAAATAATTAGAAATGGAGATACTTCTCAGGTTTCTGATGAGGCTGTTCAAAATCTTTTGTTGGCAAGTGTTAGATTGTTCTCTTCGAAAATTGATAATGAGAACAGAAGTATTCCAGCTGTACCAGATGGTGAAATGGCAAACGCAACTGAGGTCGCGGTTGCTATTAACGAACTAATGCAAGCCGCTGGGCTAAATATGTTTGATCTTGCTATGTGGACAGGGAGACGTGATCCAGGTTCGAGAGCTAGCTAATATAGTGAAGAAAGACAATGAAATGAACAGAAGTGGTCAAGAAAAAAAGTCATTAGATATAATTGATGCGCGAACAGACAGTCGAGAAATACTCTCACATGCTCGACAGCAAGCTGATGCTAGAGATTTTGATGATGTGTTCATAGTAGATATCGACGCACATATTGACGATATATCAGCGTGGCCTGAGATCATGGATTTCATTGAAGATCCTGTTATACGGGATGCTGCGGGCTCGTTTTCAGGAGGCACGAAAAGAGGTGCCTTTCATAACGGAACACCTGGCTTGCAATGGCAGAATGTTTGGGGGCGTATTCCTCACGGTCAGGGTTTGAAAGAGGATGTGGATGATAAAACCATTCCGCGCGCAGTAACTTTGTCGCGTCGCGCAATGGATCAAATGGGTCTTGACTATCAAGTTGTTTTTCCAAATGCGCTACTATACATAGGGATGCATCCGGTTAAAGAAATGGAGATCCATCTAGCAAAAGCATATAATAGATGGTTAGTTGAGCACGTTTTGACAATCGATCCACGTGTCAAAGGTTTACTTTATCTCCCCATCAATAATCCCGAGGCCGCTGAGGAAACTGTTAAAAAATATCTGGGATCTCCCGGGGTTGCTGGTTTCACTATTACCTCATCTCGACATGCCCCTATTCACTCAAATGAATATATGAAACTTTACGCCATGTTGGAGGAAGCAGATCAGGCTCTGGCATTTCATGCGGCCCCCAATTGGGAGGATGAATATCCTTCTCAGTTAAATCGTTTTATATCAGTCCACGCTTTAACCTTTGTTCTATGCAACCTAGTTCATTTGACGAACTGGGTCATTAATGGGTTGCCTGAACGGTTCCCAAAGTTACGTACACTCTGGATTGAAAGTGGTTTA